>ERZ1370068.4547-contig-3613_pt1 | contig 64888 bp, 85 predicted proteins | sample MGYA00561227_ERZ1370068 | MGnify/ENA primary metagenome ERZ1370068 (study PRJEB38410, sample SAMEA6850437) | metagenome | study: Metagenomic assessment of the ecological functions of the soil: analysis of the soil microbiota associated with the... | reverse complement strand
TTGTACTTCGTTCAGTTACGTATTGCTCGTCGAGGCGGCCCTCGCGCTCGACGCCGCCGCCGCCGCGCCGCGCCGGTTGCGCGGCATCATGGCCGAGCTGGAGCGGCTGTCGCACCACATCAGCGACGTCGGCGCGATCTGCAACGACGCCAGCGTGCTCACCATCCACTGCCCGCTGCTGCCCTGCAGCGCGAGGACGCGCTGGCCGTGGCTGCGCACGCCTGCTTCGGCCATCGCCTGATGATGGATCGCGTCGTGCCGCGGCGGCGTGGCGGTCGATCTGACGCCCGACGGCGTCGGCAGGGTCCGCGGCCTGCTGCGCGCGCGTTCGAGGAGACGCGCTGCCAGATCCTGCGGGTCTGATGACGACGCTGCCGTCGCTGCAGGATCGCACGCGGTCGACGACCGGCATCGTCGGCGCCAGCTGTCGCGCCAATATCGCGCGCCGGCGGCTTGTCGTCGGCCGCGCTTGCGGCCGCCTGTCGATCGCGTGCGCCAGAACCTTCGCCTATCCGCCCTACGACGGGCGGACTTCGAGCTCGAGGCGCCGGACCGCCGGGCGACGTCGATGCCGCGTCTGCTGGTGCGCATCGACGAGATCAAGCCAGAGCCTCGGGATCGTGCCAGCTCCTGAGGCCGCGCTGCGCCGGGGCCAGATCAGCGCCGCGACCGCCGTCCGCGGCGGCTGCGAGGGGCGCTGGCGCTGGTCGAAGGCCTTCCGCGGCGACGTGCTTCGTGAGCGTGCGGCTGCGCGGCCGACGGCCGGCTCGCGCGCTGTCCATCCGCGCGACCCGTCCTGGTTCCAGTGGCCGCTGCCTGGAGGCGGCGGTCGAAGGCAACATCGTCGCCGACTTCCCGCTTTGCAACAAGTCGTTCAACTGCTCCTACTCCGGGTCACGATCTATGAGGCGGCTGCCAGATCCGTTCCTGCTCGACGCCCTGCGCAGGGGGAGGCCACCGACCACGCCGCCGGCTCCGGGAGCGGCGGCGCTCGCCGAAGTCGTCGAACGCCTGGTCGCGCGCGGCACCGCCGGCATCGGGCGCTCGCTCGCATCCGCGAGATCGATGCCGGGTCGTGCAACGGCTGCGAGCTCGAAATCCCATGCGCATCAACAATCCAGTCTACGACGTCGAGCGCTTCGGGCTGCAAATTCGTCGCATCGCCGCGCCACGCCGACGCGTGCTGCTGGTCACCGGTCCCGTCACCTGGAACATGCGCGAGGCGCTGTTGCGCACCTACAACGCCGCGCCCGAGCCCAAATGGGTCGTGGCGCTGGGCGACTGCGCGGCCGATGGCGGCGTCTTTGCCGGCTCGCCGGCCGTGGTCGGTCCGCTCGCCGACATCCCTGCCGGTCGACCTGCACGTGCCCGGCTGCCCGCCGGCGCCGATCGAGATCGTGAAGGGCTCTCGCTGGCGCTGATGGAAGCAGACAAAGGCTGACGCCGCGGCGCGCCTAGCTCTTGGCAGCCAGACTCTTGAACAGCGCGTCGCTGCGGTCGTCGGCCGGGAAGAAGCACTCGATGCGCACCTCCTGCAGGGTGATGTCCTGCGGCGTGCCCAGCGTGGCGATGGTCGGTGAACACCGACAGCGACCTGCCGCCGACGATGATAGTCGACCGTCAGCACCGGCGGCGGCCGCTCCTCGAAGCGCAGCTTGCGGAACGAGGCCGGCACGTCCGGGATAGGCCATGATCTTCCTCGATGAAGGCCGAGCGCCTTGGGCTCGCCGCCGTCGGCCAGGATCTCGGCATAGGTCGTCGAGACGAGGTAGCGCGCCACCTCCTCCCAGTTGGCGATCTTGGAGCGCAGCGCCTTGGGATCGAGCAGCCACCAGCAGCAGGTTGGCCGGCTTGCCCGGCCGGCGGCGCGAGGCGGCGGCCCCTCGAACAGGAAGACCGTGAAGGCGTTGGCCGCTTCGTTGGCCTGCAGGAGGTTCCACAGCCGGTCGATGACGACGGCGGGGTAGGGCTCCTGCTGCTTCAGCATGCGCTCGATCGCCTGGCGCACCGGCGCGAGCTCGGGCGCGGCGAGGTTGCTCTCGCGATAGGCCGGGGCGAAGCCCGCCGCGCAGCAGCATGGCGTTGCGCTGGCGCAGCGGCACGTCGAGCGCGGTCGTGAGCTGGCACCACCATTTCGCGGCTGGGCCTGGCGCGGCCCGATTCGAGGAAGCTGACGTGGCGCTGCGATACGCCCGACTGCAGGGCGAGCGCGAGCTGGCTGGCGCCGCGGCGCCGGCCGCCAGGCGCGCAGCATGGGGCCGAACATGTCGGGCTGGGAGGCGATGGCTGAGCCGCGAGCCGGGGATGTGCGCATCATGGGCGGGAAGAGTAGCACCGGCCGCGCGGCCCGCCGATTACCTGCGGGCGTAATTGCTGCGGCAGGCCGGGCAATGCGACGTCTGGCGCGTTCGTACAACCCAAGGAGGACGTCATGAACGCTTCATCCGACCGCCTGCTGCGCCGCACCCCGTGGGGCAACGCCGCCTTTCTCCGTCGTCTCGGGCGCCGTGCTGGCGATCTTCGCCGGACCGTTCGCCAGCGCCGCCGCGCATCGCCCCGTCGCGTTGATGGGTCTCGACCTCGCCATCCGTGCCTCGAACTGCTGGGCCTCGGGCGTCATCGCCTTCGGTGCGCTCTGCGCCTGGGTCGGCCTCGCGCCAGACGCTGCCGGTCGGCCTGGGCCCGCGTGATCTTCGCCGCCGACATCGCCTGGGTGGCGGGCAGCGTGCTGGTGCTGGCGCTGCCGGCAACGTGGACCACCGCCGGCATCGCAGGCATCGTCGTCGTCGCGCTGATCGTGGCCGACCTCGCCATCCTGGAGTATCTCGGCCTGCGCCGGCTGTACCGCCAGCTGAGGGCACCGCGACGGAGAAACCGACCATGGACAAGCTTCAGCTCCTGAACGACCACCAACTGCCCTTCGCCAAGGTCCTGGGGCTGAAGTTCGTCGCCGCGAGCGAGACGGGCGTGAAGGCCGAGATGGTGGTCAGGCCCGAGCTCTGCACGCGGCCCGACATACTGCACGGTGGCGCGGTGATGGCCTTCGCCGACACGCTGGGCGCCGCCGCCACCGTGCTGAACCTGCCGAGGGCAAGGGCACGACCACGATCGAGAAGCAAGACCAACTTCGTGGGGCCGGCGCCGCTCGGCACCACGGTGGTCGGCGAGACGACGCCGATCCATCGCGGCCGGCGCACCATGGTGTGGCACGACGCAGCATCACCACCGCCGAGGGCAAGCTGGTGGCGGTGGTCACGCAGACGCAGATGGTGCTGTAGCCGCCGGCCTCAGTGCATCAGGGCCGGAATGAAGGCCTGCAGGGCGGCGTCGGCATCGGCCTGCTGCAGGGCCTGCCCCCAGTCGATGCGGATCTTCACGTAGTGCTCGCGAAAGCCGGTCAGCAGGAGCTTGCTGTAGACGCGCAAGTTCGACTGGGTCATTGCGCTGTAGGTGAGAGCAGCGGAAGGTCACAGGCCGTAGGTGCAGGTCGACGGCACGGCAGGCCGCTCGAAGCGGGTGTAGCCGCCTGACTTGATCTGCTCCTCCGCCGAGGCAAGATTCGTTGGCGAATTCGCCGATCACTGTCGGGCTGATCGCTGCCCGTCGGGACGCGCCGCCCGCCGTCGAAGACCTGGACGGCGATCACCATCTTCTTGGGCGTCAGAGTAGTAGTAGCTGTAGCCCAGGTCGGGCCGGTTGGCCGGCGGTGCGGCATAGTTGACCGACCGTTCGAATTGAGCGCCTCCCAGGGTCGCCGGAAAGGCAAGCTTGGTGCCGGCATGCGTCGTCGGGCCGGTCGACTGGGTCTGCGCCGAAGCCGCGCCAGCCCAGGCGAGAACCGCCGCCGCCAGGATTGCCAGAGCCCTGAGACATCGAGGTTGGCGACCTTGAGCGCGTTGTCCTGGATGAACTCGCGGCGCGGCTCGACCACGTCGCCCATCAGGGTCGAGAAGATCTCGTCGGCCTCGTCGGCGTGGTTGATCCTGACCTGCAGCAGGGCGCGCGCCTCGGGGTCGAGCGTGGTCTCCCAGAGCTGCTCGGGATTCATCTCGCCCAGGCCCTTGTAGCGCTGGATGGGTGACGCCCTTGCGGCCGGCCTCGAGCGACGGCGGCGAACAGCTCGAGTCGGGCGAGGAGATCGTCGTCTCCTTGTCCTTGACGCGAACAACGCCGGGCGCGCTGCCGTAGATCTGCCTGCAGGTCGGCGCCAGCGGCGTCGAGCTGGCGCGCCTCGGCGCTCTTGATCAGCGGGCCGTCGATGACGTGGCGCGTCGCTGCACGCCGCGCAGGCGGCGCGTGAAGGCGAGGCCGCCATCGGGCGTCGGCTCGCCGGTCCAGCCGCGCTCCAGCGGCGGGCGCACGGCAGTCGAGCCGGCGGGCGATGTAGTCGGCGGCCTGCTCGGCGCGCGCCGGCGTCGGCGAGGATGTCGGGATTGAGGGCGCCGGCGATGGCGGCCTGCTCGATCACCGCCTGGCTGGTCGACGCGGCGCGACAGCGATCAGCGGCTTCACCAGGTTGGTGACCGAGCGGGCGATGTCGACGGTGCGGCGCAGATCGTCGCCTGCGTCTGCGCTGCCGTCGCCCAGCCTGAAGGTCGGCGCCCTCGATGCCGCTGGCGATCAGGTAATCGTCGAGCGCGCGCTCGTCCTTGAGATAGATCGCTCGACTTGCCGCTTGGCCGACTTTGAAGAGCGGCGGCTGGGCGATGTAGAGGTGGCCGCGCTCGATCAGCTCGCGCATCTGGCGGTAGAAGAACGTCAGCAGCAGCGTGCGGATGTGCGAGCCGTCGACGTCGGCGTCGGTCATGATGATGATCTTGTGGTAGCGCAGCTTGGCGATGTCGAACTCGTCGCGGCCGATGCCGGTGCCGAGCGCCGTGATCAGCGTGCCGATCTCGGCCGAGCGCCAGCATCTTGTCGAAGCGCGCGCGCTCGACGTTCAGGATCTTGCCGCGCAGCGGCAGGATCGCCTGGATTGCGCGGTTGCGGCCCTGCTTGGCCGAGCCGCCGGCCGAGTCGCCCTCGACGATGAACAGCTCGGACAGCGCCGGATCGCGCTCCTGGCAGTCGGCGAGCTTGCCGGGCAGCGAGCTGATGTCGAGCGCGCCCTTGCGGCGCGTGAGCTCGCGCGCCTTGCGCGCGGCCTCGCGCGCCGCGGCCGCCTCGACCACCTTGGCGACGATCTGCGCGGGCCTCGGCCGGATGCTCCTCGAACCACTGGCCGAGCTTGTCGCTGACCACCGCTCTCGACCACCGGCCGGACCTCGGAGGAGACCAGCTTGTCCTTGGTCTGCGAGGAGAACTTCGGGATCGGGCACCTTGACCGACAGCACGCAGGTCAGGCCCTCGCGGCATGTCGTCGCCGGTGAGCGCGACCTTCTCCTTCTTGGCGATGCCGCTCTCGTCGGCGTACTTGTTGACCGTGCGCGTCAGCGCGCCGCGGAAGCCGGCGAGATGCGTGCCGCCGTCGCGCTGCGGGATGTTGTTGGTGAAGCACAGCATGGTCTCGTGATAGCTGTCGTTCCACTCCATCGCGACTTCGACCGTGATGCCGTCGCTTCTCGCCGCGGATCGACGATCGGCGGGTTGTGCAGCGCCGTGCTTGTTGCGGTCGAGATATGCGACGAAGGCCTCGACGCCGCCCTCGTAGTGCAGCTCGATCGGCCTTCGGCTCGACGCCGCGCGCGTCGGTCAGCACGATGCGCACGCCGGAGTTCAGGAACGCCAGCTCGCGCAGGCGATGCTCGAGCGTGGCGAAGTCGAACTCGGTCTTGGTGAAGGTCTCGGTCGAGGGCAGGAAGGTCACCTCGGTGCCGCGCTTGCCGTCCGGCGCGTCGCCGACGACCGTCGAGCGGCGCCTCGGCATCGCCGTCGCGGAAGCGCATGAAGTGCTCCTTGCCGTCGCGCCAGATGCGCAGGTCGAGATGCTCGGACAGCGCGTTGACCACCGACGACGCCGACGCCGTGCAGGCCGCCCGAGACCTTGTAGGAGTTCTGGTCGAACTTCCCGCCGGCATGGAGCTGGGTCATGATGACCTCGGCCGCCGAGACGCCCTCTTCCTTGTGGATGTCGACCGGGATGCCGCGGCCGTTGTCGCGCACGGTGACCGAGCCGTCGCCGTTGCAGCGATCACGTCGACGCCGGTCGCAGTAGCCGGCCAGCGCCTCGTCGATCGCGTTGTCGACGACCTCGTAGACCATGTGGTGCAGGCCGGAGCCGTCGTCGGTGTCGCCGATATACATGCCGGGACGCTTGCGCACGGCGTCGAGGCCGCGCAGCACCTTGATCGAGATCGGCGCCGTAGTCCGCTTCGGCATTGCCGCGGCGGTTCGCGCGTCGATTCGTCGTTGCTCGCTCATGTCTCTGGTTCGCCGAAAGGGTTCCAGACTCGCCGCGATCGAGCCGTGGCATCGGTCACGCGCAGGATCTGCGCGCGGCCGCCGCAGCGGCGCGAAAGAGTTCGGCATCGGTGCCGGTCATCCAGCTCTGCACGCCGAGCGCCACGACCTCGTCGAACAGCGCCGCGCGGCGCTCGGCATCGAGATGGGCCGCGATCTCGTCGAGCAGCAAGAGCGGCGGCCGGCCGCGCGACAGCGCCACCAGCCGGGCATGCGCCAGCGCGATCGACACCAGGACGCGCCTTCTGCTGCGCCGGTCGAGCCTCTGCGGCCGCCGGCAGGTCGAGATCGAGATGGCGCACCGCGAGATCGCTGCGATGCGGCCCGCACGGATGTGGTGCCGGCCTCGGCGTCGCGCAAGCGGCTGGCGGCCAGCTCGGCGCGCAGCCGGTCCTCGGCGTCGAGCGCCGGCATGTCGGCGAGCCAGCCGTCGATCTCGCCCGCCATGGCGAGCGCGGCGCGCGGGAACGGGCCGACGCCGCAGCCGCGCGCGCGGCATCGAGGCGCTGGACGCGTGTCGGCCGCGCGCGGCGGCGAGGCGCCACGCCGTGGCGGGCCATGGTGTCCTCGAGCGCCGTGAACCAGTGCGGGTCGCGGCCGCCTTCGGCCAGCAGGCGGGCGCGCTGGCGCAGCGCATTGCTCGTAGGCCGCCGACGTCGCCGGCATGCTCGGGATGCGAGCGCCGTCACCAGCCGGTCGAGGAAGCGCCGGCGCTCGCCGCGGCCGTCGAGGAACAGGCGGTCGAGCTGCGGCGTCAGCCACACCGCCGCGACATGCTAGGCCGAGCGCCGTCTGGCTCGGCGCCGGCCGCGCCGTCGATGCGCACGACCCGGCGCGGCCAGGCCGCCTTCGCTCTGGCCGGCTCGAGGCCGGTGCCGATGGCGAGCCGCCCGTCCGGCGTGTCGAGCGTGGCGGCGACCGCCCAGGCCGGCGGCGTCCGGCTTCGTCCGCCGCGCGACGGCGGCAGACCTCGTCGAGCGCGCCCGGCGCAGGCCGCGGCCCGGCGCCAGGAAGGACAGCGCCTCCAGCAGGTTGGTCTTGCCCGCGCCGTTGGCGCCGACCAGCACCACCGGGCTCGAGACCGCAATCGAGCGCGGAGCTGGCGATAGTTGCGGAAATCGGTCAGGCGCAGCTGGCGCACGGCCAGGACTGCCGGCCGGCGCAGCGGCCGGTTGCGGCGTCGCGGAGACGACAGGCGAGAGCGCTGATCGGCGGCGCCGTCATACCCGCATCGGCATGAGCACGTAGAGCGCGCTCTCGTCGGCGCCGTCGCGCACCAGGGTGGGCGAGCCGGCGTCGGCCATCAGGAAGCGCGCCTCGGCGCCCGTCGATCTGCTCGGTGATGTCGAGCAGGTAGCGCGAGTTGAAGCCGATCTCGAGCGCGCGCCGCCTTGTATTCGACCTCGATCTCCTCGGTGGCGCTGCCGGCGTCGGGGCTGGTGGCCGACAGCGTGACCACGCCGCTTGGCGACCGCGCAGCTTGATGGCGCGCGACTTCTCGGTGGAGATGGTCGAGACGCGGTCGACGGCGTGGGCGAATTCCTTGCACGGCACGTTCAGGACCTTGTCGTTGCCGGTCGGGATGACGCGCTCGTAGTCGGGGAAGGTGCCGTCGATCAGCTTGCTGACCAGGGTGACGTTGCCGCTGGCGAAGCGGATGCGGGTGTCGGAGAGCTCGATGTCGACCGAGCCGTCGCTCTCGTCGAGCAGCTTGCGGACCTCGCCCACGGTCTTGCGCGGCACGATCACGCCGGGCATGTCGCGCGGCGCCCTCGGGCAGCGGCACCTCGACCCGGGCCAGCCGATGGCCGTCGGTGGCCACGCCGCGCAGCACCTGCGTGCCGTCGGCGGTGGCGGCGTGGAAGTAGATGCCGTTCAGGTAGTAGCGCGTCTCCTCGGTCGGAGATGGCGAAGCGGGTGCGGTCGATGATGCCGCTTGAGGTCGGTCGCCGGCAGCTGGAAGCGGTGCGGCAGGTCGCCCTCGGTCATCGCCGGGAAATCGGCCGGCGGCAGGCACTGCAGGGTGAAGCGCGAGCGGCCGGCCCGGATCGATCAGCGCTGCCGCCGTCGGCGGCGGTCTCGAGCTCGACCTGCGCGCCGTCCGGCAGCTTGCGGACGATCTCGTAGAGCGTGTGCGCCGGCGCGGTGGTCGAGCCGGTCTTGCCGGCGCTCGCCTCGACCGTCTCGATGATCGGCGAGGTCCATGTCGGTGGCGGCCAGGCTGAGCCGCGCCTTCTGCGCGCGTGATCAGGACGTTGGACAGGATCGGGATGGTGTTGCGCCGCTCGACCACGCTCTGCACATGGGCCAGCGCCTTCAGAAGGGCTGCCCGTTCGATCGTCAGTTTCATGGTTTGGTCGCTGTAACGAGGGGCCAAAAAGCGGTTTAGACACCCCGTTTCGCAGGCCTGAAAGAGACCATTGCGGAACGGTCGGAGACTATAGCACGCCGAGCCTGTGCGGGAAGCAATTTCGCTCGGAATTTGAGGCTCTTAAGCCCTGAATTACGGCGAAAAAGCGGCGCCAAATCGCGGCCCCTTCCCAGCCCTTCGGCACCCTCCCGTCTGACGGAGGCCTGGAAGGGTCAGCCCTGCAACTGCCGCTTGAGCAACTCGACATCCTCTGCAATCGACAGGTCGGAGATCTTGAGCTCCTCGATCTTGCGCACGGCATGCATGACCGTGGTGTGGTCGCGGTTGCCGAAGCGCTTGCCGATCTGCGGCAGGCTGAGCGGTGGTGAGCTGCTTGGCGAGATACATCGCCACCTGGCGCGGCCGGGCGACCGAGCGGGCGCGGCGCGGCGAACTCATCTCGGCGAGCTTGATGTTGTAGTGCGCGGCCACGCGCTGCTGGATCTCGTCGACCGTCACCTTGCGGTCGGCCTGGCGCAGCAGGTCGTGCAGCACGTCCTGCGCCATCTCGACGGTGATCTCGCGGCCGATCAGCTGGCCGTGGGCGACGACGCGGTTCAGCGCGCCCTCGAGCTCGCGGATGTTGGTGCTGATCTTGTGCGCCAGGAACTCCAGCACCGCGATCGGCACCGGCACGCGCGCCTGTCTCCGCCTTGGTCTGCAGGATGCCGAGCCGCAGCTCGTAGGTCGACGGAATGGATGTCGGCGACCAGCCCGCTGCCCAGCCGCGAGCGCATGCGCTCCTCGATGTCCTGCAGCTCGCTGGGCGGCTTCTCGGAGCGAGAGCACGATCTGCTTGTTCTGCTCGACCAGCGAGTTGAAGGTGAAGAAGAACTCGTCCTGGCTCGCTTCCTTGCCGCAGATGAACTGCACGTCGTCGACCATCAGCACGTCGACGTTGCGGAACAGCTCCTTGAACTGGCCGGTGTTCTTGGTGCGCAGCGCCTGGATGAAGCGGTTCACGAAGCTTTCGGCCGTGAGGTAGAGCACCCGCGTCTTGGGATCGCGCTCGCGGATGGCGTGCCAGATGGCATGCATCAGATGGGTCTTGCCCGAGCCCGACGCCGCCGAAAATGTAGAGCGGGTTGCGCTCCGGCAGCGGCCGGTCCTGCTCGGCGATGTTGCGGGCGGCGGCATAGGCGAACTCGTTGGGCTTGCCGACCACGAAGTTGGCGAAGGTGTAGCGCGCCTCGGGACCCTGGAGATCGTCGTCGCCGCCGCGGCCGATCGACGGCCCCATCCGCGGCATCGGCGGCTGGTAGTTCTGCGACGAGGGCACCGGCGGCACGGCGATGATCTCGTTCGGCCGGCGCGGCGCCGGCGGCGGCACGAGATTGACCTCGACGTTGCGTCACCTCGGCGTGCACCGCCTGCCAATAGGCCAGCACCCGGTCGCCGTAGTGGCGGGCCGACCCAGTCGCGGACGAACCGGGTCGGGGCATAGAGGCGGAGCTTGCCGGTCTTCAGTTCGCCCAGCTCGACCTCGCCGAACCAGGTCTTGAAGGCCTTGTCGCCGATTTCCTTGCGCAGCCGATCGCAGACGCGCACCCAGTGCGCTTCGAGCTCCTTCCGGCCCGCAACTTCTTCCATATCGGCCCCCGCCATTGTCTTTTGTTCGTACGCTGCGTTCTTGTTGTTGCCTGATATCGGCGATTGAATTCGGTTCACGTTTGTCTCCACGGAAGTCCCGCCGCCTTCCATCCCCCGCCGCGCCGCGCTCTGGCCTGCGCGTCCAGGGGCCCCTCAAAGCCGTCCGCTACGTTGAGACATGTACTGTAGCCGGCCGCGGTCATGGCTTTCGCCGCCGCGGCCGATCGAGCTCCACTCCGACAGAGAAACAGCAGCGGCGCCTCCTTGTCCGGGAGCGCGCCCGAGAGCGCGGCCACGAATTCCGGGTTGGGCTGCATGCTGGGAAAGACCTGCCACTCGAGCAACGCCGGCTTCTTGGCCAGCGTCGTCGAGGTCGGGCAGGCCGACATAGTTCCATTCGGCGCGCGTGCGCACGTCGATCAGGACCGCGTCCTTGTGCTCGCTCAGGATCTTCCAGGCCGTCGCCGGCGCCACGTCGCCGGCATAGCCGGCCGCGGGAGACACTTCGTACGTGCCGGCGATCTTGTTGTCGTTCGACATGGCCCCCGCTCTTCATTCGCTGAAGCAGGACGCTGATGACCGAGCCGACGATCACGGTGGACACACAGCTCAGTGCAGGGCGACGAAAACTCTCGGTGCGCGTCGTTGAGGGGACGCTGCTCTTGTTCGATCGTCGCTGTCACCGGATGAGCTGCGGCTCTCTCCCTCGTTCGTCTTTACGGCGAAGAGGAAGCCCCCGTCTTCGCCTTGGCTCGCGTCTCAGCGCCCCACGCCCCGTCGCGATGAGCCGACTCTTAGACAGACTCGATCGAGCGTTCGCAAACGATTCACACGAGAACACCGCACGCTATTCATGATGTTCTTTGCGCGACTCGATTGACATCTCGCGAGGATTCGATTCTTCTTCGCGTGCGTCGCGCGGTACGTCGCTCAACATCTAGCGCCCGTTCGCTCGCGCAGTCCGATAAACGCGAGATCGTATGTCGTTCGCCCAATTGGCGACCAAACGATCTTCGTCCGAAGCGCTCGAAATTATTTTCGGACGCAATTCGAGCGTTCGAACAAAAGAAAACGCCGCTCGTTGGAGCGGCGTTCACAATCGTCTGAAGGCAGTGCAGTCGCCTCAGGCCATCGCCTTGATGCGCGCGGCGAGACGCGACACGCGACGCGCGGCGGCGTTCTTGGTCGACGATGTGCTTGGTCGCGCCGCGCTGGATCTCCGGCTGCGCGGCGCGCAGCGCGGCCGCGGCGGCCTTCTTGTCGCCGGCCTTGATCGCCTCCTCGACCTTCTTGATCGAGCCGCGCACGCGGCTGCGGCGCGCGGTGTTCACGGCGGTGCGGCGCTCGGTCTGGCGGGCGCGCTTCTCGGCCGACTTGTGACTAGCCATCTAATCCTCGTTCCTCGGAAGGGCGCGCTTATACGGGCCGGCCGGCAGCCGGTCAACCCCGCCAAAAGCCGCCGATTCAGCGGTGTTTCCAGGCTGCCTTGCGCTTGTCGGCGAAGGCCGCCATGCCCTCCGCCCGATCCTCGAAGGCGAAGGTGGCGTGGAAGGTGCGCCGCTCGAAGCGCACGCCCTCGGCCAGCGTCGTCTCGAAGGCGCGGTTGACCGCTTCCTTGGCGACCATGGTGGCGGGCAGCGACATGCCGGCGATCTTCTCCGCCGTCGCGATCGCCTCGTCCATCAGCTGGGCGAGCGGCACCACCCGGCTCACCAGGCCGCAGCGCTCGGCCTCGGCGGCATCCATCATGCGGCCGGTCAGCACCAGGTCCATGGCCTTGACTTGCCGACGAAGCGCGGCAGGCGCTGCGTGCCGCCGGCGCCCGGGATGGTGCCGAGCGTGATCTCGGGCTGGCCGAACCTGGCGTTGTCGGCGGCGATGATGAAGTCGCACATCATCGCCATCTCGCAGCCGCCGCCCAGCGCATAGCCCGCCACCGCGGCGATGATCGGCTTGCGCACCTGGCTCACCTTCTCCCAGCCGACGGTGATGAAGTCCTGCAGGAAGACGTCCTGGTAGGACTTGTCCTTCATCTCCTTGATGTCGGCGCCGGCGGCGAAGGCCTTGTCGCTGCCGGTCAGCACCATGCAACCGATGCCGGGATCGGCCTCGAAGGCGTCGAGCGCCAGCCCGAGTTCGCGCACCAGGTCGGCGCACAGCGCGTTCAGCGCCTTGGGCCGGTTGAGGCGGATGATGCCGACCCGGCCCTTGGTTTCGGTCTGGATGTTTTCGTAGGCGGCCACGTTTCCTCCCAATCATCCTGGGTGTGAGCGCCGCTCTTAGCTAGCGCTGGCAGTGCGCGCAATAGAAGGTCGAGCGGCCGGATTGCACGAGGCGGCGCACGGTCTTGCCGCAGCCGCGGGTCGGGCAGACCGCGCCGGCGCGGTCGTAGACGTTGAAGCGGGTCTGAAAATAGCCGAGCTCGCCGCCCGGCTGGACATGGTCGCGCAGGGTCGAGCCGCCGTCGTCGATCGAGCGCACGCAGCACCTGCTTGATGGCGGCGACCAGCCGGTCGGCGCGCTCGCCCTGCACCGTGTGGGCCGAGCGCCGGGGCGAGATGCCGGCCAGGAACAGCGCCTCGCAGGCGTAGATGTTGCCGACGCCGACCAGGGTCTTCTGATCGAGCAGTGCGGCCTTGATGGGTGTGCGTCTTCCTTTGAGACGGCTCGGCCAGCGCCGGCGCCGTCGAAGGCGTCGTCGAGCGGCTCGGGCCCCAGGCCCTTGAACAGCTTGTGCCTCGGCCACGCGCTCGGTCGGCCGCCAGCAGCATCAGGCCGAAGCGGCGGGCGTCGTTGAAACGGACCTGCCAGCCCTCGTCGGTCTCGATCACGACATGGTCGTGCCGCTCGAACGGATGTTCGGCGGCGCTCGCGGCGTCGTGCAGGGTCATGCGGCCCGACATGCCGAGATGGGCGATCAGGGTGTGGCCGTCGTCGAGGCGGATCAGCAGGTATTTGGCGCGCCGGTCGATGGCCAGCACGCGTGCGGCCCTCGACCTGCTGGGCGAACTTGGCCGGCAGCGGCACCCTGAGGTCGCGCCGGCGCTGGACGAGGCGGACGATGCGCCGGCCGACCAGTCTCGGGAACGAGGCCGCGGCGGACGGTTTCGACCTCGGGCAGCTCGGGCATGTCTTGCGTCGCCTCAGTGCCGCGCTCGCCGAACAGGGCGGTGCCGACCCGGACATGGGTGGCGCCCAGCCGGATCGGCGATCTCGTAGTCGGCGCTCATGCCCATGCTGACCTTGGCCAGGCCGTTGCGCGCCGCCATCTTGGCCAGCAGGGCGAAATGCAGCGCCGGCTCCTCGTCGACCGGCGGGATGCACATCAGGCCCGACGATCGGCAGCTTATGGGTGTCGCGGCAGGCGGCGACGAAGGCATCGACGCTCGGCCGGCAGCACGCCTGCCTTCTGCGGCTCCTCGCCGGTATTGACCTGGATGAAGCAGTCGGGCCGCCGGCCCGGCCGCGCCATCTCCTTGGCCAGCGTCGCGGCCAGCCGCTCGCGGTCGACCGATCTGGATGACGTCGAACAAGCGCCACGGCCTCGCGCGCCTTGTTGGTCTGCAGCGGGCCGATCAGGTGCAGCTCGAGGTCGGGATAGCTCGGCCTTCAGCGCCGGGAACTTCTCCTCGCGCCTCCTGCACGCGGTTCTCGCCGAACACGCGCTGGCCGGCGTCCAGCAGCTCGCGCACCCGCTCGGCGCCATGGGTCTTGGAGACGGCGACCAGGGTGACGGCAGCCGGATCGCGGCCGGCGGCGCGGCGCCGCTTCGGCGATGCGCTGGCGCACCTCGGCCAGACGATCGGCGCCTGCGCTCATGCGTCCGAGGCTCAGTCCGGGCCGCCAGCGCCTCGGCATTGTTGGGATCGGCGGCCAGCGCCGCATCCAGGGTTTCGCGCGCCTTGTCGCGCTCGCCCAGCGCGGCGAGGCAGGCGCCGTAGTGGCCGAGCAGGCGCGGATCGCCCGGCAGGCCGCGCAGCGCATGCTCATGCAGCGAGCGCGCCTCGGCGGCGCGGCCGAGATCGACCAGCACGCGGCCGAGATTGGTCAGCACCAGCGGATCGTCGGTCGCCAGCCGCGAGGCGCGCTTCAGCGCCCGCCGCGCCTCGTCGAAGCGCTTCAGGCCGCGCAGCGCCAGGCCCTGATTGTTGAGCGCCCGCACGTCGTCGGGCGCTGCCTTCAGATAGGGCTCCAGGGTCTCGAGCGCCTCGGCGAACCGGCTGCGCTCGATATGGAGGAAGGAGAGCTGCAGGATGGCGTCGCGGTCGAGCGGATCTGTGGCGCAGCGCCCGCTGCAGGAGCGTCGACGGCCTCGTCGCCCTTGCCGGTCGCGCGCCTGGGCCAGCGCCAGCGTCTTGCAGCGCCGCGGCAAAGCCGGGATCGATCTCGAGCGCCCGCTGCGATCGGCGCGATGGCGTCGGACGGCCGGCCGGCGAAGTGGAGCACGAAGCCCAGCACGTGGTTGAGCGCGGCGCTGTCCGGCGCCAGTTCGAGCGCCTGGCCGGCTTCGGCGATCGCCTCGTCGTGATGGCCGAGCGCCGCCCAGCGCCAGCGCGCGGTCGCCCAGGATCTGGCCGCGGCGCGCGGCATCGTCGCCGGCATCGACCAGGGCCATGTCCAGAACCTCGATCGCCGAGGAATGATGGCCCAGGCGGTAGAGCGCGTAGCCCAGCATGTTGCGGGCGCGCGCCTGCAGCGGCTTCAGGCCCTCGCCGCCCTGCTGGATCGCCTGGTCGAGATTGCTGACGAACTCGATCGAGCTCGCGCTCGGCGGCGGCGAAGCGGCCGATGATCCATGTAGACGGAGGCCAGCGCCAGCCGCGCCTCGACATGGGCCGGCGCGCGGCGGATCGTGTCGCGGAAGCGCCGCGCCGCCTCGTCGAGGCGGCCCTGCCGGCGCGCCACCAGGCCGAGATTGTAGGACAGCATCGGCTCGTTGGGGTCCTTGGCGAGCGCCTTGCGCCACATCGCCTCGGCATCGGCGAGCGCGCCGCGCTGCGACAGGCAGACGGCGAGAAAGTGCAGGATGTCGGGCCGCTCGCCGTGACGCGCCAGGGCGGAGCGGAACAGCGGCTCGGCGCGGTCGAACCAGCCGGCCCGCAGATACTGCAGGCCGGTCTGCAGATCGGGATCGGGCTGGGGCTGCGGGCGGAAGGCGGTTGGGGCGCAGAGCCATGGCGCGCTGTGTAGACCCGCCTCACCGGCCAAGGCTACACGAAATGCCATGGCCAAGGATGTCGATCTGTTCGCGGCGGCGATGGCCGATGTGAAGCCGCTCGCCGGCCGCAAGCGCGCCGGCTGCCGACGCGCTGTCATGCCGGGCCGAAGGCCGAGGGACCTTCGAAGCCGCCGGCAAGGTCCTCGCTCTGCGCCGAGGATGATCGAGCAGAGCCTGAGCTCACGCTCGACGATCACAACTTCGACCGCGACATCGCCCGCGCCCTGGCGCGCGGCAAGCTGGTGCCGCAGGCCTCGCTCGACCTGCACGGCATGACGCTGGCCGCCGCCGAGCGCGCCGTCGGCGGTTTCCTCGACCGACGCCGTGGCGCAGGATCTTGCGCGTCGTGCTGATCGTCACCGGCAAGGGCGCTGCGCCTGGAAGGCGGGCGCATGCTGGGCGGCCGCATCCGCGCCGAGTTCATCGGCTGGCTGAACCGCGCCGACAACCGCGGCGCGGGTGCGCGGCGTTCGGCCGGCGCACCCGCGTCACGGCGGCGGCGGCGCCTTCTATGTGCTGCTGCGCCGGCGTTCGTCGGCCAGCAGCCGCTCCTTGCGCGCCACGCCCCAGCGATAGCCGGTGAGCGAGCCGCTCGCGCCGACGGCGCGATGGCAGGGAATGACGCCGGCCGCCTGGTTGGTGGCGCAGGCGCGGCCGACGGCACGGCGCCGCCGTGGGCTCGCCGATGCGCCTGGCGATCTCGCCATAGGTCCGGGTCTGGCCGGCCGGGATCTCGGTCAGCGCCTTCCAGACCTTCCACTGGAAGGCCGTGCCGACGATGTCGAGCGGCACGTCGGGCGCATCGAGCGCCGACGGCTTGCGGCCATAGAGGCGGGCCAGCACGTCCTTCACGCGCGGCGCCAGGGCGCGGTCGTTGCGCGTGATGTCGGCCGCCGGGAAGTCGCGCTTCAGGTCGCTTTTCGAGCGCTGCGGTCGTTGTCGCCCAGGAACACCGCGGCGATGCCCTTGTGCGTCGCCGCCACCAGGACGCGGCCATAGTCGGAATCGACCGTGGTGTAGTCGATATGCGCGCCGGCGCCGCCCTTGGCGTAGGTGGCGGGCGTCATGCCGAGCGCCTTGTCGCTGGTCTCATAGACGCGGCTCGGCGAGCCGTAGCCCGCGCCATAGAGCGCGTCGGCCACCGATTCGCCCTCGCGCAGGGCCTTGCGGAAGCGCTGGCGCTTGCGCGCCACCAGCCAGTCGCGCGGGTTGACGCCCAGCTCGGCGATGAAGCGCTTGCTGAGCGCGCCGCTCGACAGGCCGACCTGGCGCGCCACCTCGGCGAGCGAGGGCGGCGTGTCGGCGTCGGTCGGCATCGAACAGCGCGCAGGCCCGCGCCACCGGCTTGCTGAGGCCGAGATCGGCCTGCCAGTCGCGCGGCTTGCAGCGCTTGCAGGCGCGGAAGCCCGCCGCCTCGGCCGCATCGGGCGAGGCGTGGAAGGCCACGTTCTGGCGCAGCGGCGGGCGGGCCGCACAGGACGGCAGGCAATAGACCCCGGTCGTCTTGACCGAGAACCAGAACCGGCCGTTGTAGGCCCGGTCGCGCCGCTGGACGGCCTGCCAGCAGGTCTCCGGGTCGGGGAGCGCGTCGGGAAGGGTCGGGGTGGCGAGCGCCAAGGTGGGCAGGGAAAGAGAATGTTGGGTCATGGCGCCATCAAAGCACCATGACCCAACCTGCTCTATCCGGCTGCCGCCGGCAATTCCCGGCTCTAGGCCCAGAAGCTCTTGGTGGCCTCGAAGCGGGCGGTCGCCCGATCGAGCCCGATGTCGCGCAACAGGCGCTCGTCGAGCTGGGCCAGCTGGCGTCGCGAACGGGCGAGCTCGGCGCGGGTCATGACGATGCTCGACCCCGACCACGACCGCACCGGCCAGCAGCGCCACGGCGCGGCCGAAGGTGAAGGAGGGGCTTCCGCGCGGGCGATTTCCCGCACGCTGGACAGGGTCGACATGACTTAGCTCCGTTTGAGGCGACTGGGAACCGAAGGGTTGCCCTTGAGCCTCGTTTCTATGGCTAATTTGCGCTACAATGCGCTCTGTCTTCAAAGGATGAAACCTCGGGGAGGCATAGAAAATCTATGAACGTGTTGCCTTAAATGAGCCGCTCTCAGCTGCCGCTGAACGCGCTTGCGCGCCTTCGAAGCGGCCGCCCGTCACGCAAGCTTCACCCACGCCGCCGAGGAACTGCATGTCACCCAGGCCGCCGTCAGCCACCAGGTGAAGGCGCTCGAGGAGCGGCTGGGCGTGGCGCTGTTCGTGCGCCGGCCGCGCGGGCTCGAGATCACCAGCGAGGGCGAGGCGCTGCTGCCCGATCTGCGCGATGCCTTCGACCGCATGACCAACGCGCTGGAGCGCGTCGGCCGCAAGGCCAATTCCGGCACGCTCAATGTCAGCCTGGTCACCACCTTCGCGCTGGGCTGGCTGGCGCCGCGCCTGCATCGCTTCCAGACCAAGCACCCCGAGATCGAGGTGCGCATGACGACGACGCAGCGCCGCGTCGATTTCGCGCGCGAGGATTTCGACTGCGCCATCCGCTTCACCGTGCAGCCCGAGCCCGACCTGCACGCCACGCGCCTGTTCTCCGACGTGCTGACGCCGCTCTGCGGCAAGCGCTACAAGGACAAGCTCAAGACGCTCGAGGATCTGAAGCGCGTGCCCTTCATCGACATGACCTACGATCCCGAATGGGCGATCTGGCTGCGCGCCGTCGGCATGGGCGACTTCAAGCCCAAGCGCGTGCTCACCTTCGATCTCGACCATGATCGCCGTCGAAGCGGCGATGGAAGGCGCCGGCGTCGCCGTCGGCCCGCCGCAGCTCTTCCGCGAGGAGCTGGCCGCGGGCCGGCTGTTCCAGCCCTTCCCGCAGATCGTCGACAGCGGCAAGGCGCTGGTGGTTCGTCTGCCCGCCGGCCTCGGTCAGCCGGCCCAAGACGCGCGCCTTCGAGGAATGGCTGGTCGAGGAGCTGAGCGCGCCGCAGACGCGGTCGAGCCGCGACCGCGCGCTGCCGCCGGACGTCGCTGAACGGCCGAGACGAGCGTTCGCGGCTGACGCTCGCCGACAGCGACAGGACGGGTTCCGAGAACTGCGTCCTGGGCATAAGGTCGACCATGAGTTGAGTCCACGCGTCGCCAAAGACCATGGGTCGACAGGTGCGAACTGGTTCCGCCGCACCATCGACCCCGGCCGCACGCTGGCGATCGAGCCAGTCCTGGGCGCGCCGGCGCTGCCGGGCGCCGACGGGCGGCTTCTTCACCCTCACCAACAAGGGCGCGGAGGCCGACCGGCTGGTCGCCGCCACGCAGCCCGGTGGCCGAGAAGATCGAGATCCACGCCATCAAGGTCGTAGGGCCCGGCATCGTCATGCGCCCGCTGCGAGAACGGGCTCGGCCCTGCCGCCGGGCGTCACGCATCACGCTGAAGCCGCGCGGCTATCATCTGCTGCTGATCGGCCTGAAGGCACCGCTGGTCGTAGGGCAGCCGCGTGCCCGTCACGCTCACGCTTCGAAAAAGCCGGCAGCCTCGACAGTCGAGCTGACCGTCGAGGCGCCGGGCCCGATCGGCGCGGAACGATCCTGCGATTGAGGCGCGTCAGCCGCGGGTAGCGGTGTCGTCCGCCGAACGCGTCCTCGATCAGCAGCGCCGTCGGGATCGTCGCCGAGATAGGCCGGGCCGATCGGCACCTTGCCGTGGCCGCCCGGGACGTCGAGCACGTAGGTCGGCTGGGCGAGGCCCGACAGGCGGCCGCGCAGCGCCTTCATCAGCGCCTGGCCGCGCTCGATGGACACGCGGAAATGGCCGGTGCCGCGCACCAGGTCGGGATGGTGCAGGTAGTAGGGCTTGACGCGTGCCGTCACCAGGGCGCGCATCAGCTGGTCCAGGGTCTCGACGTCGTCGTTGACGCCGGCCAGCAGCACGCGTCTGGCCCATCAGCGGGAATGCCGGCATCGGCGAGCCGCGCGCAGCGCCGCGCGCGCCGCGGCCGTCAGCTCGCGCGGCGTGATTGCAGTGCACGCCGAGCCACAGGCTGGCGCGCTCGGGCTTCAGCGCCGCGACAAGCTCGTCGGTGACGCGTGCCGGGATCGACGATCGGCACGCGGCTGTGGATGCGGATCACGCCGACGTGCGGCGATGGCGTCGAGCGCGGCGATCAGCTCGGCCAGGCGCCGCGGCGACAGCATCAGCGGATCGCCGCCGGTCAGGATCACCTCCCAGATCTCGCGGTCGCCGCGGATATAGGCGAGCGCCGCGTCGAGCTCGGCCGCCGACAGCGCCTCGCCGCCCGGGCCCGACCTTCTCGCGGCGGAAGCAGAAGCGGCAATAGACCGGGCAGACATGCAGCGGCTTCAGCAGCACGCGGTCGGGATAGCGGTGCACGATGCCCTTCACCGGCGAGCGCGCCTCGTCGCCGATCGGATCGGCGAGCTCCTCGGGCGACGATCTCGGTCTCGGCGGCGCTCGGGCACGAACTGGCGGGCGATCGGATCGCGCGCGGGTCGCCGCGGTCGATCAGCGCCAGCCATCTCGGGCGTGATGGCGATCGCCATGGATTGCGGCAGCCGCCGCCAGCCGCGGGTCGGGCGTCACGCAGCCCTTCGCGTTCGAGGGCCTCGAGCGTGCGCAGCGTCTGCATGGCGGCGCTCAAATACTCCGAAACGCGGCTTCCAACCAGTTCGGAAAACCACCATCATTCGGGCCGAAAAGCGGCGAACGAGGGCTGGGGAGGATACGGATGGCGGCGGGACGGCGTCCCCTGTTCGGCGAGCAGCAGCGCTTCATGCTGTTCCTGATCGCGCCCGCGGCGCTGCTCCTGCGTGCTGTTCCAGGTCCTGCCGATCGCGATCGGCGCCAATGCCAGCTTCCGCGACTGGGCGCTCTACAATCCGAAGAAGACCTGGGTCGGCCTCGACCACTATCGCGCCGTGATCACCGATCCGGCGTTCCTCGAGGTCGTGCTGCCCAACACCTTCCTCTTCATGGTCGCTGAGCGTGGCCGGCGCGCTGGTCGCTGGGCCTGGCGCTGGCGCTGCTGCTCAACCGGCCGTTCCGCGGCCAGAAGCTGGTGCAGACCGTGCTGCTGGTGCCGCTGATGGTGGCGCCGGTGATCGCCGCCATCATGATGCGCTGGATGTTCAACGACCAGTTCGGGATCGTCAACGCCGTGCTCGAAGCGGTTGGGGCTCGAAGGCCAGCCGTGGCTGGTCGAGCGCTGGAGCGCCTTCGGCATCATCCTGCTGACCGACATCTGGCTGTGGACGCCGTGGTTCACCCTGCTGCTGCTGGCCGGCCTGCAGAGCCTGCCGAAGGAGCCGTTCGAGGCGGCCGCGATCGACGGCACCTCGACCTGGCGGGTGTTCCGCCATCTGACGCTGCCGATGCTGCGGCCGGTGATCGTGGTCTGCGTGGTGATCCGCGCCATCGACGCCTTCCGCACCTTCGACATCGTGTGGACGCTGACCGGCGGCGGGCCCGGCCGCTCGACCGAGCTGTTCAGCCTCTACGCCTACGTGCTACGCCTTCCTCAATCTCGACTTCGGCCGCGGCTCGGCGGCGGCGATCATCGGCGGCCTCATCATCCTGGTGGTCGGCGTGGTGCTCTACCGCCTCGTCGACCGCATCGCCAAGGCGCTGACCGATGGCGATGGTGCGCACGCCGCTGATGTTCTGCCGCCTGCCGCCGCGGCGGCCGGCGCGCGCTGTTCGCGCTGGCGCTGTTCGGCATCTGCTTTGCCTTCGCCTTCCCGGTGCTGTGGCTGATCCTGACCTCGCTGCGGCCGGAGTCGGGCGTCTACTACGTCCATCGCGGCACCGAGTTCACGCTCGGCAACTTCGCCGAGGTGCTGACGCGACGAGCGCATCGTCGAGGCCTTCGTCAACAGCGGCGCTGATCGCGACGCTGGCGACCGTCTTCTCGCTGCTGGTGACGGTGTCGAGCGGCTACATGCTGTCGCGCTTCCGCGGGCCGGCCGCGCAGCACCTGGTTCGGCACCATCTACGTCTTCCGCTGCGTGCCCTACATCTCCTGGGTGCTGCCGCTGTACTTCGTGACCCAGAGCTGGGGCATCTACGACACCTATATCGGCCTGCTGCTGCCGCACATCGCCGTGCATATCTGCTTCTTCTCGTGGCTGATGAAGGGCTTCTTCGACGGCATCGATCCGTCGATGGAATATGCCGCGCTGATCGACGGCTGCACGCGCTGGGGCGCCTTCATGCGCGTCGCGCTGCCCTCGGCCATCCCGGCGATCTCCGCGCTCGCCGTGCTGTGCTGGCTGTTCACCTGGAACGAGTTCCTGTTCGCGCTGATCCTGACCGGCAACCGAGGTGCCGGTGATCACCGTGGTGATGGCGCAGTTCGTCACCGAGATGGGGTCTGCGCTGGAACCTGATGGCGGCGACGGCGGTGATGGCGCTGGTGCCGGCGTTCCTGCTGGCGCTGTTCGGCCAGAAATACGTGATCCGCGGTCTGAGGATTTAGCAGGCATCGGAATGCGTCAAGACACAAGACAAGGAGGAAATGCGATGCAGCGAGACTGGCGAATGACGTGGCGCTGACCGCGCTGCGCGGTCGGCCTCGCTGGCCGGCGGGCAGCGCCGCGCGCAGGTCAAGGAACTGCGGATCGGCTACCAGCCGAGCCCGATTCAGGACGCCTCGGTCGCCATGTTCGAGACCTGGGGCGCCAAGAACGGCGTCAAGATCGTCAAGGTGCCGAACTCCTACGGCGTCTACGTCGAGAAGATGACGGCGTCGCTGACCTCGAACTCCGACCAGTACGACGTCATCTGGCACAACGACGACTGGGGCCAGCTCTGGGCGCATCTGCTCGGAGCCGACCGACGACATCGAGGCCTGCAAATATCGCCGACAAGTGGGGCATGGACGCAGGTCGTGTTCGGCAACGCGCAGGGCCAGAACACCGTGGTGCCGATGGGCCAGACCTTCAGCGTGTTCTTCTACCGCACCGACCTCGTCAAGCCGAGAGCGAAGTGCCCAAGACGCTGGCCGAAGCTGGTCGAGCGTCAGCAAGAAGCTGCAGGCCGCCAGCAAGGTGAAGTTCGGCTATGTCGGCGGCATGTCGATGAACCACACCTGGTTCAGCTGGTTCTGGTCGATGTGGGGCAACAATTGCGACGTGCTGATGCCGTTCTACGAGCGCGACAACAAGAAGCTCGCCGCAGAACGGCTGGAAGTCGAGCCTGACCGAGCCCTGCATGCAGCAGACGGTCGAGTACTGGTGGGATGCCATCAACACCCACAAGATCTCGCCGCGCGGCATGCCGGCCTATGACCGCAACGAGGCCAACGCCGTCTTCATGTCGGGCGACGCCGCCTTCACCGTGGCCGATCTCGCTGTGGTGGGGCACGTTCAACGATCCGGCCAAGTCGAAGGTCGCCGGCAAGATCGCGGCGCGCGCTTTCCCGCTCGGTCCCAACCGCACCAAGACCGTTCGCCTGGGACGACATCTGGGGCTGGGCGATCCCGAAGTCGATCTCGCGCCGAGCGCAAGAAGCTCGCCAAGGAGATGCTGGCCGCCATGATGGCTCGACGAGGAAGGCCAGATGCAAGCTGTGGAAGGCGACCGGCGCGCCGCCGCCCAACACGCACGTTCTGGCCCAAGATCGCCGCGCAGGATCCCTTCATGAAGCTGCTGCAGGAAGTCGGTGCTCGACTCGCCCGACAAGGTGCGCGGCGCCTACTACTTCCCGCAATGGCCGGCGGTGCACAAGGCGTTCAACGACGCCGTCACCAAGGCGGTCACCGGCAAGCGCGAGGACATCGCCAAGGTGCTGGCCGACGGCGCGCCGCTGGTCAGCAAGGCGGCGCAGTAATCAAGCAGCGAACGCCCGCCGCGGCAGTGCGCGGCGAGCTTCATGCGATCAAGGCGGTCCGAGAATGGCTGAAGCGATCACTCAGCAAGGTCAACAAGCACTACGGCTCGCTGCATCACGCCGTGAAGGACGTCGATCTCGAGATCGCCGACCAGGAGTTCGTGGCGCTGGTCGGCCCGTCCGGCTGCGGCAAGTCGACGACGCTGCGCATGATCGCCGGGCTCGAGGACATCACGCAGCGGCGAGATCCGCATCGGCGAGCGGGTGGTCAACCACCTGCCGCCGCGCGACCGCGACGTCGCCATGGTGTTCCAGAACTACGCGCTCTACCAGCACATGAGCGTCTACGACAACCTGGCCTTCGGCCTGCGCAACAAGAAGGTGCCCGAAGGCCGAGATCAAGGCGGCGATCGACCGCGCCGCCGGCATGCCTCGGCCTGCACGAGCTGCTGCAGCGCAAGCCGCGCCAGCTCTCGGGCGGCCAGCAGCAGCGCGTGGCGCTCGGCCGCTGCATCGTGCGCAATCCGCAGGTCTTCCTGTTCGACGAGCCGCTCAGTCAACCTCGACGCCAAGCTGCGCGCCCAGATGCGCATCGAGATCAAGCGCCTGCATGCGCGCAGATGCCGACCACCTCGGTGTTCGTGACCCACGACCAGGTCGAGGCCATGACCCTCGGCGACCGCGTCGTGGTGATGCGCGACGGCCGGATCCAGCAGGTCGGCACGCCGCTCGCAGGTCTACGGCAAGCCGGTCAACAGGTTCGTCGCCGGCTTCATCGGCGCGCCGGCCATGAACTTCCTCGACGTCACGATCGCGCAAGGAGGGCGACACGCTGGTGCGCCCAGTCGCCGGCGGTGACAGCCTCGCGGTCGAGCGAGCCCAGCGCCGCGCGCGCTGCGAGGCGTGGCAGGGCAGGCCGGTGATCATGGGCGTGCGGCCCGAGCATCTGGCGCTCGGGCGACGGCGTGCTGAGCCGCAGCTTCGCCGCCAAGGTCGAGGTGGTGGAGCAGCTCGGCTCGGAGATCCTGCTGGAGACGCGGGTCGGCGAGGCGCGCGTCACCGTGGCCCGCGTGGCGCCCGAGACGCCAGGTCGCCGCCGGCGACCAGGTCCGGCTGTCGGTGCAGCCGGGCCGGCTGCACTTCTTCGATCCCGACGACCGAGGCCGCGATCGTCGCCTGACTTAAGATCAGGTCGCGCAAAGCCGGACGACGCGCCTCGTTGCAAAGCTCGGTGCCGAACGGCCGTGAGCTCGGCGAAGCGGTCGAGGATGGCGCTTCCTCCTCCGCCGCGGCGAGGCGCGGACGGCCGCGGCGGTGGCGGGCGTCCTTCCAGCCGAGCGAGATCGGCGTCAGCTCGATCGAGCGCAACGTCAGCGTCCATCCGGGCCGCTCGTAGGTGAGCGTGGGCACGATCGACCCTCAGTAGCGGCGGTCGGCCGGGAAGCCCGCCTGGTCGCCCTGCGTGCGCTTCTGATAGACCTGCCCCGGCGTCAGATCGGGCTCGGCGCGGAAGCGCTCGTAGCCGTCGGCCGGGATCTTGGCCACCAGCTCGTTCTGGCCGATGAAGTTGCCCAGGCTGTAGAAGATCGGCTTGCCCTTGTAGAGCTCCAGCCCGCGCAGCAGATGCGGGCCGTGGCCGACCACGAGATCGGCGCCGGCGTCGATCATCTCGCGCGCGAAGGCGCCGATGAACTCGGCCGGCACCTCCTTGGCTCCGAGCTGCTCGTGGCGCATGCAAGCTCACCAGCACGAGGTCGGCGAGCCCGCGCGCCTCCTGGACCCAGCGCACCATGGCCGGCGACGTCCTTGGCGTTGGGCGTCGTGCGCACCTGCGCCTGGTTGGCCGACTTGAACTTCAGGTCGCCGAGCGGGAACAGCGCCGGGTCGGCGAGCGGGAACGCGAAGCCGATCTTGATCTTCTGCTGGCGCTCGGCCTCGAGGCCGAGCTGGTCGGCGATCTCGCGCAGCACCGCGAGCTGTTGCTCGGTGACCTCGTGCACCGTCTCGACATGCAGGGGTTGAGCCCTGGACGTCCCGGCAGGTCGGGCCGCTGCGCGCCTGCCTCGCTGCCCTTGGCGAAGGTCGAGCAGCCGGAGATCATCGCCACGGTGCCGGCGGGCGAGGTGTGATAGCAGGGCCGGCGCGCATCCTCGAGATTGCGGCCGACGCCCGCGAAGGAAAGCCCGCGCGCCTCCAGCGCCTCGATCGTGTGCACAAGGCCCGAGATCGAATAATCGAGGCGCATGGTTCGTGGCGGTGGCGAAGAGATCGAAGCCTGCCGCGACCAGCTCATCCAGCACCCAGGCGGGCGCGCCGAAATGCGAGCCGCCGCTCTCCAGCGCGGGATCGCCGCGATAATCGTTGGCCAGCCCCTCGAGATTGGTGAAGGCGACGTCGGCTGCGCGCACCTTGTCGAACAGCGGCCGCAGCTCGGCGTCGTCGCGGCTGTTCAGCCGGCGCTGCAGGATCGATCGCCGGTGAGGAGGAGGAAAGAGGCATATCAGGGACTGTGCCGGGGCGTAATCGACGGAGTCAAATCAGGCGACGGTGAGTCTTCTGCTTGCTGAGCCTGAAGCCCTCGTAGCCCTTGGCGGCGATCGGCGTCGCAGTGCCGCTTGTAGCGGTCGAAGCCGCCGACATAGGGCATGAACACGCGCGGCTTGCCGGGGATGTTGGCGCCCATGTACCAGGAGTTGGCCAGCGGATAGAGCGTGCTGTCGGCCACCTCGTTGACGTGGTGCGACCCAGTCGATCTCGGCCTGCGGCGTCGGCCTCGATGCGGTCGAAGCCGCGTGCTGCGCAGGTGGCCGATGCAGTCGGCGATCCAGTCGACGTGCTGCTCGATCGAGGCGATCATCTGCGTCTTCACGCCGCGGGCTGCCGGGGCCGGTGACGACGAACATGTTGGGGAAGCCCGACACCATCAGGCCGAGATAGGTGAGCGGCCCGCCGTCCCAGTGATCGCGCAGCACGCGCCGCCGTCGGCCGTGCGGATGTCGATCTCGCGCAGCGCGCCGGTCATGGCGTCGAAGCCGGTGGCGAACACGATGGCGTCGAGCTCGAACTCTGCCGTCGCCGGTGCGCAGGCCGGTCTCGGTGATCTCCTGATCGGATCGCTGCGCACGTCGACCAGGGTGACGTTGTCGCGGTTGTAGGTCTCGTAATAGTTGGTATCGAGGCAGAGCCGCTTGGTGCCGATCGGATGGTCCTTGGGCGCCAGCAGCTCGGCGGTCCTCTGGTCCTTGCACGATGCCGCGGATCTTGTTGCGCACGAACTCCGAGGCGGTGTCGTTCGGACTCCTTGTTCACCAGCAGATCGGTGTAGGCATAGAGGTAGCTGATGCTGCCGCCTTCCTGCCACTTGGCCTCGTAGGCCGCGTCGCGCTCGTCCTCGCGCGACCTCGAGCGCCGACTTGGTCGGCTTGGGATAGCCGCCGATGGCGAACGGCGTGTCGGCGGCGGCGGCGCGGCGCGCGGGATACTCGGCCTTGTGCGCTGCGCTCGCGCTCGGGCTCCATCGGCCCGTTGCGCGCCGGCAGGCTGAAATTGGCGGTGCGCTGGAAGACGTGCAGGTGCCTGGCCTGGCTCGGCGATGATCGGGATCATCTGCACGCCCGACGAGCCGGTGCCGATCACGCCGACCCGCAGGCCGCTGAAGTCGACGCCCTCATGCGGCCACAGGCCGGAGTGGTACCACTTGCCCTTGAAGTTCTGCAGGCCCTTGAAGTCGGGCACCCGCGGCGTCGAGAGATTGCCCGCCGCCATGACGCAGTAGCGCGCGCGGATCTCCTCGCCGCCGTCGGTCTTGAGCGTCCATTCGCTCGGCCTCGCCGTCGAACAGCGCCGACGCGATGCGGGTGTTGAGCTGCACGTCGCGGCGCAGGTCGAAGCGGTCGGCGACGTGGTTGATGTATTTCAGGATCTCCGGCTGCGTGCCGTAGCGCTCCGGCCACTTCCATTCCTGCTGCAGCTCGTCGGAGAAGCCGTAGGAGTATTCGAGGCTCTCGACGTCGCAGCGCGCGCCGGGATAGCGGTTCCAGAACCAGGTGCCGCCGACGCCCGATCCGGCCTCGTAGGCGCGGACCTTCAGGCCCATGCCGCGCAGGCGATGGATGGCATAGAGGCCGGCCAGGCCGCCGCCGACGATGGCGACATCGAGCTGGCCCGCGGAGACGGGCGGGCAGGACCGTGGGAGGCGTCGGGCATGGCGGTGTTCCCGGAATGTTTTTGCTGTGCGAGCGGCGAATTCTAGCTGGACTGACGGTGCACCGTCCTCTGCAGCGGTCGATTTGGCAAGGGTCGCGCCGGCCGCAAGGCGTGGGCCGGCATGCGTGAAGTGCGGTGCAGCAAGACCGGCACGGGCGTAGATGGATGGCCGCGCGATTGTTTCAGCCTTATGCTGTCTTGATGACAGTTCACGGCGACCTTCGTCATGGGCGCGGTCAACGTCGCGGCTAGCTGGCATCGCTAGCATCGTGGACCAGTCTGTCTCCCCGCCCGTTTCAGGACCGGTCGCGCGATCCCGCCGTCGCTCAACATCTCCAGCCGCCCGGTCGGCGTCCTGCCGCGCCGCTCGATGCTGTCGCGCGGCCGCGTCCGCCTGCCGTTCCGCCCGCGCTTCTGGCCATCGCCGCGGTGCTGCTGGTCGCGCTGGTCTATGGCGGCCGCGAGACTCTACCTGCGCTTCACGCACATCTACGAATACGACGCGCGCGCCACCGCCGACATCGTGACCGTCTCCAGCCGCGCCGAGGGCTGGGTGATGGAGATGCCGGCGCTCGAGGGCACGCGGGTCGACGGCCGGCCAGGTGGTGGCCCGCATCGACGATCGCGTGGCCAAGCTGCAGGCCGATGCCTTGCGCGCGCAGATCGAGGGCGTCCGGGCCGAGCGCACGCGGCTGCGCGCCGAGCGCGCGCTCAGCCATGAACCAGGCCGATGCGCTGATGCGCACGCGCACGTCCGCGCGTCGCGGTGCGCGAGAAGGCGCTGGCGGCGCTGCAAGTCCGATCTCGATCTCGCCAAGCTGGAGCTCGAGCGCAACCGCGTCGCTGTTCGCCAGCGCCGCGTGGTCAACGAGCGCCAGCTCCAGACGGCGCAGGCCGCGGTGACAAGCTCGAGAGCCAGATCCTGCAGCTGCAGGCGGAGCACGAGCAGGCCGAGGGCAGCCTCGACGAGGCGCGGGTCGAGCATGACAAGCTGGGCGTGATCGACGCGCAGATCGCGGCGCTCGACCATCAGGTCGCCAACCTCGCGGCCCAGATGCACCAGCAGAAGGTCGACATCGAGGACCGCACGATCCAGCAGCCCGGTGCCGGCGGTGATCGACCGCACCTTCGTGCTGCCGGGCGAATACGTCCAGGCCGGCCAGCGCATCCTGCTGCTGCACGATCCCGACGAGGTCTGGGTCGAGGCCAACATCAAGGAGACCCAGGTCGGCCGGCTGAAGCTCGGCCAGAAGGTGCATGGTCTCGGTCGACGCCTATCCCGGCGACACGTTCATCGGCCGCGTGTCGCGCATCGGCAGCGCCACCACCGCCCGCTTCGCGCTGCTGCCGACGCCCAACCCGTCCGGCAACTTCACCAAGATCACCCAGCGCGTGCCGGTCAAGATCGACATCGTCAGATCCGCCCAAGCCGCTGACGCCGGGCATGATGGTCGAAGTCGAAATTGACGTACGATAGCAGCCCAGGTCCGCGCGAGCCGACGACGCTACGGGCCGGCCTATCGCTGGCTGGTCACCATCACCGGCATGGTCGGCGTGGTCGTCGATGGTGCTGGCGATGACCACGGTCAATGTCGCGGTGCCCGACGTGATGGGCGCCTTCGGCATCGGCCAGGACAAGGCGCAGTGGATGTCGTCGGCCTACATGGCGACCATGACCGCCGGCATGCTGATCAATGCCTGGCTGACCGGCGTGCTGGGCGAGCGCGCGCACCTTCGTCGGCTCGCTGTTCTTCTTCTCGGTCGGCGCCCTGATGGGCGGCTCGGCGCCGACCGAGGACGTCGCTGATCTTCTCGCCGCGTCCTGCAGGGCTTCAGCGCCGGCGTCGCCCAGCCGCTGGTGATGGCCACGATCTTCACCGTCTTTCCCGCCCGAGCGCCGCGGCATGGCGATGGGCGTGTTCGGCCTGGGCGTCGTGTTCGCGCCGGCCATCGGCCCGACGCTGGGCGGCCTGATGATCGAGTATTTCTCCTGGCGTTACGTCTTCTTCATCTCGCTGCCGTTCTGCGCTGATCGCCGCGGTGATGGGGCCTGATGTTCATGCCGACGCGGCCGATCCCGCGCCGGATCCCGCCCTTCGACTGGCTGGGCTTCGCCCTCTCTGTGCACGGCGCTGTTCGGCCTGATGACCGGCATCGCCGACGGCCAGCGCGAGGGCTGGAGCTCCGACACCATCGTCCTGCGGCTGGTGATCGGCGCGGCGGCCAGCGTGGCCTTCGTGCTGTGGGAGCTCCATACGCCGCGCGCCCTGCTCGACATGCGCATCTTCGCCAACATCGAATTCTCCGCCGCCGCGCTGATCGCCTTCATCTTCGGCGCCGGCATGATGGGCTCGACCTACGTCATGCCGGTGTTCGTGCAGACCATCATCGGCTTCACGCCGCTTGCTGGCCGGCCTGATGATGATGCCGGCCGGCATCATGCTGGCCTTCATCTTTCCGATCGCCGGACGGATGGCCGACGCGATGCCGGCCTCGACCATGATCATCGGCGGCCTGCTGCTGTTCTCGGCGGGCTTCGCGCTGATGACCGTGGCCGACGTCGACACGACGTTCTGGACCCTGGTCGGCATGGTCATGGTCTCGCGCCTGGGCCTCGGCTTCATCAATCCCAGCCTCAACGCCTCCTCGCTGAAGCGCCCTGCCGGCCGACAAGGTGCGCCAGGGCGCCGGCATCGCCAACTTCATGCGCCAGCTCGGCGGCGCCTTCGGCATCAACCTGATGGTGGCGTTCTTCGAGATGCGCACGCGCTTCCACGCCGATGCGCTGACCGCCACCGCAGGACTGGGGCAACCGCACCACCGAGCGCCTGCTGCGGCTGGTCGAGCAGCTCATGCAGCGCAGCGGCCTGCCGTTCCAGCAGCAGAAGGCGGGCGCGCTCGAATATCTCGGCACGATGCTGCACGCCGAGGCGCAGATCGATGGCCTTCTCCGACACCTTCATCGTCGTCGGCGTGGTGGCGCTCGCTCGCCCTGATCCCGGCCGCCATGCTGTCGCGTTCGCAACGCCGGACGCAGCGGCTCGCCTTCAGCTCGACACGAGGGGACGGTGGCAATGGCAGCGAAGGACACGAGCGTCGTCGGCGTCTGGCGCCTGGTGTCGACCAGGGCAACCGATCCCGAGGGCCGACAGGTCGGCGTGCCGTTCGGACCGCGCGGCATGGGCCTGGTCACGCTCACCTCCGACGGCCGCATGATGTCGGTGCTGGTCGACGGGCGGGCGACCCTGCCGGAAGGCACGCCGCGGCAATACTCCTCCTATTGCGGCAACTACACGTTCGACGGCAGCACGCTCACCACCATCGTCGACGCCAACTGCGATCCCGTGCGCTTCACGGCGCCGCAGGTCCGCAAGGTCCGCTTCGACGGCGAGCGCATGATCCTGACGCCGCCGCCGGCCGACGTGAACGGCGTCGAAGGTGACGCGCGAATTGACGTGGGAGCGGATCAGCGCGGTGTCGCTTTAGAAAGCAGACTCTTTCCTCCCCTTCGCGGATTCCGCGAAGGAGAGTGCTCGCACAGGGCGGAGGGGTCAAATGAACGCCATGACCCCCTCCGGCCTCGGCACCTCCCCGGCTTCGCCAGGGAGGAAAGATAAACGTCTCAGCACTGACGATCCGAGCTGGTCTTGTCGCCCCAGTAGCGGTCGCGCAGCAGCGCTTGTAGAGCTTGCCGGTCGGCAGCCGCGGCAGCTCGGCCTCGAAGTCGATCGAGCGCGGCACCTTCTGGCGCGCGAGGTGCTGGCCGCAGAAGGCGATCAGCTCCTCGGCGATCGCGGCGTCCGGCGGCGACGTCCGGGCATGAGCTGGACCACCGCCTTCACCTCCTCGCCGAGGTCGGCGTTGGGCACGCCGAACACGGCGGCGTCGGCCACCTTCGGATGGGTGATCAGCAGGTTCTCGCATTCCTGCGGGTAGATGTTCACGCCGCCCGAGATGATCATGAAGGTCGCGCGGTCGGTCAGGTAGAGATAGCCGTCGTCGTCGACGTAGCCGACATCGCCCACCGTGCTCATGCGTGCCGTCGGCCGAGCGCGCCTCGGCGGTCTTCGCCGGATCGTTGAAGTATTCGAACGGCGTCGCGGTCTTGAACCACAGCGTGCCGGGCGTGCCCGTCGGCAGCGGCTGCCATGTCGTCGTCGAGGACGTGCAGCTCGCCCAGCAGCACGCGGCCGACGGTGCCGCGATGGGCCAGCCATTCGGCGCAGTTGCAGGCGGTGAAGCCCAGCCCTTCGGTGGCGCCGTAGTATTCGTGGATGATCGGGCCCCACCAGTCGATCATCTGCTCCTTGACCTGCACCGGGCAGGGCGCGGCGGCGTGGATGGCGATCTCGAGCGACGACGAGGTCGTAGCGGCGGCGCACCTCGTCGGGCAGCTTGAGCAGGCGCGAGAACATGGTCGGCACGAGCTGGCTGTGCGTCACGCGGTGCTTCTCGACGAGCTGCGAGGTAATGCTCGGGATCGAAGCGCTCCATGATGATCGCCGTGCCGCCCGTTGCGGATGGTGAGGCCGACCGCGCGCCTGCGGCGCGGAGTGATAGAGCGGCGCCGGCGACAGGTAGATCATGCCCTCGCGGTACTGCCAGAGCTTCGACCAGGAAGTCGAAGATCGGCAGCGGCTGCGACCGGCGGCTGCTCCGGCAGCGGCCGCAGGATGCCCTTCGGCCGGCCGGTCGTGCCCGGAGGAATAGAGCATCGGCCGTGCCGAGCGACTCGTCGGCGATCGGCGTGGCCGGCAGGCCCGCCGTCGCCTTGTCGAGATTGAGCGACGCGCTCGCCATCGCCGGCGCCGTCGACGATCAGGCAAAGCTCGATCCCGGGGCAGAGCGGCAGCGCGGCCAGCGCCACGTCGCGCTTGGCCTGCGAGGTGATCAGCACCTTCGATTGGCTGTTGTTCAGGATGTAGGCGAGCTCCTCGGCCGTCAGGAAGGAGTTGACGCAGGTGTAGTAGTGGCCGGAGCGCTCGCCGGCGGCGCAGCATTCGACGTAGCGCGCGTTGTTCTCCATGTAGATCGAATAGTGGTCGAGCCGGCCGAGCCCGCGGGCGCGCAGCAGATGGGCGAGCCGGTTGCTGCGCGCTTCGAGCTCGCCGTAGGTGATGGTCTCGCCCGTGGCAGCCATGACGACGGCCGGATGCGTCGCGTGCGACGCGGCGTACTGCCGGGATACATTCGATTTCCTCCGCGGCAACTATAGACGCCGTAACAGGCCTGCGCCAAAGTCCGCGCATGCTCGAAACATCGCTCAAGACCAAGATCATGAACGAGGTCGATCGCCGGTTCGACGACCAGACCAAGGTGCTGGCCGATCTGGTGAAGATCCCGTCGACGCGTTTCCGCGAGGCGCCGGCGCAGGACATGATGGCCCGCCTGTTCAAGGAGGACGGGCTCGGCGTCGATCGCTGGCAGATCAAGATCGACGACCTGAAGCATCTGCCGGGCTACTCGCCGCACAGCCAGGATTACGACGATGCCTGGAACGTGGTCGGCGCCTGGCGGCCGTCCAGTCCCAAAGGGCCGCTCGCTGATCCTGAACGGCCATATCGACGTCGTGCCCGAAGGGCCGCACGAGATGTGGGCGCGCCATCCGTTCGAGCCCGCCGTCAAGGACGGCTGGATGTATGGCCGCGGCGCCGGCGACATGAAGGCCGGCCTCATCCTCAACCTCTTCGCGCTGCGCGCGCTCGCGCGCGCTCGGCTACCAGCCGGCGGCCGACGTCTATCAGCAGTCGGTGGTCGAGGAGGAATGCACCGGCAACGGCGCGCTCGCCTGCCTGCAGCGCGGCTATCGCGCCGATGCCGCCCTGATCCCCGAGCCGTCGTCGGGCGTGCTGACCGTGGCGCAGGTCGGCGTCATGTGGTTCCAGGTCAAGGTCACCGGCCATCCGGTGCATGTCTACAAGGCCGATGCCGGCTCCAACGCCATCGAATCGGCGTTCCGCCTGATCCAGCAGCTGCGCGAGCTGGAGAAGAAGTGGAACGAGAAGAAGGCGCACGACACGCACTTCCACGACCACCATCATCCGGTGAACTTCAATGTCGGCAAGATCGCCGGCGGCGACTGGGCGAGCTCGGTGCCGGCCTGGTGCACCTTCGACATGCGGGTCGGCGTGCTGCCGTCGCAGAACCTGAAGGAGTGCCGGCAGGAGATCGAGGACCTGATCCGCCAGCGCCGCCGCCAACGATCCGTTCCTCGGCAACAATCCGCCGACCGTGACCTGGGAAGGCTTCCAGGCCGAGCCGTTCGTGCTCAAGAACCACGAGCAGGTGCGGGTCGTGCTGGCCGAGGCGCACAAGACGGTGTTCGGCAGCGAGCTCTGAGGACAAGACCTCGACCGGCACCGCCGACAACCGCTTCTTCGGCCTCTATGCCGGCATCCCGGCGCTGGTCTACGGCCCGCAATCCGACGACATCCACGGCTTCGACGAGCGCGTGAACCTCGAATCGATCCGCAAGATCACCCAGGCGACGGCTTTGTTCATCGCCGAATGGTGCGGCCTGCAGGCGGCGTAGTCGCCATGGCGAGAAGCCGGTCTATCGCGGCGTCTTTCCCGTGGCGCCCACCGTGTTCGACAAGAACGGCGAGCTCGACCTCGAGGGCCAGAAGCGCTGCACCGACTTCATGATCGATGCCGGCTCGCAAGGCATGTGCATCCTGGCCAACTGGTCCGAGCAGTTCGTGCTGACCGACGACGGAGCGCGAGCGGGTGATGGACTGCGTGCTGGCGCACGTCGCCGGCCGGGTGCCGGTGATCGTGACGACGACGCATTTCGGCTCGCAGGTCTGCGCCGAGCGCAGCCGCAGGGCCGAGGCGGCCGGCGCCGCCATGGTGATGGTGATGCCGCCCTATCACGGCGCCACCATCCGGGCGTCCGAGCAGGGCATCTACGATTTCTTCCGCCGGGTCTCCGATGCGGTCAGCATCCCGATCATGATCCAGGATGCGCCGGTTGCCGGCACGCCGCTCTCGGTGCCCTGCTGGCCCGCATGGCGCGCGAGATCGCGCAACGTCTCCTACTTCAAGGTCGAGGTGGCGCAGGTGGCGAACAAGCTGCGCGCGCTGATCGCCGAAGGCGGCGACGCGATCGTCGGGTCCGTGGAACGGCGAAGAGGGCATCACCCTGATGGCCGACCTCGACGCGGGCTGCACCGGGGCGATGACCGGCGCCGGCTATCCCGACGGCATCCGCCAGATCATGGATCCGTTCGCCGCGGGCGACCGCGAAGCAGCCGTCGCGGCCTACCAGCGCTGGCTGCCGCTGATCAATTACGAGAACCGGCAATGCGGGCTGTCGCCGCCAAGGTGCTGATGCAGGAGGGCGGCGTCATCCGCTCCGAGATGACGCGGCACCCGGTGCTGCCGCTGCATCCGGCAACCCGCGCCGGATTGATCGAGGTCGCGCGGCGCACCGATCCGCTGGTGCTGCGCTGGTCCAGGTGACCGGAAAGGCCTGACGTCGCTACGAAATCGTTGTCATCCCGAGCGAAGCGAGACCTCTTGCGATGTCGATCAAGGGTCCCTCGCTACGCTCGGGATGACAGCCTTTGTCGCAAATGTCGTGCGACATTTTCCGAGCCAAGCAGGCCAATTGCCTGCTCAGTCCAGACGTCGTTCTCGGCCGTGCGCTCGCCGCCTTCGTGGCCGGTATTCAACGTGCCGCGCGGTTCGATCAGCAGCATCTTGACCTCCTTCTCGCGCGAACGGCTTGTGCTCGGTGCCCTTGGGAACGACGAACATCTCGCCCGGCCCCAGCACGACGGATCGATCCCTGAAATCGATGCGCAGTTCGCCGTCGAGAACGATGAAAGCCTCGTCGGTTTCCGGGTGATCGTGCCAGACGAAATCACCTTCGATCTCACGACCTTGAACTGATAGTCGTTCAACTCGGCAACGACCTTCGGTTGCCATTGCTCCGAGAAGAGGTCGAACTTCCTGGCAAAGTTGATCACCTCGTGGCGCTTCGCGATGTCGGAAGGCATGCGGCGACTCCTGTGACTGGCCGGATCGCATGATGCCGGCGGCCAGCGGTTGCCGTCTTGAATGATTGTGCGTCGCTTACCGCAGCCGCCGCACCGACGCGAACAGGCCCATCGCCACGCCGCCCAGCACGACGACCACGCCCAGCAGCCGCAGGCCGCCGATCGGCTCGCCGACCAGCCAGGCGGCGAAGCCCAGCGCGACGCAGGGCACCAGCAGCGAGATCGGCCCGACCTTGGCGGCGGGATAGGTGCGCAACAGCGTGCCCCAGATCAGGTAGCCCAGCCACATCACCGGCACGACCGTGTAGAAGAGCGCGAACCAGCCCTTCCAGGTCGGCGCCAGGATCGGCGCCAGCAGCGTGATCCGGGCCTTCGAGATCAGGGCGGCGAGCGGCGAGCGGCAGCGGCGGCAGCACGCACGCCCATGCCGTGACGGCGAACATCGACACGCCGCGCGCCGTGCGGAAGAAGAGATTGCCGGTGGCCCAGGTGAGCGCCGACAGCAGCGCCAGGCCGATGGCGAAGACGCTCGCCGTGCCTTCGACCGAGCGCGCGATCAGCACGACGCCGACGGTCGCGACCGCGAGGCCCAGCCACTGGCCGCGCGTGGCGTGCTCGCGCAGGAAGAGGGCGGCCAGCACCACCGTGAGCGGGCCCTGCAGCTGGACCAGCACCGAGGTCAGGCCGGGCGGCAGGCCGGCCTGCATGGCGAAGAACAGGAAGACGAACTGGCCGCCGAACATGAAGCCGCCGATGCCGGCCAGGGTGCCCCACGAGATCGCGGGCTTCTGGACGAACAGGACCGGCAGCGCGGCCAGCAGGAAGCGCCAGGTCGGCGAAGGTGAACGGCGTGAATTCGTCGAGGCCGAAGCGGATGACGGTGAAGTTCAGCCCCCACATCGCCACGATCAGCAGCGCGGCGAGCGACGTGGAGCGGCTTCAAGCGCTCACAGCCACACCCACGGCCGGGCGGTCTTGTCGGCGCCCTGCCAGGCCGCGATCTCGTCCTTGTGGCTCATGGTCTGGGCGATGTCGTCCAGGCCGTTCAGCAGAGCGTGCTGGCGCCGCGCGTCGATCTTGAAGGGGATGACCCGGCCGGTCGGCGACACGACCTGGCAGTTCTCGAGATCGACCGTGACGCGGGCGTTGCCGGGCGAGGCGCGCATCTCGTCGGCGAGCTGCTCGACATCCTCGATCGGCAGCGCCACCGGCAGAAGGCCGTTCTGGAAGCAGTTGTTGTAGAAGATGTCGCCGAAGTAGGGCGCGATCACCGCCTTCACGCCCATGCCGGCCAGCGCCCACACCGCGCCCTCGCGGCTCGAGCCGCAGCCGAAATTCTCGGCCGACAGGATGATCGGCGCGCCGCGATAGGGCGCCTGGTTGAACACGCAGTCGGGGTTTTCGCTGCCGTCGGGCTTGAAGCGGATCTGCTCGAAGCAGTAGGGGCCCAGTCCCTGGCGGCCGGTGTTGCTGACCAGCCGCTCGATCCGGATGATGAGGTCGGTGTCGACGTTCTGGCGCATCAGCGGCGCGGCCACGCCGGTCACCTTGGTGAATTTTTCCATTTGCGATCTCCTGTCATCCCCGAGCGAAGCGAGCGGCCTCGAAGCTACGGAAAGATCTCTCGCTGCGCTCGGGATGACAGCGCGGGTCGTTTCGAGGTCCTGACATTAAAGCTTCCTCACGTCGGCGATGGCGCCCTTGATCGCGGCCGCGCGCGGCCATCGCCGGGCTGGCGAGATGGGTGCGCGCGCCGGGGCCCTGGCGGCCGACGAAGTTGCGGTTGGAGGTCGAGACGCTGCGCTGGCCCGGCGGCACGCGCTCGCCGTTGGAGGCGATGCACATCGAGCAGCCGGGCTCGCGCCATTCGAAGCCGGCGTCGCGGAACACGCTGGTCGAGGCCCTCGGCCTCGGCCTCGCGCTTCACGCGCTCCGAGCCCGGCACGATCCAGGCCGTGCACGTGGGCGGCCTTGTGCCGGCCCTTGGCGACGGCGGCGGCGGCGCGCAGGTCGGAGATGCGGCTGTTGGTGCAGGAGCCGATGAACACCCAGTCGACCTTGGTGCCCTCGATCGGCTTGCCGGGCTCGAGCCCCTGATATTGCAGCGCCGCCGTCCAGGCCGCGCGCTTGTCCTCCGGCCCCGTCGTCGGATCGGGGATCGGCCGGTCGACGGCGATCACATGCTCGGGGCTGGTGCCCCAGGTGATCTGCGGCGCCACCTTGCTCATGTCGATCGTGTGCTCGCGATCGAACTCGGCGTCGGGATCGGAGGGCAGCGTGCGCCAGTGCGCGACGGCGCGGTCCCACATCGCACCCTTGGGCGCGAAGTCGCGGCCGTTGAGATAGTCGAAGGTCGATGTCGTCGGGCGCCACCATGCCGGTGCGCGCGCCCATCTCGATCGAGAGATTGCAGATCGTGAGCCGTCCCTCGACCGGCAGGCTCCGGATCGCGCGAGCCGGCATACTCGACGGCATGGCCGGTGCCGGCCGCCGTGCCGACATCGCCGATCAGATGCAGGATCATGTCCTTGGGCGTCACGCCCTGGCGGCATCTTGCCCTCGAAATGCACGCGCAAGCGCTTGGGCTTGCGCTGCACCATGGTCTGCGTGGCCAGCGCATGCACCAGCTCCGACGAGCCGACGCCGAAGGCGAGCGCGCCCATGCCGCCATGGGTGCAGGTGTGGCTGTCGCCGCAGATCAGCGTCGTGCCGGGCAAGGTGAGCGCCAGCTCGGGCCCGATGATGTGCACGATGCCGTTGCCGTCCTGGCCGAGATCGAACAGGCGGATGCCGTACTTCGCCGTGGCTGCGCGCATGTTGCGGATCAGCGGCTCGCCGGGCGGGAAGGTCTTCTCGGTGCGGCCCGGCGCGGTCGAGATGGCATGGTCGGGCGTGCCGTAGATCAGCCGCGGCTGCGCGGGCGTATAGCCTTTCTCGACGGCCTCCTGCAGCGCGCGCGCGCCCGACAGGTCGTGCAGCAGCAGACGGTCGATATGCAGCAGCACGAAGCCGTTGCCGAGATCGGTGATGACGTGGCTGTCCCAGATCTTGTCGAACAGGGTCTTGGCCATTTGAGGTTCCTCCGCAGTGCTGCGGATATCAGCACCTCCCAAGCCGCGCCGCCAGCTTTTCGCCTCGTCCTCGCGCAGCACGTCGAGCGTCGGATACCACGGCGACGTTCCGGTCCGTGGACCCCACAGCCAGTCGGCGGAAGGCCCAGCAGCAGGATCGTCGGAATGCCGAGAAGGCGCGGCGATGTGCGTGGCCGGCGTATCGTTGCCGACGACCAGCCGGCAGCTCGCGATCGGCCCTGGATCGCGCTCGACCGCCGACGCCGGCTGGCGGCTCGCTGCGGGCGAACCAGCCGATGCGCGGCGAAGGCTCGGCCTTGAGCCGCGCGCGTGCCGGGCGGCGGCAGCGACTCGAGCGTCCAGCCCAGGAGATGCGGCAGGCTGCGCAACGGGGCGCGCTGCCGCGAAACCGTCGAGCGACGTCGCCGCGGCGGATCGTCGGCGCATCCAGCCAGTCCGCCAGCCTGCGGCGCGCACTGCACGACGGCGTCGACGCCGCGCGCCAGCATCAGCGTGTCGCGCATCGCCGCATCGCTCTCGATGTCGGCCTGCTCGGGATAGATCAGCAGCCGGCCGGTCAGCGGCTCGCCCTGCCAGCGCGGCAGGTCGGGCGCGTAGCGCTCGCCGGCGATGTCCAGGCGCGCCTCGTAGTCGGCAAGGCCGCGCAGCCAGTCGCCCTGGCGCAGCAGCAGCTCGCCGCGGCGCAGGCGCAGATGCGGGTCGTCGGGCCGGCTGGTCAGCGCCATGTCGAGATCGCCGAGCGCGCCCATCCAGTCGCCGCGCGCCGCCAGCAGGCCGGCGCGCGCCGAGAGCGACGGCATCAGGCGATGGTCGATCGACAGCGCCTCGTCATAGGCGCGCTCGGCCTCGTCGGTCCGGCCCAGCGCTTCCAGCGCGCGGCCCTTGTTGTGGGCGATGGCGGCATCGCCGGGCTTCAGCAGCGCCGCGCGCTCGAGCGCCGTCAAGCGCTGTCTCGTGCTCGCCCAGCACCGTAAGGCAGCCCGCGAGATTGACCTGCGCCGCGGCATCCTTGGGCAGGAACTTGGCGGCGCGCTCCAGCGGCTCGCGCGCCTCGGCGAAGCGGCCGAGCTTCAGCCGCGCCTGGCCCAGGAGATTGAGCACCTGGCCGGAATTGGGCCGCGCCTCGGCCATTTGCGCCAGCAACGGCTCGGCGCCGGCGAAATCGCCGGCGGCGGCGCGCTGCACGGCGTCGCGGGCCAGCGCCTGGATCTGGAGGTCGGAAAGAGCCACGCGCGGCCTCTAGCAGGGAGCATCGCGCGGGCAAAGAAAAGCCTGCGGTCAGGCGCGCCAAAACGGCTTTTGCGCCTCGAACTGCATCTGGCTGGCGGCTGATGCCGAGATCGCGCGACGGCATGATCGATCGAGCTTGGCGATCTCGCGGCGCCTGCGGGCGCGGCCGCGCCATTCGTTCAGGATCCGGCCGAGCATGGCGACGGCTTCGACGAACCGCTGGCCGCTCTGCGCGGGCGCAGTGGCAAGGAGAGGAGGTGCTGGGTCATGATGCATCAGCAGCATCGCCAGCCGGCGCGCTCTATCCGCGGCCGGCCGGCAATTGCCGTCCAGGTCGCAAAGAAAAAGCCGGCGGTCGACAGGGAGGCTGAGGATCGACCGCCGGCCAGGGTCCGGAGAGGGATGAGCCCGCGCAGGGTAGGAAACGGGCTCGCTCCGGATTCGAGGATCTAGTCGCGCCAGAAGGGCTTGTTGGCCTCGAACTGGATCTCGCTCGGTGCTGAGGCCGAGATCGCGGATCGTGCGGTGATCGAGGGTGGCGAGCTCGCGGCGCTCGCGGGCGCGGCGGCGCCACGTCGCGAAGATCTGGTTGAACGCGGTGTAGGTGCCGGCCAGCGGCGCCTTGGAACTGTAATGAAGCGAGATGTCGGCCATGGGACTTCTCCTCGAATGGAGTGATGCACTGTCTGAAGCCGGATTTGGGCGTCCGGGCAGGTCCTTTACAAATGACCGTTTGTCCTGTTTTGATAAGATTAACTCATGTGAAGGGAGCTGCCATGAAGCGAAGCCCTGCCGCCGCTCAACGGATTGCGTGCCTTCGAGGCCGCCGCACGCCATATGAGCTTTACCGATGCCGCCGACGAGCTGAGCGTCACCCAGGCCGCGATCAGCCACCAGGTGCGCGGGCTCGAACAGCGCCTCGGATTAAAATTGTTCGTGCGGCGCAATCGCTCGCTGCTGCTCTCGGAAGCGGGCCAGGCCTATCTGCCGTCGGTGCGCGGCGCCTTCGACCAGCTGAACGAGGCGACCGAGAAGCTGCTGCAGAAGGATCGCGGCGGCCATCTCACCGTCACCACCACGGCCTCCTTCGCCATGAAGTGGCTGGTGCCGCGGCTCGGCGGCTTCCAGCGCGCCAATCCCGAGATCGACGTCCGCATCAGCACCGGCACCGGGCTGATCGATTTCTCGCGCGAGGATGTCGATATCGGCATCCGCTACGGCCGCGGCCAGTGGCCATCGCTCACCGCCGAGCGCCTGGTCACCGAGGATGTCATGCCGGTCTGCGCGCCGTCGCTGCTCAAGGGGCCGACTGCGCTCAAGAAGCCGGCCGATCTCAAGCGCTTCACCCTCGCTGCACATCGGAAGCTTTCCCGACGACTGGCAGGTCTGGCTGACCGCCGCCGGCGTGAAGGGTGTCGACGCCTCGCGCGGCGTCTCCTTCGACTTCCCGCTCGCCGCCTACCAGGCCGCGATGGACGGGCTGGGCGTGGCGCTCGGCCGCCAGCCGCTGGTCGAGCCCGACCTCAAGGCCGGCCGGCTGGTCATGCCCTTCGATTTCAAGATGATCGAGCGAGTTTGCCTACTACCTTGTCTATCCGCCGGAGGCGATCCGGCGGCGCAAGATCAAGGCCTTCCGCGACTGGGTGGTGTCGCTGGCCGAGGTCGAGCTGCGCGTCGCCTAGGTCCCAGAGCGCGCGCAGGAAGGCCACGAGGTCGCGCTTGTCGGCGTCGGTGAGCGTTGTCCTTGCTGTCGTTCTTCTTCTTGTAGAAGTCCCACATGAAGGTGACCGTTTCGTCGAGGGTCTTGAAGCGGCCGTCGTGGAACCAGGGGCCGGTCTTCGACACGTTGCGCAGCGAGGGCACCTTGAACGGGCCGCCGCTGCCCACGTCCTCCGGCCCCTTCTTGTCGTAGGAGGCGGGCACGTGGCAGGTCATGCAGCCCGCCTTGCCCGAGAACAGCGCGTAGCCGCGCTTGACGTCGGCCTGGCGCGTTGTCGCGCGGCATGCCGTCGGCATTGAGGAACGGCGCCGGCCCGTTGGGCAGCGACTTCACGTAGGCCGCCAGCGCATCCAGCGTCTCCTTGCTGGGCTCCGCGCCCTTCATGCGGTTGACGATGATGCCCCGGATGTTGGTCTCGATCGACGGGATGTTGCCGGCCCACGACCACTCGGCCTGACGGATGCCGGCGCCCCACAGGGTCGGCGTGCTGCGGCCCTTGGGATCGCCGTCGGCCACCACTTCGGCCACGACATAGGTCTTGTTGTCGGTATGGCCGTTCATGGGATGGCAGGTGGCGCAGGAGAGCTGGCCGCTGCCCGACAGCTTGGGGTCGTTGAACAGGGCGCGGCCCGTGTTCGATGAGCGGGGCGTTGGCCTGAGCCAGACGCCGGCAGTGGCAGCGCCACCAGGGCGGCGAGAACCAGTAGACGCTTCATGCGCGATCTCCATCCCGGTCGTTGCTTGTTCTCGTTGAGCGGAATACGTACCGCCGGGGGCGGTGGATCACAAGCCACGGCCGTCGTTATTTGCATTTACAAATAATTGGAATGCGGCTCATCCTGGCGACAAGACACGGAGGGCACCGTCCATGGAGTTCGGCTACTTCACGCTGAGCGACAATCGCTATCCCGAACAATCCGCGCAGCGCCGAGACAGTTCATCAAGGACATCTACGCCGAGGCGCTGTGGGCCGAGAAGGTCGGCCTCCACTCGGCCTGGATCGGCGAGCACCATTTCAACCTTCTGGGCGTCAACGCCTCGCCGCTCGCGATCCTGGCGCCAGCTCGCCGGCGCCACGACCAGGCTGCGCCTGGCGCCCGCCGTCACGCTCCTGCCGGTGCATCATCCGCTGCATGTCGCCGAGGAATGGGCGACGCTCGATCTGCTGTCGGGCGGCGCGCGTCGATTTCGCCGCCGGCCGCGGCTACGACCGCAAGGAATACGAGCCGTTCGGCGCGCCGTTCGACGACTCGGCCGAGCTGTTCGCCGAGGGGCTGGAGATCGTGTGGCGCGCCTGGACCGAGACCGGCAAGTGGTCGCACAAGGGCAGGTTCTACGAGTTCGAGGACGTCGAGGTCACGGCCGCGGCCGGCGCAGAAGCCGCTTCGGCCCTATGTCGCCTGCTTCTCGCGGCCGTCGATGGAGCTTGCCGCGCAGCAACGACTGGAACGTGATCTACGCGCCGTTCGCCGCCGCCATGGTCTACGGCTCGCTGGCCGATGCCGTGCGCGTCTATCGCGACACCTGCGAGACCGCAGTTCAAGCGGCCGATGCGGCGCGCCATGTGCTCCTACTTCGTGCACATCGCCTCGACGCCGGCGGAGGAGCAGTACGGCAAGGAGGCGCTGGTGCGCTATTTCCAGGACGCGCTGATCGCGGCGTTTCCGTCGGCGTCGGGCGAGAAGGTGCCGCCGACCTACAAATACTTCGTCGACATCGTGAACATCCTGCGCGACATGCGGCCCGAGAAGCTCACCGACAAGTCGATCCTGTGCGGCAGCCCGCAGCACATCGTCGACACCCTGAAGCAGGTCGAGACGGCCGGCATCGCCGAGGTCATCCTCTATTTCAACTACGGCCAGAAGCCGCATGCGCTGGTGAAGGAGCAGATGGAGCGCTTCATGCGCGAAGTCGCGCCGCACTTCGCGAGCTGACGCCATGGGTCCGCTCGACGCCTACCTGCCCTACCTGCTGAACCGCGCCGGCGCGCGCATCGCCGCCGCCTTCAGCGAGGAGGTGCGGCCGCTCGGCGCCACCCTGCAGATGTGGCGCGTGCTGGCCGCCCTGCGCGAGCGTGACGGGCGGCGCATGGGCGATCTTTCCGAGACGACCTCGATCGAGGTCTCGACGCTCACGCGCCTGGTCGACAACATGGAGAAGAAGGGCCTGGTCGCCCGCCGCCGCGATGCCGACGACGCCCGTGCGGTGATCCTTCATGCCACGCCGGCCGGCCGGCGCCTCACCCAGCGCATCCTGCCGATCGCCGAACGCTACGAGGTCGTGGCCTTGGCGGGCTTCAACGCCGCGCGAGGCCGAGAAGTCCTGAAGGCAGGCCTGCTGCGCCGGCTCTACGCCAACATGGACGGGCGCATCCGAGACGCTCTAGAGTTGAATCGCGCCGCGGTATCGCCGATGGTGGCTGCGAACGATCTGCAAGGAGCCGCCATGGCCCGCCTGACCTCGACCGCCGATCTGCGGCGCATCATCTCCGAGCCGCGGCACGACCACGCGCGCCAAGATCCTGGACGCGCTCGACGAGCAGTCGATCGATTTCCTCAAGCGCTGCCCGTTCGCCCTGGTCGGCACGACCGCGGCCGACGGCACCATCGAGGTGTCGCCCAAGGGCGACGAGCCGGGCTTCATCCGGGTCGAGGATCCGAAGACGCTGCTGATCCCCGAGCGGGCCGGCAACAACCTGGCCTTCGGCCTCAGCAACATCCTGGCGACCGGCAAGATCGGCCTGATCGCCCTGGTGCCGGCGACCGGCGAGACGCTGCGCGTCTCGGGCACGGCCGAGATCTTCGACGATGCCGACCTGGTGGCCTCGCTGAGCTCGCTCGGCAAGCCGGCGCTGCTGGCCACGCGCGTGCACATCCAGCACTGCTACTTCCACTGCGCCCGCTCGATCGTGCGCGCCAAGCTGTGGGATCCCAAGGCATGGCCGGCGCCGGGCCGCGTGTCGTTCGGCAAGATCATCGCGCCGCGCGTCGGCGCGGGCGCCGACATGGCGGCGCAGATCGACGCCGGCGTCGAGGGCGCCTACACGACGCGCCTCTGGACGAATAGCTAGACCGACCATGAGCGGTCCGCCGTTTCGTGCCGAAGTGATCGGCAGCCTGCTGCGACCGCGCATCCTCAAGGAGACAGCCACGGCGATCGCTGCCGGCAAGGCCAGGCCGGACGACTATCGCCGTGCTGGAGCGCGAGATCGCCCGGGCCGTGGCCAGGCAGGAGGAGATCGGATTCAAGGTCGCGCACCGACGGCGAGTTCGGCCGCACCTCGTGGTTCGGCTTCTTCTTCGAGGGGCTCGACGGCTTTCGGCTCGAACCTCGCTGTTCCGCTTCCGCGATCTCGGAGGGCGGCGGCTGCGAATGGCCGACCTGCGTGGCGTCGGCCAAGCATCCACCGCCGCGCGCCGATTACGCCTGGCCGAATACCGACGCCTGAAGAAATTCACGCGCGGCGCGCTGCCCAAGGCGACGCTGCCGACGCCCAGCGCTTTCCATTTCTTCCGCTTCACCGCAGCCATTCGATCCGGCGGTCTCACGACCAGCAGCGCTATTTCGACGATCTGGTCGCGGTCTACCGCACCGGAGCTTGCCGAGCTGGGCCGGGCCGGCTGCACCTACGTGCAGATGGACGAGGTGCCGGTGCGCGATGCTGTGCGATCCGCTGGTGCGCGAGCAGGCCCGCGCCCAGGGCGGCGATCCCGACGCGCTGCTCGACCTCTATGTCGGCATCATGCGTCGCATCCTCGACGGAAGGCCGGCCGGGCATGACGGTGGGCATGCATCTCTGCCGCGGCAACTTCCGCAGCCGCTGGATGGCGTCGGGCGGCTACGAGCCAGCGTCGCGGCGCGGCTGTTCAACGACTTTCCGGTCGACGTCTATTTCCTGGAGTACGACAGCCAGCGCGCCGGCGATTTCTCGCCGCTGCGCCACGTACCGAAGGGATCGCAAGGTCGTGCTGGGGCTGGTGTCGTCCAAGACGCCGGCAATCGAAGGCCGCGACGATCTCCGCCGTCGCATCGACGAGGCGGCGGCGTTCGTCGACCTCGAGCGCCTGTCGCTTTCCTCGCAATGTCGGCTTCGCCAGCGTCGCCGGCGGCAACATGCTGGACGAGGAGACGCAATGGGCCAAGCTCGGCCTGATCGTCGACACGGCCCGTGCCGTGTGGGGTACAGCTTAGGGGAAATGTCATGACGGTGGGTTGGACGATGCGAGTGCTCGCAATGCTCGCGCTGGCTTTCGTCGTCGCCTGCTCGAACGCGCCGCAGCCCGAGCAGGCGCGAACGCTGTCGCCGGGAACGCTCCGCATCGGCACCTATTTCGTGAACCCGCCGTTCGAATACGTGTCGAACGGCGAGCGGATCGGTTTCGAGGTCGACCTGATGAACGAGGTCGCACGGCGGCTCCCGCTGCAGCCCGTGTTCGTGAACACCGAGTGGGAAACGATCCTGCAGCAGATGCAGGACGGCACAGTATGATTGCATCGTGGCGGCATCACCATCACGCCGGAGCGCGCGCAGACGCTGGCATGGTCGACGCCCTACATGACGACGACGCTCAGCCTGGTGGTCGACAGCCGGCGCTCGCCGCAAATCCAGCAGCGTCGCCGATCCTCGGCGGTGCCTCCGGTGGGCGTGCAGGCGGCGACGACCGACTACGACGTCGCCGTCAGGATGCGGCAGAAGGGCCAGGATCGGCAGCACTAGGTCTACCGCTTCGACCGCATCCAGGGATGCCATGGTCGACTCTTGCCGCGGGCCGCATCACCGCCGTGATGAAAGTCTTTCCGGTCGCTGCCTGGCTCGCGCGGCAGACACCCGATCTGCGCATCGTGGCCCAGGTGCCCGACGATCCGCAGCCGCTTCGGCATCGGCTTCTGGCAAGAACAATCCCGGCCTTCTGGCCGCGGTCAATCGCGCGCTGGCCGACATGAGCCGCGACGGCACCTACCGCTCGCCTGGCGCAGAAGGTGGAGTGTGCCCTGACGGACGCCGCGCGTGAAACGCTAGGCCGCCGATGACGTTCGATAGAGCGCGTCGACGTGGATGTCGGCGCAATCGACGAGCGGCAAAGCCCGGTCGTGGCCGACGAAGGCCAGAAACAGGTCGGTGCCGCCCAGCATGATCGCCTCGGCGCCGCGCTCGCGGCAGAGCTGGCGGCCGACGGCGAAGAAGATGCGGCGCTGCTGCGTCGGTGACGCGGCCGATGCTCGCCATCTCGACATAGGCGCTGTGGACCTGCTCCAGCGCCTCGCCCTCGGGCGCCACGATCTCGGCCGAGGAGATGCCGCCATAGAGACCGCTCTCCATCACGGTGCGCGTGCCCATGATGCCGATCTTCCTGAGCTTGCTGCGGGCGACGGCGGCCGTCGACCTCGGGGATGGCGTTGAGGATCGGCAGTGGCGAGATCGCCTCGAGCTCGCTTGACGCAGAAATGGCCGCCCATCGAGGTGATGGCGGCGGCGCCGCGCCCGCCTGCCTTCAGGCGCTGCGACCAGCCGCGCGAAGATGTCGGCCTGGCGGCCGGGATCCTGTTGGCGCAGGTTGCGGCTCATCTCCCGCACATCGGCATGGGCGATGGTGAGCTCGAGCGGGATGGCCGAAGCGGCATGCCGCTCGATCAGGCCACGATAATAGAAGTCGGTCGCGGCCGGGCCGATGCCGCCGATCAGTCCGATGTGCATGAAGCGACTTTCGCCCATTGCCGGGCGGCGGCAACGCAGGCCGGCGGGGACGCACGGGCGGTCTGCTATCTATGCGTGTATGCAGCTTTGACATATTTCAACCTGTGTCAATAGACTCCGGCGACGGCCAGAGGTGCGCACATGATCTCGAGCAAGATGGATCGGCGCCGCAGCGGTCACCGTGGTCCTGGGCAGTGTCGTTCTGGTGCGTGCCTGCGACCCGATCGTGATCGGCAAGCCGACCGACTTTTCCTATACCGCCCATCAACCCCCGCGGGTTTTCGTCTCGCATCGTCCGTTGATCCCGGCGCCCAGCGACAGTCTCACCCTGCGGCTGGCGCCCGAACTGCCGTCCGGTGTCACGGTGCTGCATGGCCAAGGCCGTCTTGCGCAATTCGGCGGCGCAGCACCGGCGAGACGAAGGAATGTGCCTCGGTTGCCGGTGGCGCTTTCGGAGTGCACGTTTCCGTTGAGCCAATCGGGAGACAATCCGCAGTATGGCGGCTTCCTCGAACTGAGCGACGGCCGGCGCGTCGATTCGCGGGCCGAGTATCGCTTCTCGGTCCTGGCCACGACCCCTCCCGACACGCTCATCGAAGTGCGTGTCCCGGTCAGCAAGACGGCAGGCCTTGCCGACAGTTATAAGATCGATACGGCTTTTGCGCGCGATCCCGAGAACTATAGCCTCGCCACCTTCATCGACGATACCGGCAAGATCCTTCGACGGCATGCTCGCCGATCCGGTCTACCGATGGCGCGACGATCAGCTCGGCTTCTTCGTGTTCACGCACGATGCCTTCGTCACGAGCTACTTCTCCGGGCTGAATACGCGGTGCGGCCAGAATCCGTGGCCGCTGGAGGTGGGGTTTCCGCCGTCGCTCGGCGCGATCGAGGTCGTCGGTGTCCTGCATCGCAAGGCGGCGAACGCCCTGGGCATCGAAGGCAGCGTGACCGGCTCGACGGTCGGGTCTCTTCGCGACTGTGCCGGCAACGCGGCGCGGCGAACCGGCCTGCGCACCTTCTCGGTGAGCACGGGTATCGGCCAGTCGCCGTCCATCGCCAAGCACGAGTTCGGCCATGCCGCCTTCGAGCTCGGCGATGAGTATACCGAAGCCAATAGTACGCGGAACGTCGCGCCGGCGCCGGCGCCGCGGTCCGACGGACACTCGAATTGCTTGCTGTTCGATACCCGACGACGGCACCGGGCATCGGAACCGGCATAGGAACCGGTACTGAACGGAACCGGCAACGGTGACACCAACGCCGACACCTACGCCAACCCCGACGCCGGGCCTGCCGCGCAAACGCTGTTTTGGTCCCGACGGCCCCGTGGAGTCTGCGGCGGCCTTGGCTCGGGCTTGCCGACCTGTAGCGCAACAAACACCGCGTTTTTGGCAGAAGCTGCGGCGCCAAGTCGGACGGCGGCTGTCCGCTTCTCGCCGGCCATTGCGTCAGTCAAACCGCCTGGCTCGGAACCGCACCTTCGGGGACCGAACGGCCCAATGTCTTTCCCACGGAACCCGCTTGCATCGCTGCGGTGGCGCAGGCCCGCGCCCATCCCGGCGTGGAAGATCCTGACCACAGCCTCGGCACCTGTCGGCAGCTTTGCGGACCGGAGACATCGCCCTGCCCGTGCAGCGGCGAGCTGGCGGCCTGGATCGTCGACAACAATCCGCTATCCGCGCCGACCAATCCGCGGGATGCGATGGCGTCGGTAGTCCGCCGCCGGCGAGCGGCACGGCGGGACATGCGCGTGGTGCGTCGAAACCAGCCTCTGCGTGCGCTGGCAACAGGCGCTGGGCGACAACAGCCAGAAGGCCTGGGAGTCTGTCAGGCGCCGGGCCTGCGTGCAGGGACTCCTGGCCGCGATCGCGCAGCATCCTCGACAGCCTCTTGAGGCACGTTGTCTTCTGAGGCTGGTTCAGGCCGCCGTCCGCAGCTCGCGGAACGATATCAGGCGGCGCTGCGTCTCGTCCCACAGCACGAGGCGCACGCAGCGGAAGCTCTGCAGCAGCGTCAGCCGGCCGACGCGCGCGCAGTTCGGGATGGTCGCGCAGCACGCGCGGCAGCCGGTAGTAGGGGATGCGGCTGCTGAGATGATGCACGTGGTGCACGCCGATATTGGCGGTGAACCAGCGCAGGAACGCCGGCAGGTCGTAGTGCGAGCTGCCGTGCAGCGCGGCGTCGTGCAGGTTCCAGTCGCCGTCGTTCGCCCAGATCGTGTGCTCGAACTGGTGCTGGACATAGAACAGCCAGACGCCGACCGACGCCGCCAGCAGCATGATCGGCAGATGCACGAGCAGGAACGCCTTGATGCCGATGAGCCAGATCAGCAGGGCGGCGATCGAGCGCGATCGCCAGATTGGTCGCCATGGTGCTGAGCCCAGGGCCGCCAGCCGTCGCGCATCAGCCCGACCGGCAGGCGGTGCTGCAGAATGAACAGATAGGCCGGGCCGAGGCCGAACATCACCAGCGGATGCCGGTAGAGGCGATAGCGCAGCCGTCCCCAGAACGAGCGCGCGCGATATTCACTCGACGGTGAGCGTATCGATGTCGCCCAGGCCGCGGCGATCGAGATTGCCGGTGCCGGCGTGATGCATGGCATGGGTGTGGCGCCAGACGTCGTAGGGCGTGAAGCGTCAGCACGCCGAGCGACCCGGCCGAACCAGTCGTTGGCCAGCCGATGGCGGAAGAAGGCGCCGTGGCCGCAATCGTGCTGGATCATGAACAGCCGCACCAGGAAGCCGGCGGCGGCGATGGCCAGCGGCAAGGCCAGCCAGTAGCCGATGTCGAGCGTCGCCCAGGCCAGCACCCAAAGCGCGGCCAAGCGGCACGACGGTGATGGCGATCTCGACGATGCCGCGGCCGGTGCTCGGCTGCCGGTAGCGCGCGAGAATCTGCGTCCAGGCGCGGCGTCCGTCACGGTCGCGGCGGGCAGCCGCGGGATCTTGTCTGTTTTCCAATCGAGGGAGCTTTCCTGTCCAAAGGCACTGGCGTTGGGCCGCGCCGACCATTCGGCTTAGGCGCGGGCGGCGACAAAAGCAACGAGGCGAAGTCGCCCAGTCGACGAATACCGTGCGACGCAACAGCGCTATTTCGAGGCGCGTTTCGGCGCCGCGGCCGGGCGCCGGCACGGGTCCCGGACGTGCGCGGCTTGGCCCGGATCCGCACGGCCCGGCCGTCCGGCTGGTCCATTTCGAACGCGCCGGTCTGTCGGACCAGATCGCTCAGCTTGCGATAGCCGTAGGTGCGCGGGTCGAAGTCGGAGGCGATGTTCGCCAGCCGCTGCCCGACCACGCCCAGGCCGACCCAGCCGTCCTCCGTCTCCATCTGCGCGATGGCCTTGGTCAGGATGGGAACGGCCGCGCTGGCCGGCTGGCGAGCCTTGGCGGAGGGCCTCTTCGGCAGTCGACACCTCGGCCTCGGGCAGCAGGTTCTCGGTATAGATGAACCTGCGGCAGGCCTGGCGGAAGCTCTCCGGCGTCTTCTGCGCGCCGAAGCCGTAGACATCGGCGCCCTCCTCGCGAAGACGGGACGCCAGGCGCGTGAAGTCGCTGTCCGAGGAGACGAGACAGAAGCCGTCGAACCGGCCGCTGTGCAGCAGGTCCATGGCGTCGATCACCAGGGCGATGTCGGAGGCGTTCTTCCCGGTCGTGTAGGCGAACTGCTGGTAGGGATCGATCGCGTATTTCTGCAGGATGTCCGCCCACGACTTCAGGCGCGGGCTCGAGAAGTCGCCATAGATGCCGCCGCACGCTGGCCTCGCCGAACTTGGCGATCTCCTCGAACAGCCCGGCGGCGATGCGCGGCGAGGTGTTGTCGGCGTCGATCAGGACGGCGAAGCGGCGCAAGCGGTTTTCATCGGCCATGTCGGGAGCCTATGCCCGCCAGGGAGCCGAAACCCTCAAGGCGTGAGCGGCGCTGCATGATCAGGTTGGCGGCGACCGTCAGGCTCAGGTCACCGTCATCAGGATGAAGGCGATGGCGCCGCCGAACGGCCAGTTGGTCTGCTGCGTGAACTGGTTGTAGACCAGCGGCGCCATCATCTTGAACAGCGGCCCGCCGAGCAGGAACGGCGTGGCATAGGCGTTCATCGCCAGGATGAAGGTCAGGATCGGTGCCGGCCAGGATGCCGGGCAGCGCGAGCGGCCACAGCACGCGGCGGAACATGGTGGCGGGCGGCGCGCCGAGGCTGAAGGCCGCCTCCTCGACGGCGCGGTCGATGCCCTCGATCACGCTCTGCAGCGTCAGCACCATGAAGGGCAGGTTGACGGCGATGATGCCGATGATCACCGCCTTCTCGGTGAACATGATCTCGAGCGGCGTCGTCGATCACGCCGAGGCCCATCAGGCTCGCATTGACGAAGCCCTTGTTGCCGAACACCACCATCCAGCCGGCCGCGCGCACCGCGTTGCCGACGAACAGCGGCAGCACGACCGAGCATGATCAGCAGGTTCTTGTAGCGGCTCTGGGTGCGCGCCACGCACGTAGGCGAGCGGAAAGCCCAGGACCAGGCAGACGACGGTGCACCAGCACGGCGATCGCGCACCGTCGTCGCGCAGGATCGCCGGTGTAGTAGGGATCGGTGAAGAACTTGACGTAGTTCGTCGACGCGTCACCGCCTCGACCATCATCTCTTGGCCGGCACGAACTCGTTCAGGCTGTAGCGGAACAGGATGGCCAGCGGCGCCAGCAGGCAGAGCGCGACGAAGATCGTCGCCGGCGCCGACCAGCGTCGCCGCCGTGAGGCCGTCGCCCCGTCGCTGCTCGACGACGGGGCCGTGCGGCAAGTGCGGCGTCGGTCATCGACGGATCAGCCCTTGAACGACTTGTTCCACCAGTCCTGCAAGGCCGCGTCGTTCTTGGCCATGTAGCGCGTAGTCGAGATCGACCAGGCGCTTCTGCTCCTCGTCGGTGAAGCCGATGCGCTTCTGCAGGTCGGGCGCGCACCGTGGCGTTGGTGACGGTCGGGTTGTAGCCCATGTCGACGGCGAAGCCCTCCTGCGCCGACGCCGCCAGCATGGCGTCGAGATAGGCGTAGGCGCCGGCCTTGTTGGGCGCGTTCTTCGGCATGACGAAGCCCGAGACGTACATCGGCACGCCTTCGCTTGGGCGCCACCGTCTCGACGTTGATGCCGGCGTTCTGCCACTGCACGGCGCGCGCCTTCCACATGATGCCGCAGGCCGATCTCCTCGGTCTTGAGCGCCTGGGCGAAGGCCTCGTTGGTCGGATAGATGCGCGCGCCGGCCTTCTTGCAGGCGAGCAGCAGCTCCTTGCCGGGCTCGAAATCGTTCACCTTGCCGCCCGACGGCGAGCGCCGCCGCCACCATCGTGTACTGGTACTGGATGTCGATGATGCCGAGCTTGTTGCCGTGCTTGGGATCGAGCGCGTCGGCGAAGCTCGTCGGCGCCGTCGATGAGCTTCGGATTGTAGACGCACGACCTTGCCGGAATAGATGTGGCCGACGCCGTAGGGATACTTCATCGCCGGCATCAGGTTCGCCGGCGTTGGGCATCTTGGAGTAGTCGATGCTGCTCGACCGATGCCCTGCTCGTTCATCTCGTACATGTTGGCGGCCGACAGGCCCTGGACGTCCGAGGTGCCGCGCGCGCAGGCGCTTCTCGGCCATCATCTTGGCGCGGCGCGGCGGTCGCTGGCCTCGTCCTGCACCACGTCCCAGCCCTTCGGGCGCGAGCAGCGGCGTCTCGATGTTCTTGGCGAGCAGGCGCGCATAGTCGCCGCCCCAGGTGCCGACGACGATGCGCTTGTTGTCCTGCGCGCGGGCCGGGCAGGCGGCGCCGGCCGGCAAGCGCAGCCGCGCCGCCGAGCGCGCGTCGCGGCGATTGATCATGAACGTCATGGACATGGAAGTCCCTCCTGCTGATTCGGTTGCTGATGCTACTCGTTGAACACCAGGCCGGCCGACTGGCGGCCAGCCGACATGGACCGGTTGGCCGACCTCCGGCGCGAAGCCGCCGTCGCGGTTGGCGATCTGCACCACCAGCCGGTCGGCGGGCGACAGGCGCACATGGATGTCGATCAGCGCGCCGAGATAGGAGACGAATTCCACCGTACCGGGCAGGCTGTTGTCGAGTCCGCGAGCGGCGCCGGGCGCCGATTTCGACGCGCTCGGGCCGCAGCGCCAGCGCGGCCGCGCCGGCGCTGCCGCCGTCGGCAGGCGAGCGCACAGGCCGCCGTCGGTGCGGAAGCGGCCCGGCGCCTCGATGCGTGCCGGCGAGGAAGGTGCTGCGGCCGACGAAACCCGCCACGAAGCGGTCGGCCGGCCGCTCGTAGAGGTCGCGCTGCGCTGCCGACCTGGCGCACCGAGCCCTCGTTCATCACCACCAGCCGGTCGGCCATGGTCAGCGCCTCCTCCTGGTCGTGCGTCACCATGACGGTGGTGAGGCCGAGCTGGCGCTGCAGCTCGCGGATCTCGACGCGCACCTCCTGGCGCAGCTTGGCGTCGAGGTTGGAGAGCGGCTCGTCGAGCAGCAGCACGTCGGGCCGGATGGCGAGCGCGCGGGCCAGCGCCACGCGCTGCTGCTGGCCGCCGGAAGCTGGCGCGGCAGGCGGTCGCCGTAGCCGTCGAGCCGCACCAGCGCGCAGCGCCTCCGTCGACGCGCGCTGCGATCTCGGCGCTGCGGCAGCTTGCGCATCTCCAGGCCGAAGGCGACGTTCTGCGCCACGCGTCAGGTGCGGGAACAGCGCGTAGCTCTGGAACACCATGCCGGCGTTGCGCTTCCACGGCGGCAGCAGCGGTGACGTCGCTGCCGCCCAGCCGCACGTGGCCGCCGGTCGGCTCGATGAAGCCCGCGACCATGCGCAAGGTCGTGGTCTTGCCGCAGCCCGACGGGCCCAGCAGCACCACGAACTCGCCGTCGGCGACGTCGAGCGAGACGTCGCGCACGGCGTAGAAGTCGCCGTAGCGCTTGGCCAGGCCGCTCGATGTCGAGGCCGCGCCATGTCAGACGACCCGCGCCAGCTTGACGTAGCGGTCGGTGATCAGCATCGCGCCGCCGATCAGCAGGATCTGCACCACCGACACCGCCGCGATGGTCGGATCGATCTTCCATTCGAGGTACTGCAGGATCGACGATCGGCAGCGTGGTGCGGCCGGGCCCGACCAGGAACAGGCTCATCTCGAGATTGCCGAACGAGGTCACGAAGCCGAACAGGGCGCCGGCCACGATGCCCGGCCGGATCGCCGGCAGGGTGATGCGCCAGAAGGTGATCCAGGCGTTGGCGCCGAGATTCTGCGCCGCTTCCTCGGTGGTGCGGTCGACGCCGGCGAGGCTCGCCGTGACCAGCCGCACCATCCAGGGGATGACGATCACGACGTGGCCGGCGACCAGGCGCGTAGAGGTGCCGAGCACGTCGACATCGAGCGCCGTTCTCGGCCTCGACATGGAAGACGTACATCGCGGTGCCCAGCACGACGCCCGGCACGATCAGCGGCATCAGCAGCAGGTTGGCGAGCGGCGCGCGCAGGCCGAAGCTGAAGCGCGCCACGCAGAGCGCGGCCGGCACGCCCAGCGCCAGGCCGATCAGGGTCGCGAGCACGCCGACCTGGAGGCTGAGCGAGAAGCCGTCGACGAACTTGCGCTGGTCGAGGATGGCCGCGAACCAGCGCAGGCTGTAGCCCTCGGGCGGGAAGGACGGGATCTCCTGCCGGAAGAAGGCGAGCCAGATCACGAAGATCAGCGGCGTCAGGATGTAGAGCAGCGCGACCGCCGCCGCGCCGTTCAGCGCCCAGCGGCCGCGCGGCGCGGACGATGGCGGGGCATCGAGGCGCGAGGCGCTCAGCGCGTCGCGATCAGCAGCGTGTTCTTGTGGAAGCTGGCCGCCCTTCATGATGGCCGACAGGTTGGGGCCGCCGTCCTGGAACAGGCCGAGATCCTTCAGCGGATCGCCGTCGACCACCAGCAGGTCGGCGAAGGCGCCGGGCTGCGATGGTGCCGAGCTTGCCTTCCTGGCGCACGACCTCGGCGCCGATCAGGGTCGCCGAGCGGATGACGTCGATCGCCGGCATCACCTCGCCGCGGATCTGGAACTCGCCGGTCTGCTCGTCCTCCAGCGCGCCCAGCAGGTCGGAGCCGTAGGCCATGCGGCACGCCGGCCTTGCGGCAGTGCTCGAGCTCGGCGAAGCCGTACTTCAGCACCTCGTCGTTCTTCTCGAGCATCTCGTCGGGCATGCCGAGCTCGGCGGCGCGCCGCTTCATGGCGTCGTAGGCGACGAGGTTGGGGACCATGTAGACGCCCTTCTGCGCCATCAGCTTGGCGGTCGGCGCATCGACCAGGTTGCCGTGCTCGATGGTGCGCACGCCGCATTTGACGGCGCGGGTGATCGCCTCGGGCGTGTAGGCGTGGGTCAGCACGTAGCGGCCGAAGGCGTGCGCCTCCTCGACCGCGGCGGTGATCTCCTCCTCGGTGAACTGCAGCGATTCCAGCGGATCGTAGGGCGAGGCGACGCCGCCCGAGACCATCAGCTTCACCTGGTCGGCGCCCTGGCGCATCTGCTCGCGCGCCGCCTTGCGCACCTCGTCGGGCCCGTCGGCGATGCAGCGGATGAACACCATGCCGTTGCAGCACAGGCACGGCGGGCCGATGTCGGTGCGCCGGTTGCGGTCGTTGTGGCCGCCGGTCGGGCCGATCGAGCGGCAGGAGATGAACAGCCGCGGGCCGGGGATCAGGCCCGATTCGACGGCGGTCTTGGTGCCCCAGTCGGCGCCGCCGGCGTCGCGCACCGTGGTGAAGCCGCGATCGAGCATGCGCTTCAGGCGGCCGGCCGAGCGCGCCATCATCAGGGTGAGCGGCACCGCCTCCATGCGGTTGATGTAGACCTCGCTGTGATGGGTGTGCACGTGGCAGTCGATCAGGCCCGGCATCAGCGTGCGCTTGCCGCAATTCGATCACCGTGGCCTTCGCCGCCTTGATCGGCTTGGCCGACACCTCCTTGATGGTGTCGCCCTCGACCAGCACTTCGTAGCCGGCACGCGCTTCCTTCCAGTGCGGGATCGAGCAGGCGGAGGTTCTTGAACAGAAAGGACATCGCAAACCTACTTCAACGCGTTCTTGTGGAACTTGCCGGCCTTCATGATCACCGGCAGATGGGCGCCCTGGTCGAGGAACAGCTCGAGCTTCTTGAGCGGATTGCCGTCGACCACGATCAGGTCGGCGAAGGCGCCGGGCTCGACGATGCCGAGCTTGCCCTCCTGGCGCAGGATCTCGGCGCCGACGGTGGTCGCCTGCCGGATGATCTCGAGCGGCTTCAGCACCTCGGCGCGGATACATGAACTCGCGGCTCTGCTCGACCTGCAGCTGGCCCAGCAGGTCGCTGCCGTAGCCGACCTTCACGCCGGCCGCCTTGCAGATCTCGAGCGAGCGCAAGGCGCCGTCGAGCACGATGTCGTTCTTGGCCAGCATGTCGGCGGTCATGCCGAACTGCGCGGCCCGCTCCTTCATGACGAAGTAGGTCACCAGGTTGGCGACCATGTAGCCGCCCTGTCGACTTCAGCAGCTTGGCCGACTTGGCGTCGATCAGGTTGCCGTGCTCGATGGTGCGCACGCCGTTGTTCACCGCGCGGGTGATGGCCTCGGGCGTATAGGCATGGGCCAGCACGTAGCGGCCGAAGTTCTTGCGCCTCGTCGGTCGCGGCGGCGATCTCGGCCTCGGAGAACTGCAGGCGGATCGAGCGGGTCGTAGGGCGAGGCGACGCCGCCCGAGCACATGATCTTCACCTGGTCGGCGCCCTGGCGCATCTGCTCGCGCACCAGCTTGCGCACCTCGTCGGCGCCGTCGGCGATCGCCATGCAATAGACCATGGCGTTGCAGCAGCCGCAGGGCGCGCCTGATAGTCGGTGCGGCGGCGCGAATCGCTGTGGCCGCCGGTCGGGCCGATGGCGCGGCCGGAGATGAAGAGCCGCGGGCCGGGGATCAGGCCCGACTCGACGGCGGTCTTGATGCCCCAGTCGGCGCCGCCGGTGTCGCGCACCGTGGTGAAGCCGCGGTCGATCATGCCGCTGCATCAGCTCGGCGGCGCGCGCCGTCAGCAGCGTCAGCGGCACGTGCTCGAGGTTGCGGATGTTCACCTCGGTCAGGAAGACGTGGACGTGGCAGTCGATCAGGCCCGGCATCAGGGTGCGCTTGCCGCAATCGACCACCTGGCGCCTTCGCCGCCTTGATCGGCTTCGGCGACACTTCCTTGATCGTGTCGCCCTCGACCAGCACCTCGTAGCCGCCGCGCGCCTCGTTCCAGCGCGGGTCGAGCAGGTTCAAATTCCTGAAAAGTATCTGCGGCATCAATGCTCCCCCAACAATGCGCCGGCACCCTACGATGGCCGCCGGTTTGGCGCTACAGTCGGGCGAAGGTCAGAGGGATGCGGCGCGTCGTCGTCATCGGAACCACGGGGTCGGGAAAGAGCACGCTGGCCGAACGGCTGAGCGAGCAGACCGGGCCTGCGCGTGATCGAGCTCGACGCGCTGTTCTGGGGCCGCGACTGGCAGCCCGCGCCGGTCGAGCTGTTCCGCCATCGGGTCGAGCGCGAGACCCGCGACGACGGCTGGATCGTGGTCGGCAACTACGGCCAGGTGCGCGACCTCGTGTGGCGGCCGGCCGACACCCTGATCTGGCTCGACCTGCCGCTGTCGCTGGTGATGTGGCGCCTGGTGCGCCGCACGGTGCGCCGCGTGACGACCCGCGAGGAACTGTGGGGCACCGGCAACCGCGAGACCTTGGCGCAATGCCTTCTTCAGCCGCCAGTCGATCCTGCTGTGGGCGCTCAAGACCCACCGCCGCAACCGCGAGAAGCTTCACGCTGGAGTGCGAGTTCCTCGCCAAGGAGAAGCGCGTCGTGCGCCTGCAGAGCCCGCGCGAGGTTGAGCGCTTCGTGAGCGGCGGCGTAAGCAGGCGCCATGCCGGTCCACACCTTCTCCTGCCTCGACGGCCATACCTGCGGCAATCCGGTGCGGCTGGTGTCGGGCGGCGCGCCGCTGCTCAAGGGCGCGACCATGAGCGAGCGGCGGCTCGATTTCCTCGAGCGACCACGACTGGATCCGCACAGGCGCTGATGTTCGAGCCGCGCGGCCACGACGTGATGTCGGGCTCGATCCTCTATCCGCCGACCCGCGCCGACTGCGACATCGGCATCCTGTTCATCGAGGCGTGCGGCTGCCTGCCGATGTGCGGCCACGGCACCATCGGCACCGTCACCATGGCGATCGAGAACGGGCTGGTGACGCCGGCGACGCCGGGCGTGCTCAACCTCGACGCGCCGGCCGGCCGCGTCGTGGCGCGCTACGAGCAGAACGGCCGCTTCGTCGACAGCGTGCGCATCACCAACGTCGCCTCGTACCTCGCGGCCGAGCGACGATCGCGATCGACGTGCCGGGCATCGGCGAGCTCGCGTTCGACATCGCCTATGGCGGCAACTTCTACGCCATCCTCGAGCCGCAGAAGAACTTCGCCGGCCTGGAGACGATGTCGGCCGGCGACGTGCTGCGCCTGTCGCCCGATCGTGCGCCGGCTGCTGAACGAGAAGATCCAGCCCGTGCATCCGGAGAATCCGACCATCACGCGGCGTCAGCCACGTGATGTGGACCGGCAAGCCGCGCGACCCGCAGCGCGCATGCGCCGCAACGCCGTGTTCTACGGCGACAAGGCGATCGACCGCTCGCCCTGCGGCACCGGCACCTCGGCGCGCATGGCCCAGCTCGCCGCCAAGGGCCAGCTCAAGGTCGGCGACGACTTCGTGCACGAGAGCATCATCGGCTCGCTGTTCGACGGCCGCGTCGAGGCGCACGGCGCAGGTCGGCAACCACGACGCCATCGTGCCCGTCGATCGCCGGCTGGGCGCGCCAGCACGGCATCAACACCATCTTCGTCGACGACCGCGATCCCTTCGCGCACGGCACAGTCCGGGTTTCAGGTGATCGCAGGACAGCGCGTGCTGGGAAGGCCGCGCCTGACGAAGCGGTCATGACGACGGACCTGGAGGCCTGCGCCGGTGAGCGTCGATCTACTCGGCCGCCTTGGCCTGCGTCGGTCGCCGGCGCCGGCGCACGCCGCCGCGGGTGAAGATGCGCGTCGATCTCGGCGGCGCTGTAGCCCAGCTCGCCCAGGATGTCGGGCCCGTCCTCGCCGACATGCGGCGCGTGCTGCTGCGGCGTCATGCTCGGAGGCGGGCGGCAGGCCAGGGATGTTGGCGACCGGCATGGCGGCCGAACGCCGTCCTCCTCGATCCAGTCGATCGCGCCCGATTCCTTGACGTGCGGATGCTCGAGATAGTCGGTGTAGTTGTTGACCCGCTCGCAGAACACGTCCTTGGGCTGCAGGATGGCGATCCATTCCTCGGTGGTCTTGGTCGGCATCGTCTCCTGCAGCGCCTTGATGATCTTGGGCGCGTTCTTGATGCGGTCGTTGTGGCTCTGCAGGTCGGGATCGTCGGCGATGTCCTGGCGGCCGATCAGCTCGAACAGCAGGCGGAAATGGTGCGGCCGCATGGCCGATCACCATGATGTAGCCGTTCTTCGATCTTGTAGCTGCCGGCCGGCATGTAGAGCACCGGCGGCGCGCCGTTGGAGAACACCCATTCCATCAGCTTGGCGCCCTGGAAGGCGGCGGCCGACCGCATCAGGCTGGAATCGATGAAGCAGCCCTCGCCGAAGCGGAACTGGCGCATCAGCGCCGGCGCCAGCGCCTGGAAGGTGTAGAGGCCGGTCGTGACGTCGACCGCGATCATGCCCTGGCGCCACGGCGTGCCGTCGGGCATGCGGTTCATCACCATCATGCCGCTGAAGGCCTGGATCAGCCCGTCGACGGTCGGCCGCTTGCTGTAGGGCCCGGTCTGGCCGAAGCCCGAGACCGAGCAGTAGACGACCTTGGGATTGACCTTCTTGACGTCCTCGTAGCCGAAGCCCAGCCGCTGAGATCACGCCGGGCCGGAAGCTTTCCATCACGACATGCGGCCTTGGCGGCGATCTTCTTCACCACGGCGATGCCGTCGGGCGACTTGAGGTCGAGCGCGATCGAGCGCTTGCCGCGGTTGAAGGCGACGGAATGGGCGCAGTGGTCGCCCTTGAGCTCGCCCAGCGCGCGGCCCCAGTCGCCTTCCGGCGGCTCGATCTTGATGACGTCGGCGCCGTGCAGGGCCAGCAGCATCGAGGCGTGCGGCCCGGCGATGCCCTGCGTGAAGTCGAGAACGGTGATGCCGTCGTAATGCGCCTTTGGTCATTGTCGCCGCTCCTCCCAACAGCGGCTGAACGTACGTTTACCGGCGCCGGTCGATGCAAGAGGCCTCCTGCAGGAAGCCATGCGGTCGGCTGCCCTCATGAGATGAGCGGCAGGGCCTCGTACGTCGTAGGCGTGCGCGAGCTGCGAGCGAGCACGGGATCCTCGATCTCCATTTCGAAGCGGGATGAGGACCGGATGGCGCCGAGCGCCGGCAGGGTGCCCGCAGAACATCGCGGCATCCCGCCGGCAGCCTCTTGTCACCCTCGCGCCAGCCGGGCGACCAGTTCGCGCGGCGCGCAGATCTCGGCCAGCGGTCCTTCCTGATAGAGGACTTTCTTGCCGCCTTCGGTGATGGAGCTGCGCAGCATCCAGCCTGTCCCAATGCGGCTCGACCTCCTCGAAGCGCCAAGCCGTGCGGCGCGATCACTTTCGAGGCAAATCTGCTTGGCGACGCGCGACGCCGTAGCTCTCGAGCTTGCGATCGGTATGGTCGGCGCCGACCGTGACCTAGAGCCGGTCGGCGGCGCCCACCAGCACGGGCTCGACTTCGCCCGATGTGTCATCGCCCAGCACCTGGATGCCTGTCGGCCTGGGTCAGCATCTGCGCGGCCACGCGGTAATAGAGCGGCACCTGCGACTGGGCGGCTGCACGCCGATCGCCTTCAGCTCTTCGATGTGATGGTTGAGGGCAGCGACGTCGCGGCCGGTCCAGCCGGCGATCACCAGGTCATTGATGTCGACGGCGACTTCTCAATCGCCGCCCTTGGCGTGCGCCGTCGAACTCCAGCCGCGCCATCTTCTAGAGGATGGCGAGCTGCGGCATTCAGCAGATCGGTCACCAGCATGTAGCCCGGCGCGTGGGTGATGCAGAACTCGGGCTTCACCGTCGCCACGACCGATTGCGGCGTGACGCCGCAGGCCCAGAACACCGGCAGCTCGTCGTCGCGCACCGGCACGGCGTCGCCGTAGTCGGGCTTCGGCGATGTCCTTGATGCCGATCAGCTCCGGCTTGCCGAGATGGACCGGCGCGCCGTGCACCGAGGAAAGCGCGTCGTGACCTGCACGGCGCGGATCGCGTCGGCCGGCTTGAACGGCCGCATCGACACCACCATCGGCCCATGGAACGGGCCCGGCCGGCGTGCACTCGATGTTGGTGCGGTACATCGGCACGTTGACGTTGCAGGTGCTGGTGGCGGATCTCGAGGCCGTTCTCGATCAGCGCCTCCTCGAACGAGAACGAGCAGCCGAGCACGAACGATCACCAGGTCGTCGCGCCACACTTTCTTGAGGTCGGTCGGCCTCCTCGATCAGCTCGCCGTTCCGCCAGACGCGGTAGAGCGGGATGTCGGTGCGGATGTCGAGATCCTCGCCGAGCGTCGGCAGGCGCGGATCGCCCGGCTCGGACTGCGGCGAGCAGCGGACAGGGCTTGGGGTTGAGCTGGCAGAAGCGGGCAGAAGTCGGCGGCGCAGCGCCTTGGGCAGGATGGCGAGGTTGCCCTGCACGTAGCCCGGCGCCATGCCGCGAGGTCGGCACGACGATTGGCTGCCGGCGCGGATGCGGCGGCGCGCGTCGCGGCCGGTCTCGCCCTTGAGTGCTGGTGATCGTCGTGTCCATCGCCGTTACTCCTGCTACACGTGCTGGCCGCCGTTGATCTGGATCTCGGCGCCGCTCACATAGCGACGCGCCCTTCTCGCACAGGAAGTGGATCACGTCGGCCACCTCGTCGGGCGTGCCGAGGCGACGCATCGGGATCTGCTCCTCGACGATCTTGTCGGTGCCGGGCGAGAGGATCGCGGTGTCGATCTCGCCGGGCGCGATGGCGTTGACGCGGATGCCGCGCGGGCCGAAGTCGTGCGCCATCTCGCGGGTCAGCGCCGCGAGCGCCGCCTTCGACGTGGCGTAGGCCGAGCCGGCGAAGGGATGGACGCGGCTGCCGGCGATCGAGGTCACGTTGACGACGCAGCCGCGCGCCTCCGACAGCTCCTCATCAGGCCGCGGGCGAGCGCCACCGGCGCGAAGAAATTGACGTTGAACACGCTGCTGCCAGCAGGTCGAACGGCGTGTCGATGGCGCCGAACCGGCCACCGGTCTCGTCCTTGGGCGAGATCGCCGCGTTGTTGACCAGCGCGTCGAGCCGCCCGCCGCCCAGCCGGGCGCGGATCTCGTCGATGCCGCGGCTCGACATCGTCGCAGATCGGCCAGGTCGATCTGCACATGGTTCTTGTCGCCGCCCGGCCACGGGCAAGAGCGCTGAAAGGCTGGCGCGACACGGTGATCACGCGCCAGCCGCCGGCGCTGAACTTCTTCACGGTCGCATGGCCGATGCCGCGGCTTGCGCCGGTCAGCACCAGGGTGCGTGTATTGTCGAGCATCGAGGATGCGGTCATGGGCAAAGTCTACTCCGGCTCGCCTTCGATCGTTCAGTAAAAGGTACAAGACGACCATAAGAGGTGGACCAAAGGCGCCCAACCGCGATCTGTTGTGGATTCATGCAGAATGGCCGAACTTTCATCTAACTCATTGTGATTGAAAACCTTTTCTTGTCTTGAAAGAAGCGTGCCCTATGGTTTTCTAAGGCTTGGCCCACTATTTCAGGCTGCTCGGCCGGAGTCCTTTTACAAAGCAATTTTGGAGTGGTCCGCCATGCCGGACGAACGCCGAGCCCAGGGCCCAAAACCCGTTTTGCGCACTCGCCCTGCCACCATGCTGACCGCGATCGGTCTTTGCGCTGCTCATCATGGTCATACAGCTGGTGCCGCGAAATCCGTGACATCAGCGCCAGCCAGTGCCGGCGTCCGCCACGGTCGCCGCGCAATAACTCTGCTCCACACTGCCCGGGCGCTTGTGCGTCCGCCCGGGAACGCGCATCTAGAGGCCAGGTTGCGCGTGCCCATGTCCTTCGACAACGTTCAGGCCCTGCCACCCGGCACGCGGCTCGGTGACTACCGCCTCGATGCGATGATCAGGCGGCGGCTTTGGCATCACCTACCGCGCTTTCGACACGCAGCTCGCCAAGATCGTCGCGATCAAGGAATACCTGCCGCTCGAATGCGCCATCCGCCAGAGCCGACGGCGAGGTCGGTGCGCGCGCAGTGCGCGCTTGGCCGACGACTTTACCTGGGGCCGCGAACGCTTTCTCGACGAGGCCCGCGCGCTGGCACGCTTCCGTCATCCTCATATCGTACCGGTGCTGCGTTACTTCGAGGCCAATGGCACGGCCTATACCGTCATGGAGTTCGAGGACGGCAAGAACGTGGCCGAGCTCTTGCGCAGATCCAGCCGCCGCCTGCCAACCGACGACGTGCCGCCGCCTGGCCGACGGGTTGCTGCGCCGGCCTGGGCGCGGTGCATGCCGCAGGACTTCCTTCATCGCGACATCAAGCCGTCCAGACATCATCATCCGGCGCGACGGCGTTCCCGTCCTCATCGATTTCGGCGCCGCGCGTCGAGGCGATGGGCGAGCCGCACGCGCAGCCTGACCAGCGTGCTCACGCCGCAATATGCGCCGATCGAACAATACGCGCTCGACGGCAAGCAGGGGTCCGTGGAGCGACATCTACTCTGCCGCCGCCGTCCTCTATCATGCGATCGCCGGGACAGACGCCGCCCGACGCCTGCCGCGAGCGTCGGCTGGATCCCTATCGGCCGTTGGCTGAAACGGAGGGCGACCGCTTCGAGCCGGCATTCTGGCCGCGATCGACCGGGCGATGGCCTTCGCGCCGGACGACCGGCCGCAGAGCGTCGAGGAGTGGAGCGCGCTGTTCGACCTCTCGCCGCCCAGGTCCAGGACGCGCCGACGCAACGCCTTGCCTACGCGGCCGGCGTCGAGCCGCCGCGCCTGGGCGGTGCCAGCCGTGAAAGTGCCGACCTCCCGTGGCGACGCCGACGCCACGGCCGAGGTCACGGCGGCGGTCGGCGGGCGCGCGGATTTGGATCGTCGTTGTCGTCATGGCCGCGCTGGCGCTGCTGGCGCGCAGCCGGAGATCAGCGCACTGATGACCGGCGCCTCGCAGAAGTCGGTCGGCGAGCGCCTATCCCGCTTGCGACAACCCGAGTCACATGCGCGTCGCGTCTCCCGCCGACGGCACTCCGTCGCCGCCCGCACCTCCAGCACGAGGTCCCGCATCGACTCCGGCGGCCCAGCACGCAAGCTGACCGACCCCGCCGGCGCCTCCCCGGCACGACCTCCGGCATCGACTCGGCGGCCCCAGCTACCAACCAAACCAGCCGCCGCCAGCACCTTACTGCAGCGCGACAGCAATGCATGGC
>ERZ1370068.4728-contig-3783_pt1 | contig 64916 bp, 110 predicted proteins | sample MGYA00561227_ERZ1370068 | MGnify/ENA primary metagenome ERZ1370068 (study PRJEB38410, sample SAMEA6850437) | metagenome | study: Metagenomic assessment of the ecological functions of the soil: analysis of the soil microbiota associated with the... | reverse complement strand
TACTTACTTCGTTCAGTTACGTATTGCTATGAGGGCAGCGAAGTCCAGGTATCGATCGGTGCCCCAATGCCGCGACCAGCCGGTGTGCACGAGTACTGCGCGGCCCCAGAGCCGGTCCCGCTCGCCCAAATCGTCAGCCGACACCGCCAACCGATCGAGCACTCGGATCATCACGATCGGAACGTTCACCAACCGCTCGAGCGGCAGTGCGCGCCACGTCGGCCCGATCGGCATGAAAGTGGAACGGCGCGTCGACGTACGTGCCGGTGTTGCCAACCAGGGTCAACGACTCGATCTCGAGTGATACTCCGGATCCCAGCCGCTCGGCCGACTCCTCGCGCGAGACGATCGTTTGTAGCTGCGGGACCAGCGAGGCCGGGATAGGTCAGCATTCCTGGCACGATCTCGTGCGGAAAGATCGATGATCATCCAGCGACTGTAGTGGCGACCCGTACCGCAGCAGGCGCGGAGCCTTTCGTCGAGGAACTGGCATCAGAGCATCGACAGCGCCTGGTCCCGATGTTACGACGGGATTGTGGACATCATTCGATCAGCGGCCTTCGGGATCGGGTCGTGACGATCGCTGTGGTAGCACTGCCTCTCGCAGTTGCTGCGGCGTTCGTTCCTCTTTCGGGACGACGCTGCCGAGCACCGTCGCAGTCTTGTTGCTCGTTACCGTCGTCGTAGCTGTTGCAGCGAATGGACAGCGTATCGCCGGCATTGCTGGCGGCTGTGTCGCCAGCCGCTTGGTTCGACTTCTTCCTCACGCAACCATATGAACGGTTCGCGATCACGCATCGCGAAGATATCGAGACGACCGTGCTGCTGGTCGCCGTCGGTGCAGCCGTGACAGAGCTGGCCAGTGCGAGGCCGCGAGCTCAAATCTGTGGCGAAGACTGAAGCCGTCAGCTGGGCGCCATTCGCGCCACCGCTGACCTGGTCGCTTCCGGGCGCGATCGGCGACGGCCCGTCGGCATTTCGCTCAGCGAGGGGGCGACTGACCGAACTGCTCACCCTGCGGGAGTGCCGGTTCCAGCATGGTCAGCTTGGGCGGTCTACCTACGTTCGATGGCGGCGGCAGAAGTGTCAGTGGGCCGGCTCGATGTGGGATGTCGAGCGGGCTGGGCTGTCATCCGGCCTATCGAGCTACGACGCCATGTGCAACAACCGCGCATTCGGACGATTCGTTCTCACGTTTGAACCGGGAGTCAGCCCGGCAGACCCGACCGCCACCGGTCGCCGTGATCACTCGCCAATCAGGTCGGCGACGCTTTGTCGCGCGAACAGCGGTTCTCGTCCTTACGCAGCCGGCACGCAATCAACTAGCGATCTGGCTTCTCGTGCGGAACGCTCGGCGTGCCGGGGGCCAAGTCGGGGCCCGGCGATAGTCCCCTGAGCGTCGTTGGCACTCGGCCGGTTCGTACCAGATGCCGGACTCTCGCGCGGCCGAAGGCCCTAGATCCGATCCCGAGCGCTGCGTGACTCGGGCTCAGGCCGCGAATCGAGCGCTCAAGAGGTGCGGGGAGCCTGACTCTGCAATCATGGGGACGCCTCGGCGCTTCGGCGCGGGGGACGCCTGGGGAGCGCCGAGGCGCCCACTTCAGTAGTGGATGCACCGTGCCCGCGCTGCCAGTGAAGGTCACGGTAGCCACAGCCTGGCTGGCGTGACCGACCGAACCAGAACCGAGCCGAGGCGTCTAGCGCCAGCCAGCCCATCATCAGGAGCCTGCGTGCACGACGACCGTCGCTTGGTAGAGGGCCGAATCGACCGGGTGTTGCACGAGCGGATCGCGCCTGCGGTCTACTCCGCCACCACCCCGATGCGGCTGAGCGGCTGGCGGGTCCCGGGCGAACCGGTCTCGATACGCGACGCAGCAGCGGCAACCTACGATCCGATCGCGGTCGGTGACGCCTGGGGCACGCCGTGGTCGACGCTGTGGATCAGGGCCGAAGGCGTCGTACCGGCGGAATGGGCCGGGTGTCGAGTCGAAGCGTTGTTCGACCTTGGTTTCGCTGGCGACTGGCCCGGATTCCAGGCCGAGGCGCTCGTGTACGACGCCATGCGGAGCCCCGCTGAAGGGCATTCACCCAGGGAATCCGATACGTGCCCGTCGTGTCGGCGGCGCCGCCGAGCGCGAGCAGGTGACGTTCCTCGTGGAGGCCGCCGCGAACCCCGACGTCCTCGGACGGGGATTCGTTCCGACGGACGGCTGGTGACCGGTTGACCGCCGACGACACCCCGTTGTTCCAGCTGCGCCGGGCTGACCTCGCGATCCGCAACGACGACGTGTGGCAGCTCCAGACGGACTTTGCAGGTGCTGTCGGAGCTCATGCACGCGCTGTCGACGGACGATCCACGCCGCCACGAAATCCTTCGCACCCTGGAGCGGGCACTGGACTGCCTGGATACCAACGACATCGCCGCCACGGCGCGCGCGGCCCGGGCGGTCGTCGCCGTTGCCCTAGAACGTCCGGCGAACGCGAGCGCGCATGTCGTCAGTGCGATTGGCCACGCGCATATCGACACCGCATGGCTCTGGCCGCAACGCGAGACCAAGCGCAAGGCCGCCCGAACCTTTTCGAATGTCACGGCGCTCGGCGGAGGAATACCCGAGCTCATATTTCGCGTGCTCGCAGGCGCAGCAATACGCCTGGATCAGGCGAGGAGTATCCCGAGCTATATCAGCGCATACAGCGCCGCGGTCGCCAAGGCGGCAGTGGATACCGGCCGGCGGCATGTGGGTCGAAGCCGACGGCAACCTCCCCGGCGGCGAGTCCCTGGCCCGGCAGCTCGTCGTGGGTAAGCGGTTCTTCCTGGACGAATTCGGCTACGACTGTCCGGGCGTCTGGCTGCCCGACTCGTTCGGGTACACGGCTGCCTTCCCGCAGCTCGCGCGCCTGGCCGGGGATGCGGTGGTTCCTGACCCAGAAGATCTCCTGGAACCAGACGAACCGGTTTCCGCACCACACCTTTTGGTGGGAAGGCCTCGATGGCACGCGGATCTTCACTCACTTCCCGCCCGCTGACACCTACAACGACGGACGTTGACGGGGCACGAGCTGCGCGCACGCAGTTCGAAACTTCGCCGACAAGGGTGGCGGAACCCGATCCCTGCTGCCCTTCGGACACGGCGACGGCGGCGGTGGCCCGACCCGCGAGATGTTGGAACGGGCTCGGCGGCTGCGGGACCTCGAAGGATCTGCCCGCGTCGTCATCGAAGATCCCGACGCGTTCTTTCGGGCCGCGCAGGCGGAGTACCCGAACGCTCCGGTGTGGTCGGGTGAGCTCTATCTGGAGTTGCATCGAGCCACCTTCACGACTCAGGCCAATACCAAGGCCAACAACCGTCGCTGCGAGCATCTGCTGCGCGAGGCCGAGCTCTGGTCGGTCGCGGCGTCATTGCGTAGCGGGCGCCACCTACCCGTACGAACAACTCGATCGGTTGTGGAAGATCGGTCTTGCTCCACCAGTTCCACGACATTCTGCCCGGGCAGCTCGATCGCCTGGGTGTACCGGGAAGCGGAGGCGGCGTACCGCGCGGCTCGGAACGAGCTCGGAGCAGATCATCGCTCGGGCACGTCGAAGCACTTGCGCACGGTGACGTGGCATGGGCACCGAAGAGCCGTGGGTCTTCAACCCGTCACCACGCTCCCGCGCCGAGGTCGTGTCGGCGCGAGGGACCGTCGCGGGGACCGACTGGCGTCAGGTACTCGCCGACGGGACCGTCGCGGTCTTCGCGCGGGTTCCGGCGGCTAGCCGGTGCACCCTACGCGCCGTGGCGGCAAGCGCGCCGCCGGCGGAGGTCGAGACTACGGAAGACGATCCCTCGACAACGGTCTGCTGCGCGATCGAGGTGAACGGTCAGGGCCTGCTGACCTCGATCCGCGATTTGATCGCCGACCGCGAGGTGCTCGCCCCGGACGCTGTCGGCAACGTGCTGCAGATGCACCCGGACCTGCCGAACACCTGGGATGCGTGGGACATCGATCGGCACTATCTGCACCGGCATGTCGACGTAACTCAGTGTGATTCGCTCGCCGTCGTCGAGGCCGGCCCGCTCGTTGGTGCCATTCGGGTCGAGCGGTCTTTCGGCTCCTCCACGGTCACGCAAACCGTGCGGCTGACAGCCGGAAGCCGCCGTCTCGAACTTGACCTCGACCTGGACTGGCACGAAACGCGAGCAGATTCTCAAACTCGCGTTTCCGTTCGACATCCACGCCGATCGCTCCTCCGCAGAGTCCAGTTCGGCCACGTACACCGGCCCACCCACGACAACACCAGCTGGGACGCCGCACGGTTCGAGCTGTACTGCCACCGATTCGTCCACCTGGCCGAGGCAGGCTATGGCGTTGCGCTCGTGAACGAGGCCACTTATGGCTACGACGCGCGACGGCACACGCGCGCCGATGGAGGCACGACGACGACGGTGCGCATGAGCGTGGTACGGGCGCCGCGCAGCCCGGATCCACGAGCGGATCAGGGGCCGGCACCGTCGGCGCTTTCGCTCTCATCCCTGGGGCGACCGTTGCATGACGCGATCGCAGCGGGTTACGCGATGAACCTGCCGCTCCGGATCACGTCAGGACGCGGCGGCGCACTGCAGCAGCCGCTCGTGGACATGGATAGGCCCGGCTGCCGTGGTCGAGGCCGTGAAGCTCGCCGACGACCGCAGCGGTGACGTCGTCGTTCGGCTCTACTGAGTCGCTCGGCGGCCTGCACGCAAGCGTCCTGCGCACTTCTTTCCCGGTCGCCGAAGCCGGGCGTTGTCGATCTCCTCGAACGCGCTACCGGCGAAACACTCGCGGTCGAGGCTACCGGCGACGGCGCCACGCTATTCCGATCGTGCTGCGACCGTTCCAGGTTCTGTCACTGCGTCTTCCGACGGCATTGACCTCAGCCACGGGCGCACGCTGACGCGACACTAAGCTAAGGGCGGTGACCATAGCCACCGCCTCGCGCGAACGCGTCGCGAACCGGGCTAGTGGCAACGATCCCAACCGTGCTCGGAGTGTTCTTCTGGTTCGTGCATACCGGTGCTCTGCCTGGTGATGCTTGGCGCTCGGCATCGACCACCTCGCCCGCCATGTCAACAACGTGCCAGCTGGCACGCGCGGTACCATATGTCGTCACGTCGCACTAGCTGCCGAGAACATCTGTGTATCACCGCGCGGAACATTTCACAAGTACCGACGGGCGGATCGTCGGAACCGAGACCTGCTCGGCGACTATCGGTGGAAGCCGAGCATCAGGTACGGCGTGGTCGTACAACATCAATGGGGCCGAGGTCGATCGGTCTGCCAGCGCACTGGGACCCGAGCGCGACGGTCATCGGCATGGCCGGCGCCGTGAGCGCCCTCACGCTGTGGGGCTGGTGCCTGCGCAATTCGTGGCGTCGCCGTCGTCGCTGGTCCTGCAGCGGGATCCGACTGATCGGAGCGTTGGCCAACTCCGCACCGGCGCTGGCCGCGTCGGCGACGCGTTCGGCTAGCCGTGGCCGGACCCCATAGAATTCGTCTTTGAGTCGAGTACGGAATCGAGGGTTGCTGCGTGGCGATCAGGCAGCGCGGCGACCTGCGCAACGTCGCGATCGTCGCGCATGTTGACCACGGCAAGACCACTCTGGTCGATGCCATGCTCTGGCAGTCCGGAGTGTTCACCGAGCATCAGGCCGAGACGGTGATGTCCGCGAGCGGGTCATGGACTCGATGGACCTCGAGCGGGAGAAGGGCATCACGATCCTCGCCAAGAACACGGCGATCGACTACACCAGCCGACGGGTGACAAGGTCGCGATCAACATCGTCGACACGCCCGGCCACGCGGACTTCGGCGGCGAGGTCGAGCGGGGCTTGTCGATGGTCGACGGTGTCGTTGCTGCTGGTCGACGCGGCAGAAGGTCCGCTGCCGCAGACGCGATTCGTGCTCCGCAAGGCGCTCGGCCTCGAAACTCCCGGTCGTTCTCGTCATCAACAAGGTCGACCGCTCCGACGCGCGGATCGCCGAAGTCGTCGACGAGACGTACGAGCTGCTTCTTGGACCTGCTCGACTCGCCCGAGGACTCGGCCGAGGCGCTCGACTTCCCGATCGTGTACGCGCTCAGCGCAGGGCCGGTCGGGCCATCGCTCGAACGCCCAGCGGACGGCTCGCTGCCCGCCGACGCCGACCTGCGCCCGCTCTTCGCGACCATCCTCGTCAGCCATCCCGCCTCCGGTGTACGACGACTCGGCGCCGCTGCAGGCCCAGGTGACCAACCTCGACGCATCGCCCTACCTCGGCCGGATCGCGCTGTGCCGCGTGCACAACGGCACAATCGCGAAGGGCCAGACCGTCGCGTGGTGCCGCACCGACGGAACCGTCGAACGGGTCAAGGTCAGCGAGCTGTTCACGACGCGCGCTCGAGCGGGTGCCCACCGAATCAGCCGGTCCCGGCGACATCATCGCGATCGCCGGCATCGCCGACATCACGATCGGCGAAACGCTGGCCGACATCGGACGATCCGCGCCCGCTGCCGTTGATCACAGTGGACGAGCCGTCGATCTCCGATGACGATCGGGATCAACACGTCACCGCTCGCCGGGCAATCAGGGCACCAAGCTGACCGCCCGCCTGGTCAAGAATCGGCTTGACGCGGAACTCGTCGGCAACGTGTCCCTGCGAGTGCTTGCGACGAGCCGTCCGGACACCTGGGAGGTACAAGGTCGCGGGGAGCTCCAGCTCGCGGTCCTGGTGGAGCTCATGCGCCGCGAAGGCTTCGAACTCACCGTCAGGCAAGCCCCAGGTGGTGACCCGGATCATCGACGGTCGAGTGCACGAGCCGGTCAGAGCGGCTCACCGTCGACGTCCCCGAGGTAGTACGTCGGTGTGGTCACCCAACTGCTTGGCCTACGGCGATCCACGTTGACGCAGCTGGTCAACCACGGCAGCGGTTGGGTTCGCATGGAATACCAGGTGCCATCTCGCGGTCTGATCGGATTCCGGACCGAGTTCCTGACCGAAACCCGCGGTACCGGCCTCCTGCATCACGTATTCGATGGATACGTGCCCTGGGTGGGCGAGCTGCGCACCCGTCCGACCGGTTCGTTGGTGCGCCGATCGGGCGGGTGCCGTGACGCCCTACGCGCTGTTCAACCTGCCAGGAGCGCGGCACGCTCTTCGTCGGGCCGACGACCCTGGTCTACGAAGGAATGATCGTCGGGGAGAACTCGCGGGCCGACGACTTGGACGTGAACGCTGACCAAGGAGAAGAAGCTGACCAACATGCGCTCGTCGACCGGTGAGGAGCTCGTTCGACTCATTCCGCACCGGCAGCTGTCGCTCGAGCAGGCGCTGGAGTTCTGCCGTGACGACGAATGTGTCGAGGTGACTCCTTCGGCCGTGCGGCTTCGCAAGGCGGTGCTGTCGTGAGGCGGGGAGCGCGAGAAGCTCCGCGCCCGAGCGAGAGCCAGCCGCTAAGCCGCGCAAACCGACCCGCGCCGCGGCGGGACACTAATGTCGATCCCGTGGAGCGTCGGCGGAGGTCCCGATTCCCCTCGTGGAGCGGATGCGCGAGTTCGGAACCACGATCTTCGCGGAGATGTCGGCGCTGGCGGTGGCGACCGGGAGCATCAACCTCGGCCAAGGGTTTCCGGACACGGACGGTCCGGGGTCGTGCTCGACGCGGCGGTCGAGGCGATTCGTAGTGGCAAGCACAATCAGTACCCGCCGGGTCTCGGCGTGCCAGAGCTTCGGAACGCCATCGCGCGCCATCAGCAACGGTTCTACGGGCTCGACTATGACCCCGCGACCGAAATCCTCGTGACGGCGGGCGCGACTGAGGCGATCGCCGCGCGCAATCCTGAGCCTGACCGAGCCCGGCGATGAAGTCGTGGTGTTCGAGGCCGTACTACGACTCCTACCCCGCGTGCATTGCCCTTGCCGGGCGCGCGTCGGCGGATCGGTAACCCTGCGCCGTTCCGGCGACCGGTGGGCGTTCGATGCGGAGGAACTGCGCCAGGCGATCACGCCTCGGACCAGGCTGATCTTGCTCAACACGCCACACAACCCGACCGGCAAGGTCTTCGACGGCGCCGAGCTCGAGCTCATCGCCGACCTGGCCGTCGAGCGGGACCTCATCGTCGTCACCGACGAGGTGTACGAGCACCTGATCTTCGACGGTAGGACGCACATGCCGCTGGCCGGACTGCCCGGCATGCGAGACCGCACGGTCGCGATCGGCAGCGGCGGCAAGACGCTCAGCGTGCACGGGATGGAAGATCGGCTGGGCGTGCGCGCCGCCGGCGCTCATCGCCGCCATTCGCACGGTCAAACAGTTCCTCACCTACGTCAACGGCGGACCGTTCCAGCCCGCCGTCGCAATCGGGCTCGACCAGCCCGATGAATTCTTCAGCGCAGATCGCGCAGACCCTGCCAGGAGCAACGCGACCTGCTCTGCGGCGGGCTCGCCGACCTCGGCTACGACGTCGTCGTCCCGGAGGCGACGCTACTTCGCGACGGTCGACATCCGCTCTCGGACGCGACATCGCCTTCTGCCGGCAGTTGCCCCAGCATCATGGTGTGGTCGCGATCCCGACCGGCGTGTTCTACGACTCCGACGCCGGCGACAGCTTTGGTGCGCTTCGCATTCTGCAAGCAGCCCAACGTGCTCGCCGAGGCGCCTCGCCCGGCTGAAGGACGTGGACGAGATGAAGGTCGCAGCCATCCAGCACGACATCGTGTGGGAGGACGCCGAACGTACCCGCAAGAACGTCGCGCCGCTGATCGCTCAGGCCGCGGCCGCCGGCGCCCGGCTGATCGTGCTGACGGAGATGTTCGCGACCGGATTCTCCATGCAGCCGGAACGCATCGCCGAGCACGCCGGCGGTGCCAATGAGCAGTTCCTGGTCGACCAGGCCCGGGAGCACGGAGCTACCTGGTTGGCTCCATCGCGCAGTGGGACCGTGCCGACGGCCGCGCGCGCAACGCTTGCCGTCGTGGCCCAGCCCTCCGGCGAGGTACAGCGCTACGCGAAGATCCACCCGTTCAGTTACGTCGGCGAGGACAAGCACTACGCGGCCGGCACCCAGTTCCTCACGGTCGACGTGGTGGCCAACGGCGAGTCGCTCCGAGTGAGTCCGTTCGTCTGCTACGACCTGCGTTTTGCTGACGAGTTCTGGGCCCGAGCGGACCTGACCGACATCTATGTCGTGCCGGCGAACTGGCCGGAGCCGCGTCGAGAACATTGGCGCACGCTGCTGCGGGCGCGGCGATCGAGAACCAGGCCTACGTACTCGGGCGTCAACCGGGTCGGCACGGTCAAGAACGATCGCTACGTCGGGGACAGCGCCATCGTGGACCCGGCCGGCCTCGTCCCCGTCGAGGGCGTCGATCGGGTGAAACGGTGTTGGTCGCCGAGGTGACGGCCGAGCGGGTCGCAGATGTCCGAAAGCGCTTTCCGTTCCTGGCCGATCGGCGTACGTGATGCGCCCCAGGTTCACGCACCGGCTTCGCGTCGCCACCGTCGTGTCCGGGCCAGAGGACGAGGTGCTGGCCCGGCTCGCGGGCCTTCCTTCGACCACCCGGGTGCGCACGATCTCGACCACGGCCGGCGTGGTGGTCACCCTGGAGCAGGAACGACGCGGGCCGCTGGCCTGGCGCCGGAGAACGGTCCGCTCGCTCCTGTCGCCAGCTTGACCTTGTGGCCGGCGGGGACCGACACGTATCGACGCCAGCCCGGCCGAGCTCGTCCGCGGCGCGTCGCCCGGAACTCACCTTCGGCTGGCCTGAGTCGTAGCACGCGGCGTGGTAGACCAATCACAGCATCACGTCGATTGCATGTCAGCGACTGCTCGACCTGACCACTGTAGCGCATTGGCCGTGATCACGAATCGGCAACTTCTTGTCCTGCTGATGCCCAGTTGGCTCCTTCCGCATGCCTAGAGTGAGGTCGATCTGAGGTGCGGATGACCAACGGCTATCCCCGTCGGGTTCATGGTGTGGTGGTCGCTGGAGCGCTTTCACGAAGGGTCACTCGGGCGACTATCAACATCCGGGGTGTTCAGCGGATCGGCTAGCGAATAACGTGCCTCGCTAGCCACAAGCCGTGAGGCCAACCGGCACCATCCCGGCTGGTTGGGTGAGAAGGAGGTCGCACCCTCGATGACGATGCAACCGGAACTCGATCAGGCGGTCGCCCAGGCTGAAGTGGGCATGGCCGGAGGCGCCGGCCGCCGTCGAGGGTCGGTCTCTCTGGCAGACGGCCTGGCGGCGCATTCGCCGCAGCAAGGTGGCTCTGGTCAGCCTGGCCTTCATCGTGTTCCTGATCCTGTTGGCGATCTTTGCGCCGCTGATCGCCGGCATCGAGGGCCAGGATCCGTACACCTTCCATAACAGCAACCACCGTGCTCGACGACGGATCGATCAGCTTCACCCCTGGTCTCCCGCTGCCGGGCTACATGTACCCGTCGGCGACCCACTGGCTCGGGGTCGAGCCGCAAACCGGCCGGGACATCTTCGCCCGGTTGGCGTACGGCGCCCGGATGTCGCTGACTATCGCCATCTGCGCCACCCTGGTGTCGGTCGTGTTCGGCACGGTGCTCGGCGCAATGGCCGCCTACTTCGGCGGGTTCCTCGACTCGCTGATCAGCCGGGGCATCGGACCTGCTGCTGTTCCCGATCTTGCTCTTCTCGTTGACGTTGACCCCGATCCTCCAGAGCCGCCTGTCCAACACGTTCCTGGGCAGGGCGACGCTTGCCCATCGTGTCGCTGGTCGTGATCCTGGGCTTCTTCGGCTGGCCCCTACTTAGCCCGAATAGTCCGCGGCCAGGTGCCCAGCCTGCGGAGCGGGAATTCGTCGAGTCGGCGCGCGCGCAATCGGGTCGTCGTCCGGGCGCATCATCACTGAAGGAAATAATCCGAACGTCACGGCCGTCGTGCTGGTCTACGCCACTTCTGGCCATCCCGACGAACATCACGGCCGAGGCGGCCCTGGTCGTTCCTGGCGTCGGGGTCCGTGACCAGACGCCGTCTGGGGCCAGATGCTAACTAGTCCCAGAGCAACAACTGGTACCAGCTGGATCCGTGGTTCCTCATCGTGCCCGGCGTCACGCTGTTGCTCACGGTGATGGCGTTCAACCTGCTCGGCGACGCCGTGCGCGACGCTCTTGATCCCCGTGCGAGCCGCGGATAGCTCTGGCTTTCATCAGTGCACCGAGGGACCCATAAGGCCCTTCCGATCACCACAGAAAGGGACACGAATGAATCGTCGCAGAGTCATGGTTGCGACCGTGGCGGGGACGGCGGCCGTTGCGCTGATCGCTGCCTGCTCGAGCTCGAAGAGCAACGGGGGGCCACAAGCGGCGGCCAAGCTCCGCGCCCGCGTCAGCGGGGAGCGCTGCCGGCCTGGGCAAGGTGATCCAGCCCGGCTACACCACCAAGGGCGGGACGGTCAACATCCTGTCCGACGCCAACTTCGAGCACCTCGACCCGGTGAACAACTACGTCACGAACCCGGTGAGCTCGGCCGGCTGATCTATCGGACGCTGACGTTCATCGAGGACACCCCGGCGGAAGCCGGCGATCAAGCCCGACCTGGCCCAGAACCTGGGTACGCCGTCGGCGGACAAGAAGACCTGGACCTACAAGCTCCGCACCGGTCTGAAGTTCGAGGACGGCACGCCGATCACCAGTAAGGACATCAAGTTACGCGGTCGAGCGGTCCTGTCGCGACGGACATTGGATGCAAGGACGGCGCGACCTACATGACAGACCTGCTCGAGAACCCGAACGGTTACGCCGGCCCGTACGCAAACTGGGACCAAGGACTCTAGCCAGGGTGCAGACCCCGGACGACGATCACGATCGCGTTCAAGTACGCGTCCCGCGCAGCCTGAGTCGGACTGGATCCTGTCGCTGTTCTACACGGCACCGGTGCCCAAGGCGCAAGGACGACAAGCAGAACTACGACTTCCACCCGGTGTCGTCCGGCCCCTACAAGATCCTCGAGTTACACGCCGGACAAGTCGCTCAACGCTGGTCCGCAGCACCAACTGGGATCCGGCGAGTGACCCGAACCGCCCGGCTCTGCCGGACAGCTTCGTCGAGACCTTCGGCATCGACCTGCCCACGATCCAGCCAGCGGCTGATCGCTGACCAGGGTGCGGACAAGAACGCCGTCACGCTGGAGAACTCCGGAGCCATCCAGAACGCTGACCTGCCGAAGATCAAGGAACCGAGCGTGGAATGCGCGCGTTCACGAACGGCGCGACCCCCGTGTGTGGACTACGAGTGTCTTGAACGTCCAGAAGATCAATGATCGTCAACGTTCGTAAGGCCATCGCAATGGCCATCAACCGGCAAGCCATTGCGACCGTCTACGGTGGTGGCGCGATCTTCGGCTTCGGTGATCGACACCATTGTGTCGCCGTCGATCCAGTCGACCGTTGCCCAACTTTGCGCCACCGAACCTGGGGCTCAAGCCGACTGGTGACCCCGCGGCGGCCAAGGCGATGCTGAATGGGCAGACCCTGACAATCCACTACGTGGGTGGCCAACATACCTGGTGAAGCAGAAGACGGTCGCGACCCAGATCCAGAACGACCTCAAGGCGTGCCGGCATCACCGTCGTCATCGACCAGGATTCCGCAGAGTTCCTACTTACAAGACTCTCCGCAGCAGTAGCCCGCCGGACATGGCTCCGCGCCGGCTGGTGCTGGGACCAGTCGACCGATGGCCTCGCAGTGACTCCTCCGGTGCTCGGCGGTAACGCGGACCTGACGTCCTGGAACGCGAACAACTCTCGCATGACGATAGGACACCGCGGTGTTCAAGAAACATCTCGACCGACGTCTCGGCCGCGAATAGTTCCGGGCTGAACGACATCACCAACCAGGCAGCTGTTCGCAGGTGTGGCTGACGCTGATCGACGATCTCGTCCAACGATCCGAACGTCATCGGCTCGAACATCCGCAACGGGGCGTCTCGACGATCTTCGGTGAGGAGATCGGACTCTGAACACCATGGGAGTCCAGCACTAGTAGTCAGCGCATCCCTGCAGGAACTAGGGAGTAGGAGGACGAGTCGGGCTGGCTCCGCCACGGGCGGGGCCAGCCCACTCTCGCGACGATGCTCAGGTTTCTTATCCGGCGCTTCTGGCCCTGATCGCGCTGCTCTATCGCGACGAGCATCGTGACCTTCCTGCTGTTCTTCGCCGGCCCGTCCGACGTTGCGGCCAACTCCTGCGGCAGGGGCTCCACGCCGGAGCGCATTCAGCAGGCTCGGGTTCCCTCGGCCTCGATAAGCCCTCTTGTCGTCCAGTACCTGGAGTACATGAAGTGACTCGTCGCTGGGCGGGAGATGGGTCCGCCCAACGGTAGGTACCTGGTGCAGCTGGCCCCTGCTTCGGTACGTCGTTCCAGAACAATCGGCCGGTCTGGGACATCATCAAAGACGGCGCTGCCCTTCACGTTGTCGATCGCTATCGGCGCCGCAGCGATATTTCTGATCTTCGGCGTGGGGATCGGCGTCACCGCCGCCCTGCACCGGGGAAAATGGCCGGACAAGGTCGCCGTGGCCATTTCATCGCTCGGATGTCTCATTGCCCGCGCCGTTCATCGGGTTGTTGTTTCTGTGGATCGTGGTCAGCAAGTGGCAGCTCCTCCCTTACACGTCCAACACGGTCATGGCACCGTGGAACCTGGATCCGTGGACCTGGTTCAAGAACTACCTCCTCGCCCGGCTCACCCTCGCGCTGATCTTCGGGGCGAACTACGTGCGCCTGACGCGGGCCAACATGATCGAGACGATGGGTGAGGACTACATCCGCACCGCCCGGGCCAAAGGGCCGTGCCGAGCTGGACGTGCGACTCTCAAGCACGGCCTGCGCGCCGCGATCACCCCGGTCGTCACCGTCTTCGGCCTGACCTCGGCGCGTTACTCGGCGGTGCCGTGCTGACCGAGACGATTTTCAGCGTGCCCGGGTTGGGCCGCACCGCGGTGAACGCGACCTTCAACCAGGACCTGCCCATCGTCATGGCCGTCGTCCTGTTCTCGGCCTTCTTCATCATCTTCGCCAACATCATCGTCGACATTCTGTACGCTGTGATCGACCCCAGGGTGAGGTTGAATTGATGGTGCCAGTTGTCGCGGGCAGTAGAGCGCCGTGCGAGGTGCTCATGACCGGGGCTGAGCGCGTCGCCATCGACGTCGAGGCCGTCACCGCCGAGCCGGCGTCCGACGCCTTCTTGAGCGTGCGCGATCTCCAGGTCCAGTTCCCGACCGAGGACGGCATTGTGCAGGCCGTCAACGGCATCAATCTCGACCTCGCTCGCGGCCAGACGCTCGGCATCGTCGGCGAGTCCGGCTCCGGGCAAGTCAGTGACGAGCCAGGCGATTCATGGGGCTGCCCACGGGCACCAGCGCGCGAGGTCACCGGTTCGATCACGCTCGACGGTCAGGATCTTGTCCGGGCCAGCGAGGCGGACATGCGGAAGTTGCGCGGCGACGTCATGTCGATGATCTTCCAGGATCCGCTGTCGTCGATGCACCCGTTCTACCGAGTCGGCGACCAGATCCCGAGGCCTACCTGCGTGCACAACCACGTGGGTAAGAAGGCCGCGCGACGCAGGCGATCGTAGACATGCTCCGGCGCGTGGGCATACCGAACCGGAAAGCCGGTACAGCGACTACCCGCACCAGTTCTCCGGCGGCATGCGTCAGCGCGCGATGATCGCCATGGCGCTCATCTGCAACCCGAAGCTGCTGATCGCCGACGAACCGACGACCGCACTCGACGTCACCGTTCAGGCGCAGATCCTCGAGCTGATCAAGGACCTGCAGCGCGAGTACAACTCGGCGGTCATCATCTGATCACCCACGACCTCGGAGTCGTCGCCGAGACCTGCGAGACGTGCTCGTCATGTACGGCGGTCAGTGCGTCGAGATGGGCACGGTGGACGAGATCTTCTACCACCCCGAGATGCCGTATACCTGGGGGCTGCTCGGCTCGATGCCGCGGATGGACCGCACGCGACAGGCGCGACTCCAGCCGATCCCCGGCCAGCCGCCCTCGCCTGATCCAAGTGCCGAAGGGCTGCGTCTTCAACCCACGGTGCCGGTTCACCGACCGCGACACGGGAAATGCCTGTGCCGCAGGTGCGCCCGGATCTCGTCGCGGACGGCCGGCAGTCACCCGGTGCGGTGTCACATCGACTCGGCTGACCGCAAGCGGATCTGGTCGTCCGAGATCGCGCCGAAGCTGTGAGCGGGCGATGGTGGAAGCGGCGCAGCATCGCAACCGGCGAGGCTGGCGTATGAGCCACCAAGCGCCCGGAGGATGTGACAACCGCCGACGATGACCGATGCGTATCGCCGAGACAACCGAACGCACCGCCGATACCTCGAAGCGACCCAGCCGGCATCCACCCGGCCGCCGAGGACCCGACAGCGCTGCTCAGCGTCGAATCGGGTCCAGAAGTACTTCCCGATCAAGCAGGGCATCCTGTTCCACCGGCAGGTAGGAGCGGTCAGGCGGTCGACGGGGTCGTCCTTCTCGATCCGGCCCGGAGCGACGCTCGGGCTGGTGGGGAGTCGGCTGCGGAAAATCGACGACCGGCCGGGTGATAACCCGATTGCTCGAGCCCACGGGCGGCTCCGATCACATTCGAGGGGCGGGATATCTCGCAACTCGAACCGGGACCAGATGCGCCCGCTCCGGCGCGACATCCAGATGATCTTCCAGGACCCTTACTCGTCGCTGAACCCACGCCACAACGATCGGCAGCGATCATCGGGGCGCCCCTTCCGAATCCAACAGATCAAGACGGAGAAGGGCATCAAGCCCGGGTGCAGGACGCTGCATGGAGCGCGTCGGCCTCAACCCCGAGCACTACAACCGCTACCCGAACGAGTTCTCCGGCGGTCAGCGGCAGCGCATCGGCATCGCGCGCGCGCTCGCCCTTCAGCCGAAGCTGCTCGTCGCGCGACGAGCCGGTGTCTGCTCTGGACGTATCCATCCAGGCTCAGGTCGGTCAACCTACTCGGAGGATCTGCAGAGCGAGTTCGACCTGGCGTATGCTGTTCGTCGCTCACGACCTGTCCGTGGTGCGACACATTTCTGACCGGGTCGCGGTGATGTACCTCGGCAAGATCATGGAACTTTGCGATCGCGACGTGCTCTACGCCGAGCCGATGCACCCGTACACGCACTGGGCCTGATGTCAGCGGTCCCCATCCCGGATCCGCACAAGGAAGCGCGGCGCGAACGCATCTTGCTCACCGGCGACCTGCCGAGCCCGATCAACCCGCCGTCTGGTTGCGTCTTCCACACGCGGTGCCCAGAGTACCGCGAGGAGCTCAGCGACCTCCAGCAAGGAGCGCTGCCGGGCTGAGATCCCCGAGTTGGAGATCAAGCGGGACGGTCACTTCGTCGCTTGCCACTTCGCCGAGGTGCGGGCCGAGGTGGTCGGCGAAGACATCCCACACGCCAGCGACGGCCAACATCCCGTAACCTTCGGACGGTGAGTCCGTCCCGTCGGCTGCTTCTCATGCACGCCCACCCGGACGACGAGGTCATCACGACCGGCGCGACGATGGCGTACTACGCGGCGCAGGAGGGCTGGCGTCACGCTGCTGACGTGCACCCTGGGTGAGGAAGGCGAGATCCTCGTGCCCGCGCTCAGCCAGCTGGCGAGTGATCAGGCCGATCAGCTTGGTGGCTATCGGATCAGTGAACTCGCCGCGGCGATGAGCCAACTCGGCATTACCGATCACCGATACCTGGGCGGCCCGGGGCGCTTTCCGCGACAGCGGGATGATGGGCACGCCGGCGAACCATCACTCGCGGGCCTTCTGGCGGGCGGACGAGGACGAGGCGGTCTTTGCCGCGGCTATGGCGGCGGCCGTCGACGTCATCCGTGACGTACGGCCCCAGGTGCTGGTGACGTACGACCCCAACGGCCGAATACGGGCACCCCGACCACATCATGGCGCACCGGATCGCCACCGCCGCCGTCGATGCCGCAGCCGACGCGAGCGTACGACCAGGTGGCGCGCGAGCCGTGGCGCGTGATGAAGATGTACTGGACGGCCGCACCTCGCTCGGTCCTGCGCCGCCAGCAGGCCGCGATGCGAGCGGCGGGTAAAGCCGTTTCTCGGCGTGGACAACATCGAGTGATCTGCCCTTCGGAGTCGAGGACGATGAGGTGACGACGGCGGTTCACGCCGCGGGCTTCGGGGACGCCAAGATGCGCGCGCTCGCTGAGCATGTGACTCAGGTCACCGTCGACGGGGATTTCTTCGCGCTGTCCAACCATTTCGGCCGCGAGATCGAGTCGACCGAGTACTTCCGGCTGGTGCGCGGACGCTCGGCCCGGACCGGGACGACGACGGCTGGGAGTCGATCTGTTCGTGTGGCCTGACCATATGACGCTTCGAGCGACCGGTGGGGAGGGCCGAAGCCTCCGAGCCTCCGCCGAGAGGAGACGGAGAGCCCGGCGCTCGCGGCGGTGGGAATGGTCCTGTGCGGACTGACGGCACTGCTCGCCGGACTGATCGAGGTGTTGCTGACCCCGCTCTACCTCGGGCGATGGCTGTTCCCGATCACGCTCGTCCGGCCGTCGTGACTAACGTCGCGCTGCCCCTCATCGCGCGACGATTCATCGACGCGACGGTCGCGGCCACCATCCCGGTGGTTGCCTGCGGTTCTCACCGTGCTGCTGCTGAGCTTGCCCTGCCCCGAGGGCGATGTGCTGCTCCCTGGCGGAAGCGGCACCCAGGAGTGGGTGTCCTACGGTCTCGTCCTGGTCGGCGGAAGCGGCGGGTGCGATCACGATTGCGCTGGACGGCGAGGCGTTCCCGCTCGGGTCCGCCGGCCCAGTCGGAGGTGACCACCCCTGACGCGTCGGTGAATGGCTGGCGATTCGCCTCCGCACAGCGCTCTCCTGGACAGCCGACGACCGCGGCCGGAGGCAGGTCCGTCTCGACGAGCGCCGCTCCGGGAAGCGAGCCAGTTCCCGCTGCAGGTCGGCCAGCGACAGGTGGCTGACGAGCAGGGCCAACGCGGTCCGCCCGGGTGGCATCGAGTCAGCAGGTTCGGCGACAGTGCTGTCCTTGATGCCGGTGTCGACAAGCTTCGCGTAAAGGGCACCGCCTCCCGCACTGGCCGCGCCGACGACCAGCCCACCCGAGCGGTCCGGCGAACAGGCGTGCCGCAGGAGCAGTCCCCAGACACCATCCGCCGCAGGGCCCCGGGTCAGGGTGACATCGGTGGTCTCGGTCACCCGCGAGCTCCCGTCCGCCGTCCGATTGACGATCACGGCGTCATCGGAGCTGCAGGTCGCCGTCCTTCTGCAGGCGGGCTGCCACCAACGGGAATTCCTGCGCCTTCAACGGATCGTCGAAGGAAATGACGAGCAGCTTCTGGCTGGTCGGTGGCGTCATCGCAGAGATCGTAGTCGAGCTGGCGCGTATTTTTGCGCGGGGCGATCGATGCGCGGTGAATGGTAACATGATGGACCAGTAGCCCAGAGCCGGCATACAGCCGGATCGCCGCGTCATTCGTGATCTCGACTCTGCACATAGCTGCGCGACGCCCCGTGCTCACGCGATAGCCTCAGGTCGCGAAGCGCACCTAGGAGCGACGTTGCCACCCCGGTGCGGCGGCCACGGGGATCGACCTCGATTGCGGTCACGCCAGAGCCAATCACCATCGACCGCGCCGCCGAGCTACGCCGAGCCACCGCGCCTCCGCGACGCGCGGTCGCGAAGCCCACCCGGGTCGTGCCGAGTCAGATCGCTCGCCCGTAGTCGGGCACTTCCGCTTCGCCGCGGTAGTGGTAGCCGGCCAGCCAATCCGCGGATGGGACGGGCGCGATCTCGACCGGCTCGGTCGGCGAGCGGCACCGCGGGTAGCGCAGCGACCATTACATCCACGTCGACCGGCGCAGCGAAGCCGCGGTCGGCCAAGGCGTCGTCCAGAGCCTGTCGCGCCGGGCAACGGGCAGCTGACCAGGAGCCGGCAAGCCTCGCGCGCCGTACCAGTCGTGCGCCGTGCGGCGGCGACCTCGTCGAGCGACCTGAATCGGCCGCAACGGCAACGCCGAGTTGGCCCGGCGGGTGAATCCGTGATCGGCGCGGAGCAGCCAGCCCCGCGACCACACTCGTGTCGATGGCGCGCCAGCCGCGAGCGCATACCTCCTCAGTCGCGAGGGATGTCGCGGAGTCGAGGCGGTGACGACCTTCGCGGCCACGACCCGGTCGAGGGGCAGTCGTCGTCGCTCGCCGTCGGCTCGGCGAACCACTGCGTGCGTTGCCGTGATTTCGACCAACTCGCCGACAATGTCGTGGTAGGGCGGCTCGGCTGACTCGCCGCTATGGCGTACCACCACCCGACGACCCACCCAGTCCGCCCGCATGGGCGGCATACTGGATTCGGACATGGCCGCTCGACCTGTCCGTCCGGAGGACTGCACCTGTGACCTACGTGATCGCGCCGAGCCGTGCGTCGATGTGCTCGATAAGGCTTGCATCGAGGAATGCCCGGTCGACTGCATCTACGAGGGCGGCCGGATGCTGTACATCCATCCCGACGAATGCGTCGATTGCGGCGCGTGCGAGCCAGTGTGCCCAGGTGGAGGCGCATCTTCTACGAGGACGATCTGCCCGACAAGTGGCACGACTACACCCAGGCCAACGTGGATTTCTTCGACGAGCTGGGCTCTCCGGGCGGCGCCGCGAAGGTGGGAGAAGGTCGACAAGGACCCGGATCTGATCGCCAACCTGCCGCCGCAGGTATCCGACCACTGACCGGCTAGCTGCCGTCCAGGGGCTCAGGTCTGGTGCAGGGTGGCGACGACTGTGTCCGACGGCGCGCGTGAATTGGTCCAGCCGTGTCCGCGCTTCCACGTCCGCGCCGCATAGGCAACCTCAGCTATCCCCAGCCGCTCGGCGTTCGCCACGAACCAGGCGGCGGTCGCCCACGACGCGCCCGGCACGGCGACCGTACGATCGGTGGTGGTCGGGGTTTTGACAGGCAGGTCGTCGGTCACGCTCGCCGCGATCGTCTTCGTTGACGCGACCTCCTTGGGCGCGCGGAACGAGCAGCTAATCCCCGCGGGCGTCTTTTCCGGTCAGCGCGTCGGCGAGGGCCTCGGCCTCCGGCTCATGGCGGGCGTAGCCTCCGGGACGGCGGATATCTGAACCGCCTGGACGGCCTCCGTCAAGGGGCGGGTCTGCCAGTTCGTGACCTTGACCAAGGCGTCGAGGAAGGCCCCGGTGGCGTAGTGCACATCGTTGAGCTGTTCCTCGGTGCCCCAGCCCTGCGACGGGCGTTGTTGCAGTACGCCGACCGAGTCCCGGTCGCCGGATCCGGCCGGCAGGTTGCTCAGTTTGCTCTCCCTGAAGGCCCGCAGCGAGAGCGAGCACTGCCGCTCGTTCCGGCAGGCCACGTTGCAGCACGACCACCGACCATCGTTGATGCGACGGCGGCCTGGTCCGGATCCACCACGAAATCGCCCACGCGGCAAGAGTCAGCTCGAGGTGCGCTTCTGCACCACCGACCAGACGTATCGAGCACCGAAATAGATGCCCGTGGCGGCAAGCACTGAGGACGAGAATGAGCGATGACTCCCCGTCGGGCGACACTGGCCATGGAGGTGAACGGGGCTCGGATCGGCTGACTCTGGGTCATCAGCGCGCGGCGCGAGCCTACGCGTTGGCGTGTAGCGCCGCGTTTAGCGCGACACCCTCGCCAGATCGCGGAGCGCCTCCAGCGCGCCCGGTCACGCTATTACGTCGGAACAACAGACCGGACCGGCCGGATAGGTCGCTCTGCCCGAACCTGCGAGCCGTCCGGCTGCGTGAGCTTGGCTCCCGCGGTGATGTAGCACCCGGCTCTCCACGATGCAGTCGTCACCTAAGGAGATGCCGACTCCCGCATTGGCGCCAACGAGGCATCGTTCGCCAATCGAGATCACCTGCCTACCACCGCCGGACAACGTGCCCATGATCGATGCCCCGCCGCCGATGTCGGAGCCGTCACCGACCACGACACCGGCTGAGATCCGCCCCTCGACCATGGAGACGCCGAATGTTCCGGCGTTGTAGTTGACGAAGCCTTCGTGCATGACCGTGGTGCCGAAAGCGAGGTGCGCTCCGAGCCGCACGCGGTCCGCGTCGCCGATCCGCACCCCGCTCGGCAGCACGTAGTCCACCATGCGGGGGAACTTGTCGACGCCGAAGACTCTGCAACGGGCCACGCCGCCGGAGCGCCAGGCGGGTCAGCTCGAAGCCGTCGACGCTGCATGGTCCGGCGGACGTCCAGACGACGTTGTTGAGGACACCGAAGATCCCGTCGAGGTTCAGACCGTGCGGCCGCACGAGCCGAGTGTGAGAGCAGGTGGAAGGCGCAGGTAGGCATCGGGTCACGTCGGCCGGCGGACGGGTGAGATCGATTTCGGTCAGCACGACCGCGAGCTTGACGCCGCGATCCTTCGCGCTCTCCCGAGTGCCCGTGAGCGCCGTTAGTCCCGGTGGCGGCGCGGAGGCCGTGGATGGCCGACCGAGGGCAGGCTCGGGATACCAGGTATCGAGGATGGCGCCCTCGGCGGCCCCGGCGACGACGGCGGTCATGAGGCCGTAGCCCCAGGCGGTCGAACTCACGGGCCCACAATACAAATCGGTGCAGTGAGAAGCTGTGCCGCGCGAGGCCGAGCCGAGTCGCCCAGTCGCGGGCCAGCACGACAGGTAGCGTCGGTTGTCATGCTCGAGCTCAGCGCTGACGGCGTGCAGGTCACGACGGCGTTGGCTGACGTGCCGTCGGTGTCCGGGGACGAGAAAGCCTTGACCGACGAGGTCGAGATTGCCCTTCGTGGTTGCGCCCCGCTGGACGTGGAGCGCACGGGCAACGTCGTGTCGCCTGTACCAGTCTCGGCCGAGGCCGCCGGGTCGTCCTGGCCGGACACCTGGACACCGTGCCGATCGCCGACAATGTGCCGTCGCATCGTGGTGATGGGCGGCTCTACGGCTGCGGGACGTCCGACATGAAGTCAGGGGTAGCGGTCGCCCTGCGGGTAGCACACCCTGATCGCAACGGGTGCGCTGCGGCCAACCGTCGACGTCACCTGGATCTGCTACGACTGCGAGGAGATCGAGGCGGCGCGTAACGGCCTGGGGCGGCTCGCCCGCGAGCGACCCGAGGTCCTGCAGGCCGACCTCGGCATCCTGCTCGAACCGTCCGACGGCCGGGTGGAGGGCGGCTGTCAGGGCACCTGCGGGCCGTCGTGCGCACGGCCGGACGGCGCGCGCACAGCGCCCGATCCTGGCTCGGTGACAACGCTGTGCATGCCCTCGCCGATTCTCGCCCGGCTGACGGAGTATCAAGCGCGCACCGTCGAGGTCGACGGGCTCGCGCCTACCGGGAGGGCCTGAACGCGGTCGGCGTCGCCGGTGGCGTAGCCGGCAATGTCATCCCGGACGAGGCGTCCGTCACAGTCAACTACCGGTTCGCTCCGGACCGGACGGAAGCCCAAGCGGAGGCGCACGTTCGGGAGATGTTTCCGGAATACGACGTGTCGATCGTCGACTCCGCACCGGGAGCCCGGCCCGGCCTCACCGACCCGCTTGCCGCGAGCTTGGTCGCAGCCGTCGGATCACCGCCGACCGCGAAGCTCGGATGGACGGACGTGGCCCGCTTCGGCGCGCTGGGGATCCCGGCCGTGAATCTCGGCCCCGGCGACCCTAAACCTCGGCTCACACCCGCGAGGAATCGGTCGAGGTGGCGCGCATCGCGGAAGTCGAGGCGGCCCTGGTCGCGTTCCTGAGCGAGGCTTCAGGGCACGGGGCGAGCTACGGTTCCCAGATGAGCATCGACGAGCGGCCAGCCCGTGATGCGCGCGAACTGGGTCCGGCCGAGCGCCTAAACGGCCCGGTGCTGCGCCGCAGGCATCAGATTCGAGCCGAGACGACCGATCAGCGACTCCTCGACCGGCGAGGGTCCTCGGATTGGGTGCACACCGACCCGTGGCGGGTTCTTCGCATCCAGTCAGAGTTCGTCGAAGGATTCGGCCTGCTGGCTGAGCTCCCGCGCGCCGTCTCGGTCTTCGGGTCGGCGCGTACTGCACCCGAGCCACCCGGAGTACGCGACCGGCCTCGCCCTCGGCGCCGCACTTGCCCGAGCCGGGTTCGCAGTCATTACCGGCGGCGGCCCGGGAACTATGGAAGCGGTCAACCGCGGAACGTCCGAGGCCGGCGGAGTGTCCGTCGGGCTGGGCGTCGAGCTGCCGTTCGAGCAGCAACTCAACAACTGGGTCGATATCGGCATCAACCTTCCGGTACTTCTTCGCCCGCAAGACGATGTTCGTCAAGTACGCGCAGGCATTCTGTGATCCTGCCCGGTGGTTTCGGCACGCTTGACGAGCTGTTCGAGGCGCTCACGTTGGTGCAGACCCACAAGGTCACTCGGTTTCCGGTGATCCTCTTCGGCCGCGAGTATTGGAAGGGACTGGTTGATTGGCTGACGACGACCGTGCTCCCGGCCGGCAAGATCAGCTCCGCGGATCCGGAGCTACTGACGCTCACGGACGACGTAGACGAAGCGGTGGCCACGATTGTGGCCGCAGCGTCGTCCCAGTCCGTGCAGGCAGAGGCCGAGGAGCGGGCGTACCAGCAGGCGCAACGCCTGCACGCTCACGACGCCGAATAGCCGTAGACATGGCGGCTATCTGCGTATTCTGTTCGTCGTCACAGCTGATCCCGCATTCGTACGTCTCCCTGGCTGAGCAGGTCGGTAGCCGGCTGGCGGCTGGCGGGCATTCGCTCGTCTACGGCGGTGGGCGGGTCTCGATGATGGGTGGGGTCGCCGGGCGGCCCGGCTCGGCGAGCCGCGGATCTTCGGTGTCATACCGCACCGACTCGTCGACGTCGAAGATGCCGGACGACGCCGATGTCGTCGTCGTCACGTCGATGCGCGAGCGCAAGCGGCTCATGGACGATCGGGCCGACGCTTTCCTCGCGCTACCCGGCGGACTCAGGCACCCTCGAAGAACTCCTCGAGGTCTGGACGTCCGCGTCGCTCGGCATGCACGGCAAGCCCGTCGTCGTGCTGGACGCCGACGGCTTCTTCGACCCGCTGTGGAAGTATCTGTGCGATCTGGATCCGGCGTGGGTTCGTCCGCCAGTCCGCCGTCGACGTGCTGTACCGGACGGATTCTGTGGACGACGCGGTTCACCGAACTGGAGCGCCGAATAGGCTGGACATTCAGTGTCCCAGCCGTGCATGTCACGATCGACGTGCGTTGACGTTCCTCCTTTACGGCCTCCTCGCCGTCCTGGTGATCGGCATCCTGTTCGTCGCCGCCGTGTACTTCCTTCCGCGCGGAGAGCAGCTGGCCACGCCGGCGCCTGACTCGCGCACCTGGGCCCAGCTGCCACGCGGCCGCATCCGGCCGGATGACGTGACCGCGAATACGGCTGCCGGTTGCGTTGCGGGGCTATCGGTTCGCCGAGACGGACCTGCTCCTCGACCGGCTCACCGACGAGCTACGGGCCCGGGACGAGGAAATCGAGCGACTGCGCAACGGTCGAAGTGTGGTGCCGGAGCCGCCTGCGGACGATTCGAATGTCCCGAGTGGAGTGGGAGCGGCCGGCCCGACGGTGCCGCCGGTCCAGCCGGCAAGCAAGCCAACGGCGGCGGAGCGCGCCGTGGGCCCGGCCCGGTCACGACGCCGACGAGTCAGACCCGAATGATCGCTGACGATCGCGTCCGCTGCGGGTGGGCGACGTCGGCGCCGGAGTACCTGGCGTATCACGACGACGAGTGGGGCCGGCCGTTGCGACGGCGACCGCCCGCTGTTCGAGCGGTTGTCCCTCGAGGCCTTCCAGTCGGGCCTGTCGTGGCTGACGATCCTGCGAAAGCGACCCGCATTCCGCGTGGCGTTCGCCGACTTCGACATTGCCGCTGTCGCCCGATTCGGGGACGACGACGTGCACCGCCTGCTGGCTGACACCGGCATCGTGCGCAATCGAGCGAAGATCGAAGCGACGATCGGCAATGCCCGTCGGATACTCGACGCCGTCCCGGAGGGATTGACTCGCTCCTGTGGTCCTTCGCACCGCCGGATCACCCGCAGCCCGCGACGCTTGCGGACGTCCCTTCGACGTCTCCAGCCTCGACGGCGATGGCGCAGAGCTACGCCGCCGGGGATTCCGGTTCGTCGGCCTGACCACCGCCTACGCCCTCATGCAGGCGACCGGCATCGGTGAACGATCACGTCGCCGGCTGCTGGCTCGCGAACCTGGTGACTAACGCCCGATGAACGATGGCTTCTGCTTTGCCACGAACGCCGCCACGCCGATGCGATGGTCTTCGGTGGCTCCGGTAAGCAGTTGCAGCTCGGCTTCGTTGGCGAGCGCCTCCGCAAGCGTGCTGGTCGCCCCGTACCGCAGCGGAGGCCTTGATCGCGGCATACGCCGCCGTCGGTCCGGCAGGCGAGCCGGGCCGCGATCTCGGTGGCAGCCGCAAGCACCCGGTCCGGCTCGACGACCGCATTGACCAGCCCCATCTCCAGCGCCGCACTCCGCGCTGGATCGGATCGGCGAGGAGCGCGAGGGCTGTCGCGCGCGTAACCGACAAGCCGCGCGCAGGGTCCATGACGTGCCGGTATCCAACGACAGGCCCACGTTCGCGAACGCGATGAGGAAGCCGGCGGACTGGCTGGCGATACGGAAGTCGGCGGCGAACGCGATGCCCGCTCCCGCTCCCGCGGCCATGCCGTTGACGGCGGCGATCACCGGCTTGGGCATCTCGACCAAGGCCGTCACGATCGGGTTGTAGTGCTCGACAACGGTGTGCAACGGGCTGGGGTCTTCGGCGGCGAGCAGCTCTTGGTGCTCACGCAGGTCTTGCCCGACGCAGAACCCACGACCGGCTCCGGTGATCACGACCGCACGTACGCTCGGGTCAGCGGCGATACTCCAGCAATGCGTCGAGCAATGACTGCTTCAGCTCAACGGACAGTGAGTTCATCGACTGGGGACGATTGAGGGTGATTGTGCGCTATTCCGTCGGTACGGTCAACGAGCAATACGTCTGTCACGATGTCGCTCCTGTCGCGGGCGGGCTTGCTGCGACGCTAACCGGCGGCTCCCGCTGTGACTACCGCCCGGGCACGGTCCGGTCGTGAATCGGCGACCCGGGCTGCAGCCGAGCGGCCGATGCTGGAGAATGGACGAGACGTCCTCGCCGGTCTCGCGCGATCGGCTGGACACGAGGTTGGCAAGGTAACGCCGGGGGCAAGTGCTTCTGGTGCGGCATCGTGAGGAGGCACTCATGGCGGCCATGAAGCCGCGGACGGGCGACGGCCCGCTCGAGGTCACCAAGGAAGGCAAGGGCATCGTCATGCGCGTGCCCTCGAGGGCGGTGGCCGCCTCGTCGTCGAGATGTCCGCTGACGAGGCGGGCGCATTGGGAGAGGCGCTCAAGTCAGCCGTTGGCTGACAGCCTCGTCCGACGCCCGCACGCCGCTCCGGCCCCGGTGGCTTCCGCGCCTCGATAGCGCGGCGCGACCCGGGGCCGAGTGCTGCCTACGCTGGGAGGTTCCACCGGAGTCGTGATCGACATCGTGGTGCGCGAGTCGGCGAAGGCCGATGTCCTGGCCCTCTGCCTTGGACCCGACGGGCCGCTGCTGGATGGCGTGCCGGACGTGACCCTGCCCGAAGCCGTGCGCACCGCAGTAGCGACCTTTGTGGCGGAGTCCGGTCCGGCCGGACCGCCGGGCGAGGTGCGGGACATCCCGTTGCCGGCAGCAACGCCCTCGTCGTGTCTTGCTGGTGGCGATCGGATCCGGGCAGCCCGCCGATATGCGCGCCGCCGGCGCCGGGCTGGCTCGCCACGCGCGGTGCCCAAGGCTCACCGTGGCGGTGCCCGGGCTCCTGGCTGATCAAGTCGGTGCACTGACCGAAGGAATGGCGCTCGGTGCGTACCGATTCACCCTCGAAGGCAGCTCCGCGACCGAGTCGGACCTGGCGGCCGTTGAGGTGCTGGCACCCGGCGCGCCGGACGACGTCAGCGAAGCGATCGACCGCGCCCGCGCGCTGGCGGCCGCGACGGTGTGGGCCCGGGATCTTGCCAACGCCCGATCCTCGGTCAAGACGCCCGACTGGCTAGGACGGCAGGCGGCGGCGATCCTCACGCCGCTCGGCGTCCAGGTGGACGTGCACGAGGAGACCTGGCTCGCCGCGCAGGGTTTCGGAGGAGTCCTCGCGGTCGGTGCCGGATCCATGTCGCCACCGCGGCTGATCCGGGCGGCGTGGCGGCCGCGGAATTCCGGACCGGCCCACCTCGCGATCATCGGCAAGGGCATCACCTTCGACAGCGGTGGGCTGAACCTGAAGCCCGGCGACAGCATGCGCACGATGTACACGGACATGGCTGGTGCCGCAGCGGCGCTCGGCGCGCTCAGGCGGTTGCTGCCCGCCGACTTCCTGTCCGGCTCACCGTCCTCGTTCCCGCCGCCGAGAACAGCCTGTCCGGCTCGGCGATGCGCCCGAGCGACGTCATCCGGCATTACGGCGGCCGGACGACGGAGGTGCAGAACACGGACGCCGAAGGCCGCCTTGTGCTCGCCGACGCGCTCGCCTATGCGGTCGCCCGGCTCCGGCCCACTGCCGTGGTGGATCTCGCCACGCTTACCGGTGCCATGAAGGTAGCCCCGGGCGTGCGCACCGGGGCTGTTCAGCACCGGACGACGACCTGGCGGCTGCGCTCGTCTCTGCCGGCGCCGCGGCCGGCGAGCCGCTGTGGCGGATGCCGCTGGTCGAGGATCATGTTGAGCTGCTGGAGTCGACGCTCGCCGACGCCCAGAACGCGCCGGGCAACCCGGGCGGGATCACGGCTGCATTGTTCCTCCGGCCTTTTGCCGGTTCGGTGCCGTGGGCGCATCTCGACATTGCCGGTCCTGCTCGCGCCGCTGCCGATGCGCCGGCGTCCTGTCCCAGGGCGCGACCGGGTCTCGGCAACCCGGCTGCTGATCCGGTGGGTCGAGAGCCTGGTCCAGTGAGCGAGCGAGCATCGCAGGCACGTGAGCGCTCGCGCGAAGAGGCCGTGTTGGCAGCCGATGACACCGCAGCCTGAGCTGGTCTTGCCATACGTTGTGCGCATCGAGCGAACCGGATCCGCCGACGCGAACAGACGCCTCGAGGCGGCGGCGCGGGGCGTGCTGCTGATGCTGACCCGACCTCCGCCCGATTGGGTCGACGCGGTCAGCGCCTGGGACGGCCAGCGCATCCGCAAGGTCGTCCGGCGGGCGCGTGGAGCAGAGTGGCGACGAGCTGAGGCCTTGCCCGGCCTCACGGTGCGCAACGGCTCGGCTGAGGTGCGGGTCTTCCCGCCCATTCCGGTCGATTGAATGGCCGCGCGACCTGGCCTGGCTGCAGGTCGGCGGCACGGAGCCTGACGATCCGGCGCCCGCGCTGGTCAGAGCCGGCACCCGCTTCGTTCTGCTGTCGCCATACCTCGAGCTGACGGCCGGTAAAGCGATGGCCCAAGCCGCGCACGCCGCGCAGCTCGGATGGCGGGCGTCCGCCTCGCTGACCGAGACGCCTGGGCGGGCCAGGACTTCAACCTCGCTGTCCGCATCGGCGACGGCCGCGGCATGGCGTCGGGGCGCTCGCGGTCGGGTGTGCCTGTCGTGCGCGACGCGGGCTTCACCAGTGGCACCGGGTAGCCAAACGGCTGCGGCAGTGCTGCCCTGGCTACGTGTCCGCCAGCTGATCAAAGCAGCGAGTCGTAAGCTGGACGGTGCGAGCGGCGATCGCTTCCCACCCGAACCTCGCTGACCGCGCAGTTCCCGGCCGGCGCGCCCCATCTGCCAGGCCAGCGCTGGATCTCCAGCGACTCGGTTGATCGCATCAGCCAGGCCGGCTTCGTAGGCCTCCGGGTCACGCCTGCGTCGTACGGGACGAGCAGTCCGGTGCCCTCGGTCACGACCTCCGGAATGCCGCCGACGGCACTTGCGACGACGGCGGTCTCACAGGCCATGGCCTCCAGGTTGACGATGCCGAGCGGTTCGTAGATCGATGGACACACGAACACCGTCGACTCGCTCAGAGGGCAATCACCTCAGGACGGGGCAACATCTCACCGGATCCACACCACGCCGGTGCGGTCCTTCTGCAGGTCGGCGACCATCGTCTCCGTCTCAACCGTGATTTCTGGCGTGTCGGGCGCGCCGGCGCACAGGATCAGCTGGATGGACGGGTCGAAGCTGCTCGCCGCGGCGCGAGCAGGTGCTTCAAGCCCTTCTGCCGGGTTATCCGGCCGACGAAGATTGCCGCAAGGCCGGTTCGGGTCGATGCCGTACTCTGGCGAGCACGTCGGCACCGGAGTCGGCTGGTACAGCGTAGGTGTCGATGCCGTTGTAGATGACGTGGATGCGGTCCGGATCCACGAACGGATAGGCGTCTCGAGGATGTCGCGTCCGCGCCCCAGCGCTCACGGCGATGATGCGCATCCGCGGTGGCGATAGCGCTCGCGCTTCGGCCCACGACGAGATCCGGTAGCCGCCGCCCAGCTGTGTCGGCCTTCCATGGTCGCGCCGGTTCCAAAGAATGGGAGCTGATGCACATGCGGCATTCCGTGCAGCTACGCTTGCGAGGACGCCTCCGATATTCGCGTACCAGGTGTGTGAGTGGACGAGATCTCAAGCCCTGCGGCCGCTTCAGCCATCTCCGAGGTCAACCCCCAGCGTCTCGCAGTGCCGCATTGGCTCCGCGCAGTCCCTCCGGGGTCGTGAAGGCGTAGACGTTCGGCTCTTCTCGGGGCGCGCCGAAGCACGACACGTCGACGTCGATGAGCTTTGCGTAGCTCGCGCACGAGGAATTCGACATGGACTCCCGGCGCCGCCGTATACCTCGGGGGTATTCTCGGGTCAAGATGCCGACGTGCATGGCGGGATCGTATCGTCACCGGAAGCGCTCGACGTACCCCTAGTGGAGGCGTTCGGTCAGTCCCGCTAGGGTGAGCGCATGGCGCGACAGCCTGCGGGTGTTGGGCATCGTCCTCGCCGGCGGCGAGGGCAAGCGGCTCTGGCCACTGACCGCTGACCGCGCGAAGCCGGCGGTGCCCGTTCGGCGGCGAGCTACCGGTCTGATCGACTTCGTGCTGTCAAACCTGGTCAACGCCGGCTATCTGCGGATCTGCGTGCTGACCCAGTACAAGTCGCATTCGCTCGACCGGCACATCACGACCGACCTGGCGGCTGTCGACCCTGCTCGGCAACTACGTAACGCCGGTGCCCGGCGCAGCAACGACTCGGCCCGCGGTGGTACACGGGCAGCGCCGACGCGATCTTGCAGATCCTTCAACCTGATCTACGACGACCAGCCCGACTACATCGTGGTGTTCGGCGCCGACCACGTGTACCGGATGGATCCCCGCCAGATGGTCGAGCAGACACATCGACGAGCGGCGCCGGCGTCACCGTGGCCGGCATCCGCGTGCCGCGCAGCGAGGCCAGCCGCGTTCGGGTGATCGATGCCGACGAGCCGACGGAACCGTAGCAGTTCCTGGAGAAGCCGACGGATCCGCCCGGCCTGCCCGGACAACCCGGACGAGACGTTCGCCTCGATGGGCAACTACGTCTTCACGACTGACGCGCTGGTCGAGGTCCTGAAGCAAGGACGCCCAGGACGAGAACTCGGCGCACGACATGGGCGGCAGCATCATGCCGATGATGGTCGAGAGGCAAGCTGCCCACGTCTACGACTTCAGCGACAACGACGTGCCCGGCGTCGGAGGACCGCGACCGCGGCTACTGGCGCGACGTCGGAACGCTGGACGCCTACTACGACGCCAACACGGACCTCATTGCCGTGCATCCGGTATTCAACCTGTACAACTGCGCATTGGCCGATTTACACCAGTCAGCCGCAGTTGCCGCCGGCCAAGTTCGTCGAGAGGCGGCATCGCGCAGGAGTCGATCGTCGTCGTCTGGAGCCATCGTGTCCGGCGCGACGGTGCGTCACTGCGTGGTGTCGCCGAATGTCCGGCTGAACGCGGGCGCGTACGTCGAGGGCGCGGTCCTCATGGACAGCGTGCAGAGTTGGCCCGGGTGCTGTCATCCGTCGCGCGATCCTCGACAAGAACGTGGTCGTGCCGGACAGGTGCGCACATCGGTGTCGACCTGGACGCCGACAAGGCCCGCTATCACGTCAGTGACGGCGGCGTGGTCGTCCTCGGCAAGGGCCAGCAGGCACACGCCTGACGCCGCTGCCGTTCGCGACGTCGGACCGGTCCCGGCGGAAGTCAATCGAGTCCCCGCCTGATAACCCGGCGGTAACGGTTAGGGCGCTATCGGCTTCCGTCGTCGTCGGGTGGCTCTAGATTGAGCCAATCCATCGCACTCCGGAGGCCCCTCGGTGTCGAAACACTCGCGTGCTCTGTCCATCATCATTGCGTCGTTCTCCGTGAGTGCGATAGTGCTCACGGCGTGTACGCAGCAACACTGAGACGTCGACGCCGCCCGCCGGTGGCGGCGGAGCGGTGGCGGCTCGTCAAGCGCTGCCGTCGCCAAGGTCGACGCGATAGCGGCGCTCGTTCCCGACAAGATCAAGTCCTCGCGGCAAGCTCATCGTCGGGGTAAACGTGCCGTATGCGCCGAACGAGTTCAAGGACTCGAGCGGCAAGATCGTCGGACTTCGACGTCGATCTCATGGATGCTGTCGCCACGGTGCTCGGCCTGACGCCCAGTACACCGAGGCGGCGTTCGACAAGATCATCCCGGCTATCAGGCCGGGACCTACAACGTCGGGATGTCCTCGTTCACCGACAACAAGGAGCGGGAGAAGACCGTCGACTTCGTCGACCTACTTCAGCGCGGGCATCAATGGGCGGCGCCGCGCCGGCAAGACCGTCGACCCGAACAACGCCTGCGGCCTGAAGGTGGCCGTGCAGTCCACGACCACCGAGGACACCGACGAGATCCCGGCCAAGAGCAAGGCGTGCACGTCCGCAGGCAAGCCGGCCATCAACAAGCTCAAGTTCGACCGGCAGGACGACGCCACCAACGCGCTCGTCCTCGGCAAGGTCGACGCGATGTCCGCCGACTCACCGGTGACGGCCTACGCCGTCAAGCAGAGCGGGGGAAGATTCAGCTCGCCGGTCAGATCTTCGACTCGGCCCCGTACGGCTGGCCGGTAGCCAAGGGCTCGCCGCTCGGGCAGGCGCTGCAGAAGGCGGCCCAGTCGCTGATCGACAGTGGCGCGTACCTCGCACATCACCAAGAAGTGGGGGTCGAGGCCGGAGACATCAAGATCCGCGCAGATCAACGGCGCGACAAGCTGAACCGGCCATGACCACCACCGACGACCGTAGCAGCCGAACCGGAACGTCATCGAGGCCGTTCCGCTGCGCCATCACGTGCCGCTGGATCGCGGCGGCGATCGTCATCTGATTCTGGTCGGGTTGTTCATCTATGGTGCGGCGACGAACGACGCCTACGACTGGGCGACCGTACCGGAAGTACCTGTTCGACCAGCGAATTTCGCAAGCAGCGGTCGTCACGCTCGAGCTGACCGTGCTGGCCATGCTCCTCGGCATCGTTCTCGGCGTGACGCTGGCCGTGATGCGGTCTCGCCGAACCCGGTGCTGAAGAGCACAGCGTGGGTGTATCTGTGGATCTTCCGGGGCACGCCCGTCTACGTGCAGTTGGTGTTCTGGGGACTGTTCACCTCGATCTATCGCCAGGTCGACATCGGGATCCCGTTCGCCGTCAGACTCGCGGATTTCAACCTGCAGGGTATCGACGCCGCGTTCACGTTCGCGGTCATCGGCCTCGGGCTCAACGAGGCCGCCTACATGGCCGGAGATTGTTCGGGCCGGCATCAGCTCGGTCGGCGAGGGGCAGACCGAGGCCTCGGTCGCCTTGGCCATGACCTGGTCGCAGACGATGCGGCGAACGGTGTTGCCGCAAGCCATGCGAGTGATCATCCCGCCGACCGGCAACGAGGTGATCAGCATGCTCAAGACCACGTCGCTGGTGACCGCGGTACCGCTCACGACGGATCTCTACTCGAGGGCGCGGGACATCTCGGGCGCGAACTTCCGGCCGATCCCGCTGCTGCTGGTGGCCGCCACCTGGTATCTGTTCTTCACCAGCATCTTGATGATCGGCCAGTACTTCCTGGAGAAGCGCTTCGCTCGCGGTTCGTCGCGAACCCTCACCAACCGGCAACTCCAAGCTCTGGCCAATGCCCAGGTGGAATCAATGGAATCGCAGGAGAAGCGATGAGCGAAACCGCCACCGAGAACGGCGCCGATCGCCCGATGGTGCACGCGGAGCACGTGCACAAAAATTTCGGTGCGCTCAAGGTCCTGCGCGGCATCACGCTCAACGTCGACCGGGGTGAAGTGCTGTGCATGGTCGGCCCGTCGGGTTCGGGCAAGTCGACGTTCCTGCGCTGCATCAACCACCTGGAGACGGTGAACGCCGGGCGGCTGTACGTCGACGGCGTGCTCGTGGGCTATTCCGAGAAGCACGGCCGGCTGTACGAGCTGGCCCCACGTGAGGCCGCGCGGCAGCGGCGCGACATCGGCATGGTGTTCCAGCACTTCAACCTGTTCCCGCACCGCACGGCGCTGGAGAACATCGTCGAGGCGCCGGTCCAGGTCAAGAAGATGAAGAAGGCGGCGGCGGTGGCGAAGGCCCGCGATCTGCTGGCTCAGGTCGGGCTGTCGGAGAAGGCGCACGCCTACCCGATGCAGCTGTCCGGCGGGCAGCAACAGCGGGTCGCGATTGCCCGGGCGCTCGCCATGGACCCCAAGCTGATGCTCTTCGACGAGCCGACGTCCGCGCTCGACCCGGAGCTGGTCGGCGAGGTCCTCGACGTCATGAAGCAACTCGCCAAGGGCGGCATGACGATGATCGTCGTGACCCACGAGATGGGCTTTGCTCGAGAGGTCGCCGACCAGTTGATATTCATGGACAGCGGCGTCGTCGTCGAGGCGGGCAATCCGCGCGAGATGATCGCCAACCCGCAGCACGAGCGGACCAAGGCATTCCTGTCCAAGGTGCTCTGAGTCGGAGCCCGACCAGGCGCCGACGGTAATCGGCGTCGGTGGGACAACGATCGGTTGATCGAGATCGCGCCGGATGCCGTGCGTCGCTGCGGGTCGCTCCGGCTGGCGGCATCTGCCTGGCCTCGGCGTCGGGGAACCTGGTGCGGTCCGGTCGCCGCGCGGGCCGCCGTGGCACTCTGCCCTCGACGCCATCGCTCCTCCGGAGTACTTCGCCAGCTGACGCCGAACGACCCGCCGCACGACCGCGGGACGCGTAATTCGAAACAATGACCGGGTGACTGCCGTCCCGTCCGCCCAGCTCGCGGCGGAGCTGAGTCGGGCCGGCGCTGGCGACGTCGACGTATCCACCCGCCGGCGGGCGGAATACTCCTCCGACGCCTCGAACTACCGGGTCGTCCCCGGCGCGGTCGTCTTCCCGCGCCATCCCGACGAGGTCGAGGCGGCCCTCGCTGGTATGCCGCCGTCTGCGGCGTTGCCGTCACCTGCCGCGGCGCCGGAACGTCGATAGCCGGCAACGCCGATCGGCTCCGGCCGTCGTGATCGACTTCTCCCGGCATCTCCATCGGGTTCTCGCCGGTCGACCCGGATTCCCGCACGGCGAGCGTGGAGGCGGGCGCGATCCTCGACTGCGTCACGGCGGCAGCGGCACGGACACGGGCTGCGCATTCGGCCCGGACCCATCGACGCATTCCCGGGCCACCATCGGCGGCAGCCTGGGCAACAATGCCTGTGGCTCTCGGGCGCTGGGCTACGGCCGCACCGCCGACAACGTCGTCGACATTGACGTCCTGACCGCGGCGGGCGTTCGCTTCACCGCCCGCGGCTATGGCCGGGACGGCCTCCCCGCCGGTGAACAGCCGAAGTGCCGATGCTCGCGGCGCTCGACGGCCTGGTGCGTGATCGGCTCGGGATGATCCGCACCGAGTTCGGACGGTTCAGCCGGCAGGTTTCGGGCTACTCGCTCGAACACTTGCTGCCGGAGCAACGGCTTCGACGTAGCCCGGTTTCTCGTCGGGTCCAGGGCACGCTCGGCGTGATCACCGCGAGCCACCGTGGCGGCTGGTGCCGGCGCCTGCAGGCGGTCGCGCTCGTCGTGCTCGGCTACCCCGACATGGCCGTCGGCGGCGGAGGCGGTTCCGGCGCTGCTGCCACACCGACCGCTAGCCCTCGAAGGCCTCGACGCCCGGCTTGGTGGAGGTCGTTCCGCGCGCGCCGGGGCGCGCGGCCGTGCCCGCGCCTGCCTCGCGGTGGCAGGCTGGCTGTTCGCCGAGACCGGCGGGAGCGACACGTGGCGGAGGCTGTCGCGGCCGGGCGAGCGGCTGATTGCGGCAGCCGGGGCAGCCTGGACGCCGCTGTCGTCACCGACGCCCGGCCGCCGCCGCGCTGTGGCGCGAATCCGCGAGGACGGTGCCGGACTGGGTAGCCGGACGCCGGCTGGCGCCGCCGCGCTGGCCGGGGTGGGAGGACGCCGCGGTCCCGCCACGGCCAGCTGGCGAGGTACCTGCGCGAGTTCGAGGCACTGCTCGCTCGCTACCAGTTCGACGCGCTGACCTACGGGCATTTCGGCGACGGATGCGTGCACGCTCCGCATCGACTTCCCGCTCCGCTCGGCGACCGGTGCCATGCGCGAATTCGTCGAGGACGCGGCGCACCTGGTCGCCGCGCACGGCGGCTCGATGTCGGGCGAGCACGGCGACGGGCGGGCCCGGGGCGAGCTGCTGCCCGATCATGTACTCGCCGGCGGCCATTGGAGACCTTCGCGGCGGTCAAGGCACATCTTCGATCCGGAGCAACCTGCTCAATCCCGGCGTAATCGTCCGACCCGCGCCGGCTTGACGCCGACCTACGGCTGCCAGCCGGCGAGGCCGCTGCGTGATCTGGCATTCGCCTACCCCCACGACGGAGGCGATCTGATGGCCGCCGTCCACCGCTGCGTCGGCGTGGGCAAGTGCCGCGCCGACTTCACCGCGCGCTGGGGGCGTCATGTGCCCGTCCTATCTCGCCACCCACGACGAGAAGGACTCCACCCGCGGGCCGGGCTCGGGTGTTGCAGGAGACTGGCCAACGGCACGCCTGGTCGACGGCTGGCGGGCGCCCGAAGTGGCCGAGGCGCTCGACCTATGCCTGTCCTGCAAGGGTTGCGCGTCCGACTGCCCGGCCGGGATCGACATGGCGACCTACAAGTCCGAGGTCCTGTACCAGCGCTACCGGCGCCGCCCGCGTCCACGGTCGCACTACGCGCTGGGCTGGCTACCCCGGTGGGCCGGATCGCGTCTCGTGCGCCCAGGCTGGCGAACGCCGTCGCTCCGCGGCCCAGGTCCGGCCTGGCCAAGCGCGTGGCTGGCGTCGACGGGCGGCGACCGCTCCCGAGGTTCGCGCGCCGCACCTTCCGCCAGTGGTTCGCCGGCCATCCGCCTGCCGACGGTGATCCGGTCGTGCTGTTGGTCGACACGTTCACCGACCACTTCACGCCCGCAGGTCGGGCAGGCGGCCGTCCGGCTGCTCGAGGCACGCCGGCTATTCGGTGCAGGCTCCCTGGCCGACCGTGTGCTGTGGCCTGACCTGGATCTCGACCGGCCAGCTCGACGGAGCGCGCAAGCAGTTGCGGCGCAGCCTGCCGCCGCGCTCGAGCGGGCTGCTCACCGACGGGGCGGTCGTCGTCGGTCTCGAGCCGTCGTGCACCGCCGTATTGCGCTCGGACGCCGCCGACCTGCTGCCGGACTGATCGCCACGTGCGCCACGTCAGCGGCCACGGTCCGCACGCTGGCCGAGGTGCTCACCGGCCACGGCCGGCTGGCGAGTCACCGGACTTGACCGGCGTGCGCGGCCTGGCCCAGCCGCACTGCCACCAACAGGCCGTGCTCGGCTGGGACGCCGACCGCGACCTGCTGACTCGGGCTGGCGCGCGAGGTGACTGCCGTGGGCGGGTGTTGTGGATTGGCGGGCAACTTCGGTGTCGAACGCGGCCATTACGACGGTCTCGGTGGCTGTCGCCGAGACCGCCCTGCTCCCGGCCGTCCGACGCGCGCCGCACGACGTCGTACTGCTCGCGGACGGGTTCTCCTGCCGCACTCAACTCGAGCACCTGGCCGGCGCGCATAGTCGGCACCCGGCCGAGCTGCTCGCCGACCATCTTGACGGGAACCGCTCGTGACCGGATTCGTCCCGCCGCCCTACCCCTACGAACGGCTCGGACGAGATCGCCGCGATCGCCGCCAGCCCACGACGGGGAGCGGTCGACCTCTCGATCGGCACGCCGTGCGACCGCCGCCGCCCGAGGTCATCGAGGCGCTCGCGCTCGGCGACGTCGAGCCCGCGGCTATCCGCCGTCGATCGGTACCGCCTGCGCTGCGCGCAGCTGCGGCTCGCTGGATGCAGCGGCGGCTCGGCGCGACGGTCGACCCGGACGACGCAGCTCGCCGCGTGCGTCGGGACCAAGGAGTTCGTCGCCTCAGTGCCGGGCTATCTACACCTGCGCTGATCCGTCTCGCGACACGGTCCTCTACCCGAGCGTGAGCTACCCGACGTACGAGATGGGGGCCACCCTGGCCGGGCTGCGGCGCGGTGCCTTACGCGCGGGCTCGCGGACATCGACGAGGCCGGATGCTGGCCGCGCCCTCGCGCTGTGGTGAACTCGCCGGGCAACCCGACCGGTGAGCTGCAGCGACTAGGCCGCGGCCGCGGCCTGGGGCCGCGGCTCGCGGCGTTCCGGTGCTGTCGGACGAGTGCTACGCCGAGTTCAGCTGGGCGGCCGGGCCGACGACGATCCTGCGGTCAGGCATTGCCGGTGTGCTTGCCGTGCACTCGTTGTCGAAGCGCGACAACTTCGCCGGCGCCCGCATCGGCTTCTACGCGGGCGACCCGGAGCTTGTCTCGTATCTGCGCGAAGTGCGCAAGCACGCCGGCCTCATGCCGGCCGGACCGGTTCAGCACGCCGCGATCGTGGCGCTCGACGACGACGCGCACGTCGGACCGCCAGCGCAGCGATACGCCCGGCGTCTCGAGCGACTCCGGGACGTCCTGGGCGCCTGTGGGTGCCCGGCATCCCGTCCCGACGGCGCCTTTCTACCTGTGGGTCGCAGTGCCGGGCGGCGACGCGTGGGGTGCGGCGCTCGACCCTGGCTCGGCAGGCCGGCATCGTCGTATCGCCGGGAGAGTTCTACGGGCCGGCCGGCACCGACACATCCGGGTCGCGGCGGTTCAGCCGGACGAGCTGCATCGACCTCGCGGCCCGGCGGGTGGGCGCCTGACGACGTTCCTATCGTCGGATGCAAATGCGGTAATGCTGCCGACAAACTTCGGCCATACGATCTCGAGAATGGGCGACGTGTTCGACGGCTACCGCCGCGGCCCGGCGTGGGACGAGATGATCGACGAGACCGGATCCGCCGCAGACGCCGTACCGAGCGCTGTTCGACTCGATCCGCAATGCCGGCACCCAGGAGCTGCGCAGCGGCGCGGACGCCCTCGCGCGTTCCTACCTCAATCAGGGCGTTACGTTCGACGTTGGCGGTGAGGAGCGGCCATTCCCGCTCGACATCGTGCCGCGGGTTATCGACGACGCCACCTGGCAGATCATCGAGTCGGGCGTGCGCCAGCGGGTCAGGACGTTGGAGGCGTTCCGCGGACGTCTACGGGCCGGCTCGAGCGGTCGAGGACGGCGTCATGCCCCGCCGGGTCATCACGTCCTCCAAGCACTTCCACCGGCAGGTCTACGGCATCGAGCCGCCGAATGGCGTGCGCGTGCACATCGCCGGCATCGACCTCATCCGCGACGAGTCAGGCACGTTCCGGGTGCTCGAGGACAACGTGCGGGTTCCATCCGGCGTGAGCTACGTGCTCGCCAATCGCAGCGCGATGCGGCCGCAATGGGCCGAGATCCTCGGCCGGCTCCGACTACGGCCGGTGTCGCATTACCCGCAACGGCTGCTCGCTGCGTTGCGGCGGGCCGCCCCGGCCGGCGTGAGCGATCCATGCGTTGTGGTGCTCACACCGGGCGTCTTCAACGGGGCGTACTTCGAGCACGCCTGGCTTGGCTCGGGCGATGGGCGTCGAGCTGGTCGAGGGACGGGACCTGATCTGCAGTGGTGGCACCGTCCGGATGCGGGACACCCGGGGCGAGCGGCGGGTCGATGTCATCTACCGGCGCGTGGACGACGAATTCCTCGACCCGGTGCAGTTCCGGCATAGCGATTCGGTCCTCGGCTGCCCCGGTCTGTTGACCGCCGCTCGCGCCGGCAATGTCTCGATCGCGAACGCTGTCGGGAATGGCGTGGCCGACGACAAGCTCATCTATACCTACCTCCCGGATCTGGTGCGCTACTACTTCGGCGAGGAGCCCGTACTGCCCAATGTGCAGACCTGGCGCCTCGAGGAACCGAGCGCAGTTGCGGAAGTCCTCGACCGACTGCCGGAGCTGGTCGTCAAGCTTCGGTCGACGGTGCGGGCGGCAAAGGGACTCGTGGTCGGCCCACAGTCCTCCTCCCGCGAGCTCGATCGGCTGGCTAAGCGACTGCGCGCCGACCCGCGCGGCTGGATCGCCCAGCCGGTTGTTCAGCTGTCGACGGTGCCTACCCTCGCCGGCGACGGCCTCGGCCGCCCGGCATGTCGACCTCTCGACCGTTTGCGGTGAACGACGGCCATGACGTGTGGGTGCTTCCGGGCGGCCTGACCCGGGTCGCCCCGTCGTGGAGGGCTCCCTCGTCGTCAACTCGAGCCAGGGTGGCGGATCGAAGGACACCTGGGTGCTCGCTGGGGAGCGGAGCCGATGGGCCACGCCGCGTCCGTCAGCTACCGCCGGCTGGTGAGATTCCACCGCCTGCCGGCCCAGGACCAGCCGGTCGACGTACCCATGCAATCCCAGCAGCAACAGCAGCAACAGCATGTCGGCGGCCGTCCTCGCATGTTGAGCCGCATTAGCCGAATCGCTGTACTGGATCGGCCGGTACGTCGAGCGTGCGGAGGACACCAGCCGGATGCTTGACGTCCACCTCACGCCTGCTGCTGGACGATCCGTGGGCGCCCGAGGACGTTGTCTGCGCCTCCTTGCTCTCGGCCATGGGCGCCGAGGTTGCTCGGCCCGTGAATACCGCGGACGTGCTCGACCTGTTGGCGTGGACAAGGCCAACCCGGCACGTCGATCCTGGGTTCGATCGCGATCGCCCGCGAGAACGCTCGGCGCTCGCGCGAAGTGATATCGACGCGATCTGTGGGAGTGCATCAACGTCACCTGGCATGACGCGGGCCGCACGAGCCGGCGCGCTCGGCCCGCACGCGTTCTTCACCTGGGTGCGCAGAGCGCGCGGCGGCGATCAACGGCACCGCCGATGCCGACGCTCTCGCGGGACGAGGCGTATTGCTTCTTCAACCTCGGGCGGAGCCTGGAGCGGGCCGACATGACCGCCCGGCTGGTGGCGTCCCGGGCGCTGGCGGGAGGACCACGGGCCGTCGTGGGTCACCCTGCTGTCCAGTTGCGGCGCCTATCAGGCGTTCCTGCGCAGCTCCGGGGGCGCGGTCGACGATCGCCGAGCGGCCGAGTTCCCTACTGCTGGACCCGCTGTTCCCTCGGTCGATGATGCGCGCACTCGTCACGGCCGAACGTTGCCTGGCCACGTTGGGTCGGCCAGGGTGACCCGCTCAGTCCCGCCTCGAGCGAGGCGGAACGGGCTTCTCGGCATGATCCGCTCCGAGCTCGAGTTCGCGCCGCGGGCCGCGCTGTTCGACGACCTCTACAACGTGATGGAGCGAGTGCAGAGCGCGTGCTCGGTGGCCAGTGACGCCGTGACCCGGCGGTATTTCCCGCACGGTCTCGTGACGTCGTGGATGGTGTCCTGATCGGCGGGGTGACGTGACATCTCGAATGCGAGTGCGACACCTCGTCGCGCTACACCTATCCCCAGCCAGTTCTCGCATCGTTCAACGAGGTGCGCCTCACCCCACTGCGGACGCAGTGGCAGACCCCGCTCGAATCGGTCGCTGCACGTAAGCGAAGCCACCTGGCAGTTCCAGTACGACGACTACTGGGGTACGCACGTCCGGGTCTTCGAGTCCCAGCATCAAGCACCGCGTGCTCACCGTCGACGCCACCAGCATCGTCGAGGTCGACGACACCCGGACGGCCACGAGCGCGGCTTGTCCACCAGCTGGTCCGACATGGCGACCGCCCGGGTCGCCGACCGCTTCGCCGAATACCTGACTCCAACGCCCAGCAGCGCGCCGGAGCCCGACCTGCAGCTGGTGGCTTCCGGCTTCGCCGCGGCGCACAGCCCGCACGAGACGGCCGTTGTCCCTTGCGTACCTACATCTACGACCAGATGACCTACCAGCCGGGATCAACCGGTGTCTCGACGTCCGCCGCTCAGGCCTGGCGCGGCCCGGCGCGGAGTGTGCCAGGACTACGCGCACCTGCTCGTCGGTGCTCTGCGCCAGGTCGGCATCCCGGCGCGGTACGTGTCGGGCTACTTGCACCCGGCCGAGGATCCGGAGCTCGGCGAACCGGTCGTCGGCGAGAGCCATGCGTGGGTCGAGTGGTGGCTCGGCGAGTGGACGGGGCACGATCCGACCAACGACGCTGAGGTTGGGCGAGCGCCATGTGATCGTCGGCCGCGGCCGGGACTACACCGACGTGCCGCCCATCAAGGGCATCGTGGCGGGGCCGGCCGAATCCGACGCTGGCGGTCACCGTCGAGCTCACCCGGCTGGCCTGACAGCAGGTGTTTACGACCAGTCGCCGATTGGGTATCTACACGTGCGCAACGCCCGTACAGCAACGTGCGGAACCACCCATCAAGGGAGCAACTGTGAGCGGCACCGACAAGGTCAAGAACGCCATGCAAGACGTTGAGGGCAAGGCGCAAGGAAGCCATGGGCAAGGTCACCGGCAACGAGCGCCAGGAGAACGAGGCCGCGCCGACGCAGGCGAAGTCCGATGTAAAGAACGCTGGCGAGAACGTGAAGGACGCGTTCAAGCACTGATACGGTCTCAAGAGCGCACCACGGCAGAAGCGCCCCGGGCATCGAGCCCGGGGCGTTCTCTGCTTGCCCGGCTGCGGCGCCGCCCTGAGGCAGGAGTCCGCTGATATCAGGGCGAGTCGGGCGGCACCTGATTGCCGAGCCCACCGCTTGCCGCACGCTTGGCGGCATGACATCGAACCCCGAACTCACCTCTTCCACCACACTACTCTTCGACGCACCCACCGCCGCCTCCTTCACGGCTCAGTCGCAAGCCACGGTTGCTGCGGCGAAGTACCGACATGACAAGGTGCTGGGCGGCGGGTCTGCGGAGGATCGCCCGATATCTCGGCGTCGACGCCGTGCTGATCCGGCTGCTTGCCGTCGTCCTGGCCATCGTTGGCGGCGGCGCGGGCCTGATCGCCTACCTCGTCGCCTGGATCGTCATCCCGAAGGATCGGCCGGTCGACGATCCGTCGGCGACTCAGTCGACCGCGGTCCCATCGGGCAGAGCAACCGTGACAGCGTGGGACTGGTGAGGCGCGCCACCGCCTCACCAGTCCTCATGAGCGCGCGCCCGGCGACGTAATAACACCTGTCGCAGGAGGCTCTAGCCGAACTCAACGCCCTGCGCGAGCGGCAGGTTCGGTCGAGTAGTTCACCGTGTTCGTCGCTCGGCGCATGTATGACTTCACGCGTCGGAGCCGGATTCCCGGCCACCACCGGTCTCCTTCTCCCGCCAAAGGCACCACCGATCTCGGCGCCCGGACGGGCCGATGTTGACATTCGCGATGCCGCAGTCGGAGCCGCTCGGCGGACACGAACCGCTCCGCCTCGAGAACGTCGCGTGGTGAAGATCGACGACAGATCCTGTGGCACGTCGTTGTGCAGCGCCAACGCCTCGGTCGAGCGTCGTCGTAGGTCGATGACGTAGAGGATCGGCGCGAACGTCTCGGAACGCACCACATCGGTCTGGCCGGGCATCCGCACGAGGGCCGGCTGCACGTGAAAGCGTCGGCGTCCTCGTCGGCCAGCACCCGCTCACCGCCGATCACGATCTCGCCGCCGTCAGCCTCCGCCTTGTCGAGCGCGGTGCGGTAGCCCTCGTACGCTGCCGCATCGATCAGCGGTCCGACCAGGGTTCCGGCGGCCAGTGGTGACCCGATGGGCAACGTCGCGTAGGCCGCGCGGATGCGTTCGACCAGCTCGTCAGCTATCGACGAGTGGGCGATGACGCGCCGCAATGTCGTGCAGCGTTGGCCGGCGGTGCCGGCCGCCGCGAACACGATGCCCCGTACCGCCAGATCCAGGTCGGCGGACGGTGCCACGATCGCCGCGTTGTTCCCGCCCAGCTCCAGCAGCAGCGCGACCGAGGCGTCCGGCGACGCGCGGCGCGATCGCCCGGCCCATCCGGGTGGAGCCGGTCGCGCTCAGCAGGGCGACGCGGGGATCGTCGACGAGCGACCTCCCCGATCGCCGCCCCGACTGACGACTGACGACAGCGCGGCTGGCGCGCCCGACCCGGCGCGCTGCCTCGGTCGCCAGCGCTTGGCAGGCGAGCGCGGTGAGCAGCGTCTTGTCGGACGGCTTCCACACGACGGGATCGCCGCAGACGAAGGCGAGCGCGGCGTTCCACGACCACACCGCGACCGGGAAGTTGAACGCGCTGATGACACCGACAGACCCCGAGCGGGTGCCACTGCTCCATCATCCGGTGCCCAGGTCGCTCGGATGCGATGGTGAGACCGTAGCAGCTGTCGGGACAGACCGACCGCGAGGTCGCAGATGTCGATCATCTCCTGAACCTCGCCGAGCCCTTCGGAGCGGATCTTGCCGGCCTCGATCGAGACGAGCGCGCCGAGCTCGGACTTGTGTTCCCGCAGCAATTCCCCGAGCTCGCGGACGAATGGCCCGCGGACTGGGGCCGGCACCGTTCGCCAGGTGGCGAAAGCTTCGGCCGCGGCGGCGATCGTGTCCCGGACCTGGTCCGGGTGTGTTCCGGGACCCGCGCGAGCTCACCGCCGGTGATCGGTGATCGCGCGGCGAACGTCCCGGTGGTCGGTAGCGACACGCCCAGGCGAGCAAGGATGTCGCTGGTCTCGGCGATCAGGTCCTCGTGACGAGGCAAGGTGGTCACGTCGTGGTCCTCCAAACGGTGTACTCAGACAGCGCCGAGCTCGGCAAAACGGGCGCCATTGCGGGTCTCCAGCAAGGCCTCGAACGGGATGTGCTCCTGGGCGAGGAACCCTGAGCTGGGCAGCCGACCGGACGCGACCAGCTCGACCACCGCTACAGTGGATGCAGCCGTCGTCCAGGAGATGGCGCGCCATGGACCGGCCGTTGATCTCCAACGGCTGGTAGGCGCGGACGTACTGCTTGCGGGTGAGCTGCCCGGCCGCGGTGTCTCCGATGCCCATGGCGAGGCCCTCGACGGCGTGCGTGCAGGTAGACCACGTCGTCGTCGACGGGGGCTTGGCGTTCACCAAGATCTCGCCCGCGAGTGCCCGACGGTCGCGAAGGCCGAGCTCGTCGAAGAAGAACCGCATGAGCTCGAAGTGCCCTGGATAGCGCATGGTCTTGTAGTCCAGGCGCTGGACCCGGCCCTCGATACGTTTCGCACATGCTGCCGAGGCCTCCGGAGGTCAGCGACGCCTCCAGTTCGATGCCGCCGATGACGACCCGCTTCGGACTCGGTCATGGCTGGCACCATCTGGCGAACCCCGCCGCGCAGTACCTCGCAGTCGTTGAGGTACTCGTTGACGACGCCCTCGGGCGACCAGTTGAACGCGCATAACCCAGCAGCCCGGTGGGATGCCGAGGGAGCGCACCAACCTTCAGCTCGATGCTGCGAATCACATGGAAGTGCCGGGTCAGCGCCGCCCCGATCATGCCGATCAGGCCTGGCGCGAGCCCGCACTGTGGGGCGAACACCAGACCGCCGCCCTTGTCGGCGAGCTCCTGACTCGATTGGTCGTCGACACGTCCTCGGTCAGGTCGAAGTAGTGGACACCGGTCTCGTGGGCAGCCTCCGCGACCCCGAGGTTCAGGGTGTACGGCAGACAGGACACGACGGCGTCGCCACCTGTTAGCGCTGCGTAGTCCAACCGGATCGCGGACGTCGAGGGCGGCAGCCGGAAAGGGCAGATCGGTTCGCGCCAGCGTCGTAAGCGCGCACCTCGAAGCCCGTCTCGTTCAGCAAGGTGGCGACCAGCTCGCCGACCTTGCCCAGCCCGATAACCGAACGGACTGGATCACGACCCACCTCCGAATGATCGCAAGCTGTAGCTCGACTAACGAAGTTCCTGACAGTGTCGTAAGTTTAGCTTATGACCAATGCCAGCGATGCGCTCGACGTCGGCCGGCTGCGCCTGCTCCGCGAAGTTGCGCTCCGCGGCAGTATCGCGGCCGCGGCCCAGGTCCGTCGGGCTGACGCCGTCGGCGATCTCACAACAGCTCATGGTGCTCGAGCGGGAGGCCGGCACCACGCTGCTCGACCGCTCGCCCCGCGGCGTCGTCCTCACCGGTGCCGGTCACACGCTCAGCGCGCGGGCCGGACAAGGTGCTCGACGTGCTCGCCGCGGCCCGAGCCGACCTGGACCGCATCGCCGGCTCGCTGACCGGGCCGGTGTCGGTCGCCACCGTCGCCAGCGCCGCGGCTGTGGTGGTATCTCCGGCCGCGCGGGCTCCAGGTCGGAGGAACCCGGGCGTGGTGCTGACGGTGATCGTGTCGAACCGGCGCGCAGCCCTGACCTGCTCGCCGCCGACGACGTCGATCTCGCCGTCGTGGACGAATACGATTACGTGCCGCTGGCGTTGCCCGACCAGTTTGTCGCCACAGACTTGTGTGCTGAGCCGCTGGTCCTTGTCACGGCGCCGGATGCGGCCCCGAGCGATGGGTCGTTGACCACCGCTGGCGGATCTGGACTGGGTGATGCCTCCAGAACACGCTGCATGCGGTCTTGCCGTCCGGTCGGCGTGCCGAGCGGAAGGCTTCGATCCGCGCGTCCGCTGGGAAACGGACGACATGCTCCTGCTGGTGCGGGCGGTTGCCGCTGGTCACGGTGTCGCCGTGCTGCCGCGGATGGCGGTAGCGCCGATATCGCACCGGTGCGGACGTGGCCGCTGCACACCGCGGGTCTGCACCGGCGATTGCGCGCGGTGACCCGGGCCAGCGCTCGGTCCGGCCGGTCGTGCAAGCAGTGGTCGACGCGCTTGTCGCCGCGGCGGCGATCCCGGTGCCGACCGATCAGGAGGATAGGCGTACCCGCTCCAGCACGGCGCGGGACAAGGCCACCCGGACCTCGACGTCCTGACCCACTGTCCGCGGGACATCGAGCCGGTCGATCGCGCACAGCACTGTCGTTACCGTGGCGCCGAGCTGGCGAAGCGCGGCTACGCTGTTGCGAAGCCTGATGACCCGACGACACGGCATCGTCGACGAGGACGACCATCCGACCCGTGCAGTCGCGACGCCCTCGACGAAGCGTTGCGACCCGTATGGCCGGCGCCGAGCCCGGACCAGTACGCCGGGCAACCCCGTCACCTGGGACAACACGGCGGCGATCGGGAGGCCGCCGAGCTCGAGACCGCCCAGAACCTCGGTATGCGGGGGGAGCAGGGTGGCCATGAGCTCCGCGAGAGCGCGAAGCAAGGTAGGCGAGGACGCCAACCGGTAGGTGTCGAAATGGTCGCGTGTGGCGCCGCGTGGAGCCATAGCCGACGGACCGGTTGACCCGGCAGCAGGTCTCGACCGCGCGCGCCAACGCCACGATGTCGGAATCCGGCGCCTGCACGCCCAAATTCTCCCATCCGTCCGGTGAGTCGTCGTTAGATCGTCCGCTCCGTGGCGAAAAGCGGGGTTGCGGGCGGCTCCGCCGCGCCATGTAGCAGATGTCGGCTTGACTAATAGGTAACGACACCGGGTGTAATTCTCTCGATGTCATACGCTGTGCCGCTTCGTGTCACCGTTGAGCACGGCTGGTAGCGGGACCGGCACAGCCGAGGAGGCCGCAGCAATGGAGGGAATCCACGACCTCGTGGGAGGATCTGACGGCGATCTCGGCCTTCCGGCCGAACAAAGCTGGCAGGAGCGGGCGTTGTGCTCGCAAACCGATCCGGAGGCGTTCTTTCCGGAGAAGGGTGGTTCGACCCGGGAGGCGAAACGGATCTGTGTCGGCTGCGAGGTGCGTGATGAGTGCCTGGAGTACGCCCTCGAGCACGATGAGCGGTTCGGCATCTGGGGCGGGTTGTCCGAGCGAGAGCGGCGGCGTCTCAAGCGCCGCGCCATTTGACCGCTACGGCGGGTCGATCTCGTCCAGGTCCCGTCCGAGTAGCTCGGCGACCAGCTCGGCGACCACGGCGAACACCAAATCGGCCCGCTCGGACTTGTCAGCCAGTCCGCGCCTCGACGGGCCGGCGATAGATGACGATCACCGGGCTTTCGATGGACTCGACGCCACCGCGGTAGAGGCGACCAAGCGGCACTGGTCCGTCGGCCACCACCTCCGGATTGAACTCGATGTCGGTCCTCGGTGGTCGCGGCGGGAGGCACGTCCTCGACAGCAAACTCAACCGCGGCGAGTTCCTTCGCCCAGGCTCGCTCGAGTTCTTCGACGGCGTCCAGCACCAGTTCGTCGAATTGGTCACCGGAGCTGCGGGCGATCGGAATCCCGACCGGCGCGATCGCGCCACGCAGCCCACGGCCGTGTCTGTCCCGCCGGCGCCGCTGACGCCCGATGGGGGACACGCCGGAACGCGTCGGCTCATCGCGCTGCACGAGAAGTGAGCCTACTGAGCGCAGACGCGTCTGGGATGCCTGCGAAGGAGCCTCGAACACTGTACGAACGTGCCGTCATCGGCGACACGAGACGCAACCTGCGCTCAGCAACCGGTCCGAGCGCGTGTCGAGGGCTATCGTCGCCGACTGTGAGGCGCGTGCGCAGCTGCAGTCGGACCGGCTGTGGTCGACCCGCGGTGGCCACGTTGACGTACGTCTACTCCGACTCAACCGCCGTCGTCGGGCCGCTCGCCACCTTCGCTGAACCGCACTCCTACGATCTGTGCGAGGAGCATGCCGTGCGGCTGACCGTGCCCCGCGGCTGGGACGTGCGTTCGCCACGCGGGGAGTTCCCCTCGCCGATACCGCAGGCTGACGATCTGGAGGCGCTCGCCGACGCCGTCCGCGAGGCGGCCCGCGTCGACCAGCTGCCGCATCCGCCGGCGGCGTTCTCGGCGGCGACGGCGCACGTCAGACCCGCTGGGCGCGGGGGAGCCGAGGCCATCTGCACGTAGTGCCGCCGCCCCGGTGAGCTTGCCCCGATAGTCTGGCGCGATGCCGGATCTGCACGCCGTCGTCAAGGCGTATGACATCCGCGGCATCGTCCCGACCAGCTCGACGGCCGCGCCGCATACGCACTCGGCGCAGCCACCGTCGATGTCTTGGCCGTGGATCAGATCGTGACCGCACACGACATGCGGGATTCCGGTCCCGCGCTTAGTTCCGCGTTCGCCACCGGGGCAGCCAGCCGCGGCGCGCACATCCTGGTCGCCGGTCTCGGGTCGACCGACATGTTGTACTTCGCGTCGGGTCAGCGCTGACCTCGCCGGGGCGATGTTCACCGCCAGCCACAATCCGGCCCGCTATAACGGCATCAAGCTCTGCCGCCCGGGCGCCGTGCCGGTAGGCCTGGAGTCTGGACTCGGCGATATCCGCGATCGGGCGCAGGCATACCTGACATGGGTAGGGCGACCACCCCCGGCGGTGGCCCCGGCCCGCAGCGAATCGAGCTGGCTGCCGACTACGCCCGGCATTTGCGGTCACTCGTCGATCTCCGCTCGATTCGGCCCCTGCGAGTTGTGGTCGACGCGGGCAACGGAATGGCCGGGCTTACCGTGCCCGCCGTCTTGGGTGACGCGGTTCTCGACGGTTGCCGCTGCGGATCGAGCCGCTGTACTTCGAACTTGACGGGTCCTTTCCGAACCACGAAGCGAACCCGCTTGATCCAGCCAACCTTCGAGACCTACAGGCGTCGGTCGTTGCGCTGGATGCGGATATCGGACTCGCCTTTGACGGCGATGCCGATCGGTGCTTTGTCGTCGACGAAGGCGGGAGCAGCCGTAGCCCCCAGTGCCATAACCGCCCTGGTGGCGACTCGGGAACTCGCGAAGTACCCCGGCGCAACGATCCTGCACAACCTGATCAGCTCGCGCGCGGTGCCGGAGATCATCCGAGAGCATGGTGGCGTGCCGCGGCGCACCCGAGTCGGCCACTCTTACATCAAGGCGGAGATGGCCCGCACCGGAGCGATCTTCGGCGGTGAGCATTCCGCGCACTACTACTTTCGCGACTTCTGGCGCGCCGACACCGGCATGCTGGCCGCCATGCATGTGTTGGCGGCCCTCGGCGAGCAATCGCGCCACTGTCGGCGCTTACTGCGCGCTACCAGCGCTACGCCCCTTCTGGCGAGATCAACTCGACGGTGGCCGACGCCATCGCGCAGGCGGAGCGAACCGAAGCGGTGCGGTTGACCTTCGCCGAGCGCACCACGGGTACCGATGACCTGACGGTTTGACCATCGAACTCGCCGACGGGACATGGCTGAACGTCCGAGCATCGAATACCGAGCCACTGCTGCGACTGAACGTCGAGGGTCCGAACGTCGAGGCGATGAGCGGCGTTCGGGACGAGGCCCTCACCGTCATCCGCGCCACCAACAGCACGACAGGAGTGCCTGATCATGCCTATCGAGCCTGATCTGCTCGATATCCTCGCTTCGCCCGAGCGACGACCACGCGCCGTTGCGGAGGAAACCAGGGACGGCGCGCCGGTTCTGGTCTGCACCTACTGCGCGTCCAGCTATCCGATCACCGACGGGATCCCAGTGCTACTGCTCGACGAGGCCACTCCAGGTCCGCACGGCCTGGGCGTTGCCGCCGAGGGCGGATGAGTCGAAGAGCCGATGAGCTTCGACGATGCCGTCCTCGACGACGCCGAGCTACTTACCCGACGCGATCCGGGTGGTCTGCTGTGGGCGCTGGCAACCGCAGGCGCCCAGGTGCGTCAGGCGGTGGAGCGGGCACCGAGGCAGGCTTCGACCGACTGAAGGCCGAGCACGCACCGCGGTCGGTCCTGGTCGTGACCGACACGTCAGCGCCGGGGACCGCCTCAAGTGCTCGCTCGGCTGGCTGGCTTCGCCGCGCCAGCCGTGACCTGGAGCGGCGTGGAGCTGCCGCCCTGGGCGGGACCCGCGGACGCGATGTTCATCGGCTCCCTCGATGGCCACCACCCACGGCTGGCCGCGCTTGCTGCCGGGGCCGCGCAGCGCGGACTGGCAGTGGCAATTGCCGCGCCTGCGGGCTCGCCGGTCGCAGCCGCGGGCCAGCCGGGCCGCGGTTGCCGAGATCGCCTCCGATCGGCATCCGCGCGCCGCGCGGTGGAGCATCCTCGCTCCGCTGTTGCTCGGCCGGACATGAGATGGGCGTCCTAGATGGCTCGTCCGAGCTGCTTCTGGCGATCGCCGACGCGCTCGATGAGGTCGCCGCCTCCTGCCGCCCGCAGGGTGATCCATTCACGAACCCAGCCAAGGCGCTGGCGGTGGAATTCGCCGAGGCGTTGCCGCTAATCGCCGGAGCCGGCCCGCTCGCGAGTGTTGCCGCTCGTCTGACGCGCGATGCTGTGCAGCTCGACGCCGGAGTCCCCGCAGTCGCAGTCGCCCTGCCCGACGGGGTTGCCATCGCCGGCTCGTTGTTGCGTGGTGAATCACCAGAAGAGATAGACGAGCTCACCGACTTCTTCCGGGACCGGATAGCGGATGCGCCAACCCGGCCCCGGCTGTTGACGATCGGTGACGAGCCGGACCCCGAGCAGCCCGGTCCCGGGCGAGCGGCTCGCCAGCTGGCAGCACGTCGACCCGACCGACCTCGTCGCCCGGCGAGTAGCCGATGCGCTGCACGCTATCGCGTCGCAGCGCGGGTTACGCTCTTCGTCCGTGGACGTGCCGCTCGGTCCGCCGCTGGTTCGGTTCGGGGCGGCTTCGGCCTTCGGGCGACTTCACCGCGGCCTATCTCGCGTTGGGCATGGGCATCGACCCGTCGCCGCCCAGACCAGGTGAGCTTGCGCTGTGAGCAGCGGCAGCGGATCCCGGGCTGTGATCGCCGCACTGGGCGCCAACCTGGGCATCGCACTGATCAAGTTCGTCGCATTCGCGATCACCGCCTCGACCTCGACTGCTCGCCGAGGGAGTGCACTCGCTCGTCGACTCGGGCAACCAGGTACTTCTGCTCGATCGGTGGCAAGCGATCCCGGCGGCAAGCCACCGCGGAACACCCATTCGGCTACGGGCGGGATCGCTATGTGTACGGGTTCTCGTCGCCCTGATCCTGTTTTCGGCGGGCGGACTGTTTGCCCTGTACGAGGGCATCCAGAAGATATTGCACCCGCACCCGCTCGAGTCGCCCATCGTCGCGTTCGCCGTACTCGCGCTGGCGATCATCCTCGAATCGTTCTCGTTGCGGACCGCGGTAGCCGAATCGCGGCCGCTCAAAGGGGATAGCAGCTGGCCGCAGTTCATTCGACGAGCGAAGGTGCCGGAACTGCCAGTCGTGCTCCTCGAAGATGTGGCCGCGCTCGTCGGGTTGGTGCTTGCCCTGTTCGGAGTCACGATGGCCACCGTGACGGACAACGGCGTTCTGGGACGGCATCGGCATCGATCTGCATCGGCGCCTTGCTCATCACGGTCGCTGTCGTTCTGGTCATCGAGACGAAGAGCCTGTTGTTGGGCGAATCGGCTTCACCGGCAACGGTCGAGGCGATCGTCAGCAACCTGATCGGGCCCGGCGTCGAGCGGATCATTCACCTGCGCACAATGCATCTCGGTCCGGAGGAATTGTTGGTCGGCGCGAAGGTCGCCATGTCACCGAGCGCAACCCTGGCTGACGCCGCCCAGGCCATCGACGGCGCAGAGCAACGAGTTCCGGGCGGCGGTGCCATCGGCCCGGGTTATCTACCTCGAGCCCGACGTCGACCGTGATTCTGCCGACAGTGCGGTCGACGACGTTCGCGCTGAGGCGAGTGCGGACCGGCCGGGCGGGAGCGTCGCATGACGAGCTCATCGCGCTGCCGTATTCCGCTCTGCTTCCCCTGGAAGGCGTGGTGCGGGACTACTCGTGGGGGTCACCGACGGCCATCCCCCAGCTGCTCGGTCGGCCACCGACGGGGGCACCTGCCGCAGAGCTGTGGCTCGGCGCGCACCCCGCGGTCCAGCCACGATCGTCGGCACCCGACGCGACCTCGCCTCGGTCATCGCCGCCCGCCCCGAGCAGCTGCTTCGGCCCGGACATTCTCGCGCGGTTCGGGGCAGAGTTGCCCTTTCTGATGAAGGTCATTGCGCCGGCCAAGCGCACTGTCGATCCAGGTCCATCCGACGCGCGAGCAGGCCGAGGCGGGCTTCGCGGCGGAGGAGGCGCGCGGCATCCCGCGCAGCGATCCCGCGTCGGAACTACCCGGATCCCCACCACAAGCCCGAGATGGTGTGTGCACTCACCCCGTTCGAGGCGTTCTGTGGCTTCCGCCCGACGCCGGACACGCTGCGCTTTCTCGAGGCAGTGGCGGTGCCGGAGTTGGCGCTGTTCGAGGCCGTGCTGTCCGCAGCCGACGGGCTCCGGCGCGCATCTCGCGCTCCTCCTGACCAGGAACCGGATCGCGCCCGCGCGATCGTCGATGGCCTCACCCGCGGCTGCGAGCGGCTTCTCGGCGGTAGAAGGCGAATGGTCCGACAATGCCGACGCGATCGTCGCCGTGGCTCACGAGTTCCCGAGCGACATCGGCGTGGCTCTCGTGGCGTTGCTCAATTACGTCGCGCTCGGCCCCGCGAGGATGTGGTCTTCGGTGCCACCGGGCACGGTGCATTGCTACCTGGGCGGCCTCGCCGTCGAGGTCATGGCCAGTAGTGACAACGATGCTGCGGGCGGCCTCACGCCTAAGCACGTCGATGTGGCCGAGTTGCTGCGCGGTGGCGAATTTCGACGCGATGCCGCACTCCGGTACGCGGACCGCACGTCATCGACGAAGAGTCCTGGGTACGACCCGTCAGATCCCGAATTCCAGCTATCCATCCATGAGTTTCTCGGATTTGACCAGAATTCCTCCCGCTGGTCCGCAGGTTCTGCCTGTAGCCCAGTGGGGAGGCATACATCACGGTCGACCGAGAGCATCGCTTCCTCCCGAAGGGTGCCGCCGCCTTCGTGGCTGCGGGACACGCTTTGCAGCTGGCTGGGCGCGCGACCGTTTTCCGGGCAACGACGCGGCAGCTAGTGGCGTGTCACGACGTCCTGGCAGGTCCGTGCTGCCAAAATCTGACACGGTCGTGGTAGAGTTTCGGCGCGATGCAGACGATGACCATCCAACAGGCCGCCGAGGCGACCGGGTGGTCGCAACGCATGCTCCGTTATCTCGAGCAGGCGGGCCTCGTCGCGGCGCTGCGAACTCCGGGCGGCCATCGGCACTACGAGCCCCGCCAGATCGAACGCTTGCAGGGTCTGCGCGATCTGCTGGCCGAACACGGCCTCACGATTGCCGACATCGCCTTCGAACGGCGAATGCGCACCGACCCACAGGTCGCACGCGCCGTTGATGCGTGGTTCGGGGCGATCCACCGGCACGCTGCCCCGCCCGAGGCCGGCATCTACCGCCGACTGGCCGCCTACGAGTCTGACTACCCGATGGAAGTACCCCCGACCGAAATGGGAGAAAGTATGACCGTGACCCTCGCCCCCGACAGCGCTGGCGCCGTCCACGACTTCAAGGTCGCCGACCTGTCGCTCTACGAGTTCGGCCGCAAGGAAATTCAGCTGGCCGAGCACGAGATGCCCGGGCTGATGGCGCTGCGCAAGGAGTACGGCCCGCAGCAGCCGCTGAAGGGCCGGAAGATCGCAGGCTCGCTGCACATGACTGTGCAGACCGCGGTGCTCATCGAGACCCTGGTCGCCCTCGGCGCCGACGTCCGGTGGGTCAGCTGCAACATCTTCTCCACCCAGGACCATGCGGCCGCAGCGGTGGTCGTCGGCCCCGACGGGACGGCGGACAACCCGCAGGGCGTCGCGGTCTACGCCTGGAAGGGCGAGACGCTGGAGGAGTACTGGTGGTGCACCGAGCAGATGCTCAGCTGGCCGGATGGCCGCGGACCCGACTCCATCGTCGACGACGGTGGCGACGCCACCCTGCTCGTCCACATGGGCGTCGAATTCGAAGCGGCCGGTGTCGTCCCGCAGCCGGATGCCGACGACTCGCACGAATACAGCGTGATCCTCGACGTGCTTCGGCGATCAGTGGCTGAGCAGCCCGGCAAGTACACGCGGATGGCCCAGGGCATCATCGGGGTCACCGAGGAGACGACCACCGGCGGTACATCGCCTGTACGAATCTGCCCGGGCCGGCACCCTGCTCTTCCCGGCGATCAACGTCAACGACTCGGTGACCAAGAGCAAGTTCGACAACAAGTACGGATGCCGGCACTCCCTGATCGACGGCATCAACCGCGGTACCGACGTGATGATCGGCTGGCAAGCTCGCGGTGCATCTGCGGCTACGGCGACGTCGGCAAGGGCTGTGTCGAATCACTGCGCGGCCAGGGCGCCCGCGTCGTGGTGACCGAGATCGATCCGATCTGCGCACTGCAGGCGGCGATGGACGGACTCGAGGTCGTGACGCTGGACGACGTAGTAGGCAAGGCTGACATCTTCGTCACGGCCACCGGGAACAAGGACATCATCCTGGCCGAGCACATGTCCGCCATGAAGCACCAGGCGATCGTCGGCAACATCGGGCATTTCGACAACGAGATCGACATGGCCGGCTTGGCCAAGGTTCCCGGAATCCGCAAGACCGAGGTGAAGCCTCAGGTGCATGAGTGGCGGTTCCCGGACGGCCACACGATTATCGTGCTCTCCGAGGGGCGGCTGCTGAACCTGGGCAACGCCACAGGGCATCCCAGCTTCGTGATGTCATCGTCGTTCTCCAACCAGACGATCGCGCAAATCGAGCTGCACACGAAGAAGGGCCAGTACGACAAAGCAGGTGTACGTGCTCCCGAAGAACCTGGACGAGAAGGTGGCGCGGCTCCACCTCGACGCCGTGGGCGCGAAGTTGACCACGCTGACCAAGGCCCAGGCCGAGTACATCGGCATCGACGTCGCTGGGCCGTACAAGTCGGAGCACTACCGCTACTAAGGGCGGGTCTCGCGCCGGAAGCGCCACTGCCGCTGAGTCAAAATCGGCGGTGGCCGGGCCGCGCGACCGTCTTCCCGGAGATGCTGGGCCCGGCAGCTGACCGCTGCCAGGCTCGGCACCTACGGTTGCGTAACCTACGCTTGCGTAAGTTACCCTGCGGCAATGGGCGACATTCAGACCAATCTGCTGTACGAGCTCGAGCCCGTCGTCGAGACGAACCTGAATCGCCATCTGGACGCGGCCAAGGACTGGATGCCCCACGACTACATTCCGTGGAGCCGCGGTCGTGACTTCGCCTTCCTCGGCGGCGAGGACTGGACACCGGAAGACTCTCCCCTAGATCCGGTCGCCCGCACGGCGATGACCGTCAACCTGCTGACCGAGGACAACCTGCCCTCCTACCACCGCGAGATCGCCAACCGGTTCGGACTGGATGGCGCCTGGGGCCAGTGGGTCGGCCGCTGGACTGCTGAGGAGGGTCGGCACGCCATCGCGCTGCGCGACTATCTCGTCGTGACCCGGGGTCGATCCGGTCAGGCTGGAGCGACTCCGGATGGCTCATATGGCTGCCGGGTACAGCTCCGGTAACAAGCAGCTACTGCAGGGGATCGCCTACGTCAGCTTCCAGGAGCTCGCCACCCGGGTGTCGCACCGGAATACGGGTAAGTCGAGTGGGTGCCCGATCGCCGAGCAGCTGCTCGCCCGGATCTCCACGGACGAGAACCTGCACATGATCTTCTACCGCAACCTGGTGGCGGCCGCGTTCGACCGGGCTCCGGACGCCACGATGGCCGCGCATCCGGGACGAGGTTGTCGGCTTTAGCATGCCGGGCTCGGGGATGCCGGACTTCGCCCGAAACGCGGTCACCATTGCCATGGCCGGCATCTACGACCTGCGGTTACATCACGACGAGGTGGTCACCCCCATACTGCGTTTCTGGCGGGTCTTTGAACGCGACGACCTCGGGCCCGGTCGGCGAGCAGGCGCGCGAGGAGCTCGCCGAGTTCCTGTCCGGCTTGGACGCGCAGGCCAGTCGATTCGTCGAGCAGCGTGAGCGCAAGCGGACCGGCAGGATGGCACGCGCCTGACGGCCGGGACCCCGCCTGGTCACGTCAGAAGGCATTCCCGAAGTAGAGATGTCACGATGTTGGCATGAAGCCGCGCGTGCTGGTGGTCGACGACGACTCCGCCCTGGCCGAGATGCTGGGCATCGTGTTGCGATCCGACGGGTTCGATCCGTCCTTCGTCAGCGACGGCACCGGCGCACTCGCGGCATTCCGGGACAGCAAACCTGATGTCGTTCTGCTGGATCTCATGCTGCCCGGCATGTCCGGCCTGACGTCTGTCGGGCTATCCGCGCGGAAAGCGGTACGCCGATCATCATGCTCACGGCCAAGAGCGACACGATTGACGTCGTCCTCGGTCTGGAATCCGGGGCTGACGACTATGTTGTCAAGCCGTTCAAGCCGAAGGAGCTTGTCGCTAGGATGCGAGCTCGGCTGCGCCATCATGAGGACGTCGCCAGCGAGACGTTGTCCATCGGGCCGGCCGAGTCACCGGTCTCGATCGATGTGCCTGCGCACCAGGTAACTCGCGACGGCTCCCCAATCAACCTGACCCCGCTCGAGTTCGATCTCCTCGTCGCGCTGGCCCGCAAACCGCGTCAGGTCTTCACCCGCGAGGTGCTGCTCGAGCAGGTCTGGGGTTATCGGCACGCTGCGGACACCCGGCTCGTTAACGTGCACGTGCAGCGCCTGCGCTCGAAGGTGGAACGGGATCCGGAACGTCCCGAGGTCGTGCTCACCGTTCGCGGCGTGGGGTACAAAGCCGGCCCACCATGAGCGGTCCGCGAACGACGGCGCGCCCGGACGTCACCGGGCAGGCGCCAGATACCCCGCGGCTCGGCGGACCGGCCACACCGGTGCTCTCCAGCTGAGCCGATTCCCCCTGATGAGCCCGAATCAGCGCCACCGTCGGCGGGCGTCCGCGCAGCCGTGGTCGCGCGAGGCTCGCTGGGTGGGCACCCGGGCCTGGCGGCTGCTCCGGGTGCTCGGAGAACGAACCGCGCGAGGTGGGCGTGCTGCTCGGCGCGCGTGGCAGCATTCGCTTCAGCTGCGCGTGCGGTGCGACCACCCTGGTGGTCACCGGTATCGGCGTGCTGTTGATCGGCATCTTCCTCGTCAACCAGATCAGCGCCGGAGTGCTGCGGGCAAAGCGGACCGCTGCTGTCCTGCAGACGACTGCCGGTCTGGACACGGTCCGGCGGGTGTTCGCCGACGTCAGCCCCGGCGACATCCCCAGCCAGAACGCGGCCGTCACCAGCGCCCAGTCCCAGCTCGCGGCGACCGGGAGCCAGGCCGGGCTGTTCACGATCACCATCGAGTCGGGCCAACACCAGCGTGTCGGCCGGCTCACAGAACTCCCCGAGATTCCGAAATCGCTGCGCACCCTGTGCAGGACAACAACCTGGCGGTCGAGTACGCACCCATTCCGCAGCCGAACGGATCCACCGATCAGACCGTGCCTGAACTCATCGTGGGCGAGCCGGTCACCACCCAGAACGGCGTGTTCGAGCTCCTACTACCTGTTCCCGCTCTCGGCCGAGGCCGACACGATTGCGCTGGTCCAGCGCACGGTGCTTTGGCCGGCGTTGGTCTGGTTCTCTTCGTCGCCGCGATCAGCCTGTTGGTGACTCGGCAGGTCGTCCGGCCGGTGCGGGTAGCGGCGAAGACGGCCGAACGCCTTGCGGCCGGAGACCTTGCTCAGCGCATACCGGTCCGCGGCACCGACGACATCGCGAGGCTGGGTGAGTCGTTCAACGCGATGGCCGGCAGCCTGCAGCGGCAGATCCGCCGGCTGGAGGAGCTGTCCCGGCTGCAACGCCGGTTCACCAGCGACGTCTCCCACGAGCTGCGCACCCCGCTGACCACGATTCGGATGGCCGGTGAGCTCCTGCACTCGCAGCGCGACGCCTTCCCGCCCGAGCTCGCCCGGTCCGCCGAGCTGCTGCAGACGGAGCTTGACCGCTTCGAGGCGTTGCTGGCGGACCTGCTGGAGATCTCGCGGTATGACGCCGGCGTCGCGCATCTCGAGATGGAAGTCACGGATCTCTGCGGCGTGGCTGCGACGGCAATCGACGCAAGCCAGGCGCTCGCGAAGCGGCAGGGAAGCGAGATCATCCTGCACGCCCCGGCCCAGGCGGTTCCAGTGGCCATGGATGCCCGTCGGGTGGAACGGATTCTTCGTAACCTGCTTGGCAATGCCCTCGATCACGGCGACGGACAGCCGGTCGTCGTCACGATCTCGGCCGACGACCACTCGGCCGCCGTTACCGTCCGCGACTACGGCGTTGGTTTACGCGCAGGGGAGGCGGGACTCGTCTTCAACCGCTTCTGGCGCGGAGATCCCTCGCGCAGTCGGCTCACCGGCGGCACGGGGCTTGGCTTGGCGATCAGTCTCGAGGACGCCCGGCTGCACGGCGGCTGGTTGCAAGCGTGGGGTGAGCGGGGGGCCGGCGCTCAATTTCGGCCTCGCGCTGCCGCGCGCCGCTGGGGATGTGCTCTCCTCCTCGCCGCTCCCACTCGAGCCGGACTCCATGGTTGACGTGCCAGGGAGCACCTCATGAGGACGCGCTCTCGTGCGAACCAGCTCCGTGGACACGTCATGAGGCTCGCCTCTCTGGCCACCCGCGCATCCGCGGGAGCGTCCTACGGCCGCGCTCCGGTCAGACGCACGTCGGGGCGATCGTCGCGGTGCTCGCCGCACTGACCGTCACCCTTACCGCCTGTGCCGGCGTTCCCGAGAGGTCAGCTCCAGAGAAGGTGCGGGCAATCGGGGGATCGACCGCAACCCCAGTCCCGGCGCCCGCTCCCCAGCCTGGGGCAGATCCGCGGGCGATCGTGCTGGGCTTCCTCGCCGCGAACGTGAGCAGCCTCCCCGACCACAACGCCGCTAATGGATTCCTTACCCCTGAGGCCCGCAACACCTGGTTGGACAGCCCCGTGACAGTCGTGGATGCCTACCAGGTGAAGCTCACTGATCCGTCCACCCATGATCGTCACGGTCACCGCAAACCAGGTCGGAACCATCGATCAGAACGGCATCTATCGGACCGTGCAACAGGCCGACTCCGGCATCCAGCGCAAGCTTCGGCATGAAGCGTCTCAACGGACAGTGGCGTATCGACAAGCTGTCACCGGGGCTGGTCATCCAACTGACCGACTTCGGCGCCTACCGCATGCACCCGCTCTACTACTTCGACCTCATCCAGAAACACCTCGTTCCGGATCCCCGCTACACCCCGCTGTCCGACCAGTCGCTCGCGACCTGGCTGCTCGATCAGCTTCTATCGCAGCCTCGGCCCGAGTTGCAGCTTGCGGTCCTTTCGATCCCGAATGCCGTGAACGCGAAGAACGCCACCGTGACCGTCGATGCCACCTCCAGGCTGTATGTGGTGGAACTTCCCGGCAGCAGCCGACTCGACCCGAACAGCCGCCGACGGCTCGCGACGCAAGTTGCCTTTACTTTCAACAACGCGTTGATCACGATCACCGACAACCGCCGGCCGGTGTCGATACCTGGCATCACCGGACCATTCAGCGAAACTGACTTCCAGTCAGCGTCCGGTGTCTTTCGTGATCGCCCCGCCGTATTACGTGACCGGATGCTGGCGTGGTCGCCGACCAGACCGGCAAAGTATCTCGACGGACCTCTGGGTCACCGGTCGTACGGCCTCACCTCCATTCTCTCGCCGGAGATCCGGCTGCTTCCGATCTCCGGGCGGCGGGCGTGGCTGGATCGTCAGGCCGGTCCACCCTGCTGATTCGGGTCGCGCAAGGCGGGTCTGCGCCTGTGCGCCTGCCGCCGGACCGATGAGCCGACCGGCCTGGGCTCCCGGGCTATCGGAGTCTGGCTGGGATATGGCACGACCCTGCTGCGCGTGCCCACGTCCGGCACGCCGAGTCAGGTCACAATCACCGGCCGAGGCAATCTGACTGGCCCCATCACTTCCGTCCGGTTCAGTCCCGACGGGACTCGGATCGCGCTTGTGATCGGCGGTGCTGCACGCGTCAGCGCAATGCGTGATTGGCACGGTCGAGCGCAATGCCTCGAATGTGCGCATCGACAATCTGGTTCCGGTCACCCCCTCTGACTGACAGTTACTGATGCTGCGTGGAACGACGGGACGACCCTCTACGTCACCGGATCTGAGGCTTCTGGGTACGGCGTCTGGTCAGTTCAGTCGGATGGTTCCAGTTCAGCAAGCGTCCTGCCGGCAATTTTCCGGCGACACCGGAGTCGCATCGCCGCCGCGCCCTCCACGGCGAACTGGCCGCCGGGTGTCCTCCGGTGGCGCTGTGTTTCGTTCAGCGGTCCAATGCCTGGACCAGCCCGTTTGGTGGCATTGACGCTACCAGTGCGAGGGCGCAGCCCGATCCACTGCGGAATAGAGCTGTGGATAACCTGGCACGTTATCCACAGTGCGGCCTTCTGAGGCTGCGGCGAACGGTGCGCGGCAAGGCGAGAGCATTGACGGCGCGTGACTCGCCTCCGGCGACTTCCTGGGTGGGTGCCATCCTCGACCTGGTCCTCCCCGTCGCGTGCGTGGGGTGTGGTGCGAGCCGAAGTGCGTCTCGTGCCGGCTGCAAGTCCAGGCCTGCGCCCGTCCGCTGACGGTGCGAGTGCCGCTGCCCGTCGTGGCTTACGGCTGGTACGCCGGAGTGTTGCGGACCGCTCCTGATCCGGTACAGTGAGCGGGGCAACGCGCGACCTGGCCGAGGCCGCTCGCGCAGTTGCTCGGGAAACCGCGTTGGTCCGCTGCGTTCGAGCGCGCCTCCCGCCTGGGGTTGTCCTCGTTCCCGTGCCGAGTGTGCGCGATCCGCCAGCTCGAGCAGCGAGGTGCGGAACCATGTGTTACGGCTGGCCAAAGGTCGCCGATGCAGGCCTGCATCGACCCGCTACGTACATGCGCACTGCCTCTCGCTCGCGATGGGCGGTACGGGACTCGGCTGGCCCGGCGCGACGCAGCGACGCACGAACTTGGCCGGGGCAATGGCGGCGGCGGCATTGTCCGGGCGAGGCCTCGTCCGTCACGGCGGTGACCGTCGATGACATCGACGTCACGACGGGCACGACAGTGCAGGAGGCAGCGCGAGCTCCTCGCCGAAGCCGAGCTGGCACGTGTCCGGCGCGGCGGTCGTGGCAGCGACGCCACGCGGTGACCCGAAGTGTCCTCAACAGGTGGCTAGCCACCTCACAGCGCGCGGACTGGCGTGAACCGGGCTTCGACCGACCGGGTGTCCTCTACGCCGAATCAGCGCGGTCGTCGCTGCCGGCCCGTGCTGGGTTGGTGAGAGAGCGCCGAAGAGCCACTGAGTTAGGAGGACGAATGGGCGCAGCCGATGCGCCCGCGTGGAGGATTCGTCGTTCGCGGGCGCAATGTTGAGGTTCCCGACCACTTCCCGGCAGCACGTAGCCGAGAAGCTCGTCCGAATCGAGCGCTACGACAGCAAGATCATCAGGACTGACGTTGAACTGCACCACGAACGAAACCGGCGGCAAAACGACAGCCGCTGGCATGTGGAGCTAACGTGCCGAACCCGCGGACCCGTCGTCCGGAGCGAGGGCCCGCGCCGCAGATTTCTACCGGGCGCTGGACTCGCCATCGGAGAAGTTGGAACGGCGGCTGCGTCAGGCGGCTGATCGTCGTCGCGTCACGGACGGCGTACTCCCACGTCCGTGGCCACGGCGACAGCAGCCACGGTGGACTCCTCGGCCGAGGTAGTAGCTCCCGGGGCCGGGCGTCAGGGCGAAGACGCCGATGAGGGTCCGGGTCGCATCCGTTCGTGAAAAGGAACATCCGGCCAAGCCGATGACTGTCGACCAGGCGTTGTTCGAAATGGAACTCGTCGGTCATGACTTCTACCTGTTCGCTGGACCAGGAGACTGGTCGCCCAAGCGTGGTGTACCGTCGCCGCGCCTATGACTACGGGCTCATCAGGTTGACCGACTGACGGACGTCGCCCGTCTGGTGCCAGTCGACTTCATACCGCGGATTGACCATTGCGTAGCGAACCTCGTCACTGAACGTGCCATCCTGATTGCGCAGGCGGCTATCCCGGATGCCGTCGAATCCGAAGCCTCCCGCTGAGGCCGATCTTTGTGAGGGCGACGTTGCCAGGCTTGGTGCCAAGCTCCAGCCGAGCGAAGTTCCTGGCCCGAACGCCCACTCGGTCAGCAGTCGCAGGGCCCGGAGGTATAGCCGCGTCCGCGGTAGGCCGGAAGCACGCCGTACCCGAGATTGGCGATCTGGGGCGGCCTGACATTGCGCGAAGCACCATCGTCCCGACGACGTTCTGCGCTTGCGACCTCGACTATCGTGAGCCGGCCGAGTGGACCGACGAGCCACTCCAGTTCCGACCGGGCGGCTTGCTCGGTGATTGTTGGATCAGACGGCACGCTGTCGTTGAACTGCCAACGGACCGCCTCAGGTTCGTCAACTGCTCGATCAGGGCCGGCGCGTCGGCGCGCGGGTCAGCGTGCGCAGGAAGAGCACGCCATCCGTGATCCCGCCTGCCAGGCAGACGCGGGAGGGCAGGGGGATCGAGTCGCCGCGGTCGGCTGGCGATGCGGCCGAAAACCGCGTCGTCGGCTGGTCCGTCGAGGGTGACGGCGTCGCACGCACGGATTCCTCGAAGCGGAATCCCGCGTTCAGCGCCACTTCGGCTGAGGCAACGTTCCCGACGGCGCAGCGGATCTCCTGCTCGGGTGACTCCACCGCGTTCGAACGCCCATGCCGCGGGGCTGCGTGCCGCCCTCGGAGGCGTAGCCGTTGCCCTGGCTGGCCGTTCCCGCCCAGTAGCCGATCTCGGCTGCGTTCGTCCGGGTTCCGGGGCTCGCGGCCCGCCCGCACCCACGAGCCTCGCCGGGCCACGTTCGGTAAGCGCGCAGTCGATGGCGGAGCCGGAGCCTGCTGACCATGGCGACTTCGGTGATGTAACGGACCGCGTCGTCGTGCGTGTAGTTGGGAAATGGCACAAACGTAGAGCATCGCCGGGTCGGCCATGAGTGCGGTGATCGCCGCCGCGTCGGCGCGTCCTGCCACGGACGCAGGACGAGGCCTCGCGGTCGTCAGCACGAGATCGTCGAGTTCCACCCCGTTCCACTGGCCCATGGTCGAGAGCTTGCCAGACCTGGGCGAGCCGGTGGACGTCGTCGGATGCAGGAAAGTCGGATCCAGAAACATGTATCGGTCTGCCGGACCGCTCGCGTCTTTTACGGGGTGAAAGGCAGCAGGGTGGGAGCGGCCGCCGATACGAGGCGCTAGCGAGGGGTACGCCCGGTCGGCGGCCGGCTGTTGCCAGGATCCGACGCCGGGCATAGCCCAGCGATGAGTGGCGAGGTGGCCGACCCGCCTGGCCTGCGTCGCCGCGCAGAGGCAGGGGTAAGCATCGTTTCAAGCGTCGTCGCGGCGCCGACAATCCAGTGACCAATCCGTGACCACTCGATTCGAGCCCGTACCATGACCACGTGGTCCTTGCGAAACTGCTGCGCGCCGGCGAAGGCAAGATGGTCCGACGACTGGTCGGCATCGCCGCCCACATCGAGACCCTCGAAGAGGATTACGTCGATCTGTCCGACGCCGAGATGCGCGCGCTGACACAGACACGTTCCGCGAGCGCCTCGGCGACGGCGAGACGCTCGACGACCTGCTGCCCGAGGCCTTCGCCGTCGTCCGGGAGGCGGCCGCGCGGACCCTGCGGCCAGCGCCACTATCCGACGTCCAGCTCATGGGCGGCGCGGCTCGCACCTCGGGCGACATCGCCGAGATGAAGACCGGCGAGGGCAAGACGCTCGTCGTCGACGCTGCCCGTCGTACCTCAACGCGCTCACCGGCGAGGGCGTGCACATCGTCACGGTGAACGACTACCTCGCCGGCCGCGACGCCGAGTGGATGGGCCGCGTGCACCGCTTCCTCGGCCTCGACGTCGGCGTCATCCTCGTCACCGAGCTCGCACGCCGGACGAAGCGCCGGCCGCACTACGCCGCCGACATCACCTACGGCACCAACAACGAGTTCGGCTTCGACTACCTGCGCGACAACATGGCCGGCGCCGCTGGACGACCTGGTCCAGCGCGGCCACGACTACGCGATCGTCGACGAGGTCGACTCGATCCTGATCGACGAGGCCCGCACGCCGCTGATCATCAGTGGCCCGGCCGACGCAGAGCCACGCAGCTGGTACTGCCGAGTTCGCCCGGCATGGCGCCGCGGCTGCACGCGCGACCGTCGACTACGAGGTCGACGAGGAGCAAGCGCACGGTCGCGCCGACCGAAGAGCGGCGTCGAGCGGGTCGAGAGACCACTCGGCATCGAGAACCTCTACGAAGCCGCGCAACACGCCACTCGTCGGCTATCTGCAACAACGCCTTCAAGGCCAAGGAGCTCTACAAGCGCGACAAGGACTACATCGTCACGCGACGGCGAGGTGATGATCGTCGACGAGTTCACCGGCCGCGTGCTGGACGGCCGCCGCTACAACGAGGGCATGCACCAGGCCATCGAGGCCAAGGAGGGCGTGAAGATCAGCGAGGAGAACCAGACCCTCGCCACGATCACCCTGCAGAACTACTTCCGCCTGTACGCAGCTTGCCGGCATGACCGGCACCAGCAATACGTAACTGAACGAAGTACAAC
>ERZ1370068.6465-contig-5448_pt1 | contig 64919 bp, 117 predicted proteins | sample MGYA00561227_ERZ1370068 | MGnify/ENA primary metagenome ERZ1370068 (study PRJEB38410, sample SAMEA6850437) | metagenome | study: Metagenomic assessment of the ecological functions of the soil: analysis of the soil microbiota associated with the... | reverse complement strand
GGCGGAAGTATGCGGCTGACCGCAACAGAGCGGGTGAAGGTCTCGTAGCCGCGATTGCCGGGTGCCCGGCCGCACTCAAAAAAAGACGGCCTGAATCGAGAGAGCATCTGCACTCTCTAGTGGTGGAAGCTCGCCGGAACTAACCCCATTTTGAAGGTTCTGATGGCAAGGAGACAATATGTGTGACTACTCATTGTGCGGAATTCCGAATCGGCTCGCTGTAGAGCGCGAGGAACTCGTCGTTTACAGGTTTTCGACTGGTCGATCGGCATGCGCATCCCCGCCGATCCGCGAGTGTGTGAACGAGATCAGGAAGGCTGTTCGAGAAAGACTTCTGGCAAGCGGTGAAAGCCTTCTTTGAAGAACCGAGCCAGGTCGCAACTCCGCCCGCGGTTTGCATACCGCCCGGGGCTCGCCTGATTGTGAGGAACATCCCCGAGGATTTGCAGCGGCGGTTCCGTATCGGCCGGGAAGAAGCCGTGGTGTTCACACAGCTCAGTTCGGAATTCAATAGCTATCGCGATGCCATTCGCTTTCGCGGTGACCGTGAGGTCCGTCTCCAGGACCTGCGCGAAGGGATGCCCGTGCAGGTTCTATCGCTCGAAAGCGCGTCGGAGGAATATGCACCTCCGGCCGTGACAGTCGACAGCTTGGTGTAGTCTCTCGTTCGCAGACTTTCGTCGCAGTTGAGCTCTGTGTCGCGCTCGACAGCCACAACGCCGTGCGCCGCGATCCCCATTTTCGGCATTCATGGTAGCTCGAATGAACTACGCGCGGGAACTCGAATTCGCCCGCCGTCTTGCCACGGCGGCGGGGCGAACGCGAAGCGCATTCGCGCAAGCGGCGTTTCCGCGGAAACCAAGGCGGATACTTCGCCCGTGACCATCGCCGACAGGGAAAACGAGCGTCATGGTCCGCGAAGCCATCGAACGCGAGTTCCCGGCCGACGGCATCCTCGGCGAAGAAGGCTCCTCAAAAGCCGGGTCCGGGCGGCGCCGCTGGATCGTCGATCCCATCGACGGCACGCGTGACTTCGTACGCGGAAACCGGTTTGGTGCGTTCTGATCGCGCTTGAAGAAGCGGACGAGCCGGTGGTCGGCCGTCGCGCATTTTCCCATGCTCGATGAGACCTACTGGGCGGTCCGCGGCGGCGGGTCGTATCTGAATCAGGATCGGTTGCGCGTCTCCCCGATCGAATCCATCGATTCCCGTGTATTCAGCCCCAACGGCCTGCACCTCGTCGAGGCTCGCCCCTTACCTGCCGGCAGTCATGGAGTTCATGCAGCGTTCGTGGGCCGTTCGATCCTATGGCGGCCCGCTTGACGCCCTGCCTGCTTGCCGCGGGCATGGTGGACATCTGGTTCGAACCCAAACTCGAAGTCTGGGACCTTGCAGCGCTCAAGCTGATCATCGAAGAGGCGGGCGGGGACTTCTTCGCGCTCGACGGCTCACGGCGCATCGACAGAGGTACCGCGCTGGCGTGCGCGCCAGGCATCTCCCAGCTCATGTGCTCGAAGCCTTCGGCATGATACCCGCCTTGAGTTAGGGAGCCGGCACCGGCTCTTCCTCAACCTCGGCGGGTTGCATGTGCTCGATCTTGAAACCCGTGAACCCCCACAGTAACGAAATGAGCGGAGACGCGATATTGAAGATGCAAAACGGTAAATAGGCTAGGCGTGGCTACCCCGAGTGTCGCGGACATTGTATGCGCCGCACGAATTCCACGGGACAAGGGCGATGTTACCGTTCCCGCATCCGCACACGCGCGCGACAGGTTCTGCGCTTTCAACCCGCGTTTCCGGAACTCCGCGCGAAACAGCCGCGCAGGCAGTACAATCGCGATGTACTGATCGGCGGCAACGATGTTTCAGTCCGATCGCAGTGGCGACCACCGTTCCAATCAAACTCCCCGTCGTTTTTGCGCGTTTAAGCATCGGAGTCGTGAGTTTGCGCAAGCAGGTTGAATTCCTCGAGCAAGGTGCCGAACGTCACCGCGCCGATGATGATCCAAAGGGTCTTCAGCATGCTGGCCATCCCGCCGCGTGAAAGCAGTTGATCCAACTCCGGAACGCCCGACTCCACCCTTATAGCCAGTCGCGATCGCCAGCCAAACGCCTTTGATGTGCGCGACCGGGGTCGCAAGCGTCGGCATCGTTGACAAATCGCAACACCGCTTGCGGTTGCAGTATCGCCGCCATGACGCCGGCGAGCAGCGCCGAACCCATTACTGCAAGTGAGGCGGGTGCTCGACGGAGCGAGAAGATAAGCAGGGCAACCAGCGGGATCAGGTTCAGCGGTGTAATCCAAAAGAGCTGATCCAGCTTTGCCAGGTCCATCGATACGTGGGCGCCGTCCGTAACGGCGCTCACCCGGAGGCCGAGAACGCCAAAGACGACGAGCGCAACCACGAATGCGGGCCCTGAAGTCCACACCGCGGCTCGAATGTGCGTGTGGATATTAACCTCCGCGAGCTGGGCTGCCAGGATGGTTGTTTCGGACAGACTGGATATCTTGTCACCGACATAAGCGCCGGAAATGATGGCTCCGGCGGTGATGGCCGGCGAGACGCCAATCAAGGATGCGATCCCGATCAGTCCCACACCTATCGTGCCGGCCGTCGACCACGAACTTCCGGTGCCGAGTGATATCGCGCCACAGATCAGCGCGGTTGCGAGATAGAAATAGCCCGGCCGCAGCAATTGAATGCCATAGAAGACCAACGTTGGGATTGTGCCGGACATGTTCCAGGCGCCAATCAGTGCGCCTACGGCAAGCAGGATAAAAATCGGGCTGGCAATGGAGGAAAGCGCAGTCTGCGAGGACTTGACGATGGCGTCCCAAGGGTGCCCGTTCTTGAGAATGACGAAGGAGGCGACCATGACGCTCAGAATCAACGCCACCTGCATCGGACCATCGACTGCGGAGGATCCAAACAGAGAGACAGATCCCGCAATCAGCACTATGAGGGTGATCAGCGGAACAATCGCATCCATATACGATGGTCTCCTGGTGTTATTTGACGTGATTGGTCGCTCAGCCATAAGCTTCGTCTTTCGCCACTCTACGGTTTCCTGGGCGTCGGAGGATTCTGGCGCACTCGCTGGCGTGTTGGCTGCCATCCATTGCGCATCCGTCAGGTTCCATCCTCCGCCCAACGCCTTGTAGAGTTGGACAACCACCAGCCGCCGGTTGATCTCAGTCTGGGCGAGAGCAAGTTGGGTAGGATAGAGTCGCTGCTGGGCCTCGAGGACTTCGTTATAGTTGGACAGCCCCTCCAGGTAGCGCGTGTCCGCGCAAGACCGGACGGCTTCCTCGGACGCCTGTCACACCGCGGATCAACTCCTGCGCGGACGGTATCGTACTTCTCGCGCGAGATCAGGGCATCGGCAACATCCCGAAACGCGCTCAACGCCGTTTGCATGTACTGGGCCTTGGCTTCTTCCCAAGACGCCACCGCCTGCCGGCGTTGAGCCCTGAGAGCGCCGCCGCGAAAGATAGGGCCTGAGGCATTCGCCGCGAGGCTCCAGGCGTTCGTATTCCCGGAAGTAAGATCTTCGAGCGGCGTACTTAGTTTGCCGAAGAAAGTGGTGAGGCCAATCCTGGGGAAGTAAGCCGACTTGGCCACGCCGATCCGGGCGTTGGCGTACCGCACCCTTTCCGCCGCGGCGAGAGATATCCGGCCGCGCGCTCCATCAACGCGGAAGGCAAGCCTGCAGGGACCGTGGGCGGAACGCGTCTCTTCGAGCAGCTTGATTTTCGTTTCGATCGTGCCGGGGTTCTTGCCCATCAGCACGCTGATCTGATTCTCCTTTAATGCGATCAGCCGTTCCAGGTCCTGCACGCTCGCGGCAGAGGTGGCGAGATCTGCCGTGGCACGCGATGTCTGCAACGCATTACCCAGGCCTTCCTGGAGACGATCGGAGAAGACCTTCAGAGTAGCCGTGTACGATTGCGTGGTTTCTCTGGCGATATCAGTTGAAGCCGTAGTCCGAGAAGCTCGAAGTAGGGCCTGGGAGACATCGCTCGCCAGCGTGAGCATGACTCCGCGGCGGGCTTCTTCGGTAGCCAGGTATTGGGCGCGTGCGGCTTCATTCGTACGGCGTATGCGGCCCCACACGTCGGCCTCCCAGGTTGCGCTGGCAATGCCGAGGAAGAATCCCTTGAGCCCCGGCCGCATTGAGGCAGGACTGTTGATGAACTGATTGTGACCATACGTGGTGGCCGACGTATAGTTAATTGCCGGAAAGTATTCCGATCTGGCTGTCGCCGCAATCTGGCGCGCCTGCTCGACGCGTGCGATCGCGGCGTCCAGATCGTAGTTGTTGGCCGAGAGATGTCTTGATGAGTTCCTTCAGGCCCTCATCTTTGAAGACTTCCCACCACGGCAAATCGGCAAAGGAGGCTTGCTGGGCCGCACCCGGTGGCGCCTCGGAAAACCGCCGGGGCGTTTACGCGTGGGCCGCTTGTAGTTGGGACCGACCATGCAACCTGAGAGCAGCAGGACACAATGCAAGAACAGTCACGCGCCGGACGGGAAGCAATTGGCGCGGCAGTGCCCATCTGGAAAACCGCTCTCCTCACGCGCCGCTGGCTCCCGAACCTGAGCCGCGACCGTAAGGGAGCGGTCTTCCATGGCGCGGAACCCGGCGGTCGCAGTACTGTAGTTGACGGCATCGCGGATTAGTCGGGCACGTCATGCAATGTCCTGCCACCCCGGCCCCCGTCCTAGTTCGGCGCCGACGATCGTGATCACTTCTATCCCTTCCTTGCGAAGCAGGGTGTTCGTGTAAGGTATTGCGGTCATAAGCCACCACCACCCCCGGAGAGAGCGCGACAACGTTATTGCCGCTGTCCCACTGCTGGCGTTCCTTGGCATAGGTATTGCCGCCGGTTTCAACTACCCGCAGTTTCTTAAGCCCGAGCGACTCCGCCACCACTTCCACGAAAGGTTTGGTTTCGCGAGTCAGTTCCATGCCCGTGCGCTTCTTCCCCGGCCTCAGGGAGAACGTCGCGATGCGATCGACAATGTCGGGGAACAGCGTGACGACATCCAGGTCACAGAACGTGAACACAGTATCCAGGTGCATCGCGGCCCTCAGCTTGGGCATCCCGGCGATGATGACGCGCTTTGCGGCATTCTTGGCGAACAGCGCCGCCGGCGAGCTGTGTAATTGCCTGTCGCGAAGTGCGCTCGCTCATGCCGATCAATACGTTGCCATTGCCGATCGGCAGCACGTCGCCGCCTTCGAGCGTCGCGCGAACGGTAGTTCTCCTCCGGATCGCCCCACCACACTTCGAATTCGGCGCGGCAAAGCTCGGGTGGAACTTGTAGATCGCTGCCATAAGGCAGCGTCTCCTCGCGCCGCACCGGCCAGTAGAGCGGATTGAGCGTGACGCCGCCGTAAATCCAGCACGTCGTATCTCGTGTATACAGCGTGTTAGGAAGGGGCGGAAGAAGATACTCGGTAATTCCCGACGCCTCCCGGCCATCTTCAAGAACTCGTTGCTGTATTTGTCGGGGACGTCGACCGTCGAGAGTCCGCCGAGCAGATACTCGGCCAGCGTCTTGGCATCGAGGCTGTCGAGGAAGCCCCGGATCTCTGAAACCAGTCCCAGGCCAACCTCATTAGCCACGATCTGGTGGTCAAGAATCCACTTCTTGGCGGCCGGATTGCTCATGGTTTCAGCCAGCAGGATCGGCATTTCGACCACTTCGACGTCGCGCTCGCGCATCTTCGTGACGAAGTCGAAATGATCGCGCTTGGCATTGTTCACCCATAAGACGTCGTCGAACAGGAGTTCATCGCAGTTGCTCGGGGTAAGGCGCGTATGTGCCAGACCGGGCGGGCACACTAATACCTTTCGCAGCTTACCGACTTCCGGAATGAACGCCATATCGCGATCGGCTGTTCGGTTTTTGCCTTTTGTCATCAGTCAAAGGCTCGGCTGTAACGTTCGGCATAATGATAGATCTCCGCTTGTCTAGATAGAAATGGAACCGGACGCGAGCTTGATGATGGCCACGATCAGCGGCCACAGACGCGCGGCGGCAAACGCAATCCGTTCCTTGGGTGTGAAGACAAATGCGCCCTGTTCACGGCGCGCAAGGAAGAACAGCATGGTGCCAGGGCCATAGATCACTGCGGAAAGCAGAAGGAACTTCAGTCCCGCGGCAAAGAGCAGCCAGGCCGTATAGAATAATGCGATACCGGCGAGAACCAGATCGCGCCGGCGCTGGCTGCGGGTCCCTCTCGTACGTCTCTCCCGTCCACGCCAGCCGTACTGCATATGCCGCGACCAAAAAGAACGGGATGAGAGTCATGCGAACTCGTAAGTTCCAGCGCGAGGGTAAAGGCGTACTGCGCAAACAGTGTCGAATTAGAAACACCTGCACTACGATGATTGGTCAGCCAGCAGGGCGGCCGCGGGAACCGAGTTTGCGTTTTGACGGGCGAGCGCAATTGGCATCGTCTCGTTTTCGGCGGCCGAAAACAAAACTTCCGCGGCCAGCAGCGATCCACGGAGAGGTATGCTCCCAGCACGGAAATGATGAGGCCGGCGCTGACGAAGATCGCTCCCCAGCGGCCCACAACCGCTTCCAGTACGCCGGCCATCGATGGATTGCGCAGCGCGGCCAGGTCCAGCCCTCCGCATCACGCCGTACGAGAGCATCGTGACGAGGACAAGCACGCAGAGAACGCCGAGAAATCCCATGACCGTGGCGACACCGACGTCGCTGCGCTTCTTGGCGTAGCGCGAATAGACGCTCGCGCCCTCAATTCCGATGGAAAACGAATACGGTGACCAGCATCGTGCCGCGGACCTGCCCGAAGAGTCCGCCCAGGTCACGCCACCGCCGCCCATACAGGTTGTCGCGGAAAATTTCCCCGTTGAAGTTGAATGCGCAGGATGATGAGGAAAATGAAAATTGGTATGAGCTTGGCGACTGTCGCAATCGTGTTCAGCACCGCAGCTTGTTTGATGCCGCGCAGAATCAGGAAATGAAAGGTCCACAGGATGGCCGAAGAGACGACGACGGCCTGTATCGTATTGCCATCTCCAAAGATGGGAAAAATAGCGCCAAGCGGTCGACTTGATGAGGCACAAAATAAGACACATTGCCGATACAGCTTCCTGCCCAGTAACCGAGCGCGGACAGGAAGCCCCAATAATTTCCGAAGCCGGCTTTCGCATAGGCATACACGCCGGCGTCGAGATCGGGTTTGCGTTGCGCCAAAGTCTGAAAACCAACGCGCAGCATCAACATGCCGACACCCGCGATGACCCAGGCCAACAGTCCTCCGTATACACCTGTCACTCGGCCAAATGTCTGTGGCAGCGAAAAATGCCGGCGCCCACCATGGATCCCACGACCATAGCGGTCAATACCGAAGAGAGAATTTCTGTGTTGATTCGGTGATAGTCATGATGCTTCCTTCGTTGAGAAACGCTGACTGTCACAAGCACGTAGCCTGGCCGCATGCCAACGCCGAGAACAGCGCCGCGACCGTGAGGGAGCGGGAGAGATGCCTTTCCGGGCCTGCGGACGAGGCCGCAATATCAGGAGTGACTTCCTTTCTGTCTTCGAACTCAAGCGGCTCCAACTGGCGTGATTGCTTTCCATACTGCCGAAAGTGGCGTGGACCTGGTAGTCGAGGTCCGGGAGCAGCTCTGAGAATTGGAACGATCCATCCGCCGCTGTGATCGCCGTGCGAATATCTCTGGTCTGGTCCCGCAGTTTCACGACAGCGCCCTGTGCCGGCTTTCCATCGGGAAGCAATACCTTGCCCGTAAGATGCCGGACGGACTGGCAGGGCGCTAGAGTCGGCAGGATTGCTGCGAGCAGCCAGGCACAGAGAGTACACTCATGCGGTTTCGTGGCCTACAAGAGCTGAGGATGCCGGCAGCTTTTGGGTGATTCAAACTTTTGACGTGCGTCAGCCGGAGCGTTACCCCTTACACTGGCTCCTGGCAACTCCGTGGCAGCATCTTCGCGGACACCAAAGAAGATCGCGTAAAGCACCGGCACGACAATCATCGTCAGGACGCACGCAAAGGCCAGGCCAAACATGATGGTCGCCGCCATCGCCACGAAAAACGGATCCTGGAGGAGCGGAATCATCCCGAGCACCGTGGTCACCGCGACCAGCAGCACCGGCCGCAAGCCGGCTCACGCCGGCGTCGAGGAGCGCTGTATATGGCGTCTTTGCCCTCGTCGCGTTGTGTATAAACCTCGTCCACTAAGACGATCGAGTTCTTGATCTGCTCGCCCGCCAAAGCGCAATCACGCCGAGCAGAGCCATAAAGCCGAACGGCTGGTTTGTAATCAGCAGCCCCGCCGTCACGCCGATAATCGCCAATGGCACTGCCAGGCAAATTACCAGCGTGGAGCGGATCGAATTGAACAGACACACCACGATGAACACCATCAGCATCAGTGCTCCTGGAAGAGGCTTCGCCAGGGCGGCGCGGGCCTCTTGCGAATCCTCGTACTCACCACCCCATTCGAGTGAATAGCCCGGAGGCAGCTTGATCTGCTGCGAGTCTCGACCGCACCCGGTTGAACAAATGGCTGCTGGCAGACCGGATCGCGGGTCGGCATGAACCGTGATGGTTGGGTTGCGATTGCGCCGCATCACCACAGGGTCTTCCCAGTCCACCTCGACGCCGGAGACGACCTGGCTCATGGGGATCATCTTCTTGGCGGCCGGGCTCCAGATTTGCATGCTTTGGATCATGCGTGACATCGCTTCGCTCCGGCGAGGGGGGACGAGCGACGATCGGCAGCAGCCTTGTCTCCTGTGGGAAGATTCCCGTGCCCGGCGCTGCCCGGCTCGCGGTAGAAGCCGACGCACGCGTCCTTCAAAGCCGGTTTCCAGCGCCTCGGCTACATTGACGCGGGTGATGCCGTTGCGGCGCGCCTGGAGTTCGAGCAGCTCGGGGCGTATGACCTTTTCACGCTCGCGCCAGTCGCTGCGTACGCCGATGGCTCCGCCGTCGTCTTCGATGATTCTCTCCGCCTGTTGCGGCCAGTGCGCGCAGTGTTCGCATGGTCGGGACCGCGGAACCGCAGCTGAATGCGTCCGCCGCTGCCCGGGCCCAGGAGAAACTTCTTGGCGACAGCGTTGGCGTTCGGGGTAGTTGTTGTCCAGGTACTTCTGGATTTCGGCAATCAGCCCGTCGATCTTCTTATCGTCATCGACTTCGACCAGGAACTGAACGAAGGCCGGATTCTGCCGTTCCGGCGTGTACACCAGCAGGAAGCGCAGGGCGCCGCCGCCGATGAATGACGAAATATGCGTGACGCCGGGCTGAGCCCGCATGAAACGCTCGACGGCGCCGGCGTACGCCTCCGGATTCGCGGATATGGGTGCCGGCCGGCAGAAAGCGTATCCACCATGAATTGCGGCCGGGTCGCGGGCGGGAAGAAACTCTGATCGAGAGTGCGGAAGCCGTACAAGTGCCGCGGCGAATAGCACCAGCCGTGCCGGCCAACGACCGCCCAGCGCAACCGAAGTGCGGCAACCAGGAAGCGGCGGTAAGACCGGAACAGGAACCCCCATACGGATCTCTTTCGGTTTCTGTATCGGCGCTCGGCTTGAACATGAGATAGCCCAGCAGTGGAGTGAACGTGATCGCCGCCACCCAGCTCAGTGCCAGGGAAATGAGTATGACCCAAAACAGAGAATTGCAATACTCGCCGGTGCGATCCTCCGATAATCCGATGGCCGCGAAGGCGACAACAGCGATGGCTGTTGCTCCAAACAGCGGCCACTGGTTCTGCGAGATCACATCGCGAATCACGTGAATCTTTGTCCTCGCCGGACTTCGATTCGCACCTGAAGCCCCTCGGTAACGACGATCGCATTGTCGGTGAGCATGCACAGCGCGATGATGAGCGCGCCCAGGGAGATGCGCTCCATCAGAAGGCTGCCCTCCAGGTACATCACCAGGAACGTCCCCATGATTGTCAGAAACAGGACGACGCCGATAATCAACCCCGCCCTGCGGCCCATCGCGAACAGCAGCACGACGAAAACGATCGTGACCGCTTTGCCCAGATTGAAGATGAAGCTGTTCGTGGCCTTGGTGACCGCCGTGGGTTGGAAGTTGATGTCGCCGATCTCGATTCCGATCGGTTGGTCGCGTTTCAGCGCATCGAGCTTGCGCCGGACGCCGTTGCCCATCGTCACCACGTTGCCGCCCTGCACCGTGGAGATGCCCAGGCCGATGGCCGGCTGGCCGTCGTACCGCAGCAAGCGGCGCGGCGGATCTTCGTAGCTGCGGCTGATGGTCGCGACGTCCCTGAGGAACAGTTGGCGGCCCGTACTGTCCGGACCCGATCACCAACCCGAGCATGTCGTCGGCCGAGTCGGAAACCGCCCGTCGGATCGATGGCGATGTGTTCGTCTCCCACGCGCAGGCGTCCGCCATCGGCAGCGACGTTCTTCGCCTGTAGCTGGCCGTAGATCTGTTCCTCGTTGATGCCGAGCTGTGCCAGCCGTTGCCGAGAAATTTCCAGGAAAACGACTTCCTGCTGCTCGCTGAACAGATCCACTTTCTTGACGTCCGGCACCAACAGCAGTTCGCGGCGCAGGAACTCCACGTAGCGCCGCAGCTCGGGCTGCGAAGAACCCGTTGCCGGTAATCGCCAGGAAGACGCCGTAAACGTCGCCGAAATCGTCGACCACGATCGACTTGCCGCGAACCGAGGGCGGCAGCCTGGATTGGACGTCGTCGATCTTGCGGCGCAGTTCGTCCCACACCTGGGGGATGGCGGCTCTTCTGGAATCGATCTTGGATGACTGCCGTGCACCACGATCGTCCGCGCGTGGATTCCGACTCGACGCGCTTGAGTTGGCCCAGTTGCTGGCAGGCGGTTTCAATCGGGTTGGTGACCTCCCTGGCGACCTCCTCGGCACTGGCTCCCGGATAGGGCGTGATGATCAGCGCTTCCTTGATCGTGAACTCCGGATCCTCAAGGCGTCCCAGCTTGTGATATGCGACGCAGCCCGCCCAGGAAGACAAGAAACATCAACACGAAAACTACCCGATTCTTGCGAACCGATAGTTCGCCGAGGTTCATCGGTCGCCGCCTCCAAGCGCGTCGCCCAGATCGCGAACCTTCATCCCCTCGGTCAGGAACGGCGCGCCTGCCACTACGATGCGGTCGCCCGGCCGCAACCCGGAGACGATTTCGACCTCGCCGCCCGTCGCGGCGCCCATCTTCACGATGCGGCGGCTCACCATCTGATAGGGTCCGATGACCCACGCCACCTGGTCTCCGCCGGCCTGCTTGTAAACCGCGGAGATCGGGACCAGGATGCGTCTGCCGAGTGTTCCGGGCCGCCGGTAGCGTCGCCGTGACCGTGGCCGTCATTCCCGGCAGCACCAGTGACGCCGCGAGGCGCCTTCATGGCGACGCGAACCTGGAACGGTCTGTGTCGTCGGGTCCGCCACTTGCGCGACTTCCTTGATGCGTACCGGAAACTGTCGGCCAGGCGCTGTGCTGAACTCCGCAACCATCTGTGTAATGGCCGCCGAGCGAACGTCGGCGGCAATCGCCGCCTCCGGTACGTCCGCAACCACGTCGATCTCGTCGACGTTTTGGAATGTCACCACCGGCTTGTTCGCAATGATGGTCTGATTCTCCTCGACGAACCGCTGCGCGACCACGCCGTCGTATGGAGCGCGCAGAGTGCTGTCCCTGAGTTGGATGTTCGCTTCGGCCAGACGTCCCTCGATCGTGCGAACCTGCGCCTCCTGGGCGTCGATGTCTTCCTTGCGGGAGATGCCTTCCCTTCTCAACCAGCTGGAGGGCTGCCTTTTGCTCTTCCTGGGCAACGCGGTAGGCGGTTTCCGACAGTTCGTATTCCGCGCGTGAGACGGCACTCGTCTTGACCAGCCTCCCGTAGCGCTCGAATTCCGTCTTCGCGTTCGCCAGCTTCGCCTCAGCCGCCCTTAACTGCGCCTCCCGCCGAAGTCGCTCTTCGGGACGTTCCCAAGCCGGAGTGCGCTGAGGGTAGCCCGAGCCTGGTCGAGTTGGCCTTGTACGGATTTGCAGCCGCGCTTGAAATTCGTCCTGCCGGAGTTGGGCGACCACCTCGCCTTTGGCGACTTTCTGTCCTTCCTTCACCGGCAGTCTGACCAGCAGGCCCGGAACCTGAAATGCAAGCTCGACAGTCTTCGACGCCTCCACCTTTCCCGGAAAGGTACGCGCCAGCGATTGATCCCCGTCCGTCACGACCATCGTTTTGACGGGGCGGGCGATCTCCGAGACGAGTCTCGCTCTGCCGCGAGTACCCGGCGGTGAGACAGATGATTGTCAAGCGCAGCGAGCTGGAGTAATGGATGGGCGCCTCGCTGGGTCCACTGCATGTCATTCCTTTCACGATGCCGATCCTATTCGCCATACTTGGGAAGCCCTGTGGCGTTGATTCACCTTCGGGAATGCAGATTCAATTTGTCGGATCAAGAAATAGAATCAATGCCGCCGGGACCGAATCAACTATGGCGTGGTTCACGCCATCGATATATGACCACCGCTCAACTACGGCCCTCCGGCACGCTGGCCTCCTGGCTGCTCAAACCTCTGCGCTGGCTGTTCATTGCCCTTGGATTTCTGTTTCGAGTCGCGCTTGTCGGTTGGCGCAACCTTGGCGATCTACTATTCAAACCTGCCATGGGCCTGGCTGCGCCCGGTCCTGGCACTGGCATTTGCGGCGTTTGGTATTTGGGCCCTATGGAGGTCACGCAGACACGCGCAGGTTATTGGCCTTTGCCGGACTGTTTCTGATCGTGCTCGTGTGGTGGATCTCCATCCGCCCTTCACATCATCGTCCGTGGCGGCCGGAGGTAGCGGTGATGCCGCGCGCAATCATCGATGGCGACCGCGTACATATCACTGGCGTCCGCGATTTTGAGTACCGCACCAAAGATGATTTCACGGTGCGATATCAGGAGCGTGACGTATGGCTCTCGTCTCTCACTTCGATAGATTTCTTCATATCCTACTGGGCGCCGGGACCGGTGGGACATACCTTTCTGAGCTTTAACTTCGACAATGCGCTGCCTGTCTGCATCTCAATCGAAACCAGACCGGAGGTTGGGGAAGGCTTCGACCCCATCGCCTCACTCTTCAAACAATTCGAGCTGATTTACGTCGTAGGCGATGAGCGCGACATCGTACGCGTACGCACCAATTTCCGGCACGATGACGTGTACCTCTACCGTATCCGGACTACGCCCGAAAACGCGCGCCGGCTCTTCTTGATCTACCCTTAGCCGGATCAACGAGCTCTATAATCGGCCGGAGTTTTACCATCTATTGAGCAATAGCTGCACGATCAACATCGTCCGCTATGCGAGGGCCGTCGGCAAGCCAGGCGGGTTTGATGTCCGCCACTTTCTCAACGGTCTCATTGACAGCTATCTCTACAGCATAGGCATTGTGGATACGACACTGCCCTTTCGAGAACTGCGGCGGCGTTCGCTGATCAATAACGCCGCGCGGGCGGCGGATGACGCGCCGGATTTCTCCCAACGCATTCGCGCGGCCGTGCCTGCCGCAACCTGATGTTCAAGCCTGATCGATCTCAAAACGAGCCGGCGTAAGACTGCTAATTGTTACCACAGCCGTAGTGGCCGCCGTCGGCTCTCTTGCTGCCGCGGATTCCGCAGCCCCAGTCGTATCACATGTTCGCCGATCAACGCAGTTTTCTGGGTATCCCCAATTTTGGCGACGTGGTTTCCAATCTTCCTTTCGCCGTGGTTGGACTCTGGGGTCTGGTGTTATTGCTGCGATCCAATTCGAACACAACTCAGTGCCGTTTATCGATCGGCGGGAACGCTGGCCGTACCTGATTGTTTTCGCGGGACTCCTGCTTACGGCATTCGGTTCTTCGTACTATCACCTGCGCCCAGGCAACGCAAGGCTCGTTTGGGACAGATTGCCGATGACGATCGTGTTCATGTCGCTGGTTTCCGCGATTATCGCGGAGCGCATCAGCCCGCGGACCGGTCTGTGGTTGCTGCCGGTGCTTCTGGTAATAGGGCTCAGGCAGCGTGTTGCAGTGGCACCTGAGCGAACTCCACGGCGCAGGCGATTTGCGATTCTACTCCGCGGTGCAGGCGTATTCCACTCTATTTCTGTTGATCGCACTTCTCCTCCCGTCGAGCTACACGCGAGGCTCAGACCTGGCGATTGTGGCGGGTTTCTATGTGCTCGCCAAAGTCCTGAGATCTTGGACAGGCCGATCTTCGAACTGGGACATCTCGTAAGCGGCCACACATTAAAGCACCTCGCAGCGGCAGCGGCCGGGTACTGGATTTTGCGAATGCTTTGAAGCGACAGAGCCGAGCGATGACCTTCTTCTGGTTCCCAGTTGTATTGATTGTCGCAATCTTGCTTCTCATGGAGGCAGGCCGCCGGTTCGGAATTCAGTGGCGAATCAGGAATCGGGAAAACTCGTTAGGTGGAAGCGGCACTGTAGAGGCGGCTGTTTTCGGTCTGATGGGACTGTTGATCGCGTTCACTCTTTACGGAGCTGAGACTCGATTCGAGACACGCAGAAGCCTGATTGTCGACGAGGCAAACGCCATTGCGACCGCATACCTCCGCCTCGACCTGCTCCCGGAAAACGCGCAACCGGAATTGCGGGAGAGTTTCCGGGAATACGTCCAATCCCGGCTGGCGATCTATCAAAAGATCCCCGACTGGGAAGCGATGGACGCGCTGAACAGTGAGCTCAGCGCATTCGACAGCCCTGCAAAGGCAAATCTGGAAGCACGCGGTCGCCGCAAGCAAAAACGCAAATTCTCCGGCGGTGCAAACGCTCGTAGTGCCATCCATCGATCGGATGATCGACATCGCGACCATCCAGACCGTCGCGCTCCAGAGACATCCCGCCGGCCGCCGTGGGGAATGCTGGCGCTCACCCTGCTGGTCTCTTGCCTGCTTGCGGGCTATAGCATGTCCGGCTCCCGAACCCGAAACTGGGTGCATATCATAGCGTTCTGCCTGCTGTTTAGTGCCGTCATCTATGTGAATGTAGATTTCGAGTATCCACGTATGCGTGGTTTCATCCGCATCGACGAGATGGATAGGCTGCTGGTACAGACATTGGAGGACATGAAGTGACCGGGCATGTCGCAGCCCACTTAAAGTGGACCATTTCCCGGATCGGGCGAATCATTGCCAAAAGGGAGTCAATACGTGGACCAACAACACCATTGGGACCGTAGACGAATTCTCCGCAATTCTGGCGACCGCCGCGTGGCGGACGCGTTTAGGCTTCCGGGCATTGGCGTATGCCGGTACGTTGACAAAAGCACAGCGAGACAAACCTGAACCCAAACGAAATTGTCTCCCTCATGCAGGAGGGCAACGAGCGCTTTCGCCGCGGCGGCAAGCTCACGCGCGACTACGTGGCGGAGCAGAGTGCCGCGGCCAAAGGCCAGCACCCGCCGCCGTCATTCTCAGTTGTATCGATTCGCGCGCACCGGCCGAGGTCATCATGGACCTCGGCATCGGCGACGTGTTCAATGCTCGTGTGTGCCGGCAATGTCTCGAACGACGACATCCTTGGCAGCATGGAGTTCGCCTGCAAGGTGGCTGGAGCGAAAGTCGTCCTGGTAATGGGACACACCTCGTGCGGGTGCGATCGAAGGAGCTATCGACGGAGTCAAGTTGGGTAATCTTACAGGATTGCTCGCGAAGATCGCCCGGCAATCGAGGCGACTACTCTTCCGGGTGATCGTTCGTCGAAGAACCCGGCTTTCGTGACGCGTCATGGCAGGAAAAATGTGGAATTGACGATGAACTCATTCGGGCGAACAGAGCGCGATACTTCGCGATTTGGAGTCCGCCGAAGGCGATCAGGATCGCAGGAGCAGTGTACAATCTGAGCACAGGGAGAGTGGACTTCCTCCCTGGGCCCTGACGTCGCACGCCTGCGCAGTTCCCAGCCCAGCAGGATCCTCGAATACGCCGCAGATCAAAGCAAATGCGGCGATCAGCAACGCCAGCCCGATTACGCCGACGAAAGAGTCGGGACACGAAGCATAATGCCGAAGAGTACCGTCGTCACCGCCGCCGCTGAGAGCCAGCCAGCCAGATATCGCCTGGAATATCCTTGCGCGGATGGATCGCCCTCGATGATTCTAATGGATGCCGGTTGCTACCGCCCAGAGCCAAACCGAGAAGCACGAACGCCATGGGCGCCGGTAACGAAGTGCTCAGCGTCATGACGCCGCGCCCATAGCCCGAGGGAGTTGCCCTCGATCCGCCATCAGCACGCAACCGTGCTGGCCGCGGTTGCCGATTGCGGCCGCCAGGGATAGAACACCGTGCACGATGGCGTACAGCCCCGAATAACGAGCGCCAACCTCGCCGGCGTCACGCCGGGCCACGCAAACGCCAGTCACACCGGAGGCCGACCGCGAGTCCAGCCCCGCAGGCAGCACCGACCCATCCACGTCCATGGAATAATCAGCAGACCGAGTTGTACTGATTGTTCGTCGCTCAAGAGGCAACCTCCTGGCAATGAATTCCCGTGACGGACCGCGGCCTATCACCCCAGCCGTCGACTGGCCGCCGCATCCCACTTCACCTAGCGACGCGTCGTCCGGCGTCAGCGCCCCGGCGGTGCCTCCAATCACAGCACCAGCGCCGGCTCCTCGACCGCGCCCGATGATGGCGCCTGCCGTAGCGCCGCCCGCCGCGCCAACACCCACATTTCTACGTCCCGCCTACGCCGTTCCACTGCTGCGATTGTTCTTTGCTTGAGGTTGATGGTTCTTGACGGCGCAGCGATAACCGGTACGGCGGTTTCAGCCAACAGCCCCACGGATAGGATTGCGGCACATAGTGACTTTCTCATACGCCTCGCCCTCCGCTAGATCGTGACTGCAACTGGTCGGCCAAACCTGCGTAGAAAGGCCTCCAGGGTTGTAGCCCTATCAATTTCCGCCATCTTGCGCGAACGCGATGGCACAGTTTTGTCCTTTGCGGACCACCCAAAACTTAATGCGCCTCGGACCCGATTTCCTGCATCGTCAGGGACGTTGGCCTTCGCTGCTCCTGCGGCCTGTTCAGAAGAAGGTGACGCTGGCCTGAAAGCGAGGCGCGACCCATTTGAAATCATCTTTTCGGCGAAGCGAGGCATAGATGTATTCGGCGCCGAACAGGTAGAGAGCGGACGGGTTGAACTAATGATATTCCCTGAAGCGTAGTTACTCACGTGATAATTTGTCCCCGGATCCGCTGCCGTGTTGTTGATCCTGAAGATAACCATAACTGACTGTGGATCTCACGATCTTTGTCAATAGTGCTGATACCCGAAGGTACTCGACCACGTCGGAGTGGCAACCAGCTTTCCCTCTGCATCAAACCCACATCGAACCAAGACCGTAATTGTCGTTGCATAGTAGTTCGCAATTCCCTTTTACCGCCGATGCCCTGAAAGACGATCGTGTCTCGCAAATGCCCGAGCCGCCATGATCCCGAAACCGACACCCCGTATCCATTCACGTGCTTTCTTAGATCCGGTACCGTCGTATTCGGAACGAATCCTCCCACCGACCGGAAAATTGTTGCCGCGTGAATATGTCCGTGAGTTGTTCTCGTAGCGATAAAACAAGACGAAGTCCGGGCGCAGCGAGCTTGGCTCCGGCACCCGAATTGCGTGAAGAAGGGAACATCCGTGCCCGACTTCTCAACCGTCAGGCCTATCCAGTTATGATGGTTCAGCGGCTGCGTATATCGAATTGCGGTGTGCGGAGCCCCATCATCCCAGGCGCTCCATGAAAATCGAGGGTATCTGGAAATGCGTCCGGATCTCGGAATGCGCTCCAGGTCTGCCCCGCAAGAAAGTTCTTATACTGTCCCCAAAAGCTGCGGACGTTCGGAGTATTTCGTCCGTTGGTGCCATACAGATCCCAATCCACAAATCCCTTGAGAGTGTCGTTGCCCAGCGGTTGGCGGAATTCCACCACGAACCGCGACTTAGCCGTATCGAAACCGTTGAATTCCTTGATTTTGGTTGGGAACTTGTAGCGGGAAGCTGGATGGCACCATTCCGCCGTACCAGAATCCGGCCATATTCAAATCGTAGAATAGGTCCGTCTTCACAAATCCACGGACGTTGGCGGGCGTTCGTGTTCCTGGTATCCGGAAGAAACCTCGCAGCGTCGGATCGAGTTCCTCATTGTCAATGCGCGGCGCTTCCTCGGGAAACTCGCTGACCGTCTGTCTTTTGCCCGCGTCTCCCTTGCCGATGTAGGTGGCTGGCAGGCGGCGCGGCCGCGGACGTTGGCTGGCGGAGGCGTAGCCCCGCGCGCTTTGAGAGCTTTCAGGCTCTGTTCTATCCTCGCAATCTTGCTCCCGCAGCTGCTGAACCTTTGCTTTCAATTCCTGCGGCAGCTCGGCAGCCGGGTTCTGGGCAGGAGTGCGCATGCCCCCGGGAAATAGAAGCACAAACACTGGTGCCCTGACTGGCGCCAGATGTCACATCACGAGCACCCCTTCCCTTCCGCAAGCCACCACCGTAACGGTTCGCAGACCCGGATGCCAGCCCCGAATGATCGGATGCAAAAACCTTTCTCGCGGCATCCCGTCAATTGGGTAGTCTTCAGGCATCCGTCCAGTAGATCCGGGCATCGACATTGGTGAGGAGTGCAATCACTCCCGGGAGGGTCATCGTGTCGATAGGAAACCTCTTCTCTCGGGAAGAAACAGCAGGGTTTTTCGCTCCGGAGTTGGTGGGTCCTGCTTTTGCGCTGGCCTCTTCGCCGTCGCACTCGGCGTACTGGTTTTCACCAAAACCCGTCTGGACCTTGGGCGTGGTGATGATGGCTTTTAGCCTATACGTACTCGTCGAAGGAGCCTCTTAAATTTTCCTGTTTGCGGCGATGATGGGCTGGCGCTCCATCGCGACGATCGGTGGTTGCTTTACTCGAGGGGCCTCGGTCGCCAATCGGCGTGGGCATCATCACCCTTCGCACCCCGGGATCCACCGACGCGTACCGATCACCGCTGGTCATCCTTATCGCAGCCTGCGCCTTCATCAATGGGGTCCCTGCAGATCATCGAAGCCAGTGCGCCTGCGGCGCGAGAGATCGCCGGCTGAGGCCTCGGACCGGTGTCTTCGGCGGAGTGGCGTCCGCTGCTTTCGCGCTCGGTGGTCATGATGCGGCCACTGGCCGGAGCGCTCGCGATCGTCCGCCTGATCCGGTTGCAATTCTGCGCTTTGATCTCAGCGACTGTCTGAGAATCAGCGCAGACGCTTCAAAGTCCGCCGCGCGCTGCCGGCCGCCCATCGAACATCGGAGCCCACCTGTAGGCGAGTGGCGCAACGCCCATGCCCGGAGCGCCTGGTGCGAATAATATCACGTTTTCCGTCTCTACCACGAGGAAGACCACCAGGCCTGAGCAAGAGCCGGGCCAAGCCCAAAACGGGACGGCTCCGGTTTCGAACAGAACCTGCATCGGCGGCGTGCGTGCAGGCTCATCCGGAGCGCCTCTTTCGAGCCGGCCTCTCGAAAACCGGGGCATAAGCGTGGGCCCAGTTCTGTTCAGTCTCCGGGATGATGGGGATTGGCCCCGTGCTGAGATTCGGGCTGAGTCTTCCGGGACGGCGCGCTCCAGGGCGTGAACGTAGAGTCGATGGACATAGAGCAGAAGCGGCCCCTGATCCTCACAACATAATGCGCCTCGGATAGGCTCCTTGAATCTACGCCAGTGTAGGGTACCACCTGCAACGCCGCAGATCGCCTGGCGTATATCCGGGGTTCCGCATCATGCACGACAATGGCGTGGCAGATCTCGTGAAGAGTAGCCGCGCACAGAGTCAACCCGCTGCGGCGTCACTTCAAATCCGCGGCTCGGTTGGCGGTCCGGTGGCCGGCCTGGTTGCTGAGCCGGGTTACTCCCGCTGTCGGCACGCCGGAATCTGGTAGAGTTTAGCCGGACGCCGGAAACTGTCGGTCGGAGTCGAGTTTGCGATGGGGATGCTGGATGACTTGCGCCGTCAGGATCCCCGTCGGATTCCACCGTTTCCTCTGGTCGAATCATCTGCCTACGCAAGGACCTATGAGATTCCCAGGAGGTTTGGGGCCTGAATCAAACCCGACCCGGCACATTCTTTTCAGCAGAATCTCAGATCACCTCGCGCTCACGCGGAATAGATCCCCGCCTCGATATCCGCTCGGTCCTGACGTCGGGTGCTCCTCAGGTTACCCTCCTTGCGCCATCTCGAGGAGTTGGTATTCCCTCGGCCACGATTCTCCATGGTCTCGACATTGACTCCTACGCGGTCCAGGCTGGCTCGACTCACCTCTCGTCCTTACGATCCCGGGTGAAATTGTTTGCCGCGGATATGGCAGCCGCTGAGCGCACCATGAGTAGTCGGAACTACGATCTTGTGCTCTGCTGCGGCGTCCTGATGTATGTGGACGAAACCACCGCCGAAAAGTCGTGCGCAGCCATGTTTCTCGTGCTCTGCTCATCTGGTTGGCCTCATCTGCCTCGCTCCTCCCGGGGCACAATCCCGTGCGGTCGGAGGTGCGCGAGTCGGACGGAGCCTTCATACATAACATGGACCGGATGATTCGCCGGACTGGCGGCAACGTAGTGTCTTTCAACCTGGGTCGGCACTAGCACCTCCGGATCCAGTCCGCTGCCATGTGATCTTAGCCGAGCCATCCACGAAAACAAGGCACAGAGCCCCAGACGCGACGTAGTCCACGCCCGACCGTAAGGTGGGGCAGGCGCTTTCGCCTGCCAACTACATTCTCTCAGCTTCTCAGACTCAGGGAGCGCAAACCAACCACGCTTTTCTTTGCGCCTTCGCGCGCCTTTGCGTGAGAACCCGCTTTCTAGCCTCTGAGGAGCAATCCCTACCCAACACCAGAAGATAGCCCGCATGAGCGCCTCGCGCGTAGTCAGTGCGAGCCGGCCGCTAGTCCCGGTAACGTTGGCGACGGCGAAACTGACGCCGCCTCAGATTGCGCTCTACCGGAACGCCGGGGATGGGACGCGGATAAGGCGACGCGTAGAACACCCCGCCCGTATAGTGAAACGCGTCTCTCCGGCACCACCGTCCGCCTCCACCCCAATCGCACCTGGCAGCGACCCGGGCAACAGACTAGCAGGACTAACGATGAGCGAACCAGCATCGAGCACGGCCAGGAAAGCCTCGCGATGCGCCGGGTTGGCAGTTCCCAGACTGAGATTGACAATATCCATACCTTGAACTTGGCACCACGCGAGCGCCTGCAGCAGAGTCTCGATCGTGGCGCTCAGCCGCCGGTCGAAGACTTCACGGCGTACAGATCCGCCTCTGGGCGCCCACTGGCGGTATCGCGCCCGCCACTGCTGTTCCGTGGCCCAAGCGGTCCACAGGCTCGCGCTTCCCCCGCGAACGAAATTCCACCCGCGAGAGACCCCACGTGAGGGTGGCCTGCGCTGATTCCGCCATCCACAACCGCGACCCTTATACGGCGATCTGTACCGCAAGTGCGTCGCATTGGCCAAGCGTAATGGTCTGGTCCGCGATCCGCGCCAGCGCCGCGCGGTGCGTGAAGAGGATCACGGTGCGTCCCGTCAGCGCCGAGGTGAGGCGACTCGGCGATCGCGAACTCGTTGGCCTCGTCCAGGGCCGACGTCGGCTCGTCCAGCACCAGCACCTTGGGGTTGGCCAGCAGCGCCCGCGCCAGCGCAATCCGCTGGCGCTCTCCAGCGCGAAAGAGTCTGTCCGCGCTCGGCCAGCGATGTGTCGTAGCCTTGCGGGAGGCGCAGGATTCGCTCGTGGATTGCGGCGGCACGCGCCGCGGCGATCATCTCCGCATCGTCCGCATCCGGACGCGCGTAAAGAATACTTCTCACGCACCGTAGCATGGAAGAGGTAGCGGCAATTGATCCACCAGCATAATCTCACGCCGAAGATCGGCCAGCCGGATTTCGCGCAGATCAGCGCCCATCCAGGCGGATCGAGCCCTCTTTCGGATCGTGAAAGCGTGACCAGCAGGTCGGCCAGCGTCGATTTGCCGCGGTTCCGCTGGGCCCGAGTATCGCGCAAATGCTTCCGGGCTGCACTCGAAACGAGAGGCCGCTCAGCACAGGCGTGCCGGCATGCGAAAACGCAGCGTCCTCCACCGTAATCTCGCCGCGGACCACGTCGAGTGGCGCTGCATCGCGAGCTTCTACTACGGCGGCGGGCGTATCGAACAACTCCCACACCCGGGACAGCGAGACGCCGCCCCGAAACCAGATTGGTGTATAGCCCCATCAGGTTTTGCACCGGCGCCAGCAGCCGCGCGTGGTACGCCATCATCGCCAGCCAGCGACCCGGTGGAGCAGGCGCCCTTCCACGACCAGGCTCCCGCCATACAGAAACAAAGGCGGCGGTACAAAACCGTGAGCAGCACGCCGGGCACGGCGCCGGCCAGGAAGTTGGCGATCTGCATGCGCAGCAGTGCATCCACGAAGCTGCGATTGCGCGCGCGGAACCGCACCGCCCGCGCTCCTGCGCACTGCTCGCCACTACCGACGCGAACGCCGAGCAGCGTCTCCAGCAGAAAGTTGCCGATTTCCGCGCTCGATTCACGCACGACGCGCACCCTGCCTGCCAGCCGGGCCTGGAATTGTCGCAGCGCCCAAATGCACACCGGCAAAACAGCCACGCTCAACAGAAACAATTTCTGCATTGAGGCTCGCCATGATGGCCGCGCTGCCCGCCAGAAACACGACGTTCGAAAGCACGCTGAGCAGGCTGTCCGCCGACACGCGCTGCACTTCCGCCACGTCGTTGTTGATCCGCGAGACCACATCGCCCATCCTGCTGGACGCCCAGAATCGCGGCGAGAGCGTGTGCAGATGACGATAGAGCGCCAGCCGTGTGTCGAAACAGGATCGCCGCCGATGCCTTCACGTATTGGTAGCTGGAGAACGTGTTGAGCGCAAAGTTGAGCAGCGTTGCCGCCAGCATCAGGCCGCTGACCGTCAGCAGCTTGTCGAAATTGCGTTTGAGCAGCGCTTCGTCAATCAGCAGTTTCTCTGAGATGTATGGCTGGGCCAGGCCGAACAGGGTAGCCGCCACACCCGTCAACAGCACCAGCACCAGCGAGGGCCAGTAGGGCGCCGCAAATTTTAGCGCGCGCCGGTAACCCGCAAGCGGAATGGAGCCCTGATGCACTTGTGCGTCTCAACTACGGCAGGACAACCATTCCCGCCATCGTCGTATCGTTATTGAGGTCCCACGTGCGCTCGTACTTCAGCGTCACCGCGTCGTACACCCTCGATTTCATATCCCGCCCCATAGATGTAGAGCTCCTTGCCGTCGGCGCTCATGCCGAAACTGAAGCGCGTACGGCGAGGGGACCTCCGCGGTCTTGCCCAGGTGGTTATTGCCGAGGTCGAACGACCACAACTCTGCAGCGGCGATTGCCGTGCATCCGTTCGAGATGATCGCATAGGCCGCTTTCTTGTCGGGCGCCACGTGCAGCCCCGCCATGCCGGTGGGCGCCGGTCCGATGGGCGAGAAGTCCATCTTGCGCGTGTTCAGATCGAAGCGTCCGATGCCGAACAGGCGCGAGTGCACGATCGGGTCCGTCGAGTTGAACACCGAAACGTAAACGCCGGGTTCCGTAATCGAGTCCAACTGCCCGCCGAACGAGATCGATTCGATGCCGGGCAAATCGGGCTTCGAGAGTGGTAGACGGTCTACTACTTTGAAATCCGACGTATTCAGGATCACCACCGAATCGCGGAACTGGTACAGATACTTGCCGTCGGGCGAGATTTGAAAACCACCCCCGCGGCCGCCCCTGCGATGCGCGCTCGTCTTCGGGAGCCAGGTCGGCGGTGCGCGCGATCTTCTGCTGCTCCAGATCGATCACGGTGTACTTCGGCTTGCCGATTTCGTACCGGTCAATCTGTTTGGTGATCTCGGTGGTCAGTGCGTACACCAGTTTCCCATCGGGATCCGGCGCGCCGCCATTGAACCGGTACCGTTTGGCGCCGTTATCCAGCACGAAATGGTTCAGCACCTTGCGGGTAGCCACGTCGATCACTTCCACGCCGGCGTGATCGTTAGTAGTAACGAAGATCTTCTTCTTATCGTGAGACAGCCGCAGGCTGACGGGAAGACCGGTCTCCAGGTGTATGCGGTCGGCGATCTTTCCCTTTGCTTCGTCGAACACAATCACCGAGTCCGGATACGCGCCTAGAAACAGCGTTCCAGCGCACGCGGCGCTCGCGGCATAGCGTAAGTCGCAGCGATCAGAGTTCCTCATGGAAACACCAGATCCAGGTTGCGCCAGTCCTTTGTGGCCGCGGCGCATTTTGCGGCCCAGTTGGGATAGTTGTTGAGGTGGTCGGGCACCTGCGCCGGCCAGAAGCAGGTGACGTAACAATCGTAGATGTCGCGCTCCACGGGCTGGCACAGCCCCGCCGTGCCGCCCGGCAGAATCCACTTCCCACCCCGGCGAGAACGCCAAGAGCACAGCCCATGGGGACGTGCGGCCGGAGCGCGGCGGCACGGGATTCTGCTGCATCGCCACTACGTCTTCCTTGAGGGACGTCGACATACTCGTCGATGCGGCGCGCCTTCCTATTTGCAGGTCGCAGGTGCTTTCATAGGCCCTTCCTTTCGGCGAAATTGTTCGAGGAATTCCGGGTTCTGCGCGCGAAATCGTACCATAGATCGCGCAGGCACAGTGTCGGTCCAGTCCCGTATCCAGTCGCAGTAGTGCAGATTCGGATGACCGGTGTCGCCGTAGCGCACGTATGCCTCGTGGTGGCAGCCGCCGGCGCACAGCGGGCGCGCCGCAAGCAGCTATGGCAATCGTATTTGCCGTCGATGTGGCCGCGATCCAGAAACGCCTGCTGCTTCGCGCGATCGATTCCGGTAGCGATGTTGCCCAGCGCGTGCGTATCGGAATCGACAAAGCGATGGCAGCGGCGCGATGTCGCCGGAAGGACCCACGCCCATCAGGCCGAGACCGGCGCCGCAGGGGTGCGATTTGTTCACGCCCTGATAGAGTTCGGCCAGCGTGTCGCTCGACGTTCGAAAAGCCGTGGAGCTTCGCCGCGCAGCGCATATTCTGAGGTACTCCTCGGCAAGCACGCGAAACTGCTCGAAGACATCGCCCATGCCGCGCTCGCCGATCGCATACAGGCGGTCGGGCGAAGTAGTCACCGGCGCGAATCCGACCTCGTGGAATCCCAGGTCGTGCTTCAGATGACGATAGATGCGACCCACATCCGTCACGCTGGCGGTTAGCGTGACACGCGCCGCGATCGGGCGTGCGGTGCGCTGGCAGCAGTTCGCGCACCTTGGGCGCGATGATGTCGTAGCTGCCGCGGCCGTTGGCGAACACGCGCAAGCGCGTCGTGCAACTCCGTGCGGGCCATCCATGCTCACGGTGACGCCGATGCGGTTAGCTCGGAGAGGAACTCGAATGATCGCCGGAGTAAGCAGCGTGGCGTTGGTGGTGAGGCTGAAATCGATCGACCTGCCTGAGCGCCGGCCTCTGCAGGTTGGCGTACTCCACAACTCGCTCGAGCAGCGGAAAATTCATCAGCGTCTCGCCGCCGAAGAACGTAACGTGCACGCAGCGCCGCTCGCCGGATTGTCGGCAGAACAACATGTCGATCGCGGCGCAGCGGTCGTCGAAATCCATGAACTTCGGCTTTGCCCTGCGGCGTGGCGACCTTGTCCGCGCCGTACTCGTAGCAGTACCCGCAGGAGAGGTTGCATTGATTCGTCAGGTTCAGTCACCAGCGTTTGCAGCGGGAAGACCGCCGGCGGGTTCTGCGGCTGTCTCCGCCGGCGCATCGCCCGTGCACGATAACGCGGCTCTGCGTCAGTTCGCCAAGCAGGCCGATTGCATCCTCGCGTCGTTCAGGCCGAGGCCGCCTGAGCGCAGATTCGCGACCAGTTCCTCGAGCGAGAGCTCACTCGCGGCCAAGATGGTCTCAGCATATCGCAGCCGCGCCGTCCAACTCGAAGATCGCCCGGCGGGCACGAGATAGGCAAAGCGCGCGTCGCCCGCGTAGAATTCGTGAAACTCACCCAGGCGGAAGGTTCTGCGTAAAGGTCGGGCGTCACTTGGTCCACCTCCGGCTGATCCCACTGAATATACGCACGGAACAGCCACGACCAGGTAGCGATTTGCCCGCCAGCGGTTTGCCTTCCTTATCCTTTTCATTCTTGGCGGTGGCCACCGCCCAAACGTCTCCGTAATTATTGCGGCTTGAATTTGCGCTGCGGGTTGGGGCCGTCCAGCGCGGGCGTGAACAAGCCGTTGGAATCGAGGGTCCCGACAAACTCCTTATCGTCGTCGCCGTAGACCGCGTAAAACTCTTCCACCGACCAGGTCACGTCCATCGGGCCGAGCTCCACATCGTCCGCGGTGTCAGGCTTTCCGTCGCGCCCCGCGATGGTAGGCCGACGGCATCGAGCTGCTGGTATCCCTTGGGGCGTCGTTCGCCGCCCCAGCCTGCGCCATCGAAGATCTCGGGAATCACCTTGATGTAGTCCACGCGATCGTACGACGGCAAACGCGCTTTGCAGCACCGAGCGCCTGGCAGCGCTACGTCGCGCTTGCCGGACACAGCATCCGCAGCCACGTCCACCTGCGCAATCAGCTCTCCTGGACTCTGCGACACGATGCTCTTCACCGTTACGCCGGAGCCAAGATCCAGATCCGCGGCTGTCAGCTTGGCCGGCAGCGAGTCGCCCAGAATGCGCAGCCGCACGCCTTGCGATCCCGTCTTAATTGCCGGATGGTCGGTGGTGAGCAGCACGGGAGCGCCCGTGGCGCGCTGCATATGCACATCGAAGCCGAACTCCTGATAGAAACCCCAGAACCAGCGCCCGTCGCGCGTACGTCTGATCGGGGCGACACCCACATCACCTCGCGAACCTCTCGCCTCGCATCGTCCGGCGCCGCATTGGCGGGAACAGCCGCGGACTTCGATCGTCCGCGCCAGGCATACCCGGAATAAACCAGGCTCGTCCCGGTGCGTGTCATCGTCGTGCCGTCTTTGACCGATCGGAGCGTGGTCGAAGTCTTAAATTCGCTTTCTCCGCGCCTGGCTCAATCGTCATCTCGCCGGTGTACCGCCCTTTGCCGGGCAGCCATGCCGAGATCGCCCACCGGCCCGGCCAGCCGCGGCGGACGCATGCGGGCACGCCAGTTGGCCCATTCCGGGCTGTGCAGCCGTAGTTCTTTCCCAGAAAGTCGATGGTCTCATCGACGGGTTGGCCTGCGCCTGGCGCCGCTTCGCGGCATCCGTCGCCGGCGCAGCTGCCGCCGCCGCGCCGCGCCCCCGCCGCCCGCGCCTCCCGGAGGACCGCCCATGCGCCGGAAGGCCGCGTCGGCCTGCGGGAAGAACGCGACGTGCATATTCGTCAGCAGCTTCCAATCCTCTCTTGGAGCGCCTCCACGACAGCGCTTTCGCCAAGCGCATGACAGTTGTTGCATGTGGTGCGAAACGTTTCGTTCGGGATGACCTCGTCCTGAATGCGGTGTTCCGGAATGTACATCAGGGGCTTCTGCCTCTTCGGGAGCCAGCCCGTGATAGGTCGACAGATATTTCAGGATCGTACGCGCTTCCGCGGGCTCGAGCGTCGCGCCGTTGAGCCGCACCATGCGTTTGATTGCCTCTTCCCATCCCTCGGGTGTGGTGCGTTCCCAGGAGATGCGCGAGAGGTTGCCCCTTGTCGTCCTTCTGGTGACATGTGCCGCAGCGTGAAACTACCAGCGGTTCGGTGACCGGAATTCCGTCTTCCGGCTTCTCCGCGGAGCGCGGCCGCGCCGGCGCCGCCACCCCGCCGGCCCTGCGCCGCCGCAGTGCCGATAGTCGCGATGCACGCCAGGATCGTCAATACACAATTCGCAGATCGTATTTCAGCATGCTAGAAAATAATCCTCGCCGTAATCTGAAGGCTGCGCGGACCGCCGTTTTCCTGCGATTGCAGGCTGGTAATCTTGCCGAACGTGGAAGCTGCTGGCGATGTTCAGGCTCGGCGTAGCGTAATTAGGGTGGTTGAACAAGTTGGAAGTAGCGGCGCCGATCTGAACCGCGGTCGATTCCCCGGATGCGCACTGGTCTTGAACAAAGAAACCGAAACCGCTTGAGTGCCCGGGCCGACTACAGACCCGATGGACGAATTCCCTGCCCTGCCGATATTGTTCGCGGGAATCGCAAAGGCCGCCGCGTTTACCCAGTTAGCCGATGCCTTGCGACTGCGGCTGCCAGCTCGCGCCGGGCACTATGTCCGCTCTGCCGGCGCCTTCAAGATTCGGGAAATTGGTACCCATCGGGTCGGCGCCGGAAGCGGTAACCGTCGGTACGGTCCGCTCTGGAACAGCACCACACCCGCGGCCCGCCAGCCTCCGGCGATCCGTCCAGCCAACGGTTCGCGCCGCCCAGCAGCGCTTTCCCTTTACCCACGGGCAGATCGTACACGAAGGTCGAGAGGAAGCGGTGGCGGCGGGTGAACGCCACATTGCCATAATCGAGATCGAAGTTCTGCGGATCGGTGGCCCGCCCGCCGGCCCTCGCCCGTGAAGCCGCTTGGCGAGTAGCCTGCGCCATTGGAGAGATTCTTCGTGAAGGCGTACGAACTCTGGAACTGCAGCCCGTGCGAGAATCGCTTGTTCACCGCGACCGTTAGCGCGTTGTAGTTACTTCTCGCGCCGTTCACATAGTCGGTAATGTGCGCCCAGATGGGGAAGGGCGCCGCGGATTTTCACAGCGTTGAATCCCGCGGTACTGGCCGGCACCTGATCTCTAAATTGATGCTGCTAGCCGAGGTCGCTGCCATGGCTGCCATCGTAAGTCACGCGCAAGGCCGCGCCAAGCCCGAGCGCACGTTCGATAGTCAGGTTCCACTGGCGTAACGTAGGGATCTTTATACCGCTGCGCGCTGGCGTATTCGAACGTGGCGACGCCAGGTTGCGAGATTCGCGGGGAACGCGTACGGGAAGCGGACAGCACCGCTTTTCCGTTCACTATCGAGTTAGTATACGACCCCACCTCACTGGCTTCAACTGCCCAACCGGCGGTGATCAATGCGCTCAGTAACGTTTCGACGTACCGGCCCACTCCTCCACGTATGACAGTCTTGGTCGTCTCCGAAGAGCCGCCACGCGAAACCGGCGCGCGGCGCGAAGCTGGTCTTCTGGGAGTAGTGCATGCTCTGCGGCACCTTCGCGGCGCTGGCGGAGAGTATCGGCGTGGGCGCGATCGACGCCACAAAATCCGGGTTGATCCACTTCATGCCTTTGTCCGGCACCACGACCGCGCCGCGCACGGTAACGCCGTTAACCACCGAATAGTAATCCGGCAGGAAGTCGGCGAGATTATTGAAATGATCGTTGAAAGCGTGGGTGATATTCCCAGCGGAGTCCATAATTCACAGTCAGACGCGAGGTGGGCTTCCAATCGTCCTGCGCGTAGAACGCATACGAAGATCCGTAGGAGAAAGTGTCCGGATTCTTAACCGTCGCCAGGCCCGGTGGAATCGGGAATGCCGAGCAGGAACGAGGCATACGCGTTGCCAATCAGAGAACTCGTCACCGAATTGTTGAACGTGTAAGATCCGGCCCGGCTGCTCGCAAACACGTTCGAAAAGTACGCCGTCATATAGCGGTAGTCGCCGCCGACCTTCAGCGTGTGCCTGCCGTTCACCCAGGTCAGGTTATCGATGAACTGTAGCGTATTGCCTTTGGAAATCGAAGACGAGCCGAACGATGCGCCCTGAAATCCCGTGATGCTGAACGATGGCCCGCCACTGCCCGGCGGGGATCGGGAATTCCGGTGAACCCCACCGCCGCCAGCGTCTGCACCCGCCGAGGTCTTATTGCTGCTCGAGGATTGCGTGCCGTTGAAACCCCCGCGAAACTCATTCACCAAACGAGGCGTGATCACGAAGTTGTGCGCCACCGTGAATCCGGCATCGATCTCGGCGCCAGCGTGGGGCCGGCGTTGACACTCTCCCGTCGGCGCGTTTCTGCACGTCGCGCTTCTTGTAGCTGAAACGCACGAACGCGGTCTGACGGGAGCCGATGTTTTGGTCGAGACGCATGTCGCCCTGATTGCTGCCGATCGGCGTCGGTAGGTTGAGTGCGAAATTGTTCGCGATCGCGCCCGCCGGCCCTGTGTTTGGCAGCGGATAGTAGAGGCTCAAAACCCGCGCCGAAATCGGCGAGATGCGCGAGATCGGTATCTGGTTGTCGGGGAACGGGGCGCCCGTGTCCGGGTCCTGAAGCTCCTATACGCCGAAAGATCCCGCGCGCAGCGCCGTGGATGGCACGCTTTGCAGCAGTACGCTTCCTTGGCGAGCCGCAGTCCCTCGTAGCTGGCGAAGAAAAACGTTTGGTCGTCGCCCGGAGTAAACGTGCGGGATCCGCACCGCCCGCCTACATAACACGCCGAAATCGTTCATATCGAGTTTCGGCACTGTCGCGCTGAACGTGTTCCGTGCATTCAGCGCCGTGTTTTGAAAATTGTTGAACAGTCCCGCCGTGGAAGTGGTTCGAGCCGCCGCGCGAAGTGGTGGTAATGTCGCTGACTCCCGCCGAATTCAGCCGCGTTGTTGATTTCGCTCACGCGAATTTCCGCGATGGCGCCGAAGCTGGGAAACAGCTCCGCAATCGGCGCGCTCGCTGCGCGGGCTCACGCTGCTGATGCCGTCCACCGAGACCGATAACATGCTGGGCTTTGGCGCCGGCGACCGAGAGATTGCCGCTCGAATCGGTTTGCACGCCGGCCTGTGTGGTGAGCGTGGAAATCGGGCTGGTGGAGCCTGCGCCGCGCGATGCAATGGCAATCGGTAGATCGAGGAGTTCTTTGCCCTGTTTCGCATTCGCAATGCCGGAAGTGTCCGTTGTGATTACGGCGTCCGCCGAAGCCTGCACGTTCACAGTCTCGGTCTGGCTTGCCACCGTAGGTGGCGTTGATGCGCATGGTCTGCCGCGATTCCAACCCCAGGTTGGTGAAGAGCGCACGGGAAAATCCCTTAGCCTCCACCGTGATCTCGTAAAACGCCGGGCTCGAGGTTGACCAGCGTGAAGTTGCCCGTCGCGTCGCCGAGGGTGGAACGGCGCGCTGTGGTATCCCGGTTCGTCGCAGTCACGATGGCGTCAGGGCACCGCTGCCCCGGCGGGATCTACGATGCTGCCCACGAACGAGCCGTATGTGGATTGCGCCCATGTTATACGCGGCATAGGCGGATAGTAGTAAGCACTACTTTTGCAAATGGAGTAACTCGCAAACACTGATCCTCCTCAAGAAAAGGGCCTCCGCGGCAACGAAGCGCGGATTCAGTGTCCAAACTGAGGACGGTACCGGCAGCTCCAAGACCAACGCAGTCGGTTTCGGTATCTGTTGATTATGCATATCGCATGCGGCCAGCGCAAAGGCCTATTTGTAACGTGCGGCTCACTTATGAAGTTTTGGAAACACTTTGACTCATCTCGGCTACACTGCTGTAGAGGAGGGGCGTCATGAAGACTGTTGTGCTGGCCATGCTTTTCGGCTGTGTGGTACATTCCCCAGCCCGAGGAGGCCGAAATCGTGGAACCCTCAGGCCGCGGCCGCCTATCTGGATGGTCGTATGGGTTGGTGGGCCGCGTGGCCTTCGGCGGCTCGCGATCACGAAACGTTCTGCGTCTCGTGCCACACTTCCCTGCCGTATGCTCTGGCGCGGCCTGCGCTTCGTACCGCGCTCGGTGAGCAATGCCCCGTCGGCCAACGAGCGCAAGTTCCTCGACAACCTCACCAAACGTGTATCGCTGTGGGCGGAAGTTGATGCCGTTCTATAACGACGCCAAGAGCGGCGTGCCGAAGTCCACCCTGAATCGCGCGGCACGGAGGCCGTTCTGAATGCGCTGGTCCTGGCCCGCTATGAGAGACCCGAAGCCAAAGACGCGCTGCGCAATATGTGGGCGCTGCAACTGAAAACGGGCGAGAAGCGGGGCTCTTTCCCCTGGCTGAATTTTCACAATGAGCCCTGGGAAGCTGGACGACTCGGCGTTTTGGGGCGCTGCCCTCGCTGGCCTTGCCGTGGGCCTGGCGCCCCAGGATTACCGGACCGGCGCTGAGATCCATGAAGGGTTGACACTGCTCAGCGAATACTTGCAGCGCGAACAGCAAAACCAGTCTACGCTGAATCGCGCAGTGGCGCTTTGGGCATCTGCCAGGTTGCCGCGACCGCTGACGCCCGATCAGCGTTCCAACATCGTCCAGGACATTCTCGGCAAGCAGCGCGAAGACGGCGGTTGGAGCGCGTCGTCGCTGGTCGTGAAGGATTGGAAGCGTGAGGGACGGCACTCCGATGAGCGCGGAGAGCGACGGCTACGGTACCGGCCTGATGATCCTCGGCGCTCACGGCAGGCCTGGCGTGGCGTCCGCGCAAGCTCAGATAGCCAAGGGCCTGGCATGGCTGGAGCGGAATCAGGAAACCGCCGGAGCGTGGCGCGCCACCTCGATGAACAAGCAACGCGACCCGGCATCGGACGCCGGCAAAGTTCATGAGCGACGCCGCCACCGCGTATTCCGCGTTCGCCCTCTGTGCCCAGTAGCCGCGGGGGTCATGTCCGCGGCGTTACCCCTGCGGGGCAGCGGACCGCGCCTGCCGGACCATCTCCACCAGCACGCTCCGGGCATCGTCGCTGCTCGCTACCTCTCGCAGGAAGGCCACGCGCCGGCCATAAACCCGCTCACCAGACTTCAGCCGCAGGTGGAACCCGAGGCGATCCACGGCGGTCATCGCAGCCTCGTCGGCGGCCTCGCCCGCATAGTGCCGGGCGATCAGCCGTGAGCGCCGCGGCGTGATCGGCATTCATGTGCTGGATGATTCCCGCGGCGGCATCCATCAACGGATCGGGGCGGGCGCTTCCATAGTCCTCGGCGGCGATCCATCCCATCACGCCGAAGCCGCCGACGAAGTACACGCCCGTGACTTCCAGCCGGTAATACGCGAAGTCGGTGAAATCCTGCCAGAGCTTCGCATTCTCGTGCCGCGAGAGGTAAAGCTCGCGAACCTCCGCGGCCGGCACCTCGGCTGCGGTTCCAACGAGGGTCACTCGGGCAGCGCCGAGCGGGTCGCCAGAAACGTCCGGCTGAGTAATGAGCAGGCTGGCCCGCGGATCCTGCAGCAGGTTCTGCGTGTGCATCGCCATGCTGCTGATGAAGAACACGGGCCGACCGCGCTCGTCAGCCGCATAGGGCATCATCGAGCCGAATGGGAATCCAGCGAACTTCCGCGAATGCGTGGACAGGCTTCCGATGCGACCGAGCGAGGCGAGCGTACGTGCGCGCTCCGCGAGCGACGGTTCGGGGACTTCAGGACCGGTGGGGCCGGGGCCGGCGTGTTGTCGAGAGGACACGAATCCATCGTAGCGGACTTGTCACTGCCCTACGCGACCGCGGCTCTTAGCAAGAGCCGCGACCGGAAGCGAGCGATTTCTCTAATTCTTCCGGAAGAAGTAGTAGTCGGCTGTGTAAAGGCTGCAACGTTTGCTTGCCCACGTCGGCGGAGGTGTCGCAACCATCGGTGGGCGCAGATCCGCCTTTCGTATTTAAGCGTTGGACAAAAGTAACGTTGGTCATAACCTTACCCCCAGTCGGCCCCTTTTCCGACCCGATTGACTGCAATAAGAGGCAGGCAATCGCGCCGCTATTCGGGCAACTCGGGTCGGAGCCGGCGGGGATTGACATTCCCATTCAGCACCTGCGCCCACACCTTGCTGCTATCAGGAACTCTGCCACGTCGCACTGCCGAAGGGTAATGGATCGGGGCGTCTTTGTTGGGGTTTGTATCGGGACTCAAAAGTGGGTGATGATCTGGACGTCCAGGCCGAAGAGGTTCGCGAAAAGAGTAGCTTCGAGGGCGGGCGTTGTTGACAGTCCAGGAGGCTCCAGTACCCTTCGGCAGGCAAACATAGCCTTGAGTACCCACTGCGTGTCCCACCAGGAATGCAACGTTTCCTACCGGCGGCGTGATCAGCGTAGGTGTGGGTGGTGACGCGATTGTCTGCGCCCCCGCTTGGGTGACCGTGACCAGAACCCATCCAAGCGCGACGGCGGCTGCGAATATCCTCCGGCTCCTGTTGGTCCTATTCGTTTGGTTCATTTATCTTCTCTCCAGTTCTATATTGTTAAGCCCCAAACTTCAGGCATTCACTTCTTACTGCGTGGAACATGTCTGTAAGAATGTGAAAGGTTTGGTAAATGTAAGTACGAATAGACCGCCCGCTCCCCGCGCGCACCCTTCCGGAGGCGGAGCGCGCGGGGCCCCAACAGACGGGCACGCAGTGAATTGCCGCGACGATCAGCTTGTCGCCGTTGAGGCACACCGCTGACTTTGGCGCGAATCGGCTGTTCGCGCCGATGTCCTGCAATCCACCGCTTGTCGTTCTTCAGCAGATCCCAGCGTCGCGTTGATTCCCACCATGTCGAAGCGGACGGTCTTACCGTCGTCGAGCTTCATTCCGATTTCGCTACTGCTGGCCGACACGGACAACTCCCCGGTGTCGCTCGCGGCCGGTTTCGTTTCGGCAGTTCGCCGGTTTCGTCTCGGCGCTGGCGGGTTTGGTTTCCACGCTGATGAACGCGAGGCGCAGGCCATATCCACCAGGACACCCTTGAAATTCGTCGTTTTCATCTCAGCGAGTGCGGTAGTCCCGGGCGTCGCCGCGCGCGCCTGTTTTGGCGTCGGGCTTCGCGGCGGGCTTGGTATTTTCCTGGGCCGGGGATTCGGTGGCGGCGTTTGGCCGGCAGCTAATCCCAACGCAATCGACAAAGTCGCCATACACAATCGAACTTTCATGCAAAAAATCTCCTTGTATGATTCCGCCGGAGAACTGTCCGGAAACAGACCGTTCCTGGCGTGGAATCACGGGCGGCATTCACTAGCCGGATCGTGTTCGTACCCTGATCCTGGCACGTTGCCTTCCACTCGAAATTCCATGCAACGCCGGATCGTTTGTGAAAATGATCACGTCCGGCATGGTCTGGCTGGGCGCTTTTACATCGCCGAGGGTAGAAGTTACGCGTCCTTCTTACTCCACGGCTTTGCCGCCGCCAGACGCAAACGGAACCGTGTCACGATATCGGCATGGATGATGTCAGGGCCGCGGCGGTACAGTTTGAGTCGATCCAGGCCGATAAGCCGGCCAATCTCGAGACGATTCGCCGGTTCGCAGCCCAGGCTGCGGAACGGGATGTCCAGGCTGCTCGTATTTCCGGAGTGCTGCATCACCGGTTATTGGTTCCTGCGCAAGCTGTCACGGGAACAATTGGGCCAGTCTCGCCGGAACCCGTCAATGGCCCCTCTCGTCGAGGTCCCTGTTGGAATTGGCCTGCCGGCACGGCATGACAATCGGGCGCCGGACTCATCGAGGCAGACGAGGATCGCTTCTACAACACCTACATCGTGGCAATGCCGGATGGCGGGTTGAGGCGGCACCGCAAACTTCACGCATTCGAGAACGATCACATCGCGTCGGCGCCGAATTCACGGTCTTCGACACACCCCATGGCTTCCGTGCCGGAGTCCTCATTTGCTACGACGTTAACCTGGTTGAAAACGTCCAGGATCACCGCGTTGCTGGGAGCCGAAGTACTGCTGGCGCCTCACCAGACTGGTGGCTGCCGCACGCACAATCCTCACCTGATGGGCTTGATCGATCGTCAGGTGTGGGACAACCGTGCACGCGATCCGCAAGCGATCCGGGACGAAATCCTCGGCGAAAGGGGCGTGGCTGGCTGATGCGCTGGCTACCCAGCCGGGCCCGCGACAATGGGCTGTTCACTCGTGTTTGCGAATGGGATCGGTGTAGATGACGATGAAATCCGCACGGGCAATTCCATGATCTCGACCCTACGGCCGCATCCTGAGCGAGACACAGCAGCCTGCCGAAGACATGGTCGTAGCCGACCTGCGTGGAGATCTGCTGCCGCGCAGCACAGGACGCCATGTGGATCAGGCGCGCCGTCCGGAGTTAGTACCGCCAGCTCACAGTTTCCACCGGCCTGGAGCGCAGCGTGCGGGACCTGAAGTTTGAAGAGTAGACGGCGGGCCTCTCACAGTAAACCAATGTTAGGATGGAGAGCGCAATGAAACCCGAACCGATCCCAATTCCAGCCGACTTGAAGGAAGCGGCGCTCACCACGATGAATGCCGCCAAGTTCCCGATGCTTGCCAGCATGGATGGCGCCCAGCCCCGTGTCCGGCCGGTTTCGCCGGTCAGGACAGACGGCTTTGTCGTGTATGTTGCTTCATTAAGGAGCTCCCATAAGACCGGAGAACTGGAAGCAAATGAACTGGTCGAACTTTGCTATCTTAGCGAAGGTCACGATCAGGTTCGCATCACCGGCACTTGCGAACGCGTCACCGATCGAGCGATTCTTCAGGATATTTGGGACTCTAACCCGTTGCTGCGTGGATTCCTGCGAAGCATAGATAACCCGGAATTTATCCTCTATAAGGTAATCAGATCGAGTTCGTTTCATGCGGGAATGGGCACTGGACTACAACGACGTTCCGTTGCTAAGACAGCCCTATCTCACTTCTTCCAGGCGCACCGGGCGGCGCTCATCATGCGACTTTCCGAGCCGCCAGCCCCATGACCACTGGAATCCGTCCATCGATGCCGGTCACGGCTGTAGGCCGGTTCTCGCGCACGGCTGCCACGAAACAACGCAATTCGCTGGTAAAGCTCTCCGTGTAGCGGTCCATGAAGAAGTTGAGCGGCAGGTCCCTGTGCACCGTCTTGCCCGTGCTGACTTCCGCCTGGTTGGGATAACAATTCTCCGTTGCGATCTTTCCTTCACTGCCCAGAATCTCCACCCTCTGGTCGTAGCCGTACGCGGCCTGGCGGCTGTTGTCGATTGTGCCGATGACACCGTTTCTGAAGCGCAGCACGATCAAGCGCCGTGTCCAAATCTCCCGGCAGCGCCGATCTCCGGGTCTACCATCACGGCGCCCGCGTGTACAGATCTCCTTCCACTTCATCGCCAATCAGGAAACGGGCCATATCAGAAATCGTGAATGGTCATGTCCATGAACATACCGCCGGAAACGCGAATGTAGGACAGCGGCGGGGGCGCGGGGTCGCGGCTGATGATGTGGAGCATGTCGCGGCGTACCGATCTCACCACTCACCACCGCCTGGCGCACGCGCGCGAAGTTGGCATCGAAGCGCCGGTTGAAGCCGATCTGCAGTTTCACCCCGGCCTGTTCCACCGCCGCCAGCGCCCGGTCGATCTGGGTGAGACTATGCGCGATCGGCTTCTCGCAGAAGATGTGCTTGCCCGCCTGCGCCGCCTGGACGATGAGGTCCGCATGCGTATTGGTGGAGGAGCAGATCAGGACAGCCTCGATTTCCGGATTCGCCGGGACCTCTTCGCTGGTGTCGTTTACCGTGGGAATTCCGCAGCGTGCCGCCAACGCCTGCGCGGCCTCGCGGTTGACGTCCGCGATAGCCAGTGTCCGGACTTCGGGCAAACGGAATGCCAGCGTTTCGGCATGGACTTTCCCGATTCGGCCGGCGCCGATGATTCCGACATTCAGTTGTTTTGTGCTCAAAGCGTCCTCTTCGGAAGTTACTTAGTTGGCTAGTTAGTTGAAATTGGATTCGATGGAGCGCAGGTATTCACGGTTGCGGCGCGCGCTCTCTTTCGGTGTGCCCATTGCCGGGCAGAATGTCCTGTTCCACCAGAACGTAACCGTCGTAGCCGGCGTGACGCAGGCGCCGTAGCAGTGCCGGGAAATCCACACAGCCCTTGCCTAATTCGCAGAAGACTCCGTGGCGTAAGGCCGTGAAGTAATCCCACTGTTCCGCCCTCGCCCGCCGTGCGACTTCCGGCTCGGCAGTCTTTGCAGTGTATGTACCAGACGCGAGCGCCGAAGCGTTCGAGCGCGGCCACCACGTCGCAGTCCCCCCCCCGCCCCATAGCAATAGTGGCCCGGTGTCGAAGACCAAGCCCGAGCGTCTGCTGGATTGGTCAGTTCCAGCAGTGTGGCGATTTCGTCCGGCGTCTCCACGTAACCCGCGCAGTGATGGTGGAATACCGTCTTCAATCCCGTCTCTTCGAATACGGCGTGCGCCAACTGCGTCTGCGCCGGCGCCGAATACCTCTCCACTCCGCCGCACTCAAGCCCGCGCGCCGGTGTCACTCGCCCGCCATGCGGGTTCGTTCCGGGCACCGACCCGTTGTCGTCCGCCAACACCAGATAGGGCGCGGGTGCTGCGCCACGACAGCCAGCAAGCGCGCTGTCTTCACCGCGTTGGCGATGCCCGTGCCGGCATGCGCGGATGCGTGCTTCAGCGCCACCGGCACGAACGCGCCCAGCATCACCAGTCCGCGCTTGTCGAGTTCCGCTCGCAGCGCAGACCGGGTCGGTAGGCATATAGCCCCAATCACCCAATTCGGTCCCGGTGTAGCCGGCCTCGACGAGTTCGTCCAGCATGCGGCCGAACTGGATCTGCTCTCCCTTGGCCTCGTCGAATTCCAGGCGTGCCCCAGGAGCAAGGAGCGTTGCCCACCATTAGCTTTGCCATGATTTCTCTCGTCAGAACTTCCGGCTCCAGTCCCTCGGCCAGCGTTCCACCACCACCTTGGTCTGCGTGTAGAACTCCACGCCGTGGTGTGCCTGCGCGTGCAGGTCGCCGAAGAAACTCTCTCCCCATCCGCTGAAGGGGAACGACGACATCGGCGCTGCCACGCCCACATTGATGCCCACGTTGCCGGCGTTCACCTCGTAGCGGAAGCGCGCGCGCATTAGCGCCGTCGGTGGTGAAGATGCACGCCATATTGCCGTAGCTGCGCTGGTTCACAAATTCGATCGCCTGGTCGATCGAAGCGGCGTGCATCAGGCTCAGCACGGGTCCGAAGATCTCTGTCCGCGCGCTCTCGCCTGCCGGCGGTACTTCGTCGAGGATCGTCGGGAAGACGAAGAAGCCGTCTTCGTAGCCCGCTACCTTCGCGCCGCGGCCGTCCACCAACACTCGCGCACCTTCCTGCTACGGTCTTGGCGATCAGGCCTTCGATGCGAGTCCTGCTCTCGGCCGAGATCACGGGGCCCATCTCCACGCCGCCATTCCATCCGTAGCCCACCTTGCGTTTGCGGGCGGCTTCCACCATCCGCTCCGTCAAGCCCGGGCGGGCGTCGCCGCACCGTGATCGCCACCGAGGCTGCCAGGCAGCGCTGCCCGGCACAGCCGAACGCGGAATCGGCCAGGATGCGCGTGGTCATTTCCATGTCCGGCGTCCGGCATCACGCACCACGGGATTCTTGGCGCCGCCCTGGCACTGCGCGCGCTTTCCGCTGGCCGCCGCGCGGCTGTAGATGTAGCGCGCCGTCGCCGTGGAGCCGACGAAGCTCACCGCGCGGATCTCCGGGATGGTCGAGGATGGCGTCCACCGCCTCGCGGCCGCCGTTCACCAGTTGGACCACGCCGGGCGGAAAGCCCGGCGGCTTCCATCAGGTGAAAGAGCTTCCACGAAGTCATCGGCACGCGCTCGGAAGGCTTCAGGATGAAACAGTTTCCCGCCGCCACGGCGTACGGCAGAAACCAGAACGGGATCATGCCCGGGAAGTTGAAGGGCGTGATGGCCGCAACTACGCCTAGCGGCTGGCGGATCATGTGCTCGTCGATGCCGGCGGCGATGTCCTCGTTGTTGCATCCCTGCATCAGCATGGGGATGCCGCACGCTGTCTCTACGTTCTCTATGGCGCGGCGCATCTCGCCGATGCTCTCCGCGTGAGCGTCTTGCCGCACTCATTCGTGATGGTGCGCGCCAGGTCTTCGATATTCTGTTCGAGCAAGGCCTTCAACTTGAATAGCGGCTGGACGCGCTCTCCGGCGGGTGTACGCCGCCAGCGCGCGAAAACGCGCGCGCGCGGTCTCCGCGGCCTGATGCCACCTCCGCGGCCTGGCGAGAGAGGCACTTGCGCCAGGAGCTTGTGCCGAGGCCGGATTGAGCACGTTGAGCGTCGCTGCCGCGTCCGAAGTGCGCCAGGAGCCGTCGATAAAGTTTGTCAGTCGTTTCGATCATAGTTGTTCTCTCTTCCGCTTCAGAGATGATGGCGTTCTTGCGTTTGCGAGCGGTTTCGTATCGGGCCCGCGCCTCCCGTACGCTCTCGAGTTCCGAGACCTCGGCAACCGCCACGTCCCACCAGGATTCGTAACCCGGAACGCCCACGCCGGGTCGGTCTCCACCACGATGACGGTCGTGCGGTCCAGCGTCTTGGCTTTCTCCAGGCGCGTCTTTCAGCTCCGCCAGAGTGCCGCCTTCATGAGCGTGCGCGCCCAGACTGCGCGCGTTGGCAACATAGTCCACGGTCAGGCACTCGCCATCCAGTTGCCCCGACTCCTCGGAGCGGAACCGATAGCTGGTGCCGAATCCGCCTTGCCCCAGCGACCGGCTCAGCCCGCCGATGCTGGCAAAGCCGTGATTGTCCACCAGCACGATGATGATCTTGATGCCCTCCTGCACGGACGTCACGATCTCCGTCGGCATCATCAGGTAGGTGCCATCGCCCAGGAAGACGTAGACTTCGCGGGTGGGGTCCGCGAGCTTCGCGCCCATGGCGCCCGGGATTTCGTACGCCATGCACGAATAGCCGTATTCCATGTGGTAGCCGTTGGGCGTGCGCGTGCGCCAGAGCTTGTGCAAGTCGCCGGGGTGGCTGCCCGCCGCCGAGACCAGGACGTCGCGCGGTCCGGAAGCCTCCCACATTGCGCCGATGACTTCGCTTTGCGCGGGCTTTCCTGGGTTGTTCAGGTGGAACAGGCGGTCCACCTCCGCCTCCCACTTTTCCTTGCAGCGCGGCGGCTTCAGCCGCGTAGTCCGCGCCCACACGATAGTCCTCCAGCGCCGCGGTCAGTTGGTCGAGCGCGACGCGCGCGTCCGCCACCAACGGAATCGCCGAAACTTTGTAGGCGTCGAACTCCGCGGTGTTGATGTTGACGAAGCGCACCGCGGGATTCTGGAACGCCGTCATGGAGGCCGACGTGAAGTCGGAATAGCGCGTGCCGATGCCGATCACGAGGTCGGCGTCATGCGCCAGACGATTGGCAGCCAACGTACCGGTGGCGCCGATCGCGCCCATACACTGCGCATGGTCGTACGGCAGCGAGCCCCTTGCCCGCCTGCGTTTCGGCCACCGCGATGCCGGTTTGCGACGCGAAAGCGACTAGCGCCGGCGGGCCTCACTCATCAGGACACCGCCGCCGGCAACGATCAGCGGCTTGCGGCTGGCACGGATCGCCTCCACCGCACGATCGAAGCGACACCTCGGTCGGGACGGCCCCGGCGGATCAGCCACACGCGTTTGCGGAAGAGTTCCTCCGGGTAGTCGTACGCCTCGGCCTGCACGTCCTGCGGCAGGGCCAGCGTGACGGCGCCGCAATCGGAGGAGATGTGAGCACGCGCATTACTTCGGGCAGCGCCGTGATCAACTGCTCCGGACGGTAGATGCGGTCCCAGTAGCGCGACACCGGCTTGAAACAATCGTTGACGCCGGTGTCCTGAGTAGCGGGCGACTCCAACTGTTGGAGCACTGGTGCTACGTTGCGGCGGGCGAAGATATCGCCGGGCAGCAGCAGCACCGGCAGGCGGTTGATGGTGGCCAGCGCCGCGCCGGTAATCATGTTGGTGGCGCCCGGTCCGATCGACGAGGTGCAGGCGAAGGTGCGCAGTCGGTTGTTCGCCTTGGCGTACGCCGCCGCCAGGTGCACGCCGGACTGTTCGTTGCGCACCAGTATGTACGGAAGATCGGGATTTTGTTGCAGCGCCTGGCCGATACCGGCTATGTTCCCGTGGCCGAAAATTCCCAGCACTCCGGCGAAGAATTTGTGTTCGTTGGCCATCCCGCTCGACGTACTGGTTCTTCAAGAAGCCCAGCAGTGCCTGAGCCATCGTGACGCGACGTGTTTCCATGCCATCTCTCCTCAACTCACCGGCGCGAGCCGGTCCAGGCCGCGCCCGCGGTTTGCCGCCATCGATTCCAATGCCGTCTCCACCGGACCAACTGTCGTGGACAATTCCGCCCGCCGCTTCCGCCATGGCGCAGCGGATCTTCATCACCTGGGTACAAGAACATTTCTGCCCACCAGCGCGCCGCGGACATTCGGTCCCGCGGCCATCGCCGAGCCCAGTTGGCGCAGGAACGGCGAGGGATCTCCCGCCGATTCCCCGCCCAGTAGCAGGATGGGCAGCGTGGTCGCGCGAGCCACCGTCTCGTAGTTTTCGCAATGCGGCAGCTTGCAGCCACAGGTAACGGCTGCTATCGCCGAGCGCGCTCGCCACGCCGGCCAGGCGCGCCAAGCTCTGCGGCGGTCTTCACCACCACGTAGCCCTTATCGGTCTTCGTCACCGGCAGCGGCTCCAGGAACATGGGCAGTCCGCGCGCGTTGCAGTCGTTAATCGCAGCGAGCACAGGCCAGCAGCGTCTGGAGCGAGGCCGGCTCGCGCTCATCCACGCGAAGCAGAGCTTGGCTCCGTCCAGCCGCCATTCCTGCACACGTCGCCGGATTCGTGCCCGTCACCGGGTCGTCCAACTCCCACGCTACTGCCTGCCAGGCCACCCCGGTTGACGACTGCCGATCAACACGCGGCCGTCGAGCAGTGCGGGCGCGCCCGCCTCGCGCAGAAATCCATCGATGGCCAGCAGGTCCTCGAGAATGTCCATCGTCGCCATGATTCCGTCCACCCGCTCGCTCGATAGCACGCGCAGGATGCGGGCGAGATAGTCGCGGCGGATCGGCCATCGCCAGCGGGTCGGCGCCGACCTTGGTCACATTGCGCGCCGGGTGGTCGGCCGCCAGAATATTCAACTTGCCTGAGGGGCGAGGCGCTCGCGGCGAGTGCGCACCGGGCGGCGCGCCAGGCGAAATCCGGATCGCTGACGCGCGTCTCCGTCAGGCGGGCCAGAAGCGCGTCGGGGAAGAATTGTTTGCTCGAAAACACTTATGCCTTTCTTTGCCGCCGGATCATCTCTTCCACTTCCGAGCAGCACCGGCATGGCCTCCGAGCAGCTCAGGCGGCTCACCACGATGGCGGCCGCCGCATTTCCATAGTGCAGGCATTCGGCTACCGGAAGCCCTTTCAGCATGGCATAGAGAAATCCAGAGGCAAAGCCGTCGCCGGCGCCGATGGTGGTGCACACCTCCACCGAATACGGCGGCAGGTAGACCGACTCGCCGCCCGTGAGTACGCGCGTTCCCAGCTCGCCCAATTTCGGATACCAGCATGGGCACTCCGGCGCCTGTAGCTTGGCCGTCGCCTGGTCCAGGTCGTCCACTCCGGCCACGAGTCTCAACTCCAACTGGTTGCCGATCAGAACATCCACGAACGGCAGCGCCAGACGAACCGCCAGGCCGGCTTCCTGCGGCGTTCGCCACGACATGGAGCGATAGTCCACGTCCAGCACCACGCGGCAGCCGGCGTTCTTCGCGCGCTCCATTGCGCCGGTAGGCCGATTCGCGCGAGGGCGATCCGCAGAGGGCGGTCCCGTTGGTGACGAACATGCTGCCCAATGTCGCGTAGTTGAGATCGTCGCACGTCGACGTCGAGCATGGTGTCCACCGGGTCGTGGCGATAGAAGACCTGTGGGAAACCGGTCGGGCGGAGCAACCTCCGTCAGGCACAGCGACGGCAGAAAGCCGGGCGCGGTCTGGACGTGGCTGGTCTCCACTCTTTCGGCTTGCAGGAAATCGATCAGGGAACCGGCTGAGGCTGATCGTCGCCCAGGCTGCTCACCATGCCGACCTGTAGCGCCGAGGCGCGAGAGGCCCACTGCCATGTTGGCGCTGGAGCCGCCCAGGTAGCGTGAGAAGCGCCGCACCTGCGGCAGCGGCACGTGCGGCTCCTCCGAATACAGGTCGTAACCGATGCGGCCGAGGATGACAACGTCCATCGACTTCACCTTTTCACCATCGGCAATCTGGGGTCCTGTTCGCGCCAGCGTGCCGCGGACCCAGGCGTAGTCCGGGTCGTCGGAGGCGGCCATGGAGCGGGCCGAGCCTGCCAGCGCGTTCAGATAGTAGACGTTGTAGCCATGCGCGGCCACCACCGGATGATAGCCTTCCGGAATCAGGACCAGCTCGCCGTCGCGCACCGAGAGGGTCTCGTCGATGCGGCGGTCGGCAGTGTAGACCTTCTGAATCGCGTAGCCTTCCGGGCGGTCCAGGCGGTAGTAATAGATTTCCTCGAGATCCACTTCGCCCGGCGGATTGTGTACATCGTGCTTGTGGGGAGGATAGCTGGACCAGTTGCCGGCCGGAGTGAAGACCTCCACCACGAGCAGGCGATGCGCCGGGAATTCCGGCGTCAGCATGTGATGGATCTGGCGGGTGGCGTTGCCACCGCCCCGGATCTCCACACGCACCTGGTCCGGCGTCACGAGGCGCGCAGGGTGATGCTGTTCCGCGCGGCAGTAGCAGAAGGCCAGATCGCAATCGGTATCGGCGGTAACGGAAAATGCGGTAGCCACCGGCAGGTACAGGGTGTAGGGCAGGCCATCGAATACATTATTGCGTCCGCCGATACGCGGCCAGCTTTCCTGCGCTGTAGTCGACCGAGCACACACCGCCCAGTACGACGATGGCCAGTTCGTTGGCGCCGGTTTCCGCGGCGTACTGCCCGCCCGCAGCGAGCTTGCGGGTCTCAAACGAGCAGGTATTCGTAACCGAAACTCTCAATGCGATCGCGAAATATTTCGGGACGTACCAGTAATCACTCATTGGCTCTCCTTTGGCGGTGCGGTGGACTGGCGCACAATTAGCTCACCGGGGACGCTTGATATCGTGCCCCGATTCGGCCCCGGCAAATATTTGCAGCAGCGACCTCCATGGCCATGCGCCCATCTGCCGCATGGGCTGCCGGACCGTGGTCAGCGGCGGGATCGAGGTACTGACTGATGTACAGGTCGTCAAAACCGACCACGGAAATGTCCGACGGAATCCGCAGGCCGTAGTGGCGGATCTGCCGCATCGCGCCCAGTGCCGACATATCGTTGTAGAAGAAGACGGCGGTGGGCGGCTTCGGCAAGGCGAGCAGCTCGGCGATTGCGGCCTCGGCGCCCTCCGGCTTGCCGTCTCCGTGCACCACCAGCGGCGGCTCGTAACGGCAGGCCGGCTTCACGCAGCGCCTGCCGGTAGCCGGAAGACCGCTCCGTATCGGACTGATGCCCGTAGCGGTCGCCCAGGTAAGCAATCCGGCGATGGCCCAGTGCAATCAGGTGGCGTGTTGCGTCCAGACTTGCCTGGACATTGGCGATCATGACGGAGTGCGCGAACTGGCTGGGATGCTGGTTGTTGAGCAGCACGATGGGCACCTGCATGTGCGTAAACAGCGGCACGTACTGCGCGCCCACGCGGGACGCGGTGACGATGATGCCATCCACGCGGCGCTCTTTCGAACTTGCGCGCCACGCGGACTTCACGCTCCGGTTCCGCGTTGGAGTTGGCCAGGAAGACCGACAGGCCGTGTTGGTCCGCCATCTCCTCGATACCGCTGACCACTCCGGCGACAAAGGGATCGGCGATATTGGTTACCACGACACCGATCGTGTCGCTGCGGCGGTTGACCAGGCTGCGGGCCGCGGCGCTTGGTACGGTATCCTGCTTCACGGCGATCCGTTGAATCTTCTCCACCGTCTCCCGGTTGACCAGCGGGCTGTCGCGAAGTGCGCGGGAGACGGTGGAGTGCGTGACGCCCGCCACTGCTCGCGATGTCCTTAATGGATGCCGGGCTTTCGCGAGAATGGACGGGCCTGGGTTGCGCACATTCACGGGCGGACACCTAGAAGACGAGCTTCACCGCCATCTGAATCACTCGCGCCGGGAACGTGCTGCGGATAGTGCCGCCGACGCGCTGCTGCTGGAGGTGGAATTCGGCGCCTGGAAGCTGGTCTTGTTCATCAGGTTGAAAAACTCGGTGCGGAATTCGAGTTTGCGGACTTCGGACCAAAGCGGAAAATCCTTGTGCAAGCCAAGATCGGTCTGGTAGATGGCGTAGCTCCGAACCGTGTTGCGCCCGGCGTTGCCGAACGGATTCGGGTTGAGCGGGTCCACCGGGATAATCACGTTCGCTTTGTTGAAGTAATTGTCGATGTTCCGCTGGGCGACTGGGCGCCATCGGGTCTCCAACAAGTTGGGCCGGTAAGTCGGGTAGCTGCTCACCGAGGTAGCGCGAGGCCGGACCGTAGTTCAGGTTGACGGGCAGGCCGCTCGACATCGTATTGATGAACGTCGCCTGCCAGCCGCCGATGATCGCGGTCAGAAAGGGATTGGCGTTGGAGCCGAACTTCCGGCCCTTGCCGTAGGGCAGCGCGTACACCACGGTGGTGGTGTTGCTGAAGGGCTGGTTATAGCTGCCGACGCCCTTGTTGTATCCCGGGTCGAGGAAGTTCACGCGGGAGTTGTCGCCATTGTTGGCTTCCAGGTGTCCGGAAGAGTTATCGATCAGCTTCGACCACGTGAAGGAGTTCAGGAAATAGAACCCGCCTGAAAACCTCTTCTCGAGCTTGGTCTGCAACGCGTGGTAGTAATCGTATCCGCCTGTAAGAAATCTCGACATCGCCAAAACCCTGATAGGGACGGCGGGAATTGAGCGTCGAATTCTCGTTGGGAGCCTGCGGACGCGCCTGGTTCACGTCGCCAGAGTCATCAGCTTCACGCCGTGATTGCCGACATAGCCCACTTCGAACAGCAGATCCTTTAGCCAACTGCCGCTGGATGGTGAAATGCCAGCTCTGCACATAGCCGGTGCGCGTGTTGAGGGCGTGTAACGCAGCTGAACATTGCTGAGGTCGATGCGGGTCGGGTCCAGAATGCTCGCCGTATAGCCTAGCGCCGTTGGGCCGGAAGCAGTTGGAGTTGGCGACATCGGTCCCGCAGGTGGGCGACGTCAGGGGATTCTGGGTTGTTGATGCCGATGGTGATCACCGACGGCGGATTGTAAGGCCAGCAGGTTCTCGCCGCCCGCGCGGTTGAAGTGGAATGTAGCTGATACCGTAGCCGCTGCGGATCACGGTCTTCGGCGTGAGCGCTGTAGGCCAGGCCGATGCGCGGCGCCCAGTTGTTGCGGTCCGGATTGCACCAGCGCGCGGTTGGCAATGCTGCCCGAACTGGCCGTGATCATCTTGGCGGGCGATCCCGGGACGAAATTCGCCAGGTGGTTGCCGTCTTCCCATTGCGGCGTGGCATATTCGTAGCGCACACCCAGGTTGAGCGTCAGTTTCCGGAGACCTTCCAGTCGTCCTGCACATAGAAGAAATTCATGCGCTGCCGGTACTGCGCGGTGAACACATTGGTGAGCTGATAGGCGCTCCGCGCCCGAACAGAAAATCGGCAACGTTGTAAATGTTGTTCGACGCGGCGCCGGTGGGTGCGCTGAATTGGCCGCTGTAGCTGTCCTGCCCGTACTGCGGACTGAAATCGAGAACTGCCGGTGTCGATGTGCTGATACTCGTAGCCCAGTTTCAGCGAATGCTGGGCGAACATGCGCGTGTAATTCACCTTCGGATTGAGCACCGTCGGATTCTGGAACTGCGGCGTGCTGCTGCGCCGTCCCAGGTTCAGGTATCCGCCGATCGCCTGCGTATTCAGGCCGCCGCTCGACCGACGCGTCGGTGGGCAGGCCCGGGATGCCATAAGCGTCCAGCATGTTGGGCATGCCCAATTGAATCGGCCACTTTCCGCCCGTGGACTTGGTGTATCCCATGCGGAATTCCAGCAGCGAGGTGGGGCTAAGCGTGTAAGTCACGCCGCCGGCGATCTGCTTGTTGATGATGTTGACGAATCCGTTGCTGGAATCGGAGCCCAGCGGAAGCGGATCTGCGGATTGTCGGTCTGGTTGAACTCGCGGTGGCTATAGCGGAAGTAGGCGGTCGCCTTGCTGCTGAAGTAGTGGTCCACACGGGCATCGCCCTTGTTCTCCACGCTCGGCACGCTCGGCAGCGCCTGGTAGTTGTTGGAGGTGCCAGCTGGTGGTCGGGCGCCGGCAGCTGGCTGAAGACCTTAGCGGCGAACGGAGTGATCAGCCGACTTTCGGAATCACGCCGTTGGAGTAGATCTCGCCGGTGTAGGGGTTCTTGATTGGGCCGCCGAAGATGCCGTTGCGCTGGTCCGCGGTCGGCACGGTCAGGTACGCCAGCGTCGCGGTCTTGCGGCGCAGGGCTTCGAAATCGGCAAAGAAAAAGGTCTTGTTCTTGATGACCGGTCCGCCGAAAACGCCGCCGAACTGGTTCTGCTGGAAGACCGGCTTGCCGTTGGCCGGCTTGAAATATCCTACGGCGTTCAAGTCGGTGTTGCGCAGGAACTCCACGCGGCGCCGTGAAACTGGTTGGTGCCGCTCTTCAGCGACACGTTGATAATGGCTCCGCCGGCGCGGCCGTATTCGGCGCTGAAGTTATCGGTCTGTACCTTAAACTCGGCAACCGCGTCGGGACTCAGTTGGATGGCCTGGTTTGAATAGCCCTGGTTGCTGGTGTTATAGGCGTTGTTATCCACGCCGTCCACCTGAAAGTTATTGAAGGCGCTGCGCTGCCCGTTGACGTTGAACGAGCCTTCCCGGAAGTTGCTGTTGTTCGGGTCCATGCCCGAGGAACGACTTTCCGGACGCCCGGAGCCAATAGCGCCAGATCGGAATAGTTGCGTCCGTTTAAAGGCAGATTGACTACGGTGGCGTTGTTGATGACCTGGCCGCGGTCGCTCGAATCGGTTTCCAGCATCGCGACGGTGTCCTTCACTGCCACGGTTTGCGTCACGTCGCCGACTTCCAACGTCAGGTCCACCCGTTGACGGGCACTGACCGCGACGGTGAAGTCGGTACTGAGGCCGCGTCTTAAATCCGGTTGCTTCCGCCTTGAGGCGGTAGGTCCCGATCTGAACGGCGATGAAATCGAAGCTGCCGGAATCGTTGGACAGCGTGCTGGCAAGAACGCCGGTCTTGGCGTTTTCCAGCGTGACCTTGCTGCCGACTATGACCGCGCCGGTTCCGTCCTTCACGGTTCCCAGGACCGAAGCGGTTTCAAATTGCGCCATTACGGCGATTGGCAGGCCGGCGAGCAGCACTGTCAGAACGACGCAATCTCTGCGTAGATCTTCATGGATCAAACCCTTTATGCACACGTGCGCAAGCTAGAAGAATTCATGCCGCCGCTTCCGGGAATGTCAACGTCAAACTGCTTGCGGCATGTGTAAGGTAAAGAGCCGCCCCTAAAGACGGCTGCAGGCAAGATTGCCCGGCAAGATTGCCCGCCCCACATTACACGGCAACCACGTAGACCTGTGTAACGCCGCGTGCGGTCGCTGGCGAAGGCTACTTGAGATTCGTCGCGGCTCCAACTGGGATGCGGATGGGTGTGCTGCGGGCCGTAGACGGTATCGACGGCATTTTCCATCCAACTAAGTGTGTTGCGCGCCTGGGCGAAATCCTCGGGCAGAGCGTAGCTGGATTTGCGCCACTGCGAGCCCTGATTGCTCGACTCGCGTAAGGCACAGCTGATGCCGCGCGCCGGTGGCGGCGTCGATGATCTGCAGTCCCTTCGTCGGGATGGTTGGTATCGCACAGGATGCGGCGCCCGCGCACGGTCGGGACGCGATGTGCCACGCATTGTAGTTGACGATGGTGCGTATGGCGCGCGTGGTCCAATCCATCACGCGAAGCGCGTGCGGCCAGACGGTGAATACCAGATCGCCGGTGCTGCCGAGAAAGGTCTCGTGGACGATGAACTCGTCGTTGCCGTGCTGGTACAGGCACTCGCAGCCCGGTGCCGTCGCGGCGCACGCGGTGCATGCGCGGAGCCGGATCGCCGGAGAACTCGATCCATTCGGGCTCGAGCGGGTGGAACTGCGGATGGATCACGGTGCGCGGAAACGGAATCGATGTTGGCGGCGCCGTTCCGTCGAAGCGCGCTGACGATCAGGCCGCGCTTGGGAGCGCCGCAGGCTTGTCCCGCGAAGCGCGGCGGTGAGCCACTCGCCATCGGCGCTGATCGAGCACTCGCCGAGCTGCGCGCCAGGCATGCGAAGATACGCCGCTCCGCCAGAGTCGCGCGGTCGATGCGCCCACAGATTCGCCGCCGCGTGCTCCACGAGTTACGACCAGCGCTTGCGCCATCGGGATGCAGGGCCGGCGGAGTACGGATGGATCGGCGCGCCGCGCGTCAGCTGGCGCGGTTTCGCCGGTCTCCAGAGAGATCTTCGAACAATCTGGCGCGTCGCCGGTGCGGTAGCTGGTGAAGAACATCTCGCCGATCGCCCGGGAAAAACGAGCTCTGCAGGAAATACGTCGGGTGATTGATGTGCGGGCCGTCGGTGATCTGGCGGATCATGTCGATGCCCAGGTAGAGATCGCGGCCCGCGGCGAGACGCGCGCGATCTTGCGATCTGCCACGGAACGCTTGAGCATCCAGAAGCCGCAATCCGGATGGATCCAGCCGACGCGTCCGCGGCCGACGACACTTTCGGCGCGCCTCGATCGCGCGGGCGATCTCCTCGGGCGTCTCGATGTGATTCACCTTTACATCGATCACGCCGATGCCGAGCTTGATCCTGTGGATCCACATCTTTCAGCGGCTCCAGATCTTCCGGCGGCCGGTGCGCCATTTCGAGCACCAGGTGATCGACGTGCAGCTGATTGAGGAAGCGGTCAGCGCGCGCCATTCGCCCTTCTGCAATGGTCTGTCCGCCGTAGTTGCCGAAGCAGAGATGCACGGCGCGCTTGCCGTCGAAGGCGTCGAGCACGCAGTTGATGGCGGCGGCCGCCAGCGGGCGCGTCGGCGGGATTGCCGGGGATGTTGGCCTCATCCACTTGCAGGCAGTCGCACGGCAGGCCGGCGACCTGCTGCGCCGAGAACGTCGGCGATCGCCATCAGCGAGAGCCTCGAAATCGCGGTAGTGGTTATCCAGCAGCGTGCGCGCCAGCATGTAAGGGCTGGTGACGGTGAACTTGAACGGCCCGCCGGAAACGCTGGCGGCGAGTTCGCAATCGGCGAGGAGAGTTGAGCGAGCCTTCGCCAAGGGCGCCTCCACGACGCCCGCGGCCTTGCGGCGGAACTTCATAGTGCTCTTGCGGGCGAAGCACTCGTGATCGCTGCGCCCCACCTGGGAGCGTATGCCGGCCATCGGGCGGAGGAAGTATTCGATCATCCCGTTGGTATCGGGATGATTGATGTCGAAGCGATAGAGTTCGCCATCGGTGGGCAGATCGATGCGCGCCTGGCGCTGCGTGTCGAAGACGACGCGGGTGGCATCGAGCCGCGCCTGCTCGCTGGGCAGGGCAGGCAGCCAATCCGGGAACGGGATAGCTGCCCACGGTGGTGGTGAGGATGGCGGGTTCAGACGGCATAAGGGGCCCGGTACTTGGGACGCGTGAGATATTGGTTGCCTTCGGCGGCGCCGTCGCCGGTGAAGCGGCCTCTCGCGGCGTCCACGGCGAGCTTGCGGCCGGCACGATAGCTGGCGTTGGCGAGGTGGCAGAGGTCGGCGCTCATGACGCCGATGGCGACGTCGGCATGCAGGTCCTTGTAATTGCGCGAGCGGCAGGCGGCCAGGAAGTTCGCCATGTGAGGGCGGAGTATCGGCGCCGGAATCCTTCTTCACCTCCATGATGAGTTCGTCCTTGTCGCCCTTGAAAGCCTTGAATCCTGTCACCGTCGATTTTCATCCAGCCATCGGCGCCATAGGAAGAGATTGCCGACGTAGTTGCCGCCGCCTTTGACGATACTGCCCTCGCCGCCGGTGAAGATGCCGCGGACTTCGAACTGCAACTCCTTGTCGCCGTAATCGAAGGAGCGAACTGGGTGTTGGGCGTTTCCTGATCGTCGGTGTAGACGTACTTGCCGCCGGTGGAGACCACGCTTTTGGGCCATGCGGCTTCGCCCAGGCCCCAGCGCGCGATATCCATTTCATGCACGCCCTGATTGCCGATGTCGCCGTTGCCGGTGTCCCAGAACCAGTGCCAGTTGTACTTGAAGCGGCAGCGCGTTGAAGGGACGCATCGGGCGCGGGACCGAGGAACATGTCCCAGTTGACGCCCGGCGGGACGGGCGAATCGTCGGCATGTTTGATGGAGGGGCGGCGCTTGAAGCAGAGGCCCTTGGCCATGTATACCTTTACCGATGATGCCTTCATTCAATAGTTGAATCGCCTTGATCTTGTATGCCTGGCTGCGGCTCTGCGACCCGATCTGCACCATGCGGGACGTCTTACGGGCCACGTCGATCATGCGCTCGCCTTCATGAACGTTGTAGCAGGCGGGCTTTTCACAATAGACGTCCTTGCCGGCCTGGCAGGCCCAAATGGTGGAGAGCGCGTGCCAGTGGTTGGGCGTGGTGATGGAGACGGCGTCGACGTCTTTGTCGGCGAAGAGCTTGCGCATGTCGTCGTAGCCCTTGGGCTGTTCGCCGGTGAGCTTTTGGCGGCGGCCTGGCCGGTTTCGAGGGCGGCCTGGTTGACGTCGCAACAGCGCTGCGATGCGCGCGTCGGGGAGGGTGGCGTAGCTCTTGATGTGATCGCTGCCGCGCCCGCCGATGCCTACGATACCGATGTTGATTTTTCATTGGCGCCGAGCACGCGGCCCAGAGAAAATGCGGCACTGGCCGCCATAAAGGTCCTACGTGATGAAGTGGACATGCCTGGTCTCCTTGTCGTCCCCGGCTAGGATAACAGGATACAGGAAATCGGGGCTAGTCGATTCCGGTTGCATGAGGATCACGCGAATCTCGGTGGCGGTTTCGAGGAATGAGTTCGCGGTCGCGCGCGGATCTGGAGGAATTGTCTGTGCGTCGGACACAACGGACGGAGGGCCAGCACCTCTCCTCCGCTTGTCCTGCTATGATGCGAATGGATGTCTCGCCACGGGGTTTTGGCTGTTTTGGCGGCTGCTGCGTTGTGCGCCGCCGCTCCGATATTCGCTACCGATCCGGATCGCGATTTCTCGGGTAAATGGACGCTGGACAGGGGCAGCAGCCGGCTTCAAGGCCTCGACACGAAGGTTGAGCCCACGCTCACCATCGTGCAACAGGAAGCCGCCATACATACTTCTACCAATGCGAGCGCCTATGCGCTGGATGGCAGCGAGACCAAGTACCGGATCGGGGATAGCAAACATAACAGTGCGGTGAAATGGGAGTGGCTCGGCCCTGCTGATCAATACGCTCGTTTCGGGGCCGCATAATTACACCGTGATGGACCGCTGGAAACTCTCGCCGGACCATGCGCGTGACGCTGACGATCGCACGGCAGGTAATCCAAGGTACCGCAACAATCGGAGGGCGTGCTGGTGTATCGCGGCGAGGGCTGGAAGGCTCCGGCCGATCCGCCACCGGCTGCAGCGGCTCCGCCGGCTCCATCGGTGAGCGCCGATGGGGCACATCCTATTCCGGTTCGTCCGCAGGCTCATACTGCACCGCCAACAACAGACTCGGAGGTGACGGTGCCGGCCGGACGCACATCGCGCTGGCGCTGCGCAATGCGGTGGATACGAAGCACTCGAAGGAAGGCGACCGGATTTATCTGGAGACGATCTACCCGGTCGCGGCAGGCGGGCGGATTACCGCGCATTCCCGGGGCAGTTTCGTGAATGGGACGGTGACGATCAGCAAGCCAGCCGGGCGCGTCAAAGGTAAGGGGAGAGTTGTTCATTCGTTTCGATTCACTGACCTTGCCCAGCGGGGCGACTCGCGATTTCCGGTCCCGATTGAATTCCGCCGAGGGGGCGAAGGTGGACCGCGAGGAAGGCAAAGTCTCAGGCGAACGGGATACCGGCAAGGACGTCGGGAGGGTTGCGGGCACGACGGTGATGGGCGCCTCTCTCGGTGGAGTGATCGGAGCCGCCAAGGGAAGCACCATGACGGGCGTCGGCATCGGAAGTGCGGCGGGCGCAGCGGCGGGGTTGGGTTCGATCTTATTGAAGAAGGGGTCCCGATGCGACACTTCGTCAAGGTACAACGATGGACATGATCCTGGATCGCGATATAACTTTTACAGCGGCCGGAACTGGGGCGATAAGCGAGGCGCGGATTCGGCAGAGGGGCCGAACCCGCGCCCCAGCAGGGTTAGCGGGCTGAGCTGGTCTGGTGTCCCTGTTTCGACATGAACTCTTTCATGCGCTTCTGCATTTCCGCCGGCGCGACATCTTCTTTATGAGTCGCGACCGACCAGGAATGTCCGAATGGATCTTTTAAACGGCCGTAGCGATCGCCCCAAAACATATCGGCGGGCTGGGCTTCAGCCTTTGCGCCGGCGGAGACGGCCTGGTTAAGGACTTTATCCACATCGTCCACGTATAAGAAGATGCCGCCCGTGGTACCACCCAATGATTGCGGAGACAGGCGAGACGGCGCCTGGCATCTCGTCGGCGAGCATGATCTTGGAATCGCCGATTTTGATTTCGGCGTGCCCGATCTTTCCGTCGGGACCATCCATGCGCATAATCTCTTTCGCACCGAAAGCACGTTTGTAGAAATCGAGCGCGCGCGGTGTCACTGAGTGTTAGATACGGCGTTACCGAGTGGGAATCTTGGGGAATAGGTTTTGTTTGGCTTGGCATTTTTTAGCCTCCTTTTTTGGATTACGCGACCAGTCTAGCTCCGGAAGGGCGGAAGGCTCAGTAATGAAACGCTCGTTGGAGGTTTGTTGATCGGGGCTTCGGTGAAGGATGGCGCAAGTTTCCTGCTTGAGTGTTCCGGTGTTAACAGAAATGGCGAGAGGTCGAGCTCAACGCAGAGAACAAGCAGGGAAGCCACAGATCGGGAGCGTCAGGTCGACAGACCACAAAAGGCGCTGGTCCGTCCACAGAGGCAGTACCATATTGAGAGATTGAACTACACAAACTCTATGAAGCGTGTTCTGTGTTTGTCACGGCATTTCTCTGGCGGTCATCGGTATGCTCGCCCAACAGGGGTTCGACGCTGCGCCTCACGGCCGACAGGGTGAGGCGAACTCGCGATGCTGAGCTGTTACGGGCACATTCAGCTCCGGGCGGATTGCCGATGTGGCGGTGGATCCGCGCAATCGCAGCGTTTGGTATGTGGCCACGGGGAGCGGCGGACTCTGGAAGACGACGAATCATGGGATCAGTTTCCAGCCGGTCTTCGACGAGGGCGGGGCGTATTCGTTGGGGTGCGTCACGGTGGACCCGAAGAACCGGATACGGTCTGGCTGGGCACTGGCGAGAATCAGGCGCAGCGGGCCATCGGCTACGGCGACGGTATGTACAAGAGCACGGACGCGGGCAAGACGTGGAAGAACATGGGGCTGGCGAATTCCGAGCATCGGCAAGATCTGGGTGGACGCGCGCAATCCGAATGTGGTTTGGGTGGCGGCGCAGGGTCCGCTGTTTTCGGCCGGGCGGCGATCGCGGGCCTCCACAAGACCAGTGACGGAGGTCAGACGTGGAAGGCGATGCTGACGGTGAGCGAGAACACGGGCGTGACCGATTTCGACGTGGATCCGCGCAATCCGGACATCATGTACGCGGCGGCCTACCAGCGGCGGCGCACACCAGCATCGTGATCGCCGGCGGCCCGGAATCGGCGCTGTATAAGACCGTGGACGCGGGCGCGCACTGGGTACAGCTGACCGGGGGGCATCCCGGCGGTGGATAAGGGCGGATCCGCGCTCGGTGTCGCCGCAAAGCCGGACGTGGTGTATGCGACGATCACGACGAACTCCGGCAATAAACAGACCGGGTGGGCATCGCTCGAAGACGCGGGCGGGCATGGGTCAAGCTGAACGACTTCGTCGTGCAGGACCCGGAGTATTACGGCGAGATATACGCAGACCCTTTTCAATTCGACCGTGTGTATGCGATGGACGTGGCGGTGCGCGTGACCGAGGACGGCGGCAAGACGATTACGGCGGCCGGCTGGCGGGTGCACGCCGATAATCACTCATGACGTTCGACCCTACGGACGCCAATCATCTGATCCAGCGAGCGAACGACGGCGGTTTGTACGAGACGTTACGACCACGGAAAAACGTGGCGGCATTTCAACTAATATTCCGAGTGACGCACAGTTCTACCGTAGGTGTCGGTGAACAATGCGCTGCCGTTCTACAACATTACGGCGGGACGCAGGATAACGGGTCCGCAGGGCGTGCCGTCGCGCACGACGCAACCGGGCGGGCATACGGACCAGCGACTGGATGAGCACGGGCGGCGGCGACGGGTTCCAATCGCGCGCGGACTACACGGACGCAAGCACCGTCTATGCGTGCTCGCAGAACATCAACTGCAGCCGCATGGACTTGAAGACGGGGGCGAGCGTGAACATACGCCCTCGATTCGGCGAGGAAGATGCGAGGCTGCGCTCGCGCTGGGACATTCCGTTTATTCTGAGCCCGCATTCGCACACGCGCCTCTACATCGCCGCCAACCGCCTGATGCGCAGCGACGACCAGGGCACGACGTGGAAGCTGGTGAGTCCCGACCTGACGCGCAATATGAATCGGGACACCGATCCCGGTGATGGGCCGGCTGTGGGGCGCGGACGCGGTGTGGAAGAATGCGTTCACAGATCAGTTTGGGACGGGGACGGCGGTGGCGGAATCGCCGGTAAAGGAGGGCGTGCTGTTCGTGGGCACCGACGACGGCCTGGTGCAGATCTCAGAGGACAGCGGGCGCGAGACTTGGCGCAAAGTGGACCAGTTCCCAGGGGTGCCGGACATGACTTACGTGACCGACGTCTTCCCTTCCCGCACGATGGGAACACTGTGTTCGTGACGCTCAACGATTTCCAGCGCGGAAATTTCAAACCATATGTGATGAAGAGCAGCGATCTGGGCCGTACGTGGAGCAGCGTGGCCGGAGACCTGCCGCAGCGCGACCCCGTGTGGACGTTGGTACAGGATCCGGTGGATGCGAATCTGCTGTTCACTCGGGACGGAGTTCGGCCTGAATTTCACGGTGGATGGCGGGCGGCACTGGGTGAAAGCTGAGGGGCGGAATGCCGGTCATAACGATTCGCGACCTGGAGATTCAGAGCGCGTGAGCGACCTGGTGGCGGCGAGTTTCGGGCGCGGCTTCTTCGTGCTGGACGATTACGGCCGCTGCGAGGGTTGACTGCCGCGAATTGCTGTTCGCAGGAGGGCGCGTTGTTCGCTCCGGGTCGCAAGGCGCGGCAGTATGACGCGTCTCGGGTACTATCGGGCGCAGGGGGTAATATCGCATCGCCGAATCCGGCCGCTCGGGGCGCTGCTGACTTACTATCTGCGGGAAGACTTCGCCGCGGCAGAAAGATGGTGCCGACGATCGACGGATTCGACGGGCAGGCAGGTTCGGCAACTCGATGCGTCATCGAATGCGGGGCTGCACCGGACGCCTTGGGATCTGCGCGAGACTGCGCCGGCGGTGCGCCGGCAGGCGGACGCGGCGGTGAGCAAGGAGGCGCGGCCGCTGGTGGTCGCGGAGGACGGGGCGCATTAGTACGGTCAGGACCTCCGGTGAAGGCGGGTGGTTATGAGGTGACGCTGCGAAAGTTGGTGAGCGGGACAGTGGCACATCGGTGGGAAGGCGGTCACGGTGGAAGTGGTTCCGCTGGAGAAGTAGAGGCAGCGAGCGCGCGCGGTATTGCCGCACTGCACCGAACTTCAGGACGACAGACGCGTGCCGCGGCCCGGCCAGCCGGATCGACGAGTTCAAGATGGCGGAGACCGGCACAAAGCCGCCAGGATTTTCAGGCTTGCCAGCCCATGCATTCCAGCCGAGGGCGAGACAGCCACATTCCTCGCAGACCGGCTTGCCGCCCAGCTGGCATGGCGTGACGCGCGTCTCAGGTCGGCCGAAAGGGTGGTGCGCGGTAAGGCGCGGGCATTACTTCCGCGGGCGAGCGCAGCGGATTGCGAAAGCCATCGAGTGCCATCCGCGGCAAATGCACCTTCGGAAACTGCGTGGTAGTGGACAATTCTTCGAAGAGGGTTTCGCCCGGTCCTCCGGCAGCAAGCGTTCCGGCGATTGATCGCCCTCCTGTGGCGTATAGATGCTGAACCAGATTTTGGACCGCTTCGGGCCGATCCGACCAAAAGCGACGAAATCGACCCAGGTATCCGGGCCGTGCCAGCATCGGCCGGGTAACTGTGCAGTGGACGGGTAATGCGGTGGGCGGCGACGTGTTTGAGGATGCGATCGTAAGGTGGCTCGGGGTGCGGCGCAGGTCGTGCTCCGGGGCAAGGCCGTCAATTGACACGACCAGGTGAAGCGATGGGTATAGACCTTCCACTCCTGGGGAGTCTGTGGCCGAACTGCGCCGGAGACCGCCTAACTCGCACTTCGACTCCCATTTGGTTCGAGCACCGGCAAGACCTCGCAAAAAGTTCGCGATAGCGAACCAGCGGCTCGCCGCCAACGATCTCGAGACGTGAACTTCGGCTGAAGTTATGCAGGCGGATCGAGCGGAGAGTGTCGCAGCGACCAGATCGACTCCGCGGTAATCGGAAAGCCGCCGGAGCGTGATCAGCGGACCGAGATGCTCCTGGCGAACAACGCGTAGCAGCCGGGGCATTTGAGCGGGCGAATTCCTTTCGTGATCTCCGACAGACAGGCAGGAAACGGGGTATGTCCCCCGCAATAAATACGCATCCCCACACGCGCAGAACATCGATTTTTTTCATGCACCTCCCGTGGGGAGATTTGGGGCAGCCGTAAACCGTATGACGCCAGGTAATTGCTTGCGTACAACCGCTGTTAACGCGCGAGGCTCCCAGCACAGGGCCGCGACCGTCAGGGAGCGGATGCGCGCTGGGCAAAGCAGCCGCAAAGCCCGGGTAATGTTTGAAGCCTTCGAAGCTGCGGGCGCCCCGTTCATGCCTTCGCTGGCTTGCCGCCATAACCACTTGATAATCCGGGCATCGCTTGTAACGAGCAGGCGCAGACTGTGATTCAAGGTTGAGTAGAAGCATCAGTGCTGTTGAGCAGGCTTTTCTGACTTCGATCTCCGCACAGGCTTGACCGGTCGAACCTTATGGGCCTTCGATCTGAACCCCAATCTATAAAGTCGCGGAAATACATTTCGGAAAACACGGCGCCACTGTCCCGTCAGTGCGGACAATCGACGAAACAGCTCTGGCCTCGCCCGGCAATTCCACGCCATGAAGCTCAGTGCCCCGTCCTCATCTCGAGCGTAGCGCCCTGGGACATGCCGGCCACCAGTTGACCGGCGGTTCCGGTTCCGCATCGCCGTTCCGGAACCAACAACGATGAAGGTCGCGGCATGGGACATCCTCATTTACTAAAGGCTTTCATTTCCTGGAGACGGGCCCGCGAGTTCACCGGCTTGGTAGCCGGGCCCCGTTCCGGCAACCAGCCAGTCGACCAACCCGTTCGATGCTGGGCAACGCCAGTCTTCCGGACATAAATGCAAGTCGGGTTATCGCAGAAGGTGCTTTTGAAGCGGGATCGTCCCTGTTCCAGCAGCTGGTGTTTCGTTGAGACGATAGTCTTGGTGGCAAACGCGGATGCCTCACGCGTATTCGGTCAAACAGACGTGACATCTTCCCAGGTTATTCCAAAGGCGAGTGATTATTCAGCTGTGCCGAAGCAGCTGACCACGCAACTGGTAGGCGTATTGTTTTCGCTGTCAGGTGATTCATGAATTCATGGCTGGCGGAGCGAGGGCCTTGGGCAGGCTGGGCTTCTCATTCCAGGCATCCAGCGCAAAATTAAAGACCGCAGTGTTCCCGCGTCGCAGCCAACCGGTCCGTGACGTTCTGGAAGCGGAGCAGGCGGCCGTTGGTGCCGATATACACCAAGCCTTTCTTGGCCGCATACGATACGACTCTTGCGTGCCATCTGGGGGCGGACAGTGGCTCGCCGCCCCATCGAGGATGCGCGCTACCCGGCGACCTTGGCCAGTGCAGCCAATCGATAGGAGCGCCGCGCGACATCTTCCGTCATTCCTTTGACCTGAGCAGTTGAACGACCGTGCCAACACCAACAATAGTCGTCGATGTGCAACATTGTACTCGAGGGAAGAGATAATGGTTGCGCCATGAGGACGGAAAGTCCCCCGGCATGACGCGGCGAACGGGCGTATCGGCAGCAACCAGCCACGCGCCTTCCGCAAGCTGAGCTGCTCTCGAGTCCATTCGGCGCTCGTTCGCGGCGGCTCGGCTGGCTCCGTTTCGGACCGCTGTGGCAGTAGCCTGGGATATTGCGTGGAACACCGGCTCCGGTATCGTGCACCCTTTCGGGCGGCGGCGGGGTGGTGTGGATGAACCGCAGAGCGCAGCGGCGAGGATCGCTGACTGACACCGATCGAAAGGCGGAGCTGGCACAGCTGAGCGCCCTCGGTGATCTCACTCCAGCGGTGGGGATGCTCCGATCGACCCGGCCGGTTTTAATTTCTGGGCGTGGCTGGGGCGGCAGCGGCGCTCACACCCTTGGGGATGAAGTGGGAGACGCCGCAATACATCCAGGAGATCTTTGCGGAGTGACGGAAATAACTCAGGCGGGCTGTGAGCGCGGATGCGGGGCTTTGCTACGCGACGCCTTCAAGATGTTGTCGGCCTTCTGGCACGTGCCTGCAGCAGCCAGAGGTATGAAGCGGATGTCCATCGATCGATATTAGCGCGCGACTTTGGCGGGGTCAGTAGCCGGAAATCGCTGGCGACGCTCTCCGCGGTGGCGCGCGGCCGGGTTCAGGGGCCAACCAGTTCACCGCGCGGCGTTAGATCACTTCCGGGCTGCCGGAGTTACCCCCGGTGGTATCGGCAATCCCGGAGAGGAAGTCGAGAGGATTCTCTTCGGGCTTCACGTTCTTTTAAGCGGCGTCCAGTGATGAACTGCGGCGGCGCTAGGGCTCGGCACCCGTGTGCTTTTCGATCATGCCGGCGAGTGTCGTCTCGGCGGTAGATATTTCAGCACGCCACCGCGTGGGGAACGGTGGCCTATGACGTGGCGCGAAGCCGACGCGCAGGGTGCTGTTGTGCGTCGGGTGCGACGGGCTCGCCGGCGTGGGCGACTCACGGGCGTGCGACGCCGGTCGGGAAGCGACGGCCGGCTAGCGGCGCCCTCACATGGTCTGGGTGGCGGTCCCGCCAGGGCGCGCGGTGTTCGGGCCCGGAGGGCGAACGCCAGCGCCTCAGCGACGGGATCCTTGCGGGCGCGCAACCGGGCGGTGGTCTCTTCTGAAATCATCTGGAGGCTGTTCCCGGCGGTGTCGGTGACCCTGGTGCCGGCGTAGAGCGCGGCAAAACGTCCGCGCCAAAAGGCTATCGAACGGGCGGCGACGGCGTTCGGGACGGGCGCGTGAGTTTCGGCGGCGTGCACAGTCGAGCCAGGTGGCGTAGCATGGCCTGAGTCGGCGGGACGGTAAGACAGCCGGACTTTTGGCGATCCGGCGGGAATGCGTAGGCGCGCGGTGCTGGCGGGCCGCGTAAAGCGGGGCTCGCCGTTCGGCATCGGGCTTAGCGCTCGGCGGCAGTTCGGCGCGCTGCGACCAGAGTGGTGGCCTGGCGCAGGCAGGCGTGCTGCCGGGGCGATGATCTGGAAGAGGAAGTCGCGTGGCGATCTGGCGACGCCCTGGGCGGCGAGGCGGTCTGAGTTCCTTCTTGGCGTCGAGCGATTTGGCTTGAAGGCGGGCTGGGCCGTGGTGGTCCAGGCAGCGACCAGCGAACGCCGTATGTCGCCGCTGCTGTCTCGGCTGACAATGCTGGCGCGCGTGCAGTCCGAGCAGGCGGCCGACCTGGTGCACCTGGCGTGAGTGTTGCCAGAGGGTCTGGAGGTAGGCGGCGGCGGCTTTGTGGCGCCCTGCCGCAGGGCGTGCGAGGGCGGCGTTCTTCGATGGCGCGGATCCACTCGCCGTAGGTCTGGCGCACGGGGAGCTGGAAACGAAAGTCGGCGGTCGTTGGCCATTTCGGCCGGCGGCCGTGCGAGCGCGCACTGGTGCGCCCCAGGTAGCCTGGATGACCATGAGTGCAAATCGCCAGGGTTTGACGCCGCCGCCGGGAAAATGGGGAAAGAATTCGGGCCGGTAAGGCCTGCCGTCTGTTCGGTAGGCGCGGCCAGAGCGCGAAATCGCCGGTGTGGCGAGGCCAGCGGAAATTTCGCCCGGCTTCGCTGGCCCCGGAATTCGCCGATGGCGCGCGGCGGCGGGCGTAGACCAGGCGGACGTCGGTTAGCTCGATGGCTTTCCGATTAGTACGTATTGTAGGCCGCCGATCGAAGGCCGCGACACCGTGCAGCGCATGCCCGGCGTTTTCTCGCACGCCGCCACGAGGGCTTTTGTTTTGACTCCGATCGCCTTGGCGCGCGCCGGGTCGGAGAGCGCCCGCCGGTGACGCCGGCCCACCTCTTTAGGTGACGTCGGTGAGGCGGTGCGGAACGGTGACGCGTAGCTGACGGCCTTTGCCGGAAAGTTCGTCCTCGCGGCTGCGGGCGACAAAGCCGTCGGTGATGATCGGTGCGGCTTAAGCCGCGGCCGTGTTCCTGCATCGTGATTCCAGCAGAGGCAGGTGGCAGGTGAGGGGGAAGGAGGCCGTGAGGCAGGTGACGAACTCGGCGGAACGGCCGCCGGTGCTGATGGTGGCAGCCAGCAGTCCGGTGCCGCGCGCAGGGTCCCGAGTAGACGATGAGACGGGGAGCTCGGAGCCCTGGCTGTTTGAGCCACTGCGGGGAACTGGGAGCAGTTAAGCTGGGGAGTCCACTTGCCCCTCTTCCGCGGAGAGGCGAGAGGTGAAAGGGCGATCGGCCCAGGACTCGACGACCACATCGGAGGGACGTACGGAACTGCATCTCGTTAGTACCGAGATCGCATGGAGGGACAAGTCAGGCCGGGCAAGCTCGGCTCTGCAGTTCGGCCTCTTCTGCGGCAGCACGCACGACTGCGGCGGCTGGCCATTCCGCGTATTCATAGCTCGAAAGGGCTAGTGGCAGGTGCCCCTCCACGTCATCGCAAAGCTCCGAGCCTTCAGATATCATTAAAGTCTAGCCCCTCGCACAGCGCCTAGACTATGTGGATCGTCCGACTCGCTCTACGACGCCCCTATACCTTCGTCGTGGTGTCCCTGCTCATCGCCATTCTTGGCGTTGCCGCCATCATTACGATGCCGGTCGATATCTTTCCCTTATATCGATATCCCCGTAGTCAGTATCGTCTGGAACTACAACGGCCTCTCCCGGAAGAGATGGAGAAACGCATGGTCGCATCCTTCGAGCGATCCATGACCACCACGCGTGAACGACATCGAGCACATCGAGTCGCAGGCCTATACCGGCGTCTCCGTCACCCGCGTATACTTCCAGCCGAACGCCAAAGTCGAACTGGCACTCGCCCAGATCACCGCCCTTTCGCAGACCCTGCTCCGCCCGCATGCCGCCCGGAACTCTGCCGCCCAGCATCATTAAGTACGATGCCTCCAGCGTGCCCATCCTCCAACTCGGCCTGCAGAGCGACACCATGAGCGAGCAGGAGCTGTTCGACATGGGGCAGAACTTCATCCGCACCCAGCTGGCGATCGATTCAGGGCGCCGCGGTGCCGCTGCCCTATGGCGGCAAGTTCCGCCAGGTGATGGTGGACCTCAATCCGGACCAGCTCTACGTCGAAGGGGCTTTCCGCTTCCGACGTTTCGGCCGCCCTGGGCAATCAGAATCTCATCTTCCGCGCCGGCACGGTCAAAATCGGCGACAGGGACTATCAGGTCAGGACCAATTCCAGCCCGCGCGACATGGACGAGCTGAACCATCATGCCGCTGCGCGTCGGTCAACGGCGCCACCGTCTATCTTAAGGACGTGGCGCAGGTCCGCGACGGATATTCCGTGCAAACCAGCGTCGGTGCGCACCAACGGGCCGCCGCGGCGCCCTGCTCACGGTCCTGCGCAACGGCAAGGCATCCACACTGGCGGTGGTCAACAACGTGAAGGCCGCGCTGCCCAAGATCCTGGCCGGTCTGCCGTCCGCGCTCCAGGTAAAACAACTTTTCGACCAGTCGCTCTTCGTGCGCGCCGCCATCAACGGCGTGGTCCGCGAAGGCGTGATCGCGGCGCATGCTCACCGGTCTGATGATCCTGCTGTTTCTGGGAAGCTGGCGCAGCACCGTGATTGTCTGCATCTCGATTCCGCTGTCGATTCTCACGTCGATGATCATGCTGAACCTGCTCGGGCAGACGATCAACGTGATGACGCTCGGCGGCCTGGCGCTCGCCGTCGGCATCCTGGTGGACGATGCCACCGTCGAAATCGAAAACACGCATCGCAACATGGCCATGCGCAAAGCCGCTGGTGCGCGCCGTGCTCGATGGCGCCGAGCAGATTGCCGCGCCGGCCTTCGTCTCCACCCTCGTCCATCTGCATCGTCTTCGTCCCCGTGCTGCTGCTGACGGGCGCCGCCAAGTACCTGTTCACCCCGCTCGCCATGGCGCGTGGTCTTCGCCATGATGGCCTCGTATTTGCTTTCGCGCACCCTGATCCCGACCATGGTGCATTACATGCTCCGTTCCGAGGTAAAGCTGTACGCGCGCGGCGAGCATGACAGAAGGCGGCACCGGCCTCATCTGGAAAGCGCATTACATCGTTCAACCGGCGCTTCGAGCTGATGCGCGCTTCCTACGGTTCGCTGCTGCACTGGTGCCTCGATCATCGCGCTGCCGGTGCTCGGCGCGCTTCTTCCTGTTTGTCGGCGGCTCGTTGTGTCTGGCGCCTCTCGTCGGCCGCGATTTCTTCCCGACCGTGGATTCCGGCGCCATGCGCCTGCACGCCCGCGCACCCGCCGGGACGCGCATCGAAAAAACCGAACAGATCTTCGCCGAGATCGAAAACGAAATCCGCCAGGTGGTACCGCCGAGCGAGATCGAAAACATCATCGACAACATCGGCATTCCCAATGGCGGCTTCAATCTCGCTTTCGGCGATAGCCCGACGCTCGGCGTCAGCGACGGCGATATCCTGA
>ERZ1370068.1897-contig-11849_pt1 | contig 64963 bp, 72 predicted proteins | sample MGYA00561227_ERZ1370068 | MGnify/ENA primary metagenome ERZ1370068 (study PRJEB38410, sample SAMEA6850437) | metagenome | study: Metagenomic assessment of the ecological functions of the soil: analysis of the soil microbiota associated with the... | reverse complement strand
GTGTACTTCGTTCAGTACGTATTGTCCTTCGTGCAGCACCAGGCGAAGGAAAGCGGACGAACGCCGTGGTTCATGGCGAACGTGCTCTGCGCGAGAAGATGAGCCCAGGATGAGCGCGACCATGCGTGGCGTCGCGTAGCGAACGCCGTCAGAGGAGCTCCTCGCGGATCGTCGTGCCGCGCCGCCGCGCGTCGCCTCCGAGCCCACCCGGATCGCGCGGCGAGATTCAGCACGACCGCGAGGTAGAGAGCGCGTTCAGCAGGAACGCTGACCGCGGTGCCGTAGCGCGCGACGAGGAGCTCCGCCGAGAGCCGGGCCGACGATGCGCGCGGCGTTGAAGGTGGCCGGGACCGAGCGCGATGCCGTTCAGGAGATCCTCCCGGCCGACCATCTCGAACCAGGAGGAAGGACTGCCGGACGCATGTCCAGGGCGTTCACCAGCCCGTATGACCCCGCGAGCGTGGGCCACGTGCCAGTAGCGCACCGAGGCCGGTCCACGTCAGGGCGCAGCCAGGGCGAAGGCGGGCAGCATCAGGGCCATCTGGGTTTGCCGAGGATCAGCCGGCGCTTTCGGCGTCCGATTCTCACGATGACGCCGGCGACCGCCGAGAAGAGGAGCACGGGGGGCGAACTGGAGGGCGCTCACCATGCCCAGGCGAAGGGAATCGGTGAGCTCCAGGACAACCAGGACAGGCCGACCGACTGCATCCAGCTCCCGACGGACGAGACGGACTGACCACGATCCAGAACAGGCCGGAAGTCCCGGTGGTTCAGCGCCCGAGCGCAGTCGGGAATGGCATCAGGGCCCGCCGGGGCCAGCGCGGCCGCCGAGCGACCGTGGAGGAAGCCGAGTGCCGCGCCGCCCTTCACCTTCATCCACGCGGGATCCTGCCGCCAGCGCCGGCGGGGACGAGGCCCGGCGTGTCGGTGGGCGGCGTCGACCAGCGCGTCGACCGCCTCGACCGACGTGTCCGCAGGCGCACGCGATCCGGACGACGCCCTCGCTGGGCGCGCCCCGTCGGAGAAGCTGCTAGCCGTCGGCGACCAGGCCGTCCCAGACCCGCTTGGGAAGCGCCGTGAGGACGAAGTTGATCTCAGTCGGGTGCGGGAACCAGATCGCCCGGGAGGTCGGCCGAGGCCCTGACAGACGCGACGCGGCCATCGCGTTCGCGTGGCGGGCGCTTCCGGAGCCAGAGGTCGTCCTGGAGGAAGGCGAGCCACTGAGGCCGACATGAGGCGCATCTTCGAGAAGTGAGTGGCCGGCCCGGCGCCGGCGGTAGCCGAGGCGTCTCAGGCCGAGCCGCGATTGAAGAAGACGACCGCCTCCGCGCTGAGCGCGCCGTTCTTCGATCGCGCCGAACGACAGGAGATCGACGCCGGCCTTCCACGGTGAGCTCGGCCGGCGTGCACCCGGCCGCGCGATCGCGTTGGCGAGCGGGCGCCGTCCATGTGGACGAAGAGCATGTTCTTGGCGTGGGCGGCCGCCGCCAGGCTCCACACCTCGCGGACCGTGGGTAGACCGTCCCTGCTTCGGTCCCCTGCGTGAGGCTGAGCGCGCGGCCCGGCGGGTCGGCCGCCCGCAGAGCGCCCGCCTCGATCGTCTCCACCAGCGTCGCGACCGCGATCTTGCCGTCCACCGTGAGGAGCGGAACGCTGCGGCGTTGCCGCCCGACCAGAACTCCATTCCGCCGCATTCGCTCGAGTGCAGGTGCGAGATCTCGGCGCAGTGAGATCCCGCCGTACGGCGTGCAGAGAGATCGACGCGCAGAGCCCGTTCGCGCACCGTGCCGGTGCCGACCGAGGAGGGCGTCCAGGCTTCCGGTCTCGAAGAACTTCGGCCATGCGCCGCTCGAGCCGCTGGGTGTACTGATCGGCGCCGTACGGGGCGGTGTCGTCCGCGTTCAGGTCGACAGATAGCCTGCAGGATCTCTCGGCGAGGCGCGCAGAACGTTGTCGCTGTAGGAGTTCTTCTTCACGCGGCTCCCTCCGGAGGATGACAGGGGTGACAGAGACCGGGACGCCGCGGCGCGGCAGGGCGATCGAGCGGCGGGGCCCTCGTGGCATCGCTTCGCGTCGATGGGGAACCGCTGAGCGCCCGCAGCGTCGCGGAGCGCGACCTGGCGGCGGTCTGCCGCCCGTCAGGGGATGCGTGGCGTCAGGGACGCCGAGCCGGCCGACGCGAGGAGCTTCAGGGCGGGCCGGTTCCAGTCGACACCAGGCAAGGTGGCCCGAGCAGCGTTCAGCCTCGACCCCTTCCTCCCATCCGACCAGCACGCCGGCGAGGCCTGAGCAGCGAGGCTGGACCCCAGTCCCGCTGGGCGTGACTCCGACCAGGGCGCCGCCCGGCGAGGAAGTCCTTGCCGCACGGCCGTCGGCGGCAGATCGAGGCGCAGCTTCCGGGACGGCTCGCGCGACGAACGCCGTGAACGGTGTTGCTGTTCGGACCGGGCCGGAGTGCGGTAGCTCGCCGGGTAGAGAGGTAGGCCTGCACCGCCGCCTCGACGCGGTCGATCAGGGCGTCGACCCCGTCCCCGCGCACGTCGAGGAGGAGATCGGGCCGGCTGCCGAAGCCAGTAGTTGTCCGGGCCCGTGCGATCGACGCGGAGCGCCGGCGCGCCGCGATCGACGCCCAGCCGATGACCTCGTACCCGCGTGTACCTGCGGTGCCGCCGGATCGCTTCAGGACGATCCACGTGTGGACGCCGAGGGCGCCCTTCCAGCCGACCGTGCGCGCGGCGTAGATCTGGATCACCGCCTCGGACGTCGTGGCGGGGTCGGGCGCCTGGTGCGAGGAGTCGCGGCGCGCCTGCCGCCAGTTCGGATCCCGTGCGAGCGTTCCGCACGCCGCACGGCAGGAGGCAGCGAGCGACGGGGGTCAGGCGGTGACGTCTGGGCATGTCTGGTGGGACGCGATCGTCGTCGGGATGGCCCGCCCACCGCGATGAGCGAGCCTGCCGGTGCCCGCGCCCAGCGGTCAGCTACGGCGGAATCCTGTCACCGCGAGCGGCGACTCGCCTCGCGGCCGGATTGTCGAGCGGTCAGTCTGGCCCCCGATCGTCTGTGAGACTCAAGCGTCTGTTCATCGGACTGTCACGACGAGCGCCTTGCGGATGGTGCCGTGATGGTCCTGGGCGTGGCCGGTCAGTGACGCGCTCGACCACCTGCGCCACGCTCAGCGTCCCCATGGGAGAACGTCACGGTCGATCCAGCTCAGCGCTCCCCGAGCGCGCGCACTGGTCGCGACGGCCGCCGCGCACCGTGTCTGGCGGAGGAGCGCCAGCGTCTCGGCCTTCGTGCAGTGCGCATGCTCGGTCGCGTGCGCCGCGTTGCCCTCGGTGGATCATGTCCATGGTGATGGTTGGGGACCGACTGACCGTGCGCGACGGCCTTGGCGAGGCCCGCGACCGCCTTGTGGCTCGTGGCCACGTGATGGGCGACGACGCCGACGCTCCGGCCGTCGCCGGGTGTCTTCGCCTGCCACTGGGCGTCGGTCAGCCCTCGATCGTCCTGATGAGGTCGTGGTTCGCCTGCTCGAGCTGCTGGGCTAGAGTCTGCGCGCGCTCACTCATGGGTCGTCCTCCCGTGTCCGGATCAGATCTGATCCGACAGTCGTATCCACGGGTCATATACGCGCTCTTCCACGGCGTCAACGTCGGACGGCCCCACCGCCCGCGCGGCGAGCGACGCGCGGGCCGGACGGCCACGTCGCCCGCGCCCCATCGGCCCGTCGGTGATATCCTCCTCCAGGGCCCCGGAGGACGCGTCGCATGGTCGGGCCCGAACGCCGCCGACATCGACCGGCGCCCGGCGCCGGGCCGGAAGGAGTCACGTGAGACAGCCACCGCCTGCCCGGGACCGTCGTGCCGAGCCGCTACGACATCCGGCTCGAGCCCGACCTCGACGAGCCGCGACCTACGCCGGCGAGGAGATCGTGCAGGTCGAGATCCGCGACGAGACCGACGAGGTCCAGCTGAACGCCGTCGAGCTCACGATCCACGAGCGTCGTGGCGCAGGGGCGAGGACGGGGCCCGGCTCGAGGGCACGGCGTCGCTCGACCCGGCGACAGGACCGCGTGCGCCTCCGCTTCCCCGTCGCGCTGCACCCCGGCGAGTGGAGCCTCCGCATCGCCTTCCAGGGCATCCTGAACGACCAGCTCCACGGCTTCTATCGCAGCACCTTCAAAGGACGCGGACGGACGGCACGCACGTCATGGCCGCCACGCAGTTCGAGGCCATCGACGCGCGCCGCGCGCTTCCCGTGCTGGGACGAGCCCGCCCTGCAAGGCCGTGTTCGGCGTGACGCTGGTGGTGCCCGACGGCTCACCGCGATCTCGAACACGGCGCCGGTCCGGCGAGGAGCCCGCGGAGGGCGGCCGGCGCGCGGTGCACGTTCGGCGACACCATCCGGATGTCGACCTACCTGGTCGCGTTCATCGTCGGCGAGCTGGAGGTCGACCGAGCCGGTCGATGGTCGGGACGACGCCGCTCCGCGTGCTGGTGCGTGCCAGGGCAAGCGCCACCTGGCCAGCTTACGCGCCGGACCGCCGGCGCCTTCACGCCTCGACTTCTTCGAGCGCTACTACGGCATCCCGTATCCGGGCGACAAGGTGGACCTCCTCGCCATTCCGGACTTCGCGGCGGGCGCGATGGAGAACCTCGGCGCCATCACGCTTCCGCGAGACCGCGCTCCTGGTCGACGAGGCGGCGGCGTCCCACTCGGACCTGGAGCGCATCGCCGACGTGGTCGCGCACGAGCTCGCCCACATGTGGTTCGGCGATCTCGTGACCATGAGCGTGGTGGAACGGCATCTGGCTCAACGAGGCGTTCGCCACCTTCATGGAGATGCTCGCGGTCCACGCCTGGAAGCCGGAGTGGGAGCGCTGGGTGAGCTTCGGCGTCTCCGCGCGGCGGCCGCGATGGGGGTGGACGGCCTCCACGCCAGCCGGCCCATCGAGTACGACGTGCGGGCGCCGCGGGACTGCGAGGCGATGTTCGATCTCCTCACCTACGAGAAGGGCGCCTCGGTCCTCCGCATGCTCGAGCAGCACATCGGCCCGGACGCGTTCCGCGAGGGCGTGCGCCTCTACCTCCGGTGGCACGAGTACGAGAACGCCGAGACCGACCGACCTCTGGAAGGCGCTCGGCGAGGCGTCCGGCCAGCCCATCCCGGAGGTCATGGACGGCTGGGTCTTCCACCCGGGCTACCCGCTGGTGCAGGTCCGTGCCGACGGGCCGAAGCTGCTCCTGACCCAGCGGCGCTTCACGTACCTCGGCGATCCGCCGCCGGGAGCGACGACGAGCCGGCGCACCTCTGGCGGGTCCCGGTCACCGTGCGCGCCTCGGTGGCGGGCAAGGTGGTGGAGCAGAAGCTCCTCTCCTCGCCTCCGCCGAGGACGACGCGAGCCTCCCGGCCGCGCCGGAGCTGGGTCGTCGTCAACGCGGGCGGCCACGGGTTCTACCGGGTCGGCTACGCGCCGGCGCTGCTCGAGCCGCCTGACGGCCGACCTGGGCGTCCTCGCGCCGCTCGAGCGCTTCGGCCTGGTCTCGCGACTGCTTCGCCCTCACCCAGGCGGGCGACCTCGCGGCGCCGGCGTTCCTGGACCTCACCGAGCGGTTCCGCGACGAGACGGGACCGCAACGTGTGGGCGGTGGTGATCGGCGCCCTCGCCTACGTCAACCGGGCGATCGACGACGACGCACGGAGCGGGCTCGAGGCGTTCGTCCGAGAACCGGGTCGGCCGGCCGCTCGCCGCGCTCGGCTGGACTGCCCGAGCCGAGGGAGGACGAGCTGACCCGTCAGATGCGCGGCGACCTGCTCCGGGCCGTCGGCGTGCTCGGCGACGACCAGGAGATCCAGGCGCAGGCGCGGGACCTCTACGCGCGCTACCGCGCCGACGAGCGCGCGGCCGACCCGAACGTCGTGCCGGCCCTGATCGCGATCCTGGCCCGCGCCGGCGGCGAGGCCGAGTACGAGGAGTTTCGCGAGCGGTTCCGTCACGCGCGGAGCCCCCAGGAGGAGCAGCGCTACCTCACGCCCTGGCGGCTTCCGCGCAGCCGAAGCTCATCCACGCAGACGCTCCAGCACACGGTGGACGGCGAGATCCGCGAGCCAGGACGCCCCTACGTCGTCCGCTCCATCCTGGCGAGCGTGTGAGGCGCGCGGCCTCGCCGCGGGAGTTCATCAAGGGTCACTGGGAGACCATGCGCCGGCTCTATCCGCCGAGCGCGTTCCGCCGCCTGTTCGACGGCGTCAGCGCGCTGGTGCGGCCCGCGAGTGGGAGGAAGAGGTGCGCGCGTTCTTCCCGGCGCACGGGATCGAGCTCGGCGGGAAGATCCGGGAGCAGTACCTGGAGCACGCTGCGCCGTCGCGGTCAGGTTCCGCGAGCGCGAGGCGGCGCGCATCGCGGCCTATCTCGCCCGCGAGATGGCCTGAGCCGGAACGGCCGCTCACGTGGCGATGGCCTGACCGCGAACGGGCCGCTTCCACGTGGAACTGACCGGCATCGGACGACCGAGTGCCCGCGCGCCGAGCGTTCGCGAAGCGCGGGCGGGGCTCGAGACGGTGTCCCTGGCCACTTCTGTCGGCGGGGGCACGTCTGATGCTCGCTCGCGGCCGGTATCGCTCCGGCGCCGGCCGAGGCCAGGACCCTCCCTGGTCCTCCGGAGCGAAGCTGCGCCGCGGCGAAGCTCCTCGGCTGCGACGCCACTGGCCTGCCAGCTCGACGAAAGCACGATCCCACGTCGCGGAGCTATCAGTGATGATCTGGCCTCGGCGACCCGCCGCTGCCCATGCCGCAGATCCGGAGACCCGTCACACGATGAGCTCCACCTCCGCGATGGGTCGGTTCGGGCGGAGTCCCCTCGAGAGCCTCGACGCGCGACGCGTGATCGCACGCCGGAGCGCACGCACGAGCGTCGCGCGAGGTCCAGCTGGATCTATCTGGCCCCGCGGCCGGCGGGCGTCTCGGTGTGGGGAGCGGGGCGTGGCGGCGGCGCGTGGTGGCAGCGGGGACGGGACCTCCGGGTTCTGGATGGAGCGCGGTGGGCCGGCGCGGCGTGTTTCGCCATTCCGACCCCAGCAGCCGTGACACCCTTATCACCCGGACCGTTCAAACGGTTTACGCGGTCCGGCTGCGTGAGAGCCCGCGCTCCGGAGACCTGGGTCTTGACCTTGACGAAGCCACCGTCCGGGAGCGCCTCCGGGAGGTGGTATCGGGCTCAGCCGGCGGCGGTAACAGGACTGAGGGCGCGGGGACGAGTCAGCATCGACGGAGGGATATCGGACGGCCTTCTTGTGCTGGGGGCACCGTCGCGCCCCTCCTCCTACAGGGTTCAATATCGGGACGGCCGACGATCGGTATCCTTCGACCACCACTGGTCGAGTGCCGCCTCGACCCACCAGCAGGAGCTCTTGCACGGGGATCTGGGTGGGCGCGGATCCGGATCCGGAGCGACCCGCGTCCTGGACGCCCTCAGGACGCATGATGAAGGGCGAGATGCGCGGTTGCGCATGACGACGGGGGCGGCGATCGCCTCACGGAGTCCGTCTCGTGAGGCTGACGCGGGCTTCGAGCCCCCTGCGACGCGCTCCAGCGCTCCCGTCGCTGCCGACCGGGGACGAGCCGCAGGACGACGCCGAGCCATGACCGAGACGGCTCGCGTCGCCGTGTCATCGGCGGCGGCATCATGGGCGCGAGCCTCCTCTATCACCTGGCGCGCGCCGGATGGACCGACGTCGGTGCTGCATCGAGCGGCGGCGAGCTCGCGCTCGGGCTCGACGTGGCACGCCGGCCGGCAATACGCCGCACTTCAACACGAGCCTGAACCTGTCGCGGATCCATCTCGCCAGCACGGAAGTCTCTACCGAGCGGCTCGAGGCCGGAGACCGGGCGAGGCGGTGGGCTTCACCGGCCGGGAGCCTCCGGCTCGCGTCCGGTGCCGGACCGGATGGACGAGTACCTCCGCCACCGGGGCAAGGCGCGGACGATCGGCGCTCCCGTTCGAGGTGATCGGGCCCGACGAGATCCGGCGCCTCCATCCGCTGGTCGAGACGCGCGGGCTGCTCGGGAGCGGTCTGGAACCCGGAGGACGGCCACGTCGACCCGACGAGCGTGACGCAGGCGCTCGTCAAGGGCGCGCTCGACCGGGGCGCGCGGCGTCCGCCGGCACACGCGCGTCACCGGCGCTCGAGCGGACGCCGGGCGGGAGTGGCGCATCGTCACGGACCGAGGGCGACTTCTCGCGGAGGCCGTGGTGAACGCCGCCGGGACGTGGGCGCGCGAGATCGGCCAGCTGGCCGGCCTCGACCTCCCGATCGTGCCCATGGAGCACCAGTGCCTCGTCACCGGAGGCCATCCCCGAGGTCGCGGCGCTCGGCCGCGAGCTGCCGCTGCTCTCGCGCGAGGTCGACGTCTCGCTACTACCTCCGGCAGGAGGCCCACGGCTCTCCTCCCGGGCCCGTACGAGCGCGCGGGCCAGGCCGTTCGGCGTCGGGGGATCCTGCCGGGATTCGGCGCCGATCTCCTGCCGCCGGATCCCGAGCGGCTCCAGCGCATCGTCGAGGCGCGCGATGGCGCGCGTGCCCGTGCTCGCCCGGGCGGGCGTCCAGCGGATCGTCAACGGCCCGATCACGTACACGCCGGACGGGAACCCGCTCCTCGGCTCCGCGTTCGGCCTGCCCGGCCTGCTGGCTCGCCTGCGGCCTGAGCTTCGGGATCACGCAGGCGGGCGGTGCTGGGGCGCTACTCTGGCGGAGTGGATCGTCGAGGGCCAGCCGTCCATCGATCTCTGGGAGCTGGACCCGCGCGCGCTACGGTGCCGTACGCGACCGAGCGGTATGCGGTCGCCCGCTGCATCGACATCTACGAGGACGAGTACGCGATCGTCTACCCGCAAGGACGACCGCCGGCCGGGCGGCCGGCCGCGCACGAGCCAGCTCTACGACCGCTTCCGCGCGGCGGGCGCGGTCTTCGGTGTCCGGAACGGCTGGGAGCGGCCGTACTGGTTCGCGCCGGCCGGGCACGGAGCCACGCGATCGGCCGAGCTTCCGCCGGACGAACTGGTTCGACGCCGGTCGGCCGGGAGGCGCGCGCTGTCCGCGAGCGCGCGGAGCCTGCTGAGCTCTCGAAGCTTCGCCGAAGTACGAGGTCCGCGGGCCGGGCGCGGAGGCGCTTGCTCGACCGCCTCTGCGCGAACTCGGCTGCCGCGGCCTCGGCCGGATCGCCCTCTCCCAGCTGCTCGCCGCCACGCGGCATGATCGAGTGCGACGTGACGGTCACGCGCGCTCGAGCCCGAGCGCTTCCTCGTCCTGAGCGCGGCGGTCGCCGAGCTGCACGACCTCGACTGGCTCCGGCGCCACGCTGCCGGCGGACGGCAGCGTCGTCGATCGAGAACGTGACGGCGCGCTCGGGTGTGCTGATCCTGGCGGGCCTCGCGCCCGCGACGATCCTCGCGCGTGATCACCGACGCCGATCTGTCGAACGAGGCGTTCCCGTGGCTCGCCGCGCGCGGATCCAGGTTGGCGCTGCGTGCCCGTCCTGGCGCTGCGGATCAACTTCGTGCGGAGAGCTCGGCTGGGAGCTCCACCATCCCGTCGAGTACCAGATCGCGCTCTACGAGGCCGCTCAAGGCGCGCGGGTGAGACCTCGGCCTCGTCGACTTCGGGCTGCGCGCGATGGACTCGCTCCGGCTCGAGAAGGCCTACCGCGCCTGGGGCGCCGACATCAACACCGAGGTGACCCCGCTCGAGGCCGGGCTCGAGCGCTTCGTGGCCTTCGACAAGGGCGACTTCGTCGGCCGGGCGGCGCCTGCTCGAGCAGCGGCGACGGCGGGTCCTCGGAAGCGCCTGGCGACCCTGGAGGTCGACGCGCTCGACGCCGACTGCTGGGGCAGCGAGGCCGTCGTGGGCGGGCAGATCGCGTCGTGGGGATCACGACCTCCGGGGGCTACGCCCACTGGCTGGGCCAGAGCCTGGCAGTGGCCTACGTCGGACGCCGAGGCTGCGGCGCCGGGCACCCGCTGGAGGTGGAGATCCTGGGCGAGCGCCGCCCGGCGCGGGCCTGCCGGAGCCTCTCTTCGATCCGGAGAACCTCCGGCCCCGCGGCTGATCCTGGCATCGTCCACCGGCGCCTCGGCGTTGCGCAACAACGACGCGGCCCGCGCCCTTGACGTAGCCCGTCGCCCGCACAATCATGAGGCCGCTGGCCCACATAGGAGTGGCCGTGCGCGGCCAGACTGGCATGCCGCCCGCCTGCAACCGTCGCATCGTGAAGCTCAGCGGACCAGACAGGAGGCTCGACCTTATGCGTGAGACGAGCGCGTGGAATCCTGGCCGCCGTCCTCACCGTGACGGTGCTCCTCGGAGTCGTCTGGATCTCCCAGGCGGGCGTCGACGAGTACGGCGCGACCGGCCCCATCCTCGGCGTCAGCTTCACCGGCGGCGACGGCTCGTACACCGAGCCGTGAAGGACGGCATCACCCTCGGCATCGTGCCCGACTTCCCGTGGACCTACCAGGACGAGAAGACCGAAGGAGTACGCCGGCCTCGACGTCGACATGTTCCGCGAGATCACCGGCGCCTCGGGATCAAGAAGGTCACCTGGGAGATCATGCCCCTTCGACTCGCTTCATCGCCGCGCTCCAGGCGAAGCGCATCGACGTGATCGTGGACAACATCCACGAGAACGAGGGGCCGGCTCAAGGTCGATCGACTTCACGAGCCCGGCTACTGGTACCGGGCGCGGCGGCGGTCGCCGATCCAGAAGGGGCAACCTGAAGAAGATCATGAAGTGGGAGGACTTCGCGGGCAAGACGGTCGGCACGCTACCGCGGGACCTTCTACCAGCCGATCATGGAGGCCCGGAAGGACCTCAAGGAGCTGAAGCTCTTCACGACCAGCGACGTGGAGTTCGCCGACCTCGCCGCCGGCCGCGTCGACGCCATCGTCGACGACGACATCAAGATGCTCCAGTTCATCAAGGCCCATCCCGGCATCAACATGGAGATGAGCACCGTCAGCATGCCGATCGAGCTCCAGCTCGGCTACGCGCGCTACGCCCTCCGGAAGACGGACGTCGACCTGAACCACGCGCTGTGCGCGCCATCGACGAGATGCGGGCCGGATGGCACGGTGGGCAAGTTCCTCGTGAAGACGGAGCTGCCCGCCCGCGTACGTGGTCATCCCGAACGCGCTGTCGCAGTAGACACGGGCAACGCGTCGATCGCTCGGGCTAGTCCGCGCTTCGCAGCCGCCACTCGGCGGGCGGACGCTGCGCAGGCAGATCGAATCCGCAGCCCTGCAGCGAGCACGGGCGGCGAGCGTCGAGAGCATGCCTGGATGTTTCGCAGGCAGCGAGCCAGCGCTCGCCTTCTCCGATGTTGCTCCAGCGTCCCGGACAAGCCTGATTCCCAACTAGGCGGAGGCGGTCATGTTCTCGAACCTGTTCTCGCTCTTCAACTTCCGGGACGCCGGCAGCTACCTGCCGGACCTGCTCCGCGGCGCGCTCATCAGCGTCGAGCTCACGCGCTCGGTGATGGCTGCTCAGCCTCGTGTTCGGCCTGGTCGTCGCGCTGGCCCGGCTGTCGCGGTTCAAGCCCATCCGGGTGGCCGCGACGTTCTACGTCGAGGTCATCCGCGGCACCCCGTGCATGCTCCAGCTCTTCTACATCTACTTCGTGCTGCCCGCGTTCGGCATCAAGATCGGCGCGTTCGCCACCGGGGTCATCGGGCTCACGGTGAACTACGCGGCGTACCTGTCCGAGGTCTACCGGGCGAGGCATCCAGGCGGTGGCGAAGGGCCAGGTGGAGGCGGCGCTGTCGCTGGGGCTGTCGCGGGCGAAGATGATGCGCCTCGTGATCCTGCCGCAGGCGCTCGCGCATCGTGGTGCCGCCGCTCGGCGAACTACTTCATCTCGCTGTTCAAGGACACCGCGCTGGCGTCCACCATCACGGTGAAGGAGCTGATCTTCACCGGCCAGATCATCGCGGCGACCAACTTCCAGTACTTCACCATCTTCACGATCGCCGGCATGATCTACCTCGCGCTGTCGTACCCGGGCTCGCTCGGCGTCCAGTACCTCGAGCGCCGCATGCAGATCGGATACCGGCGCCGCCGGCCTCGGTCCTCGAGGGCGTCGCCCAGGGAGCCGCGTGATGATCCGACTGGACAGGGTGAGCAAGAGCTTCGGGCGACTCCGGGTTCTCCGCGACGTCTCGCTCAACATCGAGAAGGGCGAGGTGGTCTGCATCATCGGCCCGTCGGGCGCCGGGAAGTCCACGCTGCTCCGCTGCATCAACCATCTCGAGGGGATCGACAGCGGCACGATCTACCTGGAGGACGAGCCCGTCTATCGCTACGAGCGCGACGGTAAGGTGGTCGTCGACTCCGAGCGCCGGATCGAGGCGCTGCGGTCCGAGGTCGGGATGGTGTTCCAGTCCTTCAACCTGTTCCCGCACCTGACGGCCACTCGAGAACGTGATGCTGGCGCCGGTCCACGTCCGGAACGAGCCGCCCGAGGCCGCCCGGCGCAAGGCGAGGCGCTCCTCGCCAAGGTCGGGCTCTCGGACAAGATCGACGCGTATCCGCAGGAGCTGTGCGGCGGCCAGCAGCAGCGGGTGGCGATCGCCCGGTCGCTCGCGATGCAGCCGAAGGCGCTGCTCTTCGACGAGGTCACCTCGGCGCTCGACCCCGAGCTGATCGGCGACGTGCTCCGCGTGATGCGCCAGCTGGCCGCCGAGGGCATGACGATGATCGTCGTGACCCACGAGATGGGGTTCGCCCGGGACGTGGCGGACCGCGTGCTCTTCATGGCCGACGGCGTCGGTCGTGGAGGAGGGAGCCCGGAGCAGATCTTCACGGCGCCCCGGCACGAGCGGACCCGGCAGTTCCTCCAGTCGGTCCTGGACCGGAACACGTAGCGCCGGACGGCCCCTCCTGGTCCGCAGGCCCGCTCGGCCGCTCCGGCCGCGGTTCGTCGACCCGTCGAAATCGTCGGACTCGAAGCGAACGATCGTACTATTATCCGGGCCATGCCGAAGGGCGCGGAGACCGCGCCGGGCGATCCTCGACCACGCGCTCCAGGTGGCGACGACGGAGGGCCTGGAGGGGCTCGACGATCGGGCGGCTCGCCCAGGATCTCCGGCTCTCCGAAGAGCGGGCTCTTCGCCCACTTCCGTGGGAAGGAGGAGCTCCTCCTCCAGGTGCTCGAGACGGCGCGCGCGCGCTTCATCGAGCAGGTCGTCAAGCCGGGCCTGGCCGCGCCGCGCGGCGAGCCGCGCCTGCGGGCGCTGTTCGAGAGCTGGCTGGCCTGGGAGCGGTCGTCGGCGCTGCCCGGCGGCTGCCCCTTCATCGTCGCGGCCGCGGTGGAGCTGGACGACCGGCCCGGGTCCGGCGCGCGACGTTCATCGTGCAGGCCCAGAAGGACTGGCTCGACGTGATCGCCAGCTCGGCCCGGACCGGCATCCAGGAGGGCCAGTTCCGGCCTGACTTCGACGCCGGAGCAGTTCGCCTACGACCTCCACGGCGCCATGCTGTCGTATCCACCATCTCAGCCGGCTGCTGCGTGACCCCAGCGCGGGACCTGCGCGTCCGACGGGCCTTCGAGGCGCTTCCTCGCCCAGGCGCGTCGTCCGTGGCCGCGTCCGCCGCTAAGGAAGGAGATCTCCAGCATGCTCGATGCGCCCGTTTCGCCGCGCCGATAAGAGCACGATCGTTCGGTCTTCAAGACCGTCCATCGCTGCAGCGGATCGTCCATCCGGGGCCTGGGCGTGCTGAGCCGCGTGGCGCCATCCCTGGCCGCCCGGCAGGCGGCAGCGCATGTTCCTGACGCCGCCCCGGCATCGCGGCACCCGCTCGGGAGCGGGAGGCTCCTCGCGCGCGCGCGCGCGGCTACCGTCCGGGTCGGCAGGGCGCCGGATCGCGACGTGGACCTGGGGCGCCGGCCCGCGGATCCTGCTCGTCCACGGATGGGGAGGGCGCGGCGGCCAGATGGGCGCATTCGTCGAGCCGCTGGTGGCGCAGGGCTTCTCGGTCGCTGTCGTTCGATCGCGTGCCGGCGCACGGGCGCTCCGAGGGGCGCACGGCCACGATTCCCGAGATGGCGACGGCGCTCACCGCCGTCTGCCGACGCGGTGGGCCCGGTGCGAGGGGATCGTCGCGCACTCGGGCGGCGGCGCGGTCAGCGCGTGGGCGATCCGGCGGCGCTCCTCGATGGCTTCGTCGAGCTGCCGCGGGCGATCGCGCTCGTCGCGCCGGCCGCGGACTTCCGCGGCTACTTCGAGCGCTTCGTGGACGCCGTGCGGGCTGTCGACGCGCGCGCGCGAGCCGGCTCGAGCGCCGGCTGAGGCGCGAGATCGGCGTCCCGCCCGAGTCGTTCGACCTTCACCCGGTTCGCCGAGATCTGCCGCTCGCCGCGCTCGTTGTCCACGACCAGGACGACCTCGAGGTGCCCTGGGCGGACGGCGCGGCGATCGCGGCGGCCTGGCCCGGTGCCGAGCTCGTCACGACGCACGGGCTCGGGCATCGCCGCATCCTGCGGGACCCGGCGGTCGTGGAGCGGGTGACGGACTTCCTCGCGGCCGCAGCTCGAGCCCGGCCCGGAGGTCGCGCCGTCCCGCATCGCGGCGCTCTGCTGAGCACGTGCCCGGTCCGGCGTCGCGCGGACGGAGGCGCGTCCGTCCAGCTAGGCCGTCCTCGGCGGGTGCGCCCGGACGGCCGCCTCGTCGACCTCGGTGCCCCAGCCGGGGCCTCGTCGGCAAGAGGAGATGGCCCGCCTCGACGCGAGGCGCACGCGTCACCAGGTCGTCCTGCCAGGCCACCATCTCGGGGTCGAACTCCATGATCCGGAGGTTCGGCACGACGGCGGCGAAGTGGGCGCTCATCATGGTCGCGGAGATGGCTGTAGAAGTTGTGAGGCGCCACGTTGACCTCGTAGGCGTCCGCCATCGTCGCGATCTTGACGGACTCCCCGATCCCATTCCAGGGGATGTCGATGATCGCCACGTCCATCGCGTCGCGCTCGAGGAACGGGCGAGTAGTCGCGGCGACCGAAGAGGCACTCGCCCGGAGGCCACCAGGATCTCGCTCCGCCTCGCGGATGTACCGGAGCCCGCTCGGTGAGCGCGTGTCGATCTCGACCCACAGGATGTCGAAGGGCGTGATGGCCCGGGCGACCTTCAGAAACCCCTCCGTCTTGTAGTTGAAATTCAGGTCGACCAGGATGTCGACGTCGAGCCCGGCGCCCTCGCGGAACGCCGCGAGCTGGTCGCGGACGGCTGCCACGACGTGCCGGTCGGGGTTGAGCTCGGGGAAGCCCTCGCCGCGCGCGAAGCCCGGGTTGTGCAGGCGAGCCTGTTCGCCCAGCAGCATCACACGTTCGTCTTGAGCGCCGTGTAGCCGCCGCTCACGACCTCCCGCCCGAGGCGCACCACGTCGTCCAGCGTCCGCACCGGCGGGAGCCCGAGCTCCTGCCACCAGCCGACCCGGTACGTGCCGCAGTGTGACCAGTAGAGGCGGATCCGGTCCCGGACCGGCCCGCCCAGGAGCTCGTAGACCGGGATGCCGAGCGCCCGCGCCTTGACGTCGAGGAGGCGTTCTCGATCGCGCCGATGGCCTGCTGCACCACGCCGCCCGCCGACGTGCGGCGGAGCGCTGCTGTGAGCGCGACGTGCGCCTCGTGGGCGCGCGGGTCCTTCCCGATGAGCGTGGGCGCGAGCCGCTCGATCAGCGTCGTGAGGCCCGCCCCGCCGAACGTCTCGTTGTACTCGCTCCACCCGACGAGGCCGTCGTCCGTCGTGATCTTGACGAAGTCAGGCGCGCCGGCCGCCGTCGGCGTGGAGGTCTCCAGGCTCTCGATTCGCATCGCGCTCCCTCCGCGGGCTTCCGGGTGGTCGTGGCCGTGCTTACGGTCCGGCGGTCGCGCCAGTATGCTGCGAGCCGATGGACGCGCAGGCGAGCGGTCCGCGGACGATCCGCACTGATGTGCCCCATGAACTGCCACCCGACGCTCTGCGGCATGCTCGTCGACGGTGGAGGACGGTCGGCTCCTCGGCGTGCGGGGCGACCCGGACAACCCCGACAGCCGCGGGTTCCTGTGCGTCCGGGGCCAGGCCTCGCGCGAGATCATCGGCAATCCCCGCTCGGCTCCTCCGCGCCGCTGGTCCGCGCGCGCCGGGGCGAGGACGACTGGCGTCAGGTCGGCTGGGACGACGCGCTCGACCTCATCGCCGCCCGGATGCGCGCGGCGGGCCGGGAGCGGTCGGGCTCTGGTCGGGGCACGGGCTCTTCGCGAACAACTACGGCACGCGGGTCGGCTCGCACCTCCTCCGCCGCTTCGCGAACCTCTGGGGCTGCCAGTGGTGGCAGCCCGTCGATGATCTGCTGGGGACTCGGGGGCTTCGGCCTGGGGCTGACGGGGTCCTCGAGGCGAACACGAAGGAGGACATGGGCGAGCACGCGCGCCTCATCCTGCTCTGGGGCGCCAACCTCGCGAGCCAGCCGAACACCGGCCCCGCACCTGGCCGCGGCGCGCCGCCGCGGCGCCCACGTCGTCACGATCGACGTGCGCGAGACGGAGGCGTGCGGCCCAGTCCGACGAGACGATCCTGATCCGGCCCGGAACCGACGCCGCGCTCGCCCTCGCCATGATGTCGGTCATCGTCGCGGAGGGGCTTCACGACGCGGAGTTCGTGGCCCGCCACACCGTCGGCTTCGAGGCGCCTTGGCCGCGCACGTCGCGCCGGCTCTGGCCCGAGTGGGCGTCGCCCATCACCGGCGTGCCGGCCGACCGCATCGCGGCGCTCGCGCGCCGCTACGCGACGACGCGCCCCGCGATGATCCTGCTCGGCGGGAGCTCGATGCACAAGGGCGGCGAACGGCTGGCAGGCGGCGCGCGCGCGATCGGTTGCCTGCCGGCGCTCACGGGCAACCTCGGCATGCCGGGGGCGGCCTCGGCCGCGCCACGGCGCGGCCAGCCACGGCCAGGCGCTCGTCGACATCACCGGTGCCGGAGCGGCGGCCGCCGGGCGCCTACGTGCCGAACCAGATGCCCCGCGTCACCGAGGCGCTCGTCGAGCGGCCGCGTCCGCGCGCTGCTCCTCTTCGGGACCGACATGCTGTCCTCGTATGCCGGACGCGGGGCGTCTGGCGACGGGGCTCGCGCGCACGGATCTCGTGGTGAGCCACGACCTCTTCCTGAACGACACGGCGCGGCAGTTCGCCGACGTCGTCCTGCCGGGAACGTCGTGGCTCGAGGAGCTCGGCTGCAAGAGCACGAACACGCACCTCTACCTGATGCCGAAGGTGCTGGAGCGCCCCGGCGAGGCGCGGCCGGCCGTGTGGATCCTGCGGGAGCTCGCCCGGCGGCTCGGCGTCGACGGACTTCTATCCCTGGGCCACCGACGAGGGCCCGCTCGACGCGATCCTCGACCATCCGGCGACGGATCACGCCACGGTGGCCGCCCTCCGCGCGGAGGGCGGGATCCGCGCGCTGCGGATCTCGCACGTCGGCCTATCCCACCCACGTCTACGCGACGCCTTCCGGCAAGGTCGAGCTCTACTCGGAGCGCGCGGCGGCGCTCGGGCTGCCGCCCTTGCCGGTCCACGAGCCCGCGCCGGCGCTCACGCCATCCGCTGGCGTTCCGGCAGGGCCGCACGCTCACCCAGTTCCACGGCTTCTACGATCACGGGCGCGCGCTGCCGACGCTCGCTCGCCTCGATCCCGAGCCCCGTCTCTGGATCGCGCCGGCGGATGCCGAGGCTCGCGGGTCTCGTCGACGGCGCGCCCGATCCGCATCTTCAACGGGCAGGGGAGTTCGGCGCCAGGGCGCACGTCACGGCGCGCGTGCCGGCCGGGACCGTGTGGATGCGCGACGGCTGGACCGGGCTCAACACCCTGACCTCCGGCGCCGCGGTCATCCCGGACGAGGCGGTCGACCTGTTCCCCTTCGCGGCCGGCCAGGCCGCCTTCGACGCCCAGGTGGAGGTCGCGCCCGCCCAGACCAGGCCGCTCCGCCCGGAGCGGCGCGCCGAGACGCCCGCGCGCCCGCGCCCCGGAAGATCATCGCCATCGCGATCAGGAGGAGCGGCCGCGCCGAGGAGCCCCGACGGCCCCAGGCGCTCGCCGAAGAGGCACCCAGGCGAGCCCCACGCCCGTGAGCGGCTCCAGCAGGGAGACGATCGTCGCCATCGTGACGGGCAGGGTGCGGAGCCCCAGGACCAGGAAGACGTAGCCCAGGACCGAGACCCCGAGCCCCATGTGGAGGAAGAGGAGCCAGGCCGCCGGCGGATAGCTGATGACGAATCCGCTGACGACCGTGATCGGCAGGAGCGCGAGAACGGCGACCAGGAGGAAGACCGAGAGCGTCGGGAGAGGATGGTACCGGTTCGCGAGGACCCGTCCGCACATCTGGAACAGGGTGTAGCTGACCGCCGACAGCAGCCCGAACGCGACGCCGAGCCACGACGTCCGGCTCGTGCTCGCCAGGGCGTCGAAGCCCACGAGCAGCGCGACGCCCGCCACCGCGCAGACGAGCGCCAGCGCGACGCGGGCCTCGAGCCGCTCGCCCAGCATCGCCGCGGACAGGAGCGCCGCGCACACGGGCACTGGAGCACACCGTGACCAGCGTGACGATGGTGACGTTCGCGTGGGTGATCGCCAGGACGAAGGCGACCTGGTAGAGCGCCATCATCAGCCCGGCGGCACCATGAGGCGCAGGTCCCCGGCGCGATCCGGAACATCCCTTTCCCAGGACGAAGGCGCTACATCCCCGCCAGCGCCGGCAGGGCGATGGCGGCGCGCAGCAGGGTGACCGGACAGTGCGTTGGTCGGCGCGACCTCGAAGATCCCCTTGGTGGCGACGCCGAGCGAGCCGAACAGCACGGCGGACAGCGCGATGAAGAGGAATCCAGCCGGCCGAGGAGGAGGCCGGCGTCAACGCGGTCGATCGCGGACGGCGCTCAGCGAGCGCGGTCGACCGCGGGCCAGCCACCGCCCGCGAGGACGAGGGTCACCGTGGCGGCGAGGACGAGGGCGACGTACTCGTACCCTCCCGCGATGGTGACGCCCCGCGCCGCGTCCACCACGATGCCGGTCAGGAAGAACCCCTGGTCGAGGTGGTGGAGGAAGAACGCGGACGCCATGATCGGCAGCTGGGCGAGCGCGGCCCACCGGGTGAGGAACCCCACGATGAGCAGGACGCCGCCGATCGAATGCGCCGACGATCAGATACCAGCCGAGCGCACGACCCAGCGAGGCGGGGTAGCCCATGCGGGTCGTGTAGCCGGCGATGCCGTCCGGGCCGACGTCGAACCCGAGGTAACCGTGCATGAGGAAGATGACGCCGAGCGCGACCCGGAGCAGCGGCGAGCCCGATCCCCTCAGTGGCGGTCGTGCCGTGGTCGTCCGGCCGGCGCGCCCGCTCACGCGGGCGAGCCGGACGCCCGCGACGGCGCCAGGGCGCCGCGCGAGGACGAGGCAGAGCGGAGACGGTGAGGAGGACCACCGCGGAGGTGACGAGCAGCGTGGCGACGACGCCCATCGGCGTCGCCGAGCGCGCCGTAGACGAGCGGCGCCGCCGCCGACGCGGCCACGACGAGAGTGTAGTAGAGGCCGTAGGCGCAGGCTCGCCGCTCCGGAGGACGAGGTCCGCCACGGTCGCGTAGTAGCGCCGACGACGTGCCGTTCAGCGCGATGCCGAGCGGCAGGAGCACCCCCAGGGCGACGACCAGAGGTCCCAGTCGCGACGGCCACGATGCCGCAGGCCGTGGCGAGCTCGGTGAGGATGACGGTCCGGACGATTCCGACCCGCTCGGCCACGCGAGCCGCAGCACGAACTTGCCCGCGGCGCCCCCGCGAAGAGGACGGCGAGGGCCACGCCGAGCCCGGCGACCGTGAGCCCCTTGGCCAGCAGGAGGAACGGCAGGAAGGTCAGGAGCGCCGTGCGGGTCGCCGTGTCGATCATGCCGATCGCCGACAGCGCCTGGAAGCCGCGCGGGTCTCGGATGCCCCAGCCTCCGCCGCCCGCGCCTCCGCTCCGCCATGGCTGCGCCGCCTGTGCCCGCCCCGATCCGGACCAGCGCGAGGGCGATGAAGGCGGTGCCCGCCGAGGCCCGAGGACGGCGTAGACGCCGCTCGCGAAGCGCCAGCCGATCGCGCTCGTCGCGAGGGCCACGGCGGCCGGCACGGCGATCTTCCCCAGGTCGCCCGCGAAGTTGTAGGTTCCCAGCGCCGCCCGCCTCGGACCGGTCTCGTACGCTCGCGAGACGAGTGAGGAGGCCAGGGGGTGCTGGACGCCGGAGCCGAGCCCCGCCACGAGGAGGAACATCGGCGAGCGGGAGCATCCTGGTCGCGAGCGTCGCGACGCCGAGATAGCCGAGGCGCCGTCACGGCCGTGCCCGACCACCAGGAGCCGCCGCTCGCCCCAGCGCTCGGCGAGGATGCCGGCGGGGATCTGGCGAGAGCGCCATGCCGGCGGTGTAGACGGCCTTGAGGACTCCGACGCCCGTCAGCGTCAGGCTGAACTCCGCTGGCCCAGAGCGGCAGGAGGACGTACAGCACGTCGGAGAACCCGTCGTGGAGGATGTGGGCGAGCGCCGCCGTGAACAGGACGGCCCGGGCGGCGGGATCATCGCCGCGGCGCCCGCGCCGGCGGAATCGCGCGCTCGTCGTGTCGCGGAGCGTCGAGCGTCTCATCGGTCCCGACCGTACACCCGCGGCTCTCGGAGGGTCAGGTGTCTGACCGTGCGATTCGGAGCGTGCGGTGAGGGGACCGATCGGCGGCCGAGCATGCGTCAGGCGCGAGGATGGGCGCGGCACCACGTGAGCCGAGCGCGCCGTCGCCATCGCGCCGGCTCCGTGTATCATCTCGAGCGAGCCCGATCGAGACACTCATGAAGCGCCGTACCCAGGGGAGATGGCGATGACGACGACGCGGCTGTCCGGCGTGCTGGCCCCGGTGGTCACACCATTCGCGCCTCGGCTGGCGCCCGATGCCGGGCGCTTCGTGCGCCACTGCCGCTGGCTGCTCGACCACGGCTGCCGCGGCCTGGCGGTGTTCGGCACGAACAGCGAGGCGAACTCGCTGTCGGTCGAGGAGCGGATGGAGCTGCTCGAGGCGCTGGTCCAGGGGGCGTGCCGCCGGAGACCTGATGCCCGGCACGGGCTGCTGCGCGCTCACCGACTCGGTCCGGCTCACCGGGCACGCGGTGAAGCTCGGGTGCGGGGCGTGCTGATGCTGCCGCCCTTCTACTACAAGGGCGTGTCGGACGAGGGGCTCTTCCGGGCGTTCGCGGAGGTCATCGAGCGCGTCGGCGGATCACGCGGCTTCGCCTGTACCTCTATCACATCCCGCCGGTGTCCGCAGGTGCCGATCAGCCTCGGCGCTGATCGAGCGGCTCCTGGAGGCCTACCCGGGAACGGTGGCCGGGCGTGAAGGACTCATCGGGCGACTGGAGCAACACGAAGGCGATGCTCGACGCGTTCGCGGGCACCGGCTTCGACGTGTTCGCCGGCAGCGAGGTCTTCCTGCTCGCAGAACATGCGCAACGGCGGCAAGTCGGCTGCATCACGGCGACCGGCAACGTCAACCCCGGCCCGATCGACCAGGCTGTACCGGAGCTGGCAGGGCGCCGACGCCGATCATCAGCAGGCGGAGATCGCGGCCACCCGGGCGGTGCTGCAGCGGGTGCCCATGATCCCCGCGCTGAAGGCGACCATCGCCCACTTCCTCCAGGATCCGGCCTGGCGGACGGTGCGGCCGCCGCTCGGTCGAGCTGACCTCCGATCAGGAGGCCGAGCTCGTGCGGGCTCGCGGCGCGCGGCTTCGACATGCCCGGCATCAGAGGCTGAGACCGGGAGATTAGCGAACGCCGGCCGGCTCGAGGCGCTGGTGGCTCTCCGCCTCGGCCGCGATGCGCGTCCAGCCGTACCGCATCGGGCGAAGCCGCACGGCCGCCCAGTCCGCGCGACTGGTCGGCGTAGTGGGGGCTGCCCGGATGCCCGGAGGCGCCGAGCGGCACGATCCAGCGCGCTCCGCTCCCAGTCGCCCAGGTCGAACACGTAGCGCGCGACCGAGGTGAGCGACAGCTCGAAGCCCGCCGCCGGGACGAAGTCCGCCGCCTGGACGGTGTCGCCGTCGCCGCCGGCCGGGATCGATGGCGGATCGAGGAGGCTCGCGGCGCCGGGAACGCCGCCGAGAGCGGATGGCGCGGCCGCGCGAGGTGGAGACGGCCCCAGGCCCACGACGCCGGGTCCGGGCCCAGGGTCTCGCGCAGCGTGGCGACTGCTCCGGCCAGCGCACGGGCCATCACGCTGCCCCAGTCGTCGCCCTTCGCCAGAACGGTCGGTCATCCTCGCGGATCCAGTCGGCCAGCGCGGCCGCGAAGGCGCGCCACGTGGACGACGGCCGCGTTCGGTAGCGCTCGCGAAGGCGTCCGAGGCGAGCGGGACCGAGGCAGCGGGTGCAGGACGTCGCCGGACGAGGCGCGCGCTGAACGCCGCGTAGATGGCCGCCGCCGCGCTGTCGGCGTCCATGGTGCCGTCCCAGCGCCGGAGGATCGCGAGGGCCTCGCGAGAGCCGGCGTCGAGCGGCTCGATCCGGCTCGGTCAGCTCCATCAGCGCCCGGGCGGGAATCGAGGACGCGGTCCGCGTGGATGGCGGCCATGTCGGCCACCGTCGCGCCGTGGATGATCCCGGAGGCGCGCCACGATGCGCGCGGGTCCGGAAGTCCGAGGCGTAGTCGAGCCCGAGGTAGTGCGGGTAGCCGGCATCGACGATCCGGCTGTTCGCGGTGGCGATCCAGCCCGCGGCGGGATCGCGCAGCGCGGGCATCTCCTCGAACGGAATCGCCCCCGTCCACTTCGTGGGCGCCGTCCCAGCCCGGGACCGGTAGCCACGCGTTCGCCGGCGCGCGGACCGGCACGACGCCCGCGCGTCCGGTAGCCGATGGCGCCGTGGACGTCGGCGAACACGAGGTTGTTGCCGGGATCGACCCACGGCCGCATCGCCGCCTCGAGCTCGTCCGCCGACGAGGCTCGCAGCATCGGGAGGAGGGCGTCGAACGTCGGGTTCGGCTCGGCCGTCGCCGTGTAGCGGAGCGGCCACCGCGTGGCCGCTCGCCGGATCGCCCAGGACGACCGGCCCGTGGTGCGTGACGGTCACCGCGAGGTCGACCGGCGCGGCCCCCGCGACCTGGATGGTCTCGCGCCGCGACCTCGGCGCTGCCGCCACTCGCCGCGGAACTCGTACCGCGTCGGGTCGGTGGGGTCGAAGCGCTCGACGAAGACGTCCTGGTAGTCCGCCATCGCGTGCGTGACGCACCAGGCCACGTGGCGGTTGTGGCCGAAGTGGGACAGGCCGGGGACGCCGGGGAACGAGAGCCCGATGGCGTCGAAGTCCGGGCAGGCGAGGTGGTTCTGGTAGTAGCAGTTCGGCGTGTCGAGCGGCCGGTGCGGATCGCCCGCGAGGAGCGGGCGGCCCGAGGCGGTCCGGGACCCGGCGAGCGACCCAGCTGTTGCTCCCGCCGACCCAGGCGGGCAGGGCGGCGAGCGACGGCGTCGTGCTCGATCAGCGTCCACGGGGCGCGGACGCCGGCCCCGCGGTACTCGACCCCGGGCGGAATGATCAGCATGGGCGACGGGGACGTGCCCGGCGACGAGGTAGGCGGCCAGCCGCGGGCCGAGCTGCCGGATCAGCCGGGCGCGCCAGAGCTTCATCTGCCACGGGCCCATCTCGACGTGACGGATCTTGAAGACGGCGAGGCTGTCCGACGGCGCCCAGGGCTCGGGGCGGAGGTCGAGGAGCTGGAACTCGATCGGCCAGGTCCGCGGTCGTCGCGAGGAAGGCGTTGACGCCGGCGGCGTAGGCGTCGAGCATCGCGCGCGTCTCGGGCGCCGCGGCCTCGTAGTCGAGGCGGGCGCTCCGATCGAGGCCGAGGCGCCGGGCCAGCGCGTCCTGCGGCACGCCGGCCTCGCCCGACGAGCTCCGCCCAGCGCCCGGAGGCCCGGCGGCGGTCGTACTCCATGTGCCAGAGGCGATCCTGGGCGTGGACGAAGCCCTGCGCGAAGAACGCGTCGTGGACGGATCCGGCCCGCGCGTGGGGACGCCCTCGGGATCCCGCCAGACGTCGACGGGGCCGGTGAGGCCGCGGAGCCGGAGGGAGCTCGTCAGATCCGGGAAGCGCCGCGGCGAGGTCGCGTCGGGTCGAGTGCCGGGAGGCCGGCCGGGCGAGATCGTCGGTCACCGCCGTCTACCGTGACTGCGGCGCCGTGCGCTGTCAAGGCGGGCCCGCCCGCGGATCGATCCGCCGCGAGCTGCGCCGCGGCCGAGCCCGGCGTATCGTGCAGGCGCACATGTTCGTCGGCCATCTGCGGTGTCGGTCTCGCGGCCGAAGCGACTGGCGCCCGAGGTGCAGCCTCGGCGTCCTGTTCCGGCGCGCCATGCTCCTCGACGCGCTCCTCTTGGGTCTTCGTCCTGCTGGGCTGGGAGGCGGTGCACGATCCCGACGAATTTCGCCGATGTGCACTATCCTCGCGTCTCACCTTCCCGTCACTCGCACGGGCTCCTACGCGAGCCTCGCGTGGTCCCGTGGCCGCATTCGGGCTGATCCGGCTCTGGGGCGGAGCCTCGGAGCGGGCCTGGGTCGGTCGGGGCGACGGTGTTCTCCCACTTCGTCCTGGACGCCATCGTCCACGTTGCCGGCCTTCCGCTCCTGGGGGCGGGGTCGTACCACGCGGGCCTCGGGCCCGTGGCGCCACACTGGCCCTCGAGCTCGCCGTCGAATGCGCGCTCGGCTGGTCTGGGATGGCGGCTTCTGGACCCGTGGCGAGCGCCCGGCCCTGCGTCCGCCGTCCGGCTTCACGCTGTGGGGCGATCGTGGTCATGTGCGCGCCTCCTCACGATCTGGGGCGGACTCGTGACGGCGCCGCCCCCGGCGGCCGGGGCGATGGCCGTCGTCTGCGCTCCTCGATGATCGGCGTGCTGTCGGCACTCGCGTTCTGGCTGGATCACGGAGACCGGGCTCGGCGAGCCGAGCGCGGCCACCGCCGTCCGGCCGGCGCGCCGTGGCTCTACGGGACGCGCATCAGCGACGCACGATTGTCAGAGCCCGGTCGGCGGAAGGTATCCTCGTCGCATGAACGGCGCAGCCGAAGAGCGCGTCCGGCCTCTGCCGAGGCGACGGGGCGCCATCGAGGTCGTCCCGTCGGTCTGTCCCCACGACTGCACGAGCACCTGCGCGCTCGAGGTAGAGCGGCTGGACCCGCGGACGCATCGGCCGGGTGCGTGGCTCGACGCGGAACACCTACACGGCCGGCGTCATCTGCGAGAAGGTGGGCCGCTACGCCGAGCGCATCCATCACCCCGACCGCCTGCTCCACCTCGCTCCGGCGCGTCGGGCCGAAGGGCTCGGCACAGTTCGCGCGGATCTCGTGGGACGAGGCGCTCGATCGCGTCGCGGAGGCCTTCGCCGAGAAGGCGGCCCGCCACGGCTGCGAGACGGTCTGGCCGTACTTCTACGCGGGCACGATGGGGCTGGTCCAGCGCGACGGCATCAACCGGCTGCGCCACGTCATGCGGCTACTCCCGCTGGCTCTCGACGATCTGCGTCGCCCTCTCCGACACCGGATGGATCGCCGGGCGTCGGCGCCAAGCGCGGCGTGGATCTCCGCGAGGTGGGCGAGCACTCGGACCTCGTCGTGATCTGGGGCGGCAATCCGGTCAACACTCAGGTCAACGTCATGACCGCACGTCACCCGCGCGCAGCGGCGCGGGCGCCAAGCTGGTCGTCGTGGATCCCGTACCGGACCGGCACGGCGGAGCGCGCCGACGTGCACCTGGCCCTCCGCCCGGGCACCGACGGCGCGCTCGCGTGCGCCGTGATGCACGTCCTCTTCGCCGAGGGCTACGCGGACTGGCCCTACATGCGCCGCTACACCGACGCGCCGGACGAGCTGGCCGCGCACCTGCGGACGCGGACGCCCGCCTGGGCTGCCGAGATCACGGGCCTGACCGTCGACGCAGATCGTCGACGTTCGCCCGGCTCTACGGCCAGGCCAAGCGAAGCTTCATCCGCTGCCACCACGGCTTCAGCCGCTCGCGCAACGGCGCGGCCAACATGCACGCGGTCTCCTGTCTCCCCGCGGTGACGGGCGCGTGGCAGCACCCGGGCGGCGGCGCGATCTACGGCCAGACGGCCATCTACCCGCTCGACCGCAGCCTCATCGAGGGCCTCGACCGCGTGGATCCGCACGATCCGCGCGCTCGACCAGTCGCGTGCTCGGGCCGATCCTGACCGGCGATCCCGAGGCGCTCCAGGGCGGGCCGCCCGTCACGCGCCATGCTCGTCCAGAACACGAATCCCGCGATGGTGTGCCCCGGAGCTTCACCTGGTGCACCAGGGCCTCGCGCGGGAGGACCTCTTCCTGTGCGTCCACGAGCAGTTCCTGACCGAGACGGCGGCCTACGCCGGACATCGTGCTCCCCGCCACCATGTTCCTCGAGCACGACGACTTCTACACCGCGAGCGGCCACACGTACTTCCAGGTCGCGCGGAAGGTCGTCGAGCCGCCGGGGAGTGCCGGGAGAACCACTTCGTCATCTGCGAGCTCGCGCGCCGGCTCGGGCCGAGCATCCCGGCTTCGGGATGACCGCGTGGGAGATCATGGACGAGACCCTCCGCCGCTCGGGCATGTGGGACGCCGTGACGAACGTCGAGCGCGGCGGCCAGGACATGGCGCTCCCGTTCGAGGAAGCGCATTTCCTGCGAGGGTTTAACGTGGCCGGATGGAAAGTTCCGGTTCAAGCCGGACTGGGAGGCGCTTCGGCGGACGCGGGCGAAGATGCCCCGGCTCCCGGACCACTTCGACGTCATCGACCGGGCCACGGCCGAGAAGCCCTTCCGGCTGGTGGCGGCGCCGGCGCGCACGTTCCTCAACTCGACCTTCACCGAGACGCCGGGCTCGCTCGCCCGCGAGCGGCGGCCTACGGCGCTGATGAACCCCGAGGACTGCACGGCGCTCGGCGTCGGCGAGGGCGACCGCGTGCACGCTCGGCAACGAGCGCGGGGCGGTCGTGGCCCACGCCCGGCCGCGCGGAGGGCCAGCAGCGCGGCGTGGTCGTCGTCGAGGGGATCTGGCCCAACAAGCACTTCGAGGGCGGGCATCGGCATCAACGCCCTCACCAGCGCCGAGCCCGGGTACCCGAACGGCGGCGCCGTCTTCCACGACACGGCGGTCTGGATCCGGCGGGCATAGCCGACCTGGACTGCACGCGGCCTGCCGGGGCCCCGCGCCCCGTGTTCTGCCGAGACTGAAGTCCTGAACCCGAGAGGAGAGTACGGATGCGATTCGTGATGCTCGGTGCTGGTGCCATCGGCGGCGTGGTGGGCGGGCAGCTCGCCAAGGCCGGATTCGACGTGCTGTTCGTGGACCCGCTCGAGGAGCACGTGGCGGCCATCAACCGCAACGGCCTCCAGCTCCGCGGCGTGCACGGCCACCACTCGCTCCGGGTGCCGGCGGTCAGCGTCCGTCGCATGCGGTTTCCTGGAAGGACGACGACGTCGTCGTCTGCTCCGTCAAGTCGTACCAGACCGACGAGGCGATGCAGGCGCTCCGTCGGGCGACGCCCCGCGAGCTGCCGATCTTCTGCGCCCAGAACGGCGTCCGGAACGAGGAGATGGCGGCGCGCTACTTCCGGGCCGTGCACGGCGTCATGGTCGCGATCGGCGCCAAGCGCCTGATGCCGGGCGAGGTCGTCCACACGGGCGCGCGGGCCGCTCGGCGTCGGGACTGGCCGGCGGGGCTCTCGGAGATCGCGCGCGACGTGGCCCAGGCCATCGCGAAGACCGACATCCCCGCCTACACGACCGAGGAGATCGCCGTCCACAAGTGGAACAAGATGGCGGTGAACCTCAACAACGCCACGTTCGGGCTCATCGGCCTGTCGGGCCAGGAGGCGCAGGCCGATCCGGAGGTGCGCGCCTGGCTGGCCGACGTCTACGACGAGGGCGTCCGCGTCCTGCGGGCGGCCGGCATCCGATTCGAAGGGCCGCCGGGCCTCGGCTCGATCGAGAAGCGCATCCACGACCTCCGCGGGCCCGCGCCGGTGCATCGTCGTGCCGACCGAGGAGGAGCCGAAGCACCGGCCGTCCCTCTGGCAGGACCTCTATCACGGCGGCGGCCAGGTCGAGGCGGACTGGTTCAACGGCGAGATCGTGCGACTCGGCCAGGCGCACGGCGTGCGCCACGCCGTACAGCGGGCTCCTGCTCGCGCTCATCACCGAGATGGCCCGCCTGCGGCAGCGTCCGGGACGCTACACCGTGCGCGAGCTGCGCTCGCGCCTGGCGGATAGGCGGGCGCCGTGGCGCGACCGAACCGGCTCCGCGAGAAACTGGCCGCCGGCCAGACGTGCGTCGGGCCGCTCTTCCAGGAGTTCTGGTCGCCGGAGCTGTTCGAGTTCTGCGCGCTGGCCGGCTTCGACTTCGTGATCGCCGACGGGGAGCATGCCGGGCGTCGATCCCCAGGCGGTGCGCGAACCTGGCGCGCGCCGCCCAGGGCGTCGGCGCGACGGCGCTCGCGCGCGTGCCGAACGGCGAGCCCTCGCTCGTCCTCCGCTACCTCGACGCCGGGGTCGAGGGGCTGATCCTGCCGCACTGCAACAGCGCCGCGGACGCCGAGGGACTCGGTCCGGGCCTCCCGCTATCCGCCGCGCGGGATCCGCGGCGCGGCGAGCACGAGCCGGGCCGCCGGCTACGGCTTCACCCAGACGCCGCTCCGAGCACCTCGAGCAGTCGGATCGCGAGGTGCTGTGCCTCGGGCTCGATCGAGGAGCCGCGGGCCGTCGAGGCCCTGCCGGAGATCCTGCAAGCGTCGACGGGCTCGACGGCTGCTTCGTCGGGGCCGGGGACATGGCGCTCACCCTCGGCCGCCAGTACTACGGCGGGGCCACGACCATGCACCCGGACGTCGCGGCGGCTGGTCGACCGGGCGATCGATCTCACGCTCGCGGCCGGCAAGGTCGTGATGTATCCGGCGGCGACCGGCGCCGAGGCGCGCGACCATGAGCGAGCGCGGCGTGCGGCTGATCACGATGAACTTCGGCGTCCCTGGCCCGGCGGGCGATCGGCGAGTTTCTCGGGCGCTGCGAGGGTAGTCGGAGGGCGGCCCGGGGCCCGCGCGGCCGGGGCTGGGGAGCCGCTGGCCGCGGGCTCGCTTCGCGTCCGGCGGTCGCCTCGCCGGAGACGGGCGCGAGCCGCTCTCGGAGGTGCTGAATGGAGTACGTCATCCCCGTCCAGGCCACGCCGTCCCTCGCGGTCGACGGTGTCCGCGGCCGCTTTCCGGTCCACCGCATCTACTGCGTCGGCCGCAACTACGCCGAGCACGCGCGCGAGATGGGCCACGACCCGGACCGCGAGCCGCCGTTCTTCTTCATGAAGCCGGCGGACGCCATCGTCACCGACGGGCGACGACTTCGCCTACCCGTCGCACAGCGCCGACGTGCACCACGAGCTGGAGCTCGTCGTCGCGCTGGGCTCGGGCGGCGTCCGCGGTGCCGGCCGCGCGGGCGCTGGACCTCGTCTACGGCTACGCGGTCGGGCCTCGACATGACGCGGCGGGACCTCCAGGGCGAGGCGAAGAAGATGGGCCGGCCGTGGGACACCGGCAAGGCGTTCGACGGATCCGCGCCCTGCTCGCCGATCCGGCGGCGCGTCGGAGATCGGCCATCCCGACCGAAGGGCGCGGTCTGGCTCGAGGTGAACGGCGCCATCGCGGCAGCGCGGCGACCTCGACCAGCTGATCTGGAAGATCCCCGAGATGATCGCGTACCTCTCCACGCTCTTCACGCTGCGCGCCCGGCGACCTGATCTTCACGGGCACGCCGTCCGGCGTGGGCCCGGTCGAGCGAGGCGACGTGCTGAAGGGCGGCGTCGACGGCGTCGGGACGCTCACGGTCCGCGTGGTCTAGGAGTCGCGGTCTCACCGGCCGCGGCCGACGGGCGCGGCAGCGCGACGGATCCACATCGTCACGAGGAGGCAATGCGATGCGAGTGCGGACCCGCCGGTTGTCCGTTGGCTGTCGTCGCGCTGGCCGCAGTGCTCGGCATCGTAGCCGGGAGCGTCTCCGGCCAGGGGACCACGAAGATCCGCTACGCGCTGGGCGACGTCGTCGGGATCGACGACCTGCCGCTCCTGATCGCGGCGGAGCGCGCCAAGGCGCGGGGCGTCGAGGTCGAGATCACGCCGTTCAAGAGCGAGGAGATCGCTACCCAGGCCGTCATCAACGGCCAGGCCGACGTCGGCCAGGGGACGCCCTACGCGCGCGCTCCAGAAGGTCAACGTTGCCGATCCGGTTCTTCTACCAGCTCAGCACGCTCCAGTTCTTCCCGATCGTCAGCCAAGGAGCACTACAAGGCCTGGAAGGACCTGGACGGCCAGGACATCGCGGTCCAGGGCCGGGGCTCCGGCACCGAGGCGATCATGGTCCTGGCCGCCAAGCAGCACGGGATCAAGTACAAGAGCGTCAGCTACGTGCCCGGCTCGCAGGTCCGCGGCCTCGGCCCTGCTGAAGGGCACCATCACGGCGACGATCCTCGACGCGCCGAACAAGAGCTCACGTCATGAAGGAAGCGCCTGACACGCTTCGTGATCCTGCCGCTCGGCGAGCTCAAGGCGAGCGACGAGGCGCTGCTTCGCGACCACCGCCTTCCTCGAGAAGAACCAGGCCGCGGTCGCGGTGCTCGTCGAGGAGCTGCTGAAGGCGACCCGCGCGATCAACGCGAACCCGGGCTTCGCCGTCGAGGAGCGGAAGCGGCTCGGGCTCCTGAAGGACCTGCCGGAGAAGATGGAAGCCGAGGTCCTGCCCGTACTACCAGGACGGGCGTGCAGGGCGGCATCTTCCCGGCAGACGGCGGCGGCGAGCGCGCGGCCGCCAACGACCTCGAGTTCTTTCGCCCTGGCCGGCCAGATCAAGGGCGACGGGGTGAAGGCCGGGAGACTTCTGGTCACTTCGGCCCGCTCAAGGCGGCGCTGGGGCGGCGTCGGGTCCTGATCCGGACGTGACCGGACTGGACGGCGCGCCGGGCGGGCTGGCTCGGCGCGTCGTTCCTGCTCGTCTTCGCGGCCTGGGAGTGCGCGGGGCGGTGGCCGATCAGCCCGGCCTTTCCGCCGTTCAGCCAGACCCTGCTCGCGTTCGGGCGGATGACCCTGGACGGCTCGTTCGCGCGGGCCTACGCCTCCACGCTCCAGCCCCTCGTGATCGGGGTGGCCATCTCCGCAGCGCTCGGCATCGGGGCCGGGGTGGCCATGGGCTTGAGCCGCTCGGTGGAGTGGCTGACGCTGCCGCTGTTCGTGATCGCGCAGGCGGCCCCGATGGCCGCCATCATTCCCGATGATCACGTACGTCTACGGGATCGGGCTCACCGCCAAGGTCCTGGCCGTGACCGTGCTCGCGGTTCCCGTGATCGCGATGAACTCCTACAAGGGGATCCGCAACACGTCGCCGTCGCTGCTCGAGATGTGCCGGTCGTTCCTGGGGACGCGGGGGCAGGCGGTCCGGAAGATCGTGCTGCCGCACGCGGGCGGGCTCATCTTCGCGGGGCTGCGCCTGGGCGTGGCGATGGGGTTCATCGGCGTCGTGATCGCGGAGCTTCTGATCACCCCGACCGGCGTGGGCGACCTGATCACGTATCACCTGTCGGTGGCCGACTATCCCGGAGATGTTCGCCGCGATCGCCTCCATCATCGCCCTCGGGGCGCTGACCATCCACGGCCTCGAGCGCGTCGAGCGGCGGATCTTCCCGCCGGGCATCCGGGCGTGACGCCGTGACGCCACGGGCCGGAGGCCGTCCCGTCAACTCCCGCGGACCGCGGATCGACCGGTGACCGACGCCGTGGTCGAGCTCCGCGGGGTGGGCAAGCGCTACGCGACGGGCGTGGAGGCCCTCCGGGACGTCACCGTCGGCTTTCCGCGGGGGCGGCTGACGACGCTCCTCGGCCCCAGCGGCTGCGGGAAGACCACGCTGCTCAAGATCGTGGCGGGCCTGATCCAGCCGACGGGCGGCGAGGTGCGGGTGGACGGGCCGGCGCGTGGAGGGCCCGGGTCCGGAGCGTGCGTTCGTGTTCCAGGACTTCGCCCTCTTGCCGTGGGCGACCGTGCTCCGGAACGTCGCCTTCGGCCTGGAGCTCCGGGGCACGCCGCGCGAGGCGCGCGAGGCGACGGCGCGCGAGCTGGATCGCCGAGGTCGGCCTCGCCGGGTTCGAGCAGAGCTATCCGCACCAGCTGTCGGGCGGCATGCGGCAGCGCGTGGGGCTCGCGCGGGCGCTCGCGGTGGACGCCGCAGATCATCCTGATGGACGAGCCGTTCTCGGCGGTGGACGAGCAGACCCGGCGGAAGTTCCAGGAGGACCTCGCTGATCCTCCTGCGCGACCGGGGAAGACGCGTGATCTTCGTGACCCACAGCATCGAGGAGGCGGTCTACCTGTCCGACCAGATCGTGCTGCTGACCCCGCGGCCCGGGACGGTTCACCGGGTGGTCCAGCCGAGCGTGGACCGCGGCCGCCGGAGCCCCGACGAGATCCGCCGGGACAAGGGCTATCTCGACGCCGTGGACGAGATCTGGCAGGTGCTCAAGCAGTATGTGGGGTGAGGCGCCGGAGACCGACGTCGGGCCAGTCCCCCCTCCTGACGGCGGCGGCGCTCGGCCGTGTGGTGCCTCGTCTGGGAGGCGGTGGGGCGCGCGGGGATCGCTGTCGATCCTCCCGCCGCTGAGCCGCGTCGCGGCCAGCGGGCTCGCCGTGGTCACCTCGGCCAAGTTCGCCGAGCGCCGCCTGGATCTCGCTGCGCGCGTTCGCGCTCGGCATGGTGCTGGCGGTCGCCGTCGGCATCCCGGTGGGCATCCTGATGGCCCGCTCGGAGACGGTGGGCCGGATCCTCCGGGTCTGGGTCAACGTCTTCGTGAGCGCGCCGGTCTCGGCGCTGGTGCCGCTGCTGATGGCGGTCGTGGGCATCGGGCAGACCACGGTCGTCGTGACGGTGTTCCTGTTCGCGGTGTTCGTGATCGTGCTCGACACCGAGGTGGGCGTCCGCGCAGGTCAGCCGGTCGCCTCCTCGGAGATGGCCGTCCTGCTTCGGGGCCGGGCGTGGCGACGCTCTACCGGAAGATCCTGCTCCCGGCCGCGCTGCCCGAAGATCCTCGCCGGCCTTCGCCTGGGCGCCATCCGCGGCGTCAAGGGCGTGCGTCATCGGTCAGCTCCTGATCGCGATCCTCGGGGTGGGGAGCTGTTCGAGACGTACTCCCAGAACTTCCTCTTCGAGGAATTCTGGGCGCTGGTGATCGTGGTGTTCGCGTTCGCCTACGTCGTGTCGGAGGCGGTTGCCCGGGTGGAGCGCCGGGTCGAGCACTACGCGCGGGCGCGATAGTGCCGGCGGACCGGATCGCGGGCTCCACCGGTTCCGACGGACCGCGAAGCCCTCTCTGCCGCGCGCGTCGGCGTCGCGGAGCTCGCGTACGACGAGCCGTGGCGCTCTCGAGGGCCACCGGCCGAGTCATCGCGGGACTCGTCCGCCGTTATCGGCGCGGATGCACAGAACTCTGAGATCCTCGGCGTCGGAGTTCACGACGACGCGCACGTAACGGGCCGGCGTGGGGTCGAGCACCACCTCCAGCGGGGGATCCCACGCGGCAAAGAGCGTCCGGCCCGCCCATCCCCGCACGCCGGGACCAGGCGTCCTCCCTCGGCAGGCTTCCAGGTGCGGCCGTCTCGGGACACGGTGACCTGAGCGGCCGTCGGCCCCGGAGGCTGTCGGATGCCAGAGTCGAATGCCCGAGACGAGGCGCTTCCTCCTCCAGCCCGGCTTCGAGCTGGGTGCGGGAGCACTTCCGGCGCCCACGGACGCGCGGGACGCGGCGCGCCCCGTGGGGCGCAGGCATGGCGCGGGGGACGGGGCGGCCCGACGATCCGGATGAGCGCCTGGCCACCGCGAGGCTCGGCGAGGAAGCGCGTCCCGGTGGCCTCCAGGCGCTCCGCAGCTCCGGCTCGTCCTCGATCGGGACGAGCAGGGCGTCCCCGGCGCGGAGCCGGAGCGGACGCGCCAGCCAGTCCGGCGGCGCGGCCCCGTGGTTGTCCACGACGCCGTTGGCGACGAGCGTCGACACCGCGCTTCCCGTTGCCCGGTCGACGCGGGCGGAAGCGACGGGATCCGCGAGGAGCCGCTCGATCTCATGCTCGACGAGCCACTCGACCAGCGCCCCCACGCGGAGGGGCGCGGGGGGCAGGGAGTCCTCGGTCTGATAGATCTGGAGCTCGGTCACTCCCCACGGCGCGTTGCCGACGGGCTCGTCCGGCTCGACCCGAACATAGCGGAGGCGCCGCGGGGACACGACGAGCTCCAGCCATCCGTTTCGCGGGCGGAAGACCGGGCGGCCGCTCGCCGCGAAGGCCGGCTGCCTCGGCATCCTCGGGACCGTCCCGAGGGTCTCCCAGCGCGTGCCGTCGGCCGAGCCGGATAATCGGAGGGGAAACACGTCGGTCGTCCGTACCGCCGGCCAGAAGATCAGGCGAGCCACGTCGTACGAACGACCCAGATCGACGACCACCGCATCGCGCGGGTCCTCCGATTGGGGCTGGGGCCACGCGGTAGCCAGATCGCCATCCGCGATGGCGCCGGGAACGCGTGAGTCGCCCTCGACCCGCCATCCGCTCCGAGGCACCATCCGGTACGCGCGCGCCGGGATCTGGACGTCCTCGAACAGTCGCCAGCCGAAGATATCGGTCTGCCGGGAAGTGGCGCCGATCCCCGGAGGCTGGCCTCCACCTGCTTCGCGAACACGCCGGCCAGGATGTCGATCCGCTGCGCGCCGTCGGCGGCCAGCGCGGTCGGAAGGTAGATATCGGAGGTCAGGGCCGAGACGGTGGGGCGGTCGAGAAGGAAGGCCCACACGAGCGCGCCCATGGAGTCGTCGACGTAGAGCGCCTCGACTGGACGGGCGGCCAGCGCGCGGCGGACCTCTCCGAGCGCCGCCATGTGGGCGGACTCCCGGGCGCGCAGCGCCGGCGAGAGCGGCCAGAGGAACCGGGCGTTGGTCCATCCGGCGAAGAGCAGCAGGAACGCGAGAAGGCCCGCGGCACCGGCCTGCGACCGGTGGCTCACGGACGCGACCATTGCGCCCGCGAACACGAAGAGAGGGATATAGGCGGGAGGGCGTACCGGGAGGCCTCGTGGTTGAGCGTCTCGGCCATGCTCGGAGAGATACACAGCGCCGAGCGATGCTCCCAGGGTGAGCAGGAGCAGCCCGAGTCCCCACGCGCGCGCGCTCGTCCGGGTCCCTCGGCGGCAAGCGAGGAGCTGCCGGAGCGCGAATCCGACGGCGAGGACATAGGCGGCGCAGTTCAAGGCCACGCCCGTCCACTGCATCGGCGTTTTCGGATCCCAGTAGTACGTGCCCAGGAGCCGCAGGATCACCTCGGTCCAGAACTCCCCGAGCCGCTCCCAGGAGAGGTCGATGCCGACGCGGAGAATGTGGCTCACCGATCCTGGCGTACCCGTGGCCCGGTCCCCATGGACCAGGTAGAAGAGCCAGGCGGGCATGGTGCCCAAGGCGACGCCGCCCACCATCAGCGCGCCGCCGCGTCCGAGCAGCAGGCGCGGACCCCGGAGGACCAGCAGCGCGAAGGCCGGGACCAGGACCACGACCACCTTGATGCTGGCCCACAGGGCAAGGCCGGCCAGGAGCCCGAACACCAAGAGCACCCGCGTCCGCCGAGGCTCGGACCGCGCCGTCAGCGCCGCGAGCGCCAGGACGAGGAGCCACACGCCGAGGACGTTCGTCTCGAGATGCGGCTCGGCGACCGTGCTCCAGTACACGAGGAGAAAGGGCGGCAGCGCCGCGAGCGCGAGGGTGACGAGAGCCCCGAGGGCTCATCGAAGATGCGCCGTCCGAGGTGATAGAGACCGAACGGGAACAGGAGCGACCAGACGACCGCGTTCAGACGGACCAGGAGCGCCGACGGACCGAAGAGGTAGAGGGCCGGAACGAGATGGATCCCGTTCAGCGATCCCATGTACGTCTGGCGGTAGAAGAAGGCCGGGAAGTTCTCTCCGGACAGGAAGTGCTTCGCCATCGAGCGATACGGTCGCGTCTTCGGCCGAGAGACTTCCGTAGAACATGGTGCCCACGCGCACGACCGCCGCCAGCAGGAGAAGCGCGCCGACGACGATCCAGCGTCGCCGGCCGCGGTGCGCGGTCACGTGTTGCGACGAAGGCGCGGGTCGAGCAGGTCGCGCAGACCGTCGCCCCAGGAGGTTGAACGCGAGCACGGTCAGAGAGATCGCCGCCGAGGGCCAGAGGAGCGGCAGGGCTGAGAGCTGCATGAAGCGCCCCGACTGCTCGACCATGCGCCCCCACGATGGAGTCGGCGGTGGCGGCCCGAGGCCCAGGAACGACAGGCCCGACTCGAGCAGGATGGCGTGGCCGCGCCGCGAGCGACGCCTGGACCAGGATGGGCGCCACGATGTTTGGCAGGATGGTCCCGGCCACCACGCGGACCGCGGATGCGCCGAGCGCCCGCGCGCTCTCGACGTACTCGAGCTCCCGGATCGGCGAGCGTGCTCGCGTGCACGACCCGGGTGAAGCGCGGGGACGTAGAGGACGCCGATCACCAGGATCAGGTTCGCGGAGCGACGGGCCGAGGAACGTCACCACGAAGATCCCGAGGAGGATGGGCGGGAAGCAGAGGAGCCCGTCCATCACCCGCATGATCGCCGGCCTCGACCGAGTCCTCGGGCGTACGCGGCCGCGCTGCCGAGCAGCGTGCCCAGCCGCGGCGGCGACCGCGACGCTCGACAGGCCCGACGACCAGCGTGATGCGCGCCCCGTGGAGGAGCCGGCTCAGGAGATCGCGGCCGAACTCGTCGGTCCCGAGCGAGGTGCGCGAGGGTCGGCGGCTGGGCCTTGGCGCGAGGGTTCAGGGTGTTCGGGATCGGCGGGCGCGAGGAGCGGGGCGAGCGCTGCGGCGACGAGCAGGAGTCCCACGATCGGGCCGGCGACCATGCACCTGGCGCGACCGTCGCCAGACGCGCCAGCGGGCCGGGCACCGCCCGGACCCCGCAGGCGGGAGCTCGCCCGCGCTCGCGTCGCGAGAGCGGCGCCGCGATCGGCCTGGGCCGCGAGCTCGGCCGGGCCCCGGGCTCAGCCATGCGCGGATGCGCGGGTTCACGAGGCCGTAGCACAGATCGGTCGGCGAGGTTCACCAGCGACGAAGAGGACCGAGCCCAGGAGCACGACGCCCTGGATCACCGGGTAGTCCCGCGTCCCGAGGGAGTTCAGCAGGAGCGCGTTGATCCCGGGCCAGGCTGAAGATGTACTCGACGAGCACCGCGCCCGCGAACATGGAGCCGACCTGGAGCCCCACGATGGACGTCACCGGCAGGAGCGCGTTCCGGAGCACGTGGCGCCAGGCCGACGATCCGCTCGCGCCAGCCCCTTGGCCCGCGCGGTGCGGACGAAGTCCCGGGCTCGACTCCTCGAGGAAGCTCGACCGCGTCATCCGCATCACGGTCGCCAGCGGCGCGGCCGCGAGCGCGACCACCGGCAGCGCGAGATGGCGGAGGAAGCCGCCGAGGTCCTCGCCGGGCGGCACGTACCCCGCCGGCGGGAGCCAGCGCAGCCGGAGCGAGAACACGAGGACCAGGAGCATGCCGACCACGAACACCGGCATCGAGAAGCCCGGCCGAGCGCGAGCGCGGATGCCGCCGGATCGGCGAGGCGCCGCGGCGGCGTGCCGGCGAACATCCCGAGCGGCACGCCCGACGCCCGACCGCCAGCGCTGGTCGCCGGGCACGACCAGCTGGAGGGTGCGCGGCAGGCGGTTCGCCAGGTCGACGGGCGACCGATCGCTCGTCGATCAGCGAGGTGCCGAGGTCGCCCCGCGGGACCTTGCCCAGCCACGCGCCGTACTGCACCCACAGCGGGCGGTCGAGGCCGAGGCGGGCGCGCACCCGCGCGATCTGCTCGGGTGACGCCTGGGCGGCGTCGCCGCCCAGGATGAGGAGGCGCCGGGATCGCCCGGCAGGAGGTGGATCGAGAAGAAGAGGACCGCTGCGCGACGACCCAGAGCAGGACCAGCGGCCAGCCCGAGCCGGCGGAGGAGGTAGGTCCCCACGGCGGGGCGGGCTCGGCCCGGAGGCTAGATCACGCCCTTTCGGAACGAGCGCTTGGCCGCGATCCGCCCGTCACGCAGGGCGAGCACGTCGCAGCCGTAGACCTCGTAGCGCGTGCCGCCGTGGGCGTGCCGCTGGTGATCCACTCCACCACGGCCACGTCGGGATGGACGTAGTGCCGGATCTCGTCCCAGCGCACGTCGGGGATCCGCGTGAACATGCCGTGCAAGAACTCGCGCACCGCCGGCTTGCCCGCCACCCGCGTGCCCCACGGATCCTTGCCGAAGCGACGCCTCGAAGACGACGTCGTCCGTCATCATCGCCGAGGATGCCGTCCACGTCGTGCCCGTTCCACACCGTGTTGAAGCGATCGACGAAGGCCGACGCCGTCGAACCCCATCCGCTCAGCCCTCCCGGTAGACGTACTTGAGGCCGCCGAGGCTCTTGTTGCCGAGCGCGCCGGGCAGGCGCGTGTAGCCGCCGACCGTGGTCCGGTGCGCCTCGGCCTGGGGCCGCCAGTGGAGGAACACCCAGGGAGCCAGCTCCACGACGCGCTGCTCCACCTGCGCGTACACGGCGGCGCGCTTTCGCCTGATCCGGCGACCGATGCGCCCCTCGACCGAGGAGCTTGTCGAGAGCGGCGTCGCTGAAGTCCACCGCGCGCGCGTAGGAGGCGCCGCCGGTGGCGAAGAAGCTCGCGTAGAAGTCGGGATCGGGCCAGGGGAGGCTGAAGCCGTCCATCATCATCTGGTACTCGCCGGAGACGCGCTTCCGCTGCTGGGTCGGCACGTCCATCGGCTTCAGCTCGATCTGCGTTGAAGCCCCGCCCGCTGGAGCTGGGTGACGATGATCTGGGCTTCGTCCATGTGGACCGACAGCGTGGTGGAGTCGAAGACGAGCTTGGTCGCGCCGGGACTCACGCCGGCCTCGGCGAGGAGGCGCTTGCCCTTCTCGGGATCGTAGGACCACGTGCCCTGCAGGGCCTTCGGGAACGCCCAGTGGCCCTCAGGGATCAGCCCGGCGCCGAACGGGCGGCCGATGCCGCCCCACGCCAGCTCGATGATCTCCTTGCGGTCCACGAGGTAGTTGAGCGCCTGGCGGACCTTGCACGTTGTCGAACGGGCGGGCGCTTCGGGGTTCATGCGGATCACGTTGAAGGTGTCGTAGCCGACGTGGACCTTGATCTGCGGGTCCTTCTCGAGTGTCCTTGATCTCCTGCCAGGGGATGTACTCCGCCAGGTCGACGCTTCCCGGTCTTGAGCGCCTGGACGCGGACGTCGTCCTTGGCCACCGGTGGAGAGCTCGATCCGGTCGAGGTAGGGATACGGCGACTCCCAGTAGTCGGTGTTCTTCACCAGGGCGTACCGCACCCCCGTCTCGTACGGACCGAGCTTGAAGGGGCCGGTGCCGCTCGCCGACTTCTTGAGATCGCCGACCCCGGTGGCCCACTTGCTGTCGGCGATGACCGCCTCGGCCGCGGCGAGCGAGCTCGAGGAACGCCGCGGTCGGGCTGCTTGAGCGCGATCCGCGACCGTCGACGGATCGACGGCCGTGACCGCCTCGACCACCTCGAACTCCTTGGCGCGGGTCGCGTTGGTCGCCGGAGTCGATGATCCGCTCGATGTTCCACTTGACGTCGTCCGCGGTGAACGGATTGCCGCTGTGGAAGCTGGACGCCCTTGCGGAGGTAGAGGCACGTAGGTCGGTCGGGTTCGGCGATCTCCCACCGCACGGCGAGCCCGGGCTCGAGGGCGCCCTTGAGCGAGTAGCGGAGCAGCCCCTCGTAGATGTTCGCCTGGAAGGTGTAGGTGGTGGCGCCGTAGTTGATGTGGGGATCCCAGCCGGTGGGATCACGGAGCAGGGCGAACTTCATCGTGCCGCCGGGCTTCGGCGCCGCGTCGGACCGCAGCCCGCTCGAGACCCCGAGCGAGACACAGGACCGTGACGAGAGCCCCCAGCGTCCGCAGCCGCATGGCACGTCGAACCTCCGTCTCGAGGGGTCCAGTGGCCGGCGCGGAGCTCCGCGGCGGCCGTCTGTCGGCGAGCCTATCGGGCCGGAGTGAGCCCGTCAAGGCCGGCGCCGGGGTCAGACTGTGACTTGCCGGCGGCTCGACTGCCGAGATCAAGGTGTGAACCTGGCCCCGCTTTGGTTTCGACTGGAAACCAAAGTCAAAGTCGGGGGTCAGGCCCTGACTTTGGTTTTCGGAGAAGTGATCCACGGGAGCGGTCTTACCTCGCTGGTAGTTGACGCCGGAGGGTGGGAACGTCAGAGTTACGTCGATCGATCGGCGCGGCCTCGACTGCAGTCAGCCGTGGTCGAAGCGTCTCACGAGAGCAGGAGTCTCCACGCATGCTGCGGGTCGCCTTCGTCGGTGCGTTTTCGCCGGGCGGCTGCACGGCCTCGTCGCAGGATCGGCTCGGCGTTCCGTGCGAGAGTCATCGCGGTCGACGAGGGCGCGATCCTGTCGCGGCTGGCCGACCTCGACGTACTGGTCACCCTCCTGTTCAACCGGGAGATGGCCGCGGCGAGTCGGCGGCTCAAGCTCGTCCAGGTACCGGCCGCCGGTCTCGACCGGATCGATCCGGCGGCCCTCCCGCCCGGCGTTCTGGCTGGCGAACGCCTACGGCCACGAGGTGGGCATCGCCGAGTTCGTGATCGGCGCGATCCTGGCGTGGAAACCGGCGGTCTCTGCCGCGCGGATGCCCTCCTGCGCCGGGGTGAGTGGGATTCCCAGTGGGCCGCGAGCGCGCCGCCTGCCGCCTTCGGACCCGAGCTCGCCGGGCAAGACTCTCGGCATCCTCGGGTATGGGCGGATCGGACAGGCCCTGGCCCGCCGCGCTCGGGCGTTCGACATGGCCATTCTGGGCCATCCGGCGCGATCCGACGCAGCCGGTCTCCTGCACGGCGGACTTTCTCGGCGGCCCAGGGGCCCTGGATCGAGCTCCTGAGGCGCGCCGACTACCTGGTCGTGACCTCGCCGCTCACGCCCGAGACTCGCGGGGTTCTCGGCCAGCGTGAGCTTGCTCTGATGAAGCCGACCGCGGTCGTCGTGGAACGTCGCGCGCGGGCCGAGATCGTCGACGAGGAGGCGCTCCACCAGGCCCTCCGGCGAGGCGCGATCGCCGGAGCGATCCTGGACGTCTGGTACCGGTACCCCCACCGGCGCCGGGCCCACGCTGCCGTCCCGCCTGCCGTTCCACGAGCTCGGCAACGTGCTGATGACCCCGCACGTGTCGGGGTGGACCGAGGGGATGCTGGAGGCGCGCGCGGAGGTCATCGCGGAGGACATCCGCCGCGTTGCGCGGGAGGAGCCGCCGCTCAACCTCGTCGCGACCGGCGGCTCGTAGGGAGCCCGACACGCGTCGGGAGCGACTACCCGTGGCGCGCGCGGAGCCGCGCCGCGGCCTCGCTCATGACCTTCAGCTTCTCGTACGCCTCGTCGAGGTCCATCGGGTTCTGGACGGATGGCGCGAACCCGCAGTCCGGGTGCAGCACGATGCGCTGCAGGGCCGACGTAGCGGCTCGCCGCCTCGACGCGGCGCCACGACCTCGTCCACGCTCTCGACGCGGCGGTCGCAGTGATCGATGCAGCCGAGGCCGAGCCGCGTCGTCGCGGGGAAGCTCGCCAGGGACGCGAGCCGCCCGGCCGCCGGCGTGGCCAGCTCGAGCGAGACGACGTCGCGCCCGGACGCGCGCCAGGGCCGGCATGATGAGATCGTAGGAGCCCTCCGTCTTGTGCTGCCGCGCGAAATGGGCGTGGCAGAGGTGGACGGAGGTCTCGATTCCGGTGAGCCCGTCAGAGCGTCTCGGTTCAGCAGGTCCGCGCAGAGGTCCATCTCGTAGCGGACGTCCCCGATCCCCTCCTCGGCGCGGAAGCTGCGATCCACGAGCGTCGCGAGCCAGGGCTCGTCGAGCTGCACCGTGTCGGCGCCGGCGGTCCGGACCGCCGCGATCTCCCGCCGGAGCACGCCGACGCAATCGCGCATGAGCTTCTCGCGCGTCGGGTACGCGGCCCGGGAATGCTCGGGATGCCACATCCGGCGGCCGATGATGTAGGGCGCGGGCAAGCGTGGCCTTGACGCGGCGGCTGGTTCGCGCCCGCACGTAGCGGATCTCCGGCGCGGCGATCTCGCGGTGGTACTCGATCGGGGCCACGACCGCCGGGTAGGCGAGGCCGCCGCTCGGGTTCACGTCGGGACGGAAGCCGCGGACCCGATCGGCGAAGACCTTGACGTAGCTCTCGCGGCGCCACTCGCCGTCGGTGATCTCGTCGAGACCCGCCCGCTCCTGGAGCGGATCGCGCCGTCGATCGCCGGGTCGAGCAGGCGATCGGCCTCCGCCTCGCCGAGACGCCCCGCCTTCCGGTCCAGGATGACGTCCCGGATCCAGGCGGGCCTGGGCAGGCTCCCTATGACGGTCGTGGGGAAGAGCGGCCGCGACACGGGAGGGCCTGGAGGGCGTCAGCCCCGCGCCGGCCGGCGGAGCAGCTCTTCCCGGAGGCGCCGGGCCACGAGGCTCGCCTCGTCGCCGCGGAGGCAGTGAGGGTCGACCAGGAGGTCGCCCCGGTGGACGCGCACCATGATCGGAGGCTCGCCCTGGCGGAGGGCCCCGCACGACCGGAGTCGGGCGTGAGGCCGGTGACCGCGGGATCGATCGCGAGGAGGAGGGTCGGCGCGGTCCAGACCGTGCGGTCCTCCTCGAGACGCGCGCCGCACGCCCGGGATGCCGGTGGCCGCGCCTGAAGATCCGGCCCGCCTCCTCGAGGTGGCGCGCCCACTCGGCGTCGTGGTCTTCCTGGAGGAACAGCTCGATCGCGGCCACGAGGCCGACGATCGCCTCCTTGCTCACCTTTGCACGGGCGCCCGACGGCGGAGTTCGGCGACCCGTTCGCGGCCGCCGCGCGGATCAGGTCGGCGCGGCCGACGAGCAGGCCCGTGTTCTGCGGCCCCCGGATGCCCTTGCCGCCGCTCAGGATCACGAGATCGGCGCCCATCTCCGTCCAGCGGCGGAGGTGCCCGACCGGCGGGAGGGTCGACGCGGCGTCGACGATCAGCGGGAGGCCGCGGGCGTGGGCAGATCTCGGCCATCCGCTCGGGGCCGACGCCGCGCGCGGCGAGCCCGGGCGAGACGATGTAGATCAGCGCGGCGGTGCGCGGGCCGATGGCGGCCTCGATCGTCTCCGCGGCGCAGGCGTCTGCCGTGCCGACCTCGACCAGGACGGTGCCGGCCATGCGGAGCGCCTGGTCGTACTGGATCCGGTCGCACCGCTGGATGATGATCTCGTTCCGCATCCCCGTCGTGTCGGGCAGGCGAAGGATCTGCTCCGGGTCGTCGCCGGCGATGCACGCGGCGGCGGCGAGCAGGAGGCCTCCCGCCGAGCCCGAGGTGACGTGGGCGCCCTCGACGCCGACCAGGCGGGCGATGTGCGCGCCGGCATGGGCGTTGAGCTCGCCCATGTCCACGAAGGCCCCGGCGGCCTCGGTCATCGCGTCGAGCACGGGCTTCGGCATCAGCGAGCCGCTCGCCATGGTGTTCATGCCGCGGGCGTTGACGATCGGCCGCACCCCGAGTCGCGCGTAGACGTCCATCTGAACCCTCCCGCGGCTATTGTCGTGGTGCTCGGAGCCGAGTCAAGGCCCGGCTCAGAGCCCCTCGAGGATCCGGGTCCGGGCCGCCTGATATTCCTGCTCCGAGATGAGATTCTGCTGGCGGAGCGTGTGCGAGCTCCTTGAGCCGCTCGGCGGCGGGCCGAGAGCCGCGTGGCGGGGTGCGACCGGCGCGCCCGGGTCCAGGAGGCGGACGGGGTAGAAGCGCACGTCGACCACGACACTCCGGCCGGCCGGGTCCTCGCCGATGAATCGCCGCCGGATCAAGAGCTTGGTCTCGTCGACCTCGGAGCCGGCGCTCCAGAGTTGCAGGCGGACCTTGTCGTGAGAGTCAGGGCCGCGCGAGAACGGGGCGCCGGTCAGCGGCCGGACCGCCGCGTCGCCGACGAAGGCCCCGGTCTCCTGACGCTGGAAGCGGATCGGAACGCCTGCTCGCTCGGTCAGGACGACGCTGTAGTCGTAGCCGCCCTGCGCGGCATTCCGTTTGACCTCGCGCACCTCCACGCCACGCTGCCGGATTGGCCGGACAGGGAGCGGGATGGCGCGAGCCCCCGCCGGCGCATCCGCCAGGAGTCCCGCCAGAACGATCACCAGCAGCCCGCGCATTGGACCTCTCCCTCGAATGTGGCGCTCGCGCAGGCGCTCGGTGGTTGATGCCGGTCCCCGTCATTGCTCGGGGCGCGCTCCGCGCGGCGCAAGAGGTTCCGCCGACCGGGCCTGATGCACAATCGGTAGCCGTGCTCCGCATCCCGTGACGGAGGACTGCCTCGTGCCCGACCGTGATCTCTGCTTCACGCCCGCGACCGAGCTGCTCCGTCTCTACCGGGCCCGCCGGGTCTCCCGCTCGAGGTCATGCAGGCCGTGCTGGCCCGGATCGACGCGGTCAACCCGCGCGTGAACGCCTACGTCACGGTGGCGCGTGAGTCGGCGCTGATGGCGGCCGGAAGGCGACCGCCGCGCTCCGGCGGCGCGCGGCGCTCCCGCCGCTCCACGGGGTGCCGGTGTCGATCAAGGACCTCACGCCCACCAAGGGGATCCGTACCACCTGGGGTCCAAGATCTTCGAGCGCCACGTTCCGGCCGAGGACGCCCTGTCGGTGGAGCGCCTCAAAGCCGCGGGCGCCATCGTCGTCGGCAAGACCAATACCCCGGAGTTCGGCGCGGGGAAACACCTTCAACGCGGTCTTCGGCGAGACACGCAATCCCTGGAACCTCGCGCTCACGTGCGGCGGCTCGAGCGGCGGCGCGGCGGTGGCCCTGGCCACCGGGATGGGCCCGCTCGCCTACGGCTCCGATCTGGGCGGCTCGCTGCGCACGCCCGCCGCGTTCTGCGGAGTCGTGGGGTTTCGCACCACGCCCGGGCTGGTGCCCGTCTATCCCAAGGAGCTGGCCTGGGACTCGCTCTCCGTGGCGGGGCCCATGACGCGGAACGGTTCCCGACGCGGCGCTCATGCTGTCGGTCCTGGCCGGACCGGACGACCGCGCGCCACTGTCCACTACGACGTGGACACGCGGGCGATCGCGGCGGCGGTCCGCCGACCGTCGATCCAGGGGTGGCGCGTGGCCTGGACGCCGGACCTCGGCGGCCTGCTGCCGGTCGACGCCGAGGTGGCGCGGGTGGCCGCCGGCGCGACCCGCGTGTTCCGGTCGCTCGGCGCGCGGGTGACGGCGGCCTCGCCCTCCTTCGCGGAGCTGAACGACATCGTCCTCGGAACGCGAGGACTGTCGATGGTGGCCCTCCACGCCGATCGCCTGGCCGAGTGGCGGGGACAGATGCAGCAGGGGCTGGTCTGGAACATCGAGCAAGGGCTCGGGCTCACGCCGCGGGACATCGGCCGCGCGGAGAAGCTCAGGCGTGCTGTGGGAACGCGTCCGGCGCTTCATGGAGCGATACGACCTGCTCGTCCTGCCGACGGTGGCGGTACAGCCCTTCCCGGTGGAGCAGCGATACCCGACGGAGCTGAACGGCCGGCGGCTCGAGAACTACACGCAGTGGTTCTTCCTCACGTACGCGATCTCGGTGACCGGGCTGCCCGTGATCTCCGTGCCCGCGGGCTTCACACGGGACAGTCTCCCGGTGGGCATCCAGATCGTCGGACGGCGCCGCCAGGAGACGGCGGTGCTGAAGGCCGCGGCGGCGTTCGAGGCAGCCGCCCGTGGACGGACCGGATCCCCCGTCGCCGCCGGACTGCCCTCGGCGTGAGCGGCTTCGGCTTCCGGATCCTGACCGCGAACCTCGCCAACGGCGGGGCCGACGCCAATGCGTTCGCGGATCTGGTCGAGGCGGCGGAGCCCGACGTGGTCGCGGTCAGGAGCTCGCGCCGGATCAGGCCGAGGCGCTCGCCCGCGTCCTGCCCCTCGGGAAGCTGGAGCCCGCACGGAATCACGACGGCATGGGGATCGCGCTGCGGGCGCCGGGGAGCGTCAGGCGGCTCCGGCTTCCCTATCGGTCGGCGTTCGTGGCCGAGCTGCACTGGTCCGACGACGACGAGCCCGTCGAGGTGCTGAACGTCCATCTCGCCGCGCCCCACGTCCATCCCGTCGTCCAGCGACTCTGGGACCGGCGCGGCCAGGTCCGGGACGTCATCGCGCACCTCGACGCGACGCCGCGGCGCCGGCGGGTGCTGGCCGGCGACCTCAACGCGACGCCGTTCTGGCCCGCGTATCGCCGCTTGCGGGAGCGCCTCGGCGACGCCGTCGAGGAGGCGGCGCGCCGGAACGGGCGCCGGGCGGAGCGCACGTGGGGCCCTGGTACGGTTCGGCGCGGATCCTCCGCATCGACCACGTGCTGGTCCAGGGCCTCATCGCGACGGACACGCGGGTCCTGCCCATCCGGGGGCAGCGACCGCAGCGCGCTCGTCGCGGACCTCGTGCTGGCGCCGGGCTAGGCTCCGGGACCCGCCCTCGCCGGGGCGATCAGCCGGGCGCAGGGCGGACGCCCCTCGTCACGAGGCGGCCGGCGGCCCGCCGGCTCCCTTGATGCGCTCGCGGACCAGCGCGATGTGGACCCTGAGCGTGTACAGCGCGTCGCTGCAGAACAGCGGCACGTGAAGGTGGCGGGCCTTGTCCTCCAGCCGGTCGAGCCCCGCGTTCAGCTCGTCGATCGGGGCGCCGGCGTCGAGCGACGCCGCGCCAGTCTCGAGATCCCGCAGGTCGGAGTACATGCGAACGATGCGTCTACGCACGCCCCAGTTGTACAAGGCCGGCATGAGCCGGAACAGGGGATACATCACCCCGATCAGGGATGAGGAACACGAGACCCCGGCCGATCGCCACCGCGAGCCAGAAGGGCAGGTGACGCTGGAGAAAGGGCCGGCCCGAGCGGTAGTACCGGCGCGCCTCGTCGCTGAGCGGCAGGTCGACCGCCTCCGCTCCCGGGAACTGTCTCGGCGGGTGGAAGATGCCCGCCGCGGAGTGGACCTGCTCGGCCGCGTCGAGGAGCAGGGACTGGATCGCGGGGTGGAGATCCCGGCGCACGACCAGGCTGGCCTTGGGCGCGAGAGGCGTCACCGCGGTCGGGGGCCGGTTCTTCGCGAGGTCGCCCACGCCGGCGGGCACCGTGAGCTTGCTCAGGAAGGGAACAGCGCCACGTAGGTGTCGGTGCGGGGAAGCTCATGAGCTCGACGCCGTCCTCGGTGAGCAGCCGGCGCACGGCCGGCGAGTCCCACGACGCGAGCATGAACGCCGCGTCGATCTCGCCGCGGACCAGCGCCTCGGCGGCGTCCTGGTAGTTGAGCCCAAGCAGCTGGGCGAAGTTCCGGTCGAGGCGCTGGCGCGCGAGCAGCAGGAGGACGAGCGCCCGGGTGCCGCTTCCGCTCAGGCCGATCGAGATCTTGCGGCCCCGGAGCACCTCGAGGCCCTTCCCTCGGCGGTGATGTGATGGAAGAACCAGAGGGCTCGTAGAACATCGTGCCCAGCGACTCGAGATGGGGCGATTCCTTCGCGCTGGTGATGCCGCCCTGGAGCAGGGGCGACGCCGACGCCCGAGCGATGGTCGCGCAGGAGCGCCAGGTTCTCGATCGCGCCGGCGGTCGGGACGAGGTTGAGCGCGATGCCGTGGCGCGCGAGGGATCTCCTGGTAGCGCTTGCCGACGTCCTGGTAGGCGCCGCCGCTGGGGCCGGTGGCCATGGTGACCGTGCCGGGCGGCAGCGGGCTCAGCGCGCTGGTGGTGAACCAGATCGCGGCGACGACACGAGGGCGGCCACCCCCAGCGGGAGCAGGAGGAGAAGCGTCGTGCATGGGAGGGCTCCGAGCCCCCGCGGGTGGCGGCCTCATGGGCGGCGACCCCGGCACGCGGGGAGGATCTCCATCGCGCTCAGGGGCCCGGCGCCGGGGACGCGACGCGCAGGGGACCTCACCACCGTGGCCGGCCTCGACGCTCGGGGAGGGGCGCCAACCGCGGTCTGATCCCGGACGCTACCGGCCGTACATCTGGGTCGCGGCCGAGTAGCCGGGCAGGCGGCCGGGCTCCCAGACGTGCTTCCGGGCCACGGCCTCGACCAGGTCGGCGCCCCACCCGGGCCGCGTCGGCAGCAGGACCTCGCCCTGCTCGATCGCCGGCGGCGCGTCCACGAGCTCGTCCTTCCACGGCACGTCGTCCACGTCGATCTCCATGATGCGGACGTTGGGCACCGTCGCGCAGAGGTGGAGCGAGTGGAGCGTCGAGAGGTGGCTGTAGTAGTTGTGGGGCGCGACGTTGCAGCTCGTAGGTCTCGGCCAGGTCCGCCACCTTCCGGGACTGGGCGAAGCCGTTCCACGGCACGTCGACCATGACGACGTCCATCGCCCGCGCCTCGAAGAACGGCCGGTAGCCGCGCAGGCCGTAGAGGTTCTCGCCCGAGCAGATCGGCATCGGCGCGGCGTCCTTCACCTCGCGCAGCGCCTGCGGCGTCGTACATGTCGATCTCGACCCACATGAGGTCGAGGCCCGCGAGCGCGCGGCAGATGCGGATGGCCGCCTCGGGCTTCATGTTGAAGTTGAGGTCGAGCGCGATGCCGACGTCCGGCCCGACGGCGTGCCGGAACGTGCCGAGAGCGTCTCGATGTGGCGGATCATCTCGGAGTGACACCGTCTGATCGGTGGTGCCCGGACCCGCCGCCGAATCCCGGGAAGTGGACGCGCGCCGGGTCGCCTGGGTAGACGATGTTGGTCTTGAGCGCCCGGTAGCCGCGCCGGACGACCTCCTCGCCGAGACGGTGAGCGTCGTCCATCGATCTGCGGAGCGGGGGCGCTCCGATGATCGCCGCGTTCATCGCCCGGGAGGTGCCGCAGTGGGACCAGTAGACGCGCTGGCGCAGCCGGAGCGGGCCGCCGAAGAGCTCGTAGACCGGCACGCCGAGCGCCTTGGCCTTGACGTCCCACAGGGCGAGCTCGATCCCGGCGATGGCCTTGGCGGCGATGCCGCCGGGACTCTGCCGCGCCACGCGGTAGAGATCCCAGTAGATCGCTCGACCGGCCGGGGATCCTGGCCGAGAAGGACGGGCTCGAAGTCCCGGACCGCGCCGACGATGCCGTACGGATTGCGGCCGTCCGAGCACTCGCCGTAGCCGGTGAGGCCCGCGTCGGTGCGGACCGCCACGAACTGCCACGGCCGCCAGCCGGCATCGACGACGAAGGTCTCGATCCCGGTGATCTTCATGGATTCAGACCCGGTAGACGTACCTGCCGGCCGGGCTCTACGCTCCACGTCCGGCGGATAGTTCTTCCGCTTGGCCTCGTAGTACTGCGCCCGGTGGTCGCCGTCGGCGAGACCGGTTGTAGGGTGACGTACAGCACGCGGCGCGGCTCGCTGGAGAGGTTCGGGCCTGGAGCGATGGGGGACGTAGGAGTCGAAGAAGACCGTGTCGCCCGGCGCCGTGGGACAGGGCGTGAACTCGACCCCGCGGAGGTTCTGCTCGGACAGGGCGCCCACTCGGGACCGATCAGGCCCCGGGTGTGATGGGCAGGCGCCAGCTCGAGGCAGCCGTTCGCCTCCGTCGCGTCGTCGATCGCGACCAGCGCGGTGACGAAGAGGGGCGCGAAGACGCTCCACCCGCCTGCTGGTCCTGGTGCGGCTTGAACCCGTCACCCCCGCGAGCTTGAAGTTGATCTTGTCCTTGAAGAGCACGGCGGGCTCGCCGAGCAGGTCGTTCACGCGCCCGAGGAGCTTGTCCCCGTCGAACAGTGCTTTGAATCCAGCATGATAGGGATAGAAGTTCTCAATCCGGTTGATGAGGCGTCGATGCGGGTCCTGGAGGCTCTTCTCCCCGTAGACCATCCAGACCCCCGGCTGCTCGGGCCAGGCCTGGACCTCGTCGGTGGACTCGCGGAGCTGGGCGACCTGGTCCGGGCCGAAGAGGCCGCGGCACACGAGGAAGCCGTCGCGCCGGTAGTCGGCGAGCTCTTGCGCGGAGAGGAAGCGAGGCTTCCGGGCGGGGAGCTCATGGCACCAGGACCACCTTTCCGTAAGATTCGCGGGTCGCCAGGGCGCCGAGCGCGGCGGCGGCCTCGCGGAGGGATAGGCGCGGTAGATCACGGGCCGGATCCGGCCGTCCGCGTAGAGCTTCAGCAGCGCGTCCATCCACTCCTGCACGAGCGGCGAGCCGCGTCGCTGGTAGAAGCCCCAGTGGACGCCGACCACGCTGAAGTTCTTGAGGAGAACCGGTTGATGGCGAGGGTCGGGATGCGCCCTCCGGCGAAGCCGATCGTGAGGATGCGTCCCTCGAAGGCGATGCACTTGGTCGAGCCGTCGAAGACATCGCCCCCGACCGGGTCGTAGACGACGTCCGCCCCTTCGCCGCCCGTGACTTCCTTCACCCGCTCGACCCAGTCCTCCTGGGCGTAGTCGATGAGGACGTCGGCGCCGGATTGCCGCGCGATCTCGAGCTTCGCGGGCGTGCCGGCGGTCGCGATGACCCGGGCGCCCAGCGCCTTGCCGATCTGGACCGCGGAGAGGCCCACGCCGCCGGCGGCGCCGTGAACCAGGAGCCACTCGCCCGGCTGGATGGCGGCGCGCCGGACGAGCGCCGCATAGCTCGTCTGGTAGACGACGAAGAAGGCCGCGGCCTGGTCGAACGGCATCGAGTCGGGAATGGGGTGCACCCGCTCGGCGGCGGCGACCGCCTGCTCGGCGTAGCCCCCCACTCGAGGTTGGCGATGACGCGCTCTCCGGGCCGGAAGCGCGTGACGCCCCAGCCGACCGCGCGGACGACGCCGGCGATCTCGTGGCCGGGGCTGAACGGGTGGGGGGCTTCACCTGGTACTTGCCCTGGACCATCAGGATGTCGGGAAGTTGCACCCCGCCGCCCGCGTCTCGACCACGACCTGGCCGGGCCCGGGCGCAGGATCCGGCACGTCCCGGTACTCGAGCTCCGACGGCTCGCCCCACCGCGTCGCGACCATGGCCTTCATGACGCTAGATGATACCAGCGGTCACGGAATCGTCTCAGCCGTCATGCGAATGCGGGGCCCGGTCGAGTCTGTGCTCGCGCGCGTTGCCGCAAGCCGCCGGGCTCGGCTCGGCCGGGGTGGACTCGCAACTCAGGACGGCGCCTTGCCACGCCGGTCGTTCAAGTCGCGCAGGACCGCCCGGGCGGCATTGTACCCGGCGCGCCGCTCACGTCCCCGCCGGGATGCGTGCCGGCACCGCACAGGTACAGGCCCGGCACCGGAGCGCCATGGCCGCTCACTCCCGGCAGGGGCCGGCCCCCAGAGGACCTGTCCGGAGACAGCTCGCCGTGGAAGATCTGGCCTCCCGTCAGCCCGTATTCGCGTTCCAGATCGGAGGGCAGGAAGACCTCGCATGCGAGGACCGATCGGCGAAAGTTCGGGGCGTACTCCGTCATGAGGTCGATCATCCGGTTCCTGAGATTCACCTCGCTCCACGTCGAGGTCGCCCTCGCGCAATCGATAGGGGAAGTGATGACCCCACATGGACAGGGTATGCCCGCCCGCGGGCGCGAGCGTCGGATCGGTCGCCGACTGGAAGAACATCTGGCTGAACGGTTGGCTAGAGGGCGGCCGTACTTAGCCTCGTCCCAGGCCCGTTCCAGATAGTCCACCGAGGGCGCGATCATCACGCCTCCCGTGTGCTGGGGCCCCACGGCGGTCCCCGGCATGGCGGCGAAGCTCGGTAGCTCGCTCAGCGCGAAGTTGATCTTGAATCCTGTGCCCTCCGTCCGGATACGGCGCACTTGCTCGGCGAGATTCTCGGGCAGGGCCTCCTTCGGAACCAGGCCGAGGAATGTGCGCTTCGGATCGGCATTCGACAATACGATGTCGCTCAGGCACTCGGTCCCGTCCGACAGCACGATCCCGGTCGCCCGGTCGTTCGCATAGCGGATGGCGGCGACCTCCTTGCCGCAGAAGACCTCGCCGCCATGCGTCTGGAAGGCGAGCGCCAGGGCCTGCGTGACGCTTCCCATGCCACCCGGACCAGCGCCCAGGTTCCCAGGGCGCCGCGGAGCCCGGTCGCCGTGTGATAGAACTTGCTGAACGCGGTTCCCGGCGTGCGCGGCCCGGCCGCCGAGCCGGACAGGCCTCCGTACGAGAAGGGACCCTTCACGTAGTCCGATTCGAAGAAGCGCGACAGGTACTCCTCCACGCTGGCGAACAGCGCGCAGCTGGAGCATGTCCACGCCGTCCGGGCCCGTCGAAGGCGCTCGCGAACTCCGCCGACGGTGGGCGCGGGCGTCAGCATGAACTGGCGACGACTGCGGGCGATGCGCGACGGTGTACGCGTCGTAGTGGGGATAGAGCCTCGGCATCGTGCGCGGACAGCCGAGCGATGCTCGCCATCGTCCGCTCGGCGTCGCGCGTAGAGGAACAGATGCCGCCCGTCCGGGAAGGGGACGAAGACCTCCGGGTCCCGCAGGCGGTAGGCCAGCCCGTGGCGCTCGAGCTCCAGGTCTCGGATGATCTCTGCCCGGAACATCCCGAGCACCTGGGCGGCCCCGAGACCTTGAATCCCGGAATGATCTCGTTGGTGACGCAGGCGCCCGCCGACGCGCTCGCTCCGCTCGAAGACCGCGACCGAGAGGCCGCTGTCGCGCGAGATAGCTCGCGGCGACGAGCCCGTTGTGCCCGGCCCCGATCACTATGGCGTCGTATCGCGATCTCATGGGAGGTCCTTCCGGTCCGGCGTGTGCCCGGCGGGCAGCGCCCGCGGCGTCGAGAACCGTCGCGACCGCGCCGCCGGGCGCACGCCGCCGCTACGCGCCGAGCGAGACTACTTCATCAAGAACGCGGGATTCGCCATGTTGTACTTCGCCATGATCTTCTCGATCGTCCCATCCTTCTTCATGGCGGCGATCTGCTCGTTCATGGCCTTCACGAGCCCCGGGTTGTCGAGCTTGGAGCTGAAGACCGTGTACGCCTTGTTGACCGTATCCGGCATGTACTCGTTCCCTGGATCGCCTCGTACTTCGAGGTTCCACTCCGGATGCTGAGTGGCGAGCCAGGCGCTCGTCGGGGCTCCGAGGAGCAAGGCATGGACCCGCTTCGCCATCAGGTCCTGGATCGCCGCGTCGACCGTGTTGTATAGCTTGAGATTTGTCTCGCCGATCCAGGGGATCTTCTTCAGGTTGGGGATGTAGAAGTATCCCTGGATCGTCGCCGACCGTCTTCCCCTTCAAGTCCTCGATGGACTTGATGTTGGAGTCCTTCAGCTGCGTGAACTCGGAGACCTGGTAGTACGCGCCGTCCGACAGATTCACCGTCTTGGCGCGCTCGGCGGTGAAGGCCATGCCGCAGATGTTGGTGTCTGCGCGGCCCGACTGGACGGCCTGGATCTCGGCGGCCCACTCCATGACCGCCGGCTCGACCTTGAGACCCAGCTTGGAGGCGATGGCCGTGATGATCTCGCCGTCGACGCCGACGATCTTGCCGCTTTCCTTCCTTGCAGTAAGGCATGTCGTTGTCGATGGCCACCGTCAGGACCCCGGGCTTGATCGTCTTCACGCCCTGGGCCTGAGCCTGCACCGCGAGAACGAGCGTCAGTCCGACTAGGACCGACCCGAACGCAGACATCGCAGTGTGCATCGAGTTCCTCCTGGTTTGTTGTATGGGACTACGCGGCGCTGACCCGCTGGCGCCATCGCGTCGGACGCCGCCGCGACGCGTGCACGTCGCTCGCGCTTCACGCTGCGCTCGAGGCGATGGACCAACTGCCCCAGGGGCAGGCACATCGCCAGGTACATGAGCGCCACCACGATGTAGATGGGCATGGGCCGCCACGTCTGGCCGACGAGATCGTAGGCGCGCGACATGAGCTCCGGGGTGGCGATCGCGCTGGCCAGGGAGGTGTCCTTCGAGCACCGCGATCCCGAGATTCGCGCCGGGTGGCAGGACGACGCGCCACGCCTGCGGCAGGACGATGAACCGGAGCGCCTGCAGCGGGTCATGCCGAGGGAGAGGGCGGCCTCCCGCTGGCCCCCGTGCACGGAGTCGATGCCGGCGCGATAGATCTCGGCCATGTAGGCGGCGGCATTCAGGCCCAGGGCCACGACGGCCGCAGTCAGATTGTCGAGGTCAGCCCCAGGCCGGCCAGGCCGAAGTAGACGATGTAGAGCTGAGCGAGGGCCGGGGTGCCGCGGACGACCTCGATGTACAGAGCCGCGGGCCGCCGGAGGAAGGGGTCGCCGGGACATCTTGAGCAGGGCGAGGAGCAAACCGACAGTGGCGCCCACTAGGATCGACAGCGACCGCGATGTAGAGGGTCGATTTTGGCCGCCCGCATCAGGGGCGGCAACCACAGCTGCAAGCTCTCGCGCGTAGCCTGCGAACAGCTCGCTCACCTTCTAGACTCCGCGGCTCAGCCTGACCTCGCAGGTAGCGCGCGGCGCGCGCCAGGGGCCAGCTCATGGCGAGATAGATTCCCGCGGTCAGGAGGTAGACCTGCATCGGCAGGGATCGTTTGCGACACGAGAGTCTTCGCGGCGAAGAGCAGCTCCGGCGCGGCGACCGTCGAGACGATGGCCGTGTCCTTCAGGAGGCCGATCGTGTAGTTGGTTGTCGGAGCGATGATGACACGGAGGGCTTGGGGCAGCAGGATGAAGCGCATGGCCTGGGCTGGGGTCATGCCGAGCGAGACGGCCGCCTCGCGCTGACCGTGATGCACGGCCTCGATCCCGGCCCGGATGATCTCGGCCATGTAGGCGGCGCCCAGCATGCCCAGGCCGAGGACGGCGGCGACGAATGACGGCAGCTGGATCCCGACGGACGCCAGGCCGAAATAGACCACGAAGAGCGTGGTCAGGACCGGCACAGATCGCATGACCTCGATGTAGGCGGCGGCGAACAGGGCGACACCAGGCACGCGCGTGCGCTGCATCAGCGCGAGTGCGAGGCCAAGAAGGACGGCCACGATCGAGGTGGCCCCCGTGATCTTGATGGTTACGAGCGCGCCCTTGAGGAGATAGGGAGCGAACACCGGCAGCTTGGCGATCAGGATCTCCCAGAATCGGATGAAGCCGCTCATCGCTGGAGGACAGCGCGGAGAAAGGCGCGTGTCCGCTCATGCTGTGGTGCGCGGAACATGACGTGTGGCGCGCCCTCCTCGACGATGACCCCGTCGTCCATGAACAGGACGCGATCGGCTACGTCCTCGGCGAACTGCATCTCGTGGGTCACGATGAGCATCGTCATGCCCTCCCGCGCGAGCGTCCGGATGACCTCGAGCACTTCGCCGATGAGCTCGGGGTCGAGGTGCGGACGTGGCCTCGTCGAAGAGCATGACCTTGGGCCGCATGGCAAGGGCCCGGGCTATTGCGACCCGTTGCTGCTGGCCGCCGGAAAGCTTCTCCGGGAAAGCGTGCGCCTTTCCTGCGAGCCCGACCTTCTCCAGGAGCTCCAGCGCCCGAGCGTCCGCTTCCGGCCGCGGCAACCTAAGACCCGGTGAGGACTGATGGCGACGTTCTGGATCGCCGTCAGGTGTGGAAAGAGATTGAATCGCTGGAACACCATGCCCATCTGGGCCCTGATCGGCGCCAGATCACGCTCACTCACCGGAATGTAGTGACCGTTCTGCTGCTCTCTCCGACGAGAGTCCCGTCGAGATACACGTGTCCCTGCTGGGGCCGCTCGAGGTAGTTGATGCAGCGCAGCATCGTGCTCTTGCCGGCGCCGCTGGGTCCAATGATGACGATCTTCTCGCCCATCGTCACGTCGACGCTGACGCCGCGCAGCACCTCGTGGTCGCCGTACTGCTTGTGCACGTCGACGACCTGCACCATCGTGGCCCGCGCGGCAGCCAGGGTCATGGGGCAGGTGGCCGTGGTCCGCGTCAGACGAGGCGCGCGACACGGTGACCTTCGAAAGTCGCGTACTCGATGTCGCGAGGCGCGACGCAGTCGCCGATCGCTCGCACGTCGAGGCCCGCGTCTCGGAGCGGCTGCAGCATCGCGTCGTCCGGCACCGGCGAGGTGACGACGACGACCTGATCGACGCCCGTCGATCCGGCGCTCCCGCTGGTTGTAGTAGTTGAAGAGCGTGACGACACCGTCGCGGATGTGGCGAAGATCGTGATGGGCGGTGAGCTCGACGCCCTTGCGAAAGAGCCGACGATACAACGATACGGTGTTCGTGAGACCGAAGTCGACGGCAGGATGGAACTGGCGGCTCACCACCTCTGCCCGGCCGCCGGCGTCCGCGGCGGCTCCGCCACCGCGCAGCCGACCTGCTGGCCCGGTGTGGTCGAGGACCAGGACGTTGCCGGCCGACTCGGGGTGGCCGCTCAGAATGGCCCAGGCCGACACCACCGGCGAGCGAGCCAGCCTGCCGGACCGTTTGGATCTTCGGGTCTCGCGCCCGGCGGCCAGGATCCACCACATCCGGCTGCTCGGCGCGGGCACGCTTCCACCGTCGCGGTCGGTGTTGAGTCTCACGTCCACGCCCGCGGCCTGCGCCTGCTCCCCGAGCCAGTGGGCGATGCGGATCATTTCCTCGCGCCCTGGCTGGCGCGCGGTCACCCGAACGCGCGCCGCCCAGCTCGCCTGCCGCTCGAAGGGACCACCCGGTGGCCACGCTGCGCCGCGACACGGGCCGCCTCCAGGCCGGCCGGCCCGCCGCCGATTACCGAGGACGCGGCGCGACACCTCGCGCCTTTTCGAGAGTGCCCCATTCGCGCTCGCGGCCGATGACCGGGTTGTAGATGCAGCGCATGCGGCTCGCCTCCGATGATCCGGTCGATGCAGCCCGATGCTGTCCCCGACGCATGGGCGGACGTCACGGGCACGTCCGGTGGCGATCTTGAGCACGAGGTCCGGCTCCGCGATCGTCGCGCGGACCATCGCCACCAGGTCGCAGACGCCCTCGGCCACGAGCCGTTCCGCCACGGCGGGGCTCACGATCCGGGCCAGCGCGGCCACGGGCCGCGAGGTGACTCGCTTGATGCCGGCGGCCAGGGGCGCATGGAGCGCCTGCGGCGCCGGGGTGGGCGGCCAGTGATCGACGCGCGCGAACTTCTCCATGTCGTTGCCGCTGGCGATCACGTAGAAGTCGATCATTCTGTCGGCGTCGAGGATCCGGACGATTTCCTGCATGTCCGGGAGGCGGAGACCGCCCTCGACGAGCTCATCGCCCGCTATCTTCATTGAGAGGGCACGATCTGGCCCGAGCGCCTCCCGACAGACGCGGACCATCTCGCGCGTGAAACGGAGCCGATTCGTCAGCGAGCCCCCCACTGATCGCTCCGCTTGTTCGTGTAGGGCGAGAGGAACTGAATGGCCAGGGAGGCGGCGAACGCCTGGAGCTCGATGCCGTCGAGACCGCCGAGGCGGACGCGCCGCGCGCGCCTGGGAGAAGGCGTCGAGGAGCGTCTCGATCTCGGCGATTGGTCATGACGTGCGGGAGCTCGCGCGCGAACTCGCCCATCAGCTGGGACGGCGCCCAAGTGGCGTGGCCCGTGTGGTGCGAGGCGAATCCGGATGCCAGATGGGTGAGCTGGATCAGCATCCGGGCGCCGTGCGCGTGCATCGCCTCGGCCAGCTTGCGGTACCCGGGGAGCACCGAGTCGTCGAAGCTCGCCAGGAGGTGCATCTGCGGGGCGCCCCCGGAGGGATGCACCGCGGTGGAGCCAGTAACGCTCAGCGCGACGCCGCCCTGGGCCTTGCGAGCGTGGTAGGCAATCTCCTGGTCTCCGATGAGCCCATCGGGATTGTAGGCCGTTAGTGTGCCCGGTGCTGAGAACGCGGTTCTTCAGCTCGAACGGGCCGATGTCGATTGGGCTGAGGAGATGGCGAAACGCGTCGTTCATGGGTGCTCCGTGTCGAGGGTGCGCGCGTCCGGAAGGGTGCTGGTCGCCCGGCGGACGGACGGACCCTGCGACCGCAGCCCGTCACCGCCGGTCCCGACGCTGCCGATCACGATCGATCTGATAGGTCGCTCTACCGCACTCAGCGAGGCGCATCAATCGGTGCGAACAGCGCGCTACATCACGGAGAGATATATCACTCTCACGGTCGCGTCGCGTCAAGGTGCCACCCCGGGGGTAGGGCGCGACAGGACGCCGGGTACCGGCGGGGTGACCTCCGTCAGGCGCCGGTGTCACGCGGATGCGACACGCCGAGCGGGCGCGGCCATGTGAGTCGGACCGCCTGAACATGGCAGGTGCCGATCCGAGAAACCCGAGTGGGCGCGCGGCCGCGCCGAGGCCCTTCTCGTAGACACGCCACCGATGGCAGGGAAGCGGATGGAGACCGCGGTCCCTACGGCGGGGCGCGCGCAGCTCGTAGCACCGGCTCACCCGGTCAGGAAGGCCGGCTCGCGCACGAGCTCGCCGTAGAGCTCCGGCCGGCGGGCGCTCAGCTGGTAGTTCGGATGCGAGCGCTCGGCCGCCAGCGCGGCCGCGTCCAGGGTGGCCACGACCATCTCGGTCCTGGATGCGCTCGAGCTGCGACGATGCCACGAGCCGGCCGTCGGGACCGAAGATCATCGCGGCGCCGGGGTGATGCGGCTGATTCTCGTGGTACCTCGGGTAGATGTCGACGCTAGCCGGCGCGCTCCCGCCTGATCGGGCCAGGACGCCGAAGAAGGCGTTCTCCTTGGCGCGCATCCTGAAGGGCATGGTGGTAGTCGCGCATGAAGCGCCGGGCGGCCGCCTCGCTCTCGGGCGTGTCCTCCCACTGCGTGTCCCGGGAGGCGTGCGGCATGAGCAGCACCTCGGCCCCGCGCAAGGCCAGGATGCGCGGAAGCTCGGGGAACTCGTTGTCGTAGCAGATGGCGATGCCGATCTTGCACTTTCCGGATGTCGAAGACCTCGAGCGCTCGGCCCTCGTGTAGTACATGCCCTCATCGCGGGATAGGTGGAGCTTCCGCTGCCTGCCGATGTACCCGTCGGGACCGACCAGCACCTGGGTGTTGTAGGACGACGTCCCGCTCCCTCTCCGCTGAGGCCCGCGGAGACGACGAAGCGATGCTGGCGGGCGAGGCCGATCAGTCGCTGCACGCTCGGGCCGTCCGGCACCGGCTCGGCCAGCTCCCGCGTGTTGGGCGTGCAGTGGCCGTGAATCACGAGCCTGAAAGAGAACGAGGTCGGCCTGCTCCGCGGCCGCCCGCTCGCACCACCGGGCGATCTCGTCGAGGACCCGCGCCGGCGCGCCCAGCCATCCGTTCATGCTCACCGGCGGCGACGCGTATGGACTGCATGCCCCGTCCTCTCGCCCAGACCGCGGTGCTCTCACGGCCCGAGAGGCGAGCTCGTAGCACCGGCTCACCGGGTCGTCCCGGTAGGGGCCGAAGGGCGGGATCTGCTGGAAGCCGCGGCGCTCGTAGAGCGATGGTGGCCTCGTGCTGGTGGATCCCCGTCTCGAGTCCGGACCAGCGTGAGTGCCGCGCTCCGCGCATGCGTGGACGAGATGGTCCAGCATCATAGGCGGCCGAAGCCCCGCCGCGGAAGGCCTGGCCGCACGTACATGCGCTTGATCTCCGCGTACTCTCGCCCGACGATCAGGAGCCCGCCGCAGCCGGCGGCCCGGCCGTCGTCGCGGGTGACGAAGAACGTCACGCCGTCCCGAAGCAGCTTGTCGACGCTGAAGCCGTGCTGGCTCTCGACCGCATACAGTGACCCCAGGTGCGCGTCGAGCTCTCCGATGAGCCTGATCGCATCCGGCGTGTCGGGACGCTCCTCGGCAATGGCGACGGCCAACTCAGCCCCTCCTCGATGAATGACGGCTCGACCGCACGCGATTCGTCGGACCGGAGACAGGCCGCGCAGCGGATCGCGGGCTCAGGCGCTCCGGCTCGAGAACGCGTCCCGTCGTCCCACGCGGGGGGTAGAAGGCCGGGTTGAACCGCCGCGCGCACAGCCCGGTCGCCCGCGAGAGGTCGAGATCCCGCACCAGCAGCTGCTCCTGGCCGTAGGGGACGGGGTAGTGGCAGTCCCCCGGGTCCGGGCTGGAGGACGCTGGTGGCGGAGTCCTGGTACCGCAAGGCGCAGTTGACGCTCGCGAAGTAGATGGTGCTCTCGACGCTCCGCGCGATCATCGCCTTCTCGTAGTAGGGAAGTCGTGGTCGCCCCAGCGCTCGATCTTCGCGCCGGTGCGTCGCTGCCCGTGTGCTGGGGGTGGAAGACCAGGCGGGCGCCGCGGACGGCGGCCCACCGGACGGCCTCCGGGTACCGCCATCCTCGTGGCAGATGGTGATGCCGAACGGCACGCCGTCGACCTCGAACAGGCGGCGCCGCCCGTCCGGCACGTAGAACGGCTCCTCCTCGAGCCGGGAGCTGGTTCTTCGCCTGGAAGCCCTGACCGAGCTGTCCCGCTCGACGACCACCGCCACGTTGTGAAGGCCGGCGGGGGTCTCCCATTCCATCGCCCATCACGACCGCCACGCCGCGCCGACGGCCCCGGCGCGAATCTCGGCGAGGGCCGCGTCCCGGCGGCGCTGGTCGGGGCGGCGGGACGGGGGAAGTCCTGGCCCCGGCAATCCCGGGATGTACGTCTCCGGAAAGCAGACGACGGCCACGCCCCGGGCGCCCGCCTCGCTCCAGGAAGCGGTCGACGATGTGGGAGGCGCTCCTGCGACGGTCGGCGTGTATCTGAGCGGCCGCCAGACCGATGCGGAGGCTCGGAGCGAGCGGGTCGCCCGGGCCATCGATCCAGCGGGCCGGCGCGTGGATGCGGAGGCGCCACGCGGCCCAGGATCTCCTCGAACGCCGCGAGGCGGGGGCGTAGCGCTGGTCCGCCGTCGTCCTGACGGCCTGCGGGGCGCTGGCCGGCGAGCCGGCGTCGAACGGCGGCTGCGTGGTCGTACTCGAGCCCCAGCTGCACGGTCTGGGCGAGCTGCGGCCCCGCGATCTCGTTCATCAGCGTGAAGGCGAAGTCGCGATCCCGGCCGTGACGCCGCCGCCGGTGAACACGTGCCTGTCGCGCACGACGCGCGCCTTCTCGGAATGGCGCGCCCACGCGAGGGAGGAGGTGGTGGTAGGCCCAGTGCGTCGTCGCGCGCCTGCCCTTCAGCAGCCCGGCCGCGCCGAGCACGAATGCGCCGGTGCAAACGCTGGTGACGTAGCGGGCGCGGGCGCCTTCCCGTCGCACGAAGTCCATCGTCTCGTCGTCCTCGATCGCCTGGTCGACGCCTAGCCGCCCGGGATGCAGAGGAGGTCGATCGGCGGGCACTCCCTCGAAAGGTCGTCGTCGGCACGAGCGCGCGAGCGCGGCGTCGGACGGCACGGGCGTCCGCGTCTTCGCGACGATGTCGTGGAGTTCGGGTAGCCGCGACAGGACCTGAGCGGGCCCGTGAAGTCGAGCTGTGTGAGGTTCGGGAAGAGCACGAAGCCGATCTGAAGTCCGCTCATCGGTGCCCCCATCGTTCCGCAGCCTATTTCGACCGCGGGTAGGAGGATGCGCGAGGGCGGGGGCGCGTCGCAAGATGGCCTCGACCGCGACCTGCCCCCGCGCCGTCCTGGCGTGCATGGCTGCGTCGATCATATCAGGCTGGCGGCGCTCGAAACGCACGCCCGCAAGCAGAAGCCTGGCATGAAGGTCGTGGAGGTCGTGACCTCGCGGTCTCCGACAGTGGACGTCGCCGCCGAGCGAGGTGGACGTTCAGGATGAGGTCGGCCGTGACCGCGATCCGGGGGTGACCGCGCAGTCGAGTCCGATGCCGACGGGGACCAGCCAGAAGGAGCTGCTTCTGCCCGGGCCCCTCCCGCGCCGCTATCCAGGCGTATCCTCGATGACGGCGTGGGCGAACCCCATCCCCGGCCCGCCTGATGACCAGCGCCGGCGCGGCCGCTGGCGAGGTAGGGGTGATGCGCCTCCACCCAGTACCTGACCTGAACTCACCACGCCGACGATGATCAGTCGCTGCGCCGTGCGCGCCCAGCGCACTGATCATCAGCGGCGCGGACCGGGACGGAGAGATCGCCTTCCGTCACGAGAAGTACCGAGCATTGCCCCGCCAGCCCGGCTCCCGCCCGTCGGCTGCGCCGTTCGCCAGGAAGCCGACGCCAGCTTCCCGCCCTGACCACCGGCCGGGTCCTCGAGTCCCGGCACGTCCGCGTGGGCGACCCCTGCCGTGGCCAGACCTGGCACAGTGACAACACGGCGAGGAACCGACGCGCCATACGTGACGCCTACCCTGCCGGCGCTCGCGGCGACGCGCTCGAGGCCGAAGAACGCCGCCACGCACCGGTTCTGCCAGTGGGATGCGTCGTAGGCCCGAGCGGCGCGCGCTCAAGAACGAAGCCGGCGGCCTCGGGAGGCTGGGATGCGCACCTCTCGGTCGCCGGTGCGGCTTGCGTCCCCGAGAGAGCGGTGGATCCGGGCCATCTGTCGGTGAAATCGCCTGGCCTCGCTTCCTGTGAGATCCGGCGAGGTACCCGCGAGTGTTCGAAGCGCTGAACAGGCTCAGCACGAGCAGCGCCGCCGCGATCGCCCGGAGGGCGCTGCTGCCGCCGCTAGGGGACAGGCTGAGGCGTGCCCGACCACACGGCCAGGCTCACCAGCCATCCGACGAGGAAGACCCCGTAGAGCGTAGTTGTAGAGGCGAGGCGGCCCCACCGCCCCGATCTTCAACGTCATGAGGAGGAACGGGATCAGCACACCGCCGCGGCGGCGACGGTCGGCACGCGCGACGAGCCGGACCCGGCTGCCGCGCCTGGGACCCACGGCGGGACGCCGAGCCACGGGGATGTGAGACGAGCACGCTCCGCGAGGACCAGGCGAAGTGATCCATCAGCCACGGCACGAGGTAGCTCGCGATCTGGGCCCTCGCCGCGTCGCTGACGCGGGAGGGCGCTCACCGCGCCGCCGGCGAAGTCCTTGTCGAGGCGGACGGCGTTGCCCGGTGCGACGACGGTCACCAGGCAACCCAGCGCCGCGACGAGAACGGCCGTTCTCCAGGGCGCGGCCGACGGGGCACCCTCAGCGCGTGCGAGCGTCCCGATGGCGAAGCAGGACCAGGAGCAGCGTCAGCGCCGCGACCTCGTTGAGCTCCCGTCACGGCGCCGACGAGAGACGAGACCCAGGGCGCTCCACGGGAGGGACCGCCAGTGCCCGTGGGGAGACCCGGCGGCTCGCGCGAGCGCGGCGACGGCGAAGATGGACAGCGAGATCGTCAGCGTGTACTGGGCACCGCCGGCCAGCCAGTACATGGACTCCCCGGGGAGACGGCATCCCGCTGAGGAAGAGCGCGGCCAGGACGAGGGCGCCCGCCGCCGACCCGGCCACGGTCAGGCCCGGTCCCCACACGAGGCGCATCAGGACGAAGAGGCTTGCCAGCAGACTCGCCCAGAGAGACGGCGAGCAGCGCGGGATACGAGGCGGACGTGATACCAATCCGGGGCCAGATGCCGGCGTAAGAGCGCCATCGCCAGCCATCGCCCAGTCCAGTGCTGATACGCGCTGGCGGAGCGTACACTGGAGCCACGTGCGATGCGTGGTGCGCGAAGCAGAAGTCGTCCGCGACGGGCCTGCCCAGAACGAGAGGCTGAACGCCGCCGCGACGACCACGCCCGCTCGACAGGACCACCGCGGCGCCGGGAGGGAACCTCCGCGCCCTGGGCGGCACGCACGCCGTACTACTTGCACAACGGGCAGCAGGATCCGCGAGGGCCAGGGCGCGTCGTGGAAGATCGTGTTGAGCGCGACCTGGCCCCGCGCCTCGGCGCCGGGTCGAGCCTCCCGTGTTCAGGTTGCTGGTCGAAGGCGGGGAAGCTCGACGAGGTCACGTCGCCACGCGGATCGCGGTGCCCCTTCCGGAACGTGTTGGCGGTCGCCCAGAGGTCCACCGTCAGCCTCGTGGACCTGCCCCGGCGTCAGCAGGACGGGGCGGCTGCCCGACTCGCTGGTAGCGCGCCCGCAGGATCCCGTCGCACAGGAGGCGCGAGGTCCCGTCGGGATGGACATCGGTCAGCCGGACCACGAAGTCTGTGTCCGGCGCCGTGGACATCACATGGAGCACGCAGCGCACGTCGCCGATCACGGTCAGGTCCCGCTCGAGAGGCGCGCTCGCTGTAGACGAGGCAGCGACCCTCGATCGGACGCTGGTCGTAGGCGCCGCCGGGGATGTTGAGGGTCGCCCCGCCGAGGGTGGGGACCGGATCGTCCGGGTCGTACCGGTAGCCGTCGGCGTGCTCCGCCCCCGTCCGGCTGGGCCGGCGTCAGGGCGCCGTCATGGAGGTACCAGGGCGTGTCGTGCGTCCCCGGCCACGGGTGCAGCGCGTCGGCCGTGCGCCAGCGGTTCTCGCCCATCACGAAGAGCTGGACGCGAGACAGCTCGTCGGGGACCCCGTTCTTGACGCCGCGTGGAGCCAGTGGTCGGAACCAGGGGACGCGGATCGCGTTGTAGTCGCGGAGCGCCTCGGACCCGAAGTCGACCTCGCCCTGGACGGTCTTGGCCATGTTCCACGGGGCCGTGGATCCACGGCCCCACCACGAGGCGCTGGGCGTCGCGCGCGGCCTGGGTGCGCGCCTTCGGCGCGGCTGCCGACGAGAGTTCGTGATCGTCCCCGCCAGGAAGATGTCCGAACCAGCCGCGCCCATGTGGACGATGGGCGTCTCTGATGTCGCCGTGGCGGTGGCCGATGTTCCAGCGCCACCAGTAGGGGCCGTCGTCGGGATGGGCTGCAGGAACTCAGTTGCACCAGTCGTCGAGACCCTCGCCGAGCGGGTTCGGGTGGAGCGGCAGCTCGCGGTGCCAGCTGGGAGCTCCTCCAGCGCCTTCGAGGATGCCCTTCCGGCGGGCGTGCTCCTCGGAGCATACTGGCCGCAACTGAAACGAAGTACA
>ERZ1370068.1887-contig-11839_pt1 | contig 65013 bp, 140 predicted proteins | sample MGYA00561227_ERZ1370068 | MGnify/ENA primary metagenome ERZ1370068 (study PRJEB38410, sample SAMEA6850437) | metagenome | study: Metagenomic assessment of the ecological functions of the soil: analysis of the soil microbiota associated with the... | reverse complement strand
CGTCGATCGCGCCACCGCCTGCCCTCTGGTACACCGGCCGAGTTAGCCCCGGGCGGTATTTGCACCCCAGCGCCCACCGGGATAGGGCGAGCGCTGGGGCATCATCGGCAGCGCCGTCACCGGCTGCGCCAGACGATACGAATCCTGTATCCGGTGCTTCTCTCCGAAGCGTGTGAGGGGCTATCCCAAACCTCTCGCTGACAATCCCCTCAAAAATAGCGATGTATTCAGAAAGTTCCGTGTCAGTAAATGTAGCAATGTGGCGGGGGTGCGCACCCCATTCACCATTCTTTTTTCGATATGGCTCGGCAAAACCGGCCGCCAGCTTTAGCGCATCGTGTGCCGTCTCCGTGTTCGACCACGGCGTGTCTGCCGTCTTGATCGGGTATGACAGCATGGCGAAGTACGCCTTCTCCGGCCGGGCGCACCTTGACGCGCACGGCATCGACGTTGACCTCGGCACCTTCAGCTGCCACTGGTTGACCAGTTCGAGATCGTAGGCGCTCACCGGCACCAGCTTGCCGCGCTCGACGCGCATGGTGATCGTCGGGCTGTCGTCGCTCTTGCCGCGCAGGATGGTCATGCTGCCCCCGTCACTCGCTTCAGGTGGCGGCGCTTGATGCCCATGCCACGCCCATGAACTCCTCACCCTTGGTCACGTTCTGCAGCTTGGCTTCGAGATCGTGCTTCGTTCCAGATTTCCTCGATCTGGTCGACGGTCGCTGCGTGCGCCATCGCGTCGTCCATGTCCGACAGCATCTGCCCGGGCGTGACGATCTCCCCGGTGTCGGCATCGACCATGTCCAGTTCGTGCAACTCGACATCGATGTTCTTGGGTGGTTTCGGAGGCGTTATTCGATCCTTTTTTCTTCGATTGTTGCCTTGACTTCTGGCGGCATGCGCTGGACCGACGAGGTGGGCCGCTGTCCCAGCGTCGGCATGGGCGATGCCTCGATCGGCTGGCTCAGAGATTTGAGAGGCGGCTTGGGCGGTGTCGCTGGCGGCGTGACATCCTTCATCGCCGCGAAGCGCTCGGCCCTCATCCTCCTCGTAGATGCCAGAAGAATCCGAAAGCGTAGCGGGCCGCTTGGATCAGCGCCTTGTGGCGCAGCATGCGGTGCTTCATCTTCCACGGCTCGCTCACCCGGACGCACTCGGACGAGGTACTCGGTGACCTCGACCGGGTGGCTGCGATCCTTCGCGGTACATGCGGCAGGTGATCGCCACCAGTTCGCCGTTCTGCTCATGGACGTCGAAGAGGTGAAGCCATCAGCCTGCGGGTGGTCATTGATCAAATGAATCCAGCCATCGATGCCGACGACCGGGATCAGGCCGCCGCCCTTCTTGGGCATCGCATAGATTTCCCGGGTGATCGGGTTGAGCCCGTATTCCCGGCAGACCGAAATGAACGCGGCGAACTCCTCCGGGCTGGCGTTGGGCATGCCGCAGGTGGCGCGCACGGTGGAGCTAAACTCGGTTGGGATCAGGCCGTACTTGGCCGCCATCCCATCGAGCAGCATCAGTTGTTGTTTGGGTTGGGCGTTCATTGCAGGTTCCTTCCTAAAACTTTCGCGTTGGCTTCCCGCTGCTTCTCGTCGTCGTAGACGGCTAGCCGTCACCATTCGCAGGGCTTCCTCTGATGACCTTGTTCTTGCGCCCCTTCTTCCAAAGCGGCCCTATGAGGCGGGTCATGATGATGTTGATCTTGTGGTCTTTGTAATCCTTGACCACCACCTCGACGGCGCGCTCCAACGGCACGTCAGTCTCGATGATGTGGTTGTTTCGCCAGAATGTCGTAGAGGTCGTTGGGCGAAGCGGCGATGATCTCGTAGGGATTAGGCACGTCGTGAGCCACCAACGTAACAACGTCCCCCAATCTGGCCCGGCTGACGCAGTTGACGACGTGTTTCGCCGCTTCCTTCGCTACCAGTTCGAGAGAGGCAAACTGCTCATCGGTGGTCTTCAGTCCACCCATATCAATCTCCGCTGTCATGCAGGTCATGTCGTAGCCGCACTTGACGCAGTGGCCGGGGTGCCAGCCGCGATTGTGGTTCGCGCCAGCATGGTCGACCACTTCGTGCTTGCAGATGGCGGAAGCGCCTGACGAGCGGAGGGTGGCCGTAGGTGACGGCGTAGCCGCCGCCGTCGCACCCCGCTCATCATGTACGATGTCAGGAAGAACTGGGTCCATTGCTGGCGACCCGCTGGCAGGCGAGAGCGCGTAGCCCCACACCGGCTGCATCATGTGGCCGCCCGACGCGAGGTGGTTGAGGAACTCGATCGGGTCGACATCCTCGGCGTTGGGCAGTTCCTGCAGGCCGGGGTTGCTGTTGCCGCTCTTGCCGACATACGGCTCGTAATCCTCCCTGCCGAAGGTGCGGTTGACTTTAAAGTCAAGTGTCATGAGATTTTCGCCCTCTCTTCGACCGTGACCCCGGGGACGGTCAGCCCCGCCTGTGACCGCACGCTGCGCCAGACTGAGCAGGCAGGCTTGCAGGTCAGGGTTGTCGTGGACGAACTGATACAGCGCGTCCTGATCGGTGATGGCGGTGACCACCAGTTCGAAGGCCGACTGTTGCGGCCCGGCCGTGAATTGCCTCTTGATGGTGGTGTCGATGGGTGGCAGCGGGGGCGGCACAGGGGCCTCCTCCCGAATAGCCGCGCGTGCTGCTTCTTCCGCTGCCGTTCCTCAAGGCGGCGCTGCAGGAGTTGCGCCGTCTTGAAGCTCTCCAATGTACTTGCGTAGCTGGTCCGCGACACCCTTGGCCTCTTTGACCAGCGGCATCCACTTCTGATCGATCTGCTTGCCCGCTTCGAGGTGAGGCTTCTTGAACGCCTCGCAGATCTTGTCTCGCCTTGCCAGCGGAGTTCGTTCATCCTCGACCGCAGGCTCTGCGCCTTGGCCGCCTCTTCCTCGGACTGGATGTCGCTGTAGACCTCGGCCCCGATCTTGGCGTTCTCGATCTGGTCAGCCAGCGCGTCGAGGTCGCGTCGCTGTCGCTGATGTTGTGGCCCATCATCGATGCCACCGTAGGATCGTCGTCGGCCCAGCCACCGCCAGCCAGCGACTGCTCGTAAGCCTCGGACGTGATCGGGTGGCGGCAGCAATAGTTCCACACCTCCATCGCATCGACCCTGCGCCCGCTCCGCAGCGCGATCCACTCGTCACCCTCTTTCCAGATGGCGACCGGGAGCCACGGCTGGTGGCGTTGAATCTCATCTTGAAAAATCCCTGCTCGGGCGAGTCGACGCTAACCAGAAGATGATCGGCCTTGCCGATATCTCTTTGAGCTTTCGAGCGCCTGCTGCCACCAATCGCCATGCGCGTCGTTCATTGTTCTCTCCTGTTGAATAGCGCCGCCGCCGGGGCTGCTTCAGCGAGGGCCGCTAAACCCCCTCCACGTCTCCCGGCGACTTCCCGCCCAGACCTTCCGGCTGATCCTGCGGGGCATGACTCTCATCGGGGTGATCCCCGGCCAGCCCAACTGGTGGGCGATTTCGTGACGGAGCAGGCGCACGGCCAAGTCCGGGTCTGCCGGATCGCCGTCGCTGTAGACGATGATCGGCCGCGACAAATCCATGTTGCCGGATCAGGCATCCCACCAGAAAGCTGCCGTCGTTTCCTTCCGGGTACGGCGTGCCGTAGCGCTCTAGGCTGATGTGATCGCACTCGGCCTTTGCCCGCCCGTATGGCACGCTGATCAGCGGCGGCGCGTCGGTGCCGTAGATGTCCCTGAGATTCTGGACGACCTCGGCCACGGTGTCGCCGCCGATATCGTACTTGGATGGCGGGTAGCCATCGTCGGCCAAAGCCGGTAGGGGAGGGGCGATCGCAGCCCCAATCGCGATCGCCCGGGCCACCTCGACCCCGCACCCACAAGGTGGCCCTATTCATGTTCGTTGGCCTTCTTCTCGGCGTCCAGCATCGCGGCCGCCTGCATCCTCAGATGATCCAGTCCCCAGCGAGGTCCGCAGATCGGGCCGACAACCGCCAGCAACGCTGACCGGGGCGCGCAGGGTCTTGCCGCACGCAGCAGCAGGCCTTGAACTCTGCGGGCGTAGGCGATCGCCTCGGCGAGTGGGATCGGCAGCTACCCGCTGCAGCACCTCGGTCGCGTCCTTGGTGCCCCACTTGGCGATCCACTCGCCATCCTTGATCATGCCCAGATAGTCGTCGGTGTCGGTGTCTCGGACGTACAGCGCGCCGGGGTTCTTCCGGGTCATCGGTGCCCGGTTGATCGTCACCTCGGTCGTGCGAAGATCGGCTTCTTGACCAGCTTGACCGGAGCCCGGTCGAACAAGGCGCTCTAGTGCCCTCGGTGGGAACCCACCGGCCGAGGCGGCCTCTTTCTTGGCGAAGAACTCGGCATCCTTGGCCCGGTCCCGGTTGATCAGGGCGACCTGATTCTCGGTCCAGTGACCGTAGGCGTCGAGGCTGGTCAGCAGGCCAGCGTAGAAGGTTGCTGCCCTTGTCGCGCCGCTTGGTGGCGTAGGCGATCACGTCGGTGTTGGCCTGCGCCCAGTCGAGCTTGTTGCGCTCCTTGGTGGCCCCTTGCCCTCTGATCGCGGCGTTCTGGCCCTTCGTGATGAACTTGGTCCCCTTGCACTCGAAGCAGGGTCCGACATCGCGACCGGCGTAGCTGATGAAGCGCCCTCTGCCTTTGCAGGCCGGGCACTTGAACTGAGCCTCACCGCCGTTGGCGATGTGGGCTTCCTTGCGGATGTCGGCGGGGGTGGTGGGCTTGCCGAAGTCGGCGTCAAAGCCGTCCTCGAACATGTACCCGCCGGGGTTCCGGGGTGGCGGTGGTGTTCATAATGGTCATCTATCCCATGACGGATGTGAACTTACGTAGTGCACAGGTAGGCCTTGGATCTCCTCCCTTGTCAACCGTGCTACGAAAATAATTTCAGGACACCTTGCGCGCCTGCTTCTGCGCCTCGGCAAGCTGGGCGTTTTTCAGTTGCTCGACGGTCTTGGTTCTCGGTTGCCCGGCAAACTTCCGGGGACTGCCCTCGGCTATCCGCGCCTCGGCCTCGACCATCGAGTCGGCGGCCCGGTAGCAATAATCGGAAACCTTGCCGATCAGGTTGGCGGCTGGCGCATTGGAGATGAAGCCCTGCATTGCCATCGCGGCGTACCACTCCCGTTTGGTCAGGCCGGGGCTGGTGTAGTGCTCGCCTTGGAACGGGTGGGCGATAGTCGTTGGTGACCAACTGCCCGCTGATCGTCACATAGGGGGCTGGCATTGACAGGGGAGGCATGGGGCGAACGAGGTAGTAGATGTCGATGCGCTCAACCGCAGTGACCGTCGCGGTGCCGACAGAGATCGACAGGGTGGGCAGGGGCTAACGAGGGTAGGCCACGTCGGTGATGGGAAAGATCGACGGCGGTCCTCCCGGCCGTCAGTTGATTGGCCCCACCAGTCTGCCAATTGACCGGGTAGTCCCGGTAGTCCGTCTGTTTGATCGGGGCGGCGGTGACCGCGAAGGTATGCCATTTGGTCGTATCGTTGAGGTCTACGAATGGTGATCACGTCGCCGATCTTGACCACGTCCAGTTGGACGGATGCATCGATACCGTTGGCGGTGATCTTGTGAACCCGCATTCGGTCTCGCGGCCTTCTGCGACGTCTGGTTCAGCCGCACCTCCTGCAGTCAGCGGTGGCGCTCCGGTCGCCGTGACGAAGTTCCATTGGCTTAGGAATGCTGGTTGCTGGGCGGAGAATCCGTTAGACATCTTCGTGCTCCACCTTGACGTCGGCCGTCTCGATGCGATCGAGGATCAGGTACAGGATGTGCGCCACATCGCGGCGCTCGTCAGCCGGCTAGCGTGGTGGCATCATACAGCCTAAGCAGGATGTTGCGCAGGGTGGCGAGATCGGCACGTCGTCAATGTGGTTCACTCTGGTCATGCGGGGAACACCTCCATCTTCTCGCCGACAGTCACGCCTACCCCAGTCAGGAAATTGATCAAGGCGTCGTAAGCCTTCACGTCAACAACGATGCCGCTAGTAGCTGCTCGCGCTAACGTGGGGCTCCTGAACCATCTGCGCATAATTCCCTGCCTTCGTTGTGAGGATGGCATGCACGCCGATCGCCTTGGCGAGCAGGGCGACGGCAAAGTTCCTTCTTGGCGGTGGCCGCCTCGATCAGGGCGTCGGCCTCGCGCTGCTGGCGGGCCTTCTCCTCGACCAGTTCGCGGTAGGCCTCGACCTCACCGAGCACGTCAGCGACCGCGAGCTTGAGCCCGGGCAGAGCGCCGGTCATGGTGTCTCGGACGGCGGTGGTGATGTCGCCCACGACGTAGTTGACGGCGTTGTGCTCCCGGTGCGGATGTTGTGCATCTCCGGTCACACGCGAGGAGTGGAGCTTGCCCTGATAGTGGACGGCGTACTCCTTGCCGAATTGGATTTTGTTAGCGAGCATCACTTGGTTCCTCTCTTCATGAAATCGGCGACCGCGTCCTCGACCTCGTCGGCCTTGAAGTAGTGGCCCCAGTAGGTGGACTTGAACTCGTCGGTGTTGGCCTGCCACGTCACGAACGGGGTGACGCTGTTGTGCGGCAGGTGGCAGAGCACGATCTCGCACGGGACGTTCCCGACGCGGAGCCGCAGGGTGCGGCGCATCTTGATCTCGCCGCCAGATTCGGTGGTGCCCAGTGTGGGCATGGTGGTCAGGGAGGGTTGGGTCCGCCTTGTTGACGTAGACGGGTGCGCTCTTCCTCGATCGCGCGATTGACTGCGCGCGTCAGTGCTTCTCTTGCTGCGCGTTGGTCACGTTGCGATCTCCCTCATTGCGCCGAACAGCGTGTCGAAGACCGCCTGCATGATCGCGCGCATCCTCTGCTTGGCTCTGGCTCTGGCTCTGTTTCGCTTCATCATTCTTCTGGTGAACATGGCGACCCACCTCCGGGGGCTCATTGCTCGTTTCTAGTTCCACAACGAACATAGCGACTGTACTACGAAACCGCAAGGGGTGTGCCATAAAAATATTTCGTAGCACACCCCTTGCCACCAGCAGCGGCATCTGCCAAGCTGGAAAACCTTGCACTATTTTGGCAAGCAAAAGAGAAGGGCAATGGAAAAATGAAGCTCAAATTAGACAAGATCAGGCCGAACCCGTTCAGGGACTTCGACCTGTACCCCATCGATGAAGAGCAGGTGCTACGCCTGCAGCAGTCGATGAACAGTCTCGGTTTCTTCTCCGGGGTGACAGCCCGGAAGGCAAGTGGCGGGGGCTTTGAACTGGCGGCCGGGCACCACCGGATAGCAGCGGCCGATCGAGAGGATCTGATGAGTGTCGAGGCGGTGGTCGAGCCGTACACCGATCGGCAGATGGTCGAGATCATGATGGTCGAGAACATGACCCAGCGCGGCCACAACGCCGCGTCGGTTCTGATCTGGTCGCAGCCTACTGCCGGATCATCGCCAAGGAGGTGCTGCTGGGTGAGGGAGCAACCGCCAAAATCTTGGCGGCTGCTGGCAAGGACAAGCTGTCCACTGCGCAGACCAAGATTGCCAAGGATGGACCGGGTAACCGCCTGCTCTATCGAGCGATGAATGGCTTCGCCGAAGGAGGGTCGCCGGGCCAATAAGGGATGCCGAGAACATCACGTCGTCCGACATCGAGCAGGCGCTGACCACCTGAGAACCGGCGCTGTCATGGGCAAGATCATTGCTGGTGTCTACGCCGAGGTCGAGGAGGTCAGAGCGGAGCGCGCCGAGGAAGAGCGTGTGAAACGCGAGAAAGAGGAAGCCGCTGCTGCCAAGGCAGAGTTCCACCGCAAGGAAACGGAGAAGCGGCAGGAGGCCGAACTCAAGAAGAGGCAGGAGGCCGAGGAGGCCGCCGAATGGAGGCGGCAGCAGGCCAACGAGCAGAACGCCAAGACCAAGGCGGCTGCTGCGGAAGAGGCCAAGAAGCGCAAGCGAGAACGCGAAGAGGCCGAAGCCAATCTGAAAGCCCAGCGTGAAGCCGACAAGGCAGAGCGCGAGGCCGAGAAGAAGGCCAAGGGTAGAGCGTGATGCGGCCGACAAGGCAGAGCGCGAGCGGCAGGCAAAGGAGGCGGCCGCGATCAAGGAGCAGAAGGCGCTGGAAGCGGTCTACGATCCGGCCTGCGCTCACATCTTCCGGCTGACCAGTCATGAGAAGGCCTTCCGCGATGTGATGCTCTCGGACAGCGGCAAGCGCTTCATCCCCAAGCGATCAGCAACTGCCACTGGCCAAGCATTATCCGCAAAGAGATCGACACCATCGAACTCAAGCGCGGACACGATCTTGGCTCGGTGACGATCGCCCAGATGCTCGATGCTCATATGGCTCGATTGCTGGGGATACAGCGCGACATCGACAAGCAGGAGAAGGATCGGCTGCTGCGCCTGAACGCAGCAGAAGCGGGTCGATGAACTCTGGAAAACCATGCGTCGGGGGCTGCAGCAGGCAGAGAGCGCGCTCGAAAAGCTGATCAACGAGCAGACCAACTGGGCCTACGACAAGGCCTTGTTCCCCCTGCACTCCGACGAGATCGACCGTGTCATCCAGATCGGTCGCCGCATGCAGGATCATGAAGAAAGCCATTGGCTATTGAGGAGGAAAGACCATGCCAGTACGTAAAGGAAGCAAGTACCTTCACGAAACAGCGGCGTTCATCGCGGCGTTCCCAATGTCGACCGATCCAGATACGAGACGGTGATTTCTGTCGCCGCTTCGATGCGTGGGCCGACCAGTGTGGGTACTACACGCTGAACTGCGAGCAGGCGACATTGCTGGAAGCGCGGAACAAGCTGAAGAAGAAGATCAACATCAGCGCGTCCAGCCCGGCGTGGCTGAAGCAGGACGAAACACCGTTCTTCATTGCGGTAAGCCAGTACGGCAAAACCTACGCGGTCAAGCGGGCTGAAGAAGCTTTCTCCGATAAGGCTGTCCGGTTGCCAGCACAGGTCAAAGTCGTATGCCACCACGAAGCAGGAGGCGATCAAAGCCCTGTTGGGAAGCATCAAGATCAATGCGCTCCCGGCAGCGTGGTGGCAGTGCGCATCTCTTCCTTCGATCGCGAGATCGAGGCGCTACCTGCGCGGCTATCGACTACTGCAGACGATGGAACTGGATCGCGAATACAATGCGATCAAGGGGCAGTTGAAGCTGCTGCTCGACCAAAAATGATCGCGCCCAACGGGGATGATCACCTGCTTCAATTAATGGGCATCGAGGCTGACGACTAGTCAGCGACGGGGCGGGGCATCCAGCGCCTCGTCCCGATCTTCCGCTTGCGGATTGCCCGCACCATCTTGTCGGGGGCGTCGGAGTCCAGATCGGTCATGGCGCACCAGTAGTCGCCGTCGATCTCAAGGTAGGTGGCGGCGATGTCGCCGGTCAGCCGCTTCGATCATGCTGGAACCCGTGGTCAACGGTTTCCGGCGGCAGTATCTCCAGAAACTTCCAGTAAATGGCCTCATCGATTCTGCCAGTATTTGCCCAACATCCAGCGGGCTGGAAACCCGTTGCGGGTGTAGTCGTTCAGGTTGGCGTAGCGCCGGGGCGAGGTCGCCCTCTGGCTGATCTCAACATCATCATCGCGTCATTCCTCCTTCTTGGGTTTCGGGCGGCGCTTTTCCATCTGCTTCAGGCGCTGGGCCTTGAGGTAGCGCTTGGTCGTGTTGGTGGACGGTGCCTTGTAGCGGGTGCGGGTGAGGCGCTTGGTCATCAATCCATCCTCGCTCATCTCCGAACGAGTCATCCGGTTGCTTTGATCAGCACGTAGGCGTGCGTGGTAGAACAGGATGACCCCCTCGTCGCGCAGGCTGGTCATAGCGAACGGGTAGAGCGCCGGGTCGCCGGGGTACTGGGCCTTCATCCTGACAGGGTCGAACTCCCCACCCGGGCTGTGGTCCCCAGCCGCTGACGTAGTTGGCGTCGAATTGCTCGGCGGCCGGGCGGGGATCGTCCGCATCGAGGAAGCCCGGCAGGTGGAGCCTAGCTGCTCCATGTCGAAGCGGGGTCGAGGCCGATGTAGGTCATCATGGCGTCACTCCCATTCAACCGGCTCGGCGGGCCTGTAGAAGCGCGCGCACGAAGTTGTCTTCGAGCTTGCCAGTCTCGCGATTCATGTGAGCCCTGATGCCGAAGAAGTCGTGATTGAAGTTGCTCGCGTCGGCGGTCAGCATGGCGGCGAGGTCGAGCGGGTACTGCTTGTCGGCGTTGTGCGATGTCCATGATCGAGGTGAGTCGATCGAGGTGGATGTGGCTGGCGCGGGCGATCGGCTCGGCGCGCCTCGATGATCTTGACGATGGTGTCGAACTTGTCGGTCATGTCACTTTCTCCTGTTGAATCCAGTAGCCGTAGACGCAGCTGCCGCTCGACGTGGTGCATGAAGCTCCCGTCGCCGTGCCGCCAGTAGCCAGCGGGCATCGGCTCGCGGTACGGCTCGGTGCAGAGTGGACTCGCGGCGCGGGTCGTGGTGTCGTGAATGATGCCGTCGATCATCGCGGTGTAGTGCTTCGCTCACCGCCGCGATGAGGCGGCCGGGCGGCAGTTCGCTGGCGACCAGATGCACCTTGCAGCCGCTGCCGATCGTCGCATCGTCGGCACCCACTGGAAGCCCAGCCCGGCCATGTAGTCCTTGAACCATTTGCGCTTGGTGGTGATGCCGTCGCGGGCGCTGGCGCTCCGCTTCTTCGTGCGCTTGAAGCGCGTTGATCGCCCATGCCCTTGGCGAGGGGCGGCGTACACCTCTGCGTGGGACGGCCTGACACGATGGCAATGGCGCGCGTGACGCAGTCGTCGGCGCGGCCTTTGAAGCCATGCCGCCGCGCGACCGCCATCGTTGTGGACGAAGCCGCTCATCTGACGTTCCACTTCTTGTTCAGGTATTCGTGGCTCTGCTCGACGTAGCGCATGACGTCCTCGGCGGTGCCGCCGCGATCGAGCAGGGTGTAGATGGTCGACAGCGTGTCGGCCGCATCGATGAACTGGTTGACCGTCAGCAGGGCGGCTGGGTTGAAGGGGACGGGGTTCTTCAGCTTGGTGGTCATGACTCTGGCTTCCTTCTTCTCGGCCAGCAGAGTGAGCAGCTTGATACGGCGCTCCTGCAGGGCAGCGATCTCTTCATCGAGCTTGCGGATCAGTTGCTCGGATCTTCCATGACGGGGTGGCCATCACTAACTCCTTGTAGGCGGCCTGCTGATCGGCGCTGGCCAAGGCGTTCAGCGCGATCTGCTGCTCGGGGGTGAACAGGTGCCATGAAGTCCGTGACGGCAGTTGATGCCGATCATCGTCGTCGCGGCCGATGTCCTCGATGTTCTCGCGGTAGCTGTTGTCGTACTCGTTCACGCAGCCCTCATAGTTGAGCGTAGAGGTTGCTAACGGCGAGCACGCCGTCCCAGCATTCGGCCACGGTGTCAGGCGTGACGTACTTGAGGGCGGGGTGCGGGATGATCTTGGTCATGCTGTTCTCCTGTGGAATGCATTGACGACGGCGGCGATCTGGCCGCCCAGCGGGCCATCCAGTTCCAGCTTCGCGGGTGACGTAAGTCGGTGCGCGGGTCACCCCAGCGGGTCTTTGGTCTGGCGCTCATGGTGCGAATAGATGCGGCAGACATCGTTGTAGGGGGCGGTGCGGACGTAGGCGCTGTAGTCAGCCACCTTGTTGCCCTTGGTGACGTGCAGCCGGTACGCGCCGTGCGCGACGTCCCATTCGCTTGCGATCGTGGATGGTGATCCTCATAAAGTTCTCCTTTGTCTGCGCTTGCGTTCAGCGGCGATGATCCGCTCGTACTGGGCGATCACTTCGTCGCCTGCGTTCTGGTGGGCCAGCCGTCCTCGTCGGAGAAGTCCATCGAGGAAGAGTTCGACCAGTCGGTGATGTCGGCGTCGTAGAGCCAGCGGGCGGCCTCGTAGGCGCTATCGGTGGCGGAAGTCGGGGGTGTCAGCCCAGCCGGTCGTGATCTCGATCTTCCCGGCGTTGATCTTGAGGTAGGCCATGTGGTTCCCTTTCAGTCTTGGACGTCGAGCCAGCGGTCGACAGCGCCTTCGGTCGTCGCCGTAGAAGCGCCAATGGGGCATCGCTGTCCGGGTCGAGTTCCTTCAGGCGATCGATCAGATCGGCCTCTCTTGATCTCGATGTGAGTGACATCGTGCTTGCCGACGACCGGCATCCAAATCCGGCCGGGCTTGCGCAATTCACGGAGCAGTTCGAGGTTGGTCACTGGGTGCCTCCCATCTTGGCCTAAGCAGGCGGCGGCGCACTGGGCGTCGACGTAGCGCTGCAGGGCGGTGGGCTGCTCGATCGTCTCAGCGACGGTCTGGAGCCCTAGCTGAAGCTGGTGCTGGCACATCCACTCGATGGCCTGCCGCTCTTCCAAAGACGCGCTCGGTCGCGCGGCCGGGGCAGTTGTATTCACGCATGGTTGCTCTCCTTTCCTATCCCGAATGTAGAGCGTCGTACTACGTAATGCAAGAGGGCCGTACTACGAATTTTCCTTGGCTATCTGGTCGAGCCTGACGGCGGTCAGCAGGGAGAGCAGGTGCAGCACCCGCTCCTGCTTGGGCCACTGGGGGAGTTCCACCAGCACCTGCTTGGCAATCTGGATGTCGTCCTTCTCTGGAGTAGGACGAACCGAGTCCTTGACGGAGCGCTCGCTCACTGGCTGGCCTCATCGAGGCTGGACAGGGCGTCATCGAGTTCGCTGCAGGCGCTGTCGAGGCTGTCGTAGGCGCTCTGAAGCTGGTCGACCTTCTCGCTCGCCTGCTCGCCCTTTTCGCCCCGCTGGAAGCTCTCGGGCATGTTGTCGTAGTACTTCCTGCTCCTCATCCTTCAGGGTATCGATCTCGTCCCTGAGAGATCTGATCTGGCCCTTCAGGTCGTCCAGTTGCCCGTGCAGGGCGGACAGGGCTTTGCGTCTTTCGGTGTTCATGCGAGTTCTCCTTTGTTGGGTTCGTTGTCCATCAGCACGCAGACGATGCCCGGCTTGAAGGGCTGTTCGCGTGTGTCTAGCTGGAAGCGATTGTTGGGCTCATGCTTCCCCGGTTCCTTCGCCTTCGTGCGGCCAAACATCAGCACGTCGAAGGTGGGCAGGTCCGTATCGTTGAAGCGGTCGACGGTGCCGTTGTCGTGGTAGGCGATGTCGACGCAGCCCGCCGCACCGCCGCTCCTGTAGGGCTGGAAGGCGAAGGTGATGCGCTTGCCCTCGCTGGTCTTGGCGGTGATGGTGAAGCCGCCGTCAGGGACGTCGACCGCCAGATGGGGGTTGCCGTTGAACCCGGCGTAGCCGTCAGCGACGGCCGCCTTGCTCAGTTTCGTAGAGCTTGGTCATTTCAGTCCTCCTAAGTCGGTGTTGCATCCGCCGCGCTGCATGCCGTCCTGCCAAGAGCGCTGGTGCCCTTGGCTTCAGTAGCGGTCGTAGGCGGCCATGACGGTGCGCTGGTTGAAGTCCATTTCGCTGGCGATATCGAATCTCCGCCGTCGACCATGCGGTCGTGGTCGAAGAAGGTGACCGTGCCGCTCTCGTCATCCGCCTCGTTGTGCGGGCGGTAGGTGGCGACGATGCGCTGGCCTGCGGCCGTGTACTTGCGGCCGGTGTTGAAGCGGATGGTGTTCATCACTTCCTCCATTGGACGTGGTCGTAGAAGGGGTTGCGCTCCAGCGGCACCGCCGCCGTGGGCTTGCGCCTGTTCAGGTGAGCGATGGCGGCGGCCTTGGCGTCGAACCTGCCGCCGATCGGGGTCTGGTGGGGGCCGGTCACGATGAACCAGCCGCCGAGCAGCTTGTTGTGGACGATCTTGATTTTGCGCATGTCAGTACTCCCTACGGGGCTGCTTGATCTCCAGCCCGGCCAGAGCCCGCTGGGTGGCGGTCTTGTTGAAGACGCCGCCGTCCGGGGTTTTCCAGCCTTCGAGGCCGGTCATCCCGAAGAACACGTTGGTCGCGTGCTTCAGAGTGTGGGTGCTGTGCAGCGCCTCGACTGCGGCGCGGTAGCATCGCTTCGTCGCTGCTCAACCAGAGCGCGACGTTCCAGCAGTTCCAAGAGGGGTGGCCGTTGAATTCTTTACGCATGGGGTTCTCCTTTCCCCTTGACTTAGGCGTCTGTACTACGAAAGTCAAGGGGTTTGTGCTACAAAACTTTAGGGATGCAGACTTCCCACATGCCAGCGCGCTCGCCCTCGGCCTTGCAGATCGAGCCGGGGCTCTGGAAGCCGAAGTCATAGCCAAGCATCACGTTGATGGTGGCGTTGTGCTTGGCAGCGACGGCGGCCTTATCGGCGGCGGCCCGGTCGCGGTAGTAGTACCAGCCGACCTTGCATCCGCTGCGCGTGGCGTCGGGCGCGGGGTATTCCTTGTATTCAAGTCCCTTGCGCTTCATGGACATCTCCTTTCAGGTTGTTGGGAAACCGGCCCGGAGGCCGGAAACCGAACTACCTCGACAGGACGTTGTAGCTATCCCAATCCTCGTACCGGATGATCGGATCGCCCTCGGGGTGGTGCCGCCCCACATGGGACCAGCGAGCCCTCGGAACCGGGGCTTGCGGCGAAGCTCGGCGCGCAGGTGGCCGTGGGTTTCGGGGCCGGTGTAGGTGAAGCCGCGAGCGGCGAAGTCAGCGACCGGATCGGTGGTTTCGAACACCTCGGCGGTGCGGGCGTTGTTGGTGACGATCTGGAACATGGTCATGGGTGCCTCCTTATCGGGCGATGGCGCGAGCGAGGTGCTTGAAGAAAGGCACGACGTCGGCGTTGGTGAAGTCGAGGCGGATGATGGTCCGCTTGATCACATCCTGCTCGGTGGCCGGGGCGATCTTCATGTGCTCGATCACAACCCCCAGCGGGATGGCGTTGAAGGTGCCAGTCTCGGGGCCGACCACCCTCAAAGACCTGTTCCGAGGTCGAGCCCCTTTCGGCGGCGAAGGTGTCGATCCACTTGGCGAATTTCATGGGAGCCTCCTAGCGGGCGGTGATGGTTGCGGGTGCCGCTGGTCGTGGACGTAGGCGGCGAGAACGGTGGTCACCGCGATCAGGGCGATGACGATCTGGTGGAGTTCGGGGTGGAAGGCGAAGGTGAACATGGATGGCTCCTTTCACCCTCAATATGGGGTTTCGTAGTACGGCTGTCAATGGGGGTGTACCACAAAATTATTTGGGCTTCCGATCGAGCAGCGCGCCAATCCCGATAAAGATCGCCAGCATGATCCAGCCGACGTAGTTCCAGCCCGGCGCAGCCGCTTGCGGATGGTTGAGGAAGCACTCCAGCGGCTGATTGATGTCGTATGCCCAGTCGCAATTCATGACTTGATCTCCCGGTGGTATTTGGCCGGGACAAGCGGGCCTTTAGCGCCGCCGCTGTCCGAGAAGCGCTCGGGCAGCTTGCCTTTCTCGATGTAGGCCCACTGCCGATCGATCAGCCTTCGGTGTCGTTGCCCCGGTCGCGGACCAGACCAATGTCGACCTTTGTGCATGGTGGATTGGCGAACCTCACGCGCCTCGGCGTAGGTGTCGCAGTGGACGACCTCGATGATGTCGCCGTAGAAGTCGAGCTCTCGGCCAGCCACTCGATGGTGACGATGGATTTCATGGGGCGATCTCCTCGATCGAGAAGTGGGTGAGTTCGTCGGCGGTCAGCGGGCGCTCGGTGGCAAGGTGCCGTAGCGGTGGCGCGACACCGATATCCGGGCCGGTTCATCGAGAACTCGGCCGGGATTTCGACTACCACCACCCGCCAATGTCGGCGGGCAGGGTGAAGGTCGAGACGGGGCGAAGCAGGCTGCGGTAGATGGTCATCCAACCGCCTCCATGCAGAGCTTGTCGCTCAAGGGGGCCGAGCGTCTCGTTCCAGATCATGTCGCAGGTGTCGTTGGCGCTGTAGTCGGCGACCAAATCCCAGCCGTCATTGCCGAAGACCAGATAGAACCAGCCGAAGCACTTGCCCTTCTCGTCGTAGATCAGGACGTGCTCCTCGTCGCACTGCCAGAGGTTGTCCATGATCTTGCGGTAGCTGGTGCTCTTGACGACCGGCTTGTCTTCGCCGTTGTCGATGGTGATCGCGAAGCCGAGATTGAGGCAGGCCTTGACCAGCCCGCTCGCCATCCGCTTCTCCATGCGCATGCGCTTGGCCCCTTCCGGCCAGCCCTTGGCGACGGCGCGGTCGATGGCGGTGCTGAAGGCGTTCATGTGGCTTTCCCTTGATCCCGCTGCGTTCATGCATTATGTAGTACGAACCACGGAACCTCGTCAAGGAGTTACGTAGTACATTTTTGCGAGGAGTAACGCATGGACGCACTGGCAGAGAGAGAAAAAGGTTGGCCGCCCGCCGTCGAGGAAGAAACTCCTGACGCTGCGGCTCGAACCAGAGATCGTGGATTTCCTACAGGAGCTAGGCGGCAAGGGGCTGGCTGCAGCGGGTGTCAACGATACCCTCGAAGCGGTCCGTGCTGAAGCGACGAGTACGCGGCGGCTGGCCAACGCAACCCTCGCTGCCGCAAAGCGGAAATGATCGACGTGTGATCCCGCTTGAACTGCCGGGCCAAGTCCATCAGGCCCGGCCGCCTGCCCGCAATCCGACAGTTGATGCGCACCGCCGCGATCGCATCGAAGCGCGCTTCCACGATCGGGATCAGGCGGCTGTCGCTGAGAATCTCCTGTGCCGTGACGTCGTGCCAGAACGCCACCCGCTGGATGATATCGCTCGGCTGGTGTGGGGCAGGATCGGGATGTTGACCTTGTCGTGGATGATGATCGGCTTTGGCTGGGGCGCTCGCCTGCGCGTGTTCTCTATTCCATTTCGCGCCATCGCGATCAGCCGGCTCGCGCCTCGGCGTCTGGTGCTTGCCAACCAGCAGCTTGGCGCTGCCCATCGTCTTGCGCCACGGAACCATCATGCTCATTTGAACAGCGGCGTCCCTTCCGCGCCCATTGGTTTGCTCCTTGCCCTTGGCGATCGCTGCGCGCTTGGCTGGCATCACCATCCAGTTCTATGCGGCGTTCGATGTCAGCCTGATATTCTGTCTCGCGCTCGATCAGCACGCAGCCACAGCCCTCGCGCCAAGCTGCCTCGGCCGTGGTGCCGGTGCCGGTAGGCGATCAGAGCACAGTGCCGCCCTTTGGCGTCGCACCAGCCGCACCAGCCACTGCATCAGGTCGAGCGGGCGGCACGGTCGGGTGCTTGGAACCCGCGCGGTCAGAGGCGTCGGCCTTGGCCGTGTAGAAGAACCGGGCAGCGGAACTGGCGTCGCCGCTGGCTGCACCTTTGCCGCCGCTGCTGACGCCGGTATCGAGGAGCACCGCCGCCAGCACCTCGTCGGAGCCGTCGTGGATCAGGTTGGCGGGCCAGCGGCCCAGCCGGCTGAACGTAATCCGCGCCGACAGTCTTGCCGGGTTGAACATGCCTCGTGCAGCACCAGCCCGCTCATCACCTTGCAGCGATGCCCGCCCGCCGCTCTTCACATATGCGCCACCGTTCAAACTCCTCGTCGGTCGCCACCTCGGCATCCATCCACGTTCCGACGCGCCTGGTGCCGTGCGTCAGCACGTTGGCGACGACGGTGCCGATCAGCGGCTTCGCGGGCGAGGCAGATCGGCTCGAATGCTGGCTTGAGCGCAGTGCCCCCAGCCATTGCCATCAGATCAGCGATTTCTGGAAAGCCGCTGCCATACACCCACGCCAGTTGATCTCTTGATCTCGAACCTAGCATCCTCGATGGCGCATACCAGCCGGTGATAGGTGCGGGTGCCACCAAGCGCGATGACTACTGACCGCCCGGCTTCAGCACGCGCAACACCGGCCCAGAATGCCGGGTTGAATGCCGTCCTCGCCGGTATCCCAGTGCTGCCCCATGAAGCCAGCCGACGCACGCTGATAGATATCGGTGTTCTCGACTGGCGCACCGCCCGGCTTACCGAATCGCTTAACGATCGACGCCAGCGCATAGGGCGGATCGGTGACGACGCTTGTCGACCGAGGCATCATCCAGCGTCTGAATCACCGGGCCATGCAGTCGCCGGGATGCGGCAGGACGACGCGCCCATCGAGGAAGGAGCGCAGTTCAGGCATCGCGGATTTCCCCAGCGCAATGGCGGCCTTGGCGATCGGACGCAGGCGGGCCAGTTCAGCCTCTAGCTCTTCCACGCGCTGTTGAAGCGCCGCGAGACGGGATGCGACCTCATTGGCCAAAAATACATCGACCACGCCTTTTGCTGCAATGACCCGCGCAGCCGCTCGATCAGGTCGTCGCTCGCTGTCTCTGGCGGGTTGTCCATGCCTGCGTCCGCCGGGTCCATCACGAGCAATGCTCCAGCGCCTTGGCGATGGTGTCTGCCGTTGGCACGACCACGAATGCCCATCACAAGAGCAGTGACGATCACGGCACCAAGCAAGAGCAGCCAGAGAAGCCTCGGGTCACTCATAGCCCAGCGCCGCCACCCCGCTGGCTCGACCGCCGCGCGCAGCGTCTTGATCTGGTAGAGATCGCGCTGATGCTCCCGCATCCGCACCCGGTGCGCTTTCTCGGCCATCTCGATCTCTTGGTCGCGCGTCACTATCGACTGGGCGATCTGGTCGTTGACCGCATCGATGCGCACCCGCAACGAATCAATCTGCTTTCTGAACAGCACCCGGCTCTTCTCGATCAGGTTGGCGTGATCGACCTCGCGCCTGCTCGCCCGCACATGCGGCTCTTTGATTGACGAATTAATCGGCGGGAGTTTTTCGTAATTGACTTCCGGCGAGAGCTTCATGGGCTCTGTCGCGGTCTGCATCGTCTCCATCGCCGTCTCCGACCGCAGCCTCGAAGTCGGCGTCCAGTGCTGGCTTGTTCATGTCATCTCCTTGCATTGTGTTTGGCCACGAGTCCGTCGTGGTGCTCCTGTGAAATCCGTGCGAGCCGGTAGCGCTCACCATCCTCGCCTATCCTCCACCCGGTCAGCGGCAGCGTGTCGTTGATGCGCAGCAGCAGCCACTGAACGACGCAGCGTTGCCTTGGTTCATCGCCATCCCGTATCGCTCACCCGGCGCATGGTGTTGCGGAAGATTACGCGCGGATACTGCATGGCCACGAACGACACCAGCCTCGCCCCGGGTGCTCGCTGTTGAGCCTTCTCAGTATCTCGCCGGGCCCGCTCCAGCATCTGCGGTGCGCCCTCGACCAGCGGCTTGTGCAGCGGGATGAGCGCTTCACCGCCGTCTGCTCCCAGGCAGGAGCAGGGCGGATGTCAGCGGCAGCCGACAGAGAACCCGGCCGCATACAGATCCAGCGGATTATGAGCGCTGCCGAATATCCACAGCGCCAGAAAGATGGCTGATGTCACCAATTGCAGGACGACCATGATCATGCCAGCCGTAGTACGACTGCGACTTGTACTACGTCAACCCTTATCACCGTGCCAAGGCCACGCAGCGCCAGTTGGCCCTGTATCCTGCGCTGCCGCAGGGCCGATCGATCGCCAAGCACCGGGCTGACCGGCTTAACCAGCGGCTTGGTCAATGGCTTTAGCCAGCGCTGCGGCGGCCGTTGGAGAGGGATTAGATCAGCACACGATCGGCCGCGATCGCACTGGTAAGCGGCCGTTGTCTCGGCTCCGATCAGCCTCGCATTCGGGTTCGCTGCGACCGCAGCCAGAGCGCGATCGGTCATTGCCTCGGATTGCGCTGCCATCTCTGGCGAACCACCCATCTGGCAGATCATATCCATCTGGTTTTGGCCGGTCGCCATGATTTGCGCGGCCAGCGGTGACGGGTTGTGTCTTGGGCGGCTCTTTCGGAAGCGCCACCGTCTCCAGTACCCGGCGCACGCCTTCAGTGTTGTCAGCCATCTCACTTCCCCTTCATGGCTTGCCAAACCCTTGGTAGCTTCGGGATGTCAGCCCCGCCCTGCGGGGCCGTGTCGAGCGCGATCGCAACGGCCTGCTTCTGGGGCTTCCCGTGCGCTATCTCTGTCTTGATGTTCTTGCTGACCGTTTCTTTGCTGGTGCCTTTGGCGAGGGGCATTCACTTCGTTCCTCTGCTCGTAGGGCCTCCGCTGTAGACAGAAGCCACCGCACCATTCTCCGTAAGAATCGGAGGAAGTGGACTTCCTGCAGCCGCCGCAGCCGTTGCCGCCGCCAACTGCTTTGTAAGCCTCTGGACCGCATAGTAGTGGTAACCAGTTCGAACCGCAGGTGGGTGGCGAGCCATACTCATCCAGTTCAGCTTGTTGATAGGCGAGGTGTAGCTTTGTAGCTGCTGCACCAGTGTCGGCGTCTGGGCGTAGGCCGGGATTGCTCATCAAGGGCGAGGAGGAGCAGGGTCCGCATCATGCGTTCCTTCTGGTTTGTCCTCCCGGGGCCGGTAATACCACAGTTGGGCTGTGGATCATTCCACGATTTTCAGAAGCTCCTCGAACCTAGCCATGATCGCAGCGACCGTACTATCAAAGTGGGACACGGGGAAGAATCAAATGGAAGAGCGGCAGCTGTAGACCTATTGAAAGGCAAGCGGCAGAAGGGAACGAAGGCACCTGGGCCGAGCGAGTTCCGCATACAATGCGCGGTCGCCGACTATCTGCGGCGCGGGGTGGCCGATGGCTGGCTATGGAACCACTTCCCTGCCGGGGAACTGCGCACCGAGGAGACAGGCGGGCGTCTCAAGCGGGCCGGGCTGCAGCCGGGCTGGTTCGATCTGGTGCTCATCAGCCCGACAGGGCCAGCACTACTGGCTTGAACTCAAACAGGAAAAGGGGCCGGTTGAGCGAAGAACAGGCCACCTTTTCCTACGGAAATGCTCAAGCGTGGCGTGACGTGCCAAGTGGCACGCGGGATCGATGAGGCCGTCAGGATTCTTGTCGGGTGGGTGCGCTTTCGACTCGCATTCATTTGGAAGGCGGCTGAAGATAGAAGGGCTCGAAGCGCGATCAACGCCCGAGCCCCTGTAACCATCCCTCGATCACCAAGTGCCTGCATCCGTGCGGAAGGAAGAAGCTAGACCTGAAAGGTCAAACAGCGATGTCATGTCACAATAGCAAAAAGCCCCGGCGTTACAACTGGCTAGGTGTGTCATGAGTGACGCACCCCGGCATCATCCCGACATTTCCGAGCAGCAAGAGCAATGGTTTCCGGGAGATTCTGCGAGGAAGAGAACCGGCGCGGCCGCCCCAATGGACCGTGGAAGAGCGAGGAAGCGAAGCCCAGCATCGAGCCCTTCATCACCGTCGATGCGTCAAGCTGGCACGGCAAGGTGCGGCCAACCCGCGAAGTGGCTCGATCAGCGCAGCCTATATCCCCACGCATCCGTGACTAACTTCACCGGCATTGGTGCGGTGGGTAAGACATTGTTAATGCTCCAACTATGCGTTTCATGCGTGACCTCTTCCAACTGGCTCGGCGCTACCGTCCGCAGCGGTCCAGCGCTGTTCTACTCGGCCGAAGAGCCGATCGAGGAAATGCACATACGATGCGATGAAATATGCGAGGCCGAAGAACATCTTCCTCGACGCCGTCAAAGGCCTGCACATCATCGATCTCAGTCAAGTCGAGAACGCTACCCTGATCCGTGGCGACAATCGTACAGGCATGGCCGGGCCGACTGGACCTGTTCCGGCGATTGAAAAGACTCTGGCGCTGATCCGCCCGGTCGTGCTCATCCTCGACAATCGCGGCCTGCTCGTCACCGGCAACGAGAACGATCGCAATATCGCCGCGACAGCCATGGCGGCTCCTGCGCTTGCTCGCGGACAAGCACCAGTGCGCCATCATCCTGCTCTCCCACCCATCCAAAGGCGGCAAGGGCGATGGTGATGGTTCATCCCGGCTCGACAGCTTGGTTCGCCACCGGCCGATCGGCGCTCAATATGGAACGGCCACAGAAGGAAGATGGCGAGGTCGCGAGACAAGAAGGCCCGCACCCTCACCAGCCAGAAGGCCAACTATGCCGAAGAGGGGCACTACCGTGAACCCGCGCTGGGAGTTCAACCGCTTCATCTGCACCGACAAGGTGCTCCACCGCCGACGATGGCATTGGCGTCATGAGCAAGGTCGAGCGCGTCTATCTCGATCTGCTGCGCCTGACCACGCGCGCAAGGCTTCACCTTCTCACACCCCAACGCAGCGCCGAAAGAGTTTGGCCGGATGAGCAAGGAGAAGCGGCATGGCTTCAATTCCATCTCGGTTCAGCAAGGCGCAGGAGGCGCTGCTCGATCGAGGCAGACTCCACCTCGTTGATGGCCGCAAGTCAGGTCGTTCGGTCAAGATCGTGGCAGAGGTCGATTACAACTCCTGATACACACGCGCGCGCATACTTTTGGGTGCGCACATGAAAGGCGATTTCGTAATGATATCAACGCTAAAATTTGCGCGCGCGCCCCCCATACCCCCTACGCCCGGGTGTGCGCGTGAGGCTGCACCGGGCGGGGTTTTTGCGGAGCCACAACCTGCGATGCTTCTTGACCACATCCCTTCCCAAGCCCATCTTGTCACCGCTCAACCAACCCCCGTGCGCCCGGCGAATCCACCCCCTCATCCCAGACGCACGTCTTGGCCCACAGCAGCGCCTCGTCACTCCCCAGTGGCGGGGCGTTCCCTCTGGTTGAACCTTCTCTCTCCAGCCTCGTTACAGCGCGTCGTGGCAATCCGCCACCAAGGATCAACCACATGGAACCCGGCGATGAAAAACGTCCGCAGTCAGAAAAAGCCCGGATGACCCCGGCCAAAGGCCAGCGCAGCCAGAAAACCAAAGCCCGGCGGCGAAGCGCCCGTCCAAATCTCAAAGCCCGGCCTGCACCCGCAGACCCGGACAGGTCTCACCAGCCCGGTAAAGCCCCGACGTCCCTGACTGAGTCCAATCCAGTCAGGTGCCTCGATCACGGCACCCCCGAAGCCCCCGTGGTCGAGGCGGCTCGATCGTGCTACACACCGACACGATGCCAGTCCTGCCAAACTCCAAAACACGAAGCATTCTGCCGAAGCCCGCGCGCTCGGCAAATCGCAGGAGCAGGCTTACGTCCAAGCTGGGTACAAGCCCGATAGCGGTGCGGCCGCGCGCCTGTCAGGAAATGTCAGCGTTCAGGTTCGGCTCATGGAATTGCAGGAGGGCAGAGGCCGAAAAGTTCGAGGTCACGGTCGAGTCGATGGCCCGGCAGTTCGATGAGGATCGCACCTTCGCCTACACCTGCAAGAACCCCGGCGCGGCCGTCGCGGCTACGCTCGCTAAGGCAAAACTATTCGGCTTGATGACCGATCGGAGTGTGGTTAACGTAACACACAACTACGCCATGATGAGCGAGGAGGAACTCCGATTCTGAGATCGCCGCAATCCACGCCGAGGCGAGAGCCCTGAAAAGCGGGCGTCCAGCACTGAGCATCTGCTCGGTGCGCGAGGCCGAGTTCAAGCCAGAGCCCACCGACATGGTGCTGGCGATCCGCGATGGCGTCCCGGTCATCACCACACCGCTGCACGAAAGCGGCCCGGTGCCCGAGGATTTCTCGTCCCTGCTCGGCATTGCGACCACCTTCAGCGATCCGCATTTCCGCCGCATGATGCTGGCGATCTGCGCAGAGGCGTCCGAGCAAGGCTTCCTCGACGGGATCATCGAGAGCGGACGTCGCCCGGATGAGCGGATCAATTGAGGCAGCGATCGACCTCTGACCTGCTGCACCGGCTACCATTACCGACGCAGGCTCGCTATGCGGCGCTCACGTCGTCGCTGGTTGAGAAGCTCAAACGGCGTCGTATTCTTCGATCTATTTCCCGACGAGGATCGGCTTTGACCATGACGGTGCCGTACTCATCTATGCCCGCGATCGTTATCCTAAACATCTGAGTTCTTTGCCGCAGGCGCACGGTATCGAGAGCGATGTTTTCTGGCAGCCAATCGCGTAGAGCAAAACCACCTGCGGCTCGTTCGAACTAACCTGCCATCTGACCGGACTGTACCCCGACTGGTGGGCAGGAAAGCGGTTTGCCAGCCCCGTCAGAGCGTGGGCGTGTGGTCGCCGCAACGAAACCACCCGGGACATCGTCCAAGCCTCCCCTGCTCGGCCCTGTGGCCTATGACGGGCCTCGTAAGGTGCTGGCTGGCACCGGCATGGTGCCCGGCCACCTGATTGGCAGGGTGACGTGGAAGCGCGGCGTTGACGACCTCACCGACACCGTCAAGGTGAAGCACGCCAGCGGCGGCTGGTCGACGCTAGGCATGAAGTCCTACGAGCAGGGGCGCGGCTCGTTCGAGGGCACCAGCCAGCACGTCATCTGGCTCGATGAGGAATGCCCGATCGACATCTACGGCGAGTGTCTGATCCGCCTCATGACGACGCAGGGTGTACTACTTTTGACGTTCACCCCGCTTGAAGGGATGAGCGAAACTGTACTACAGTTCCAGCTTGCCGCCGATCGGGCGACGTTGGGGCACATGTGATGGCTACCGGGTACGTAGGCATAGCGATCGGCGGGCCGAAGAAGGGCCTGCTCCTCGCGAATTACGATCGAACCATCCAGATGGCGCGGATGGAGCGCAACGTGCGTTACCCACTGGATGAAAACTTGGCATTTCGCGAGATCGATCGCGGCCACTACGAGTTCGACGCCGGGCATTGGTGGTGGAAGGGCTGGAGCCTGAAGCGATGAGCACGGTCACCTGCGAGTTCTGCAAGCGCTCGATCGACCCGCATGAGGCGGGCGTTCATCAGTACACGACGGGCTGGGTGAAGAACCGCGAGGGCGGTGGTGGTCACGGCATCTCGCTGCCTACCCGCCTGCCGCGCTGGGCGTGCTTTGGTTGCATGGACCGCAAGCTCAAGGGGCACATACGGGCAGACCAGTCTGCTCGATGCCCCGGTGAACATGCCGACCGAGACGCCCGATGTGTCATGGCCGAAGCCCACTAACGCCGGGTTCGAGGGCGAAATGCTCGTCCACGTCTGCAACGTCTGCGGCCAGCACGCGCCGTATGGCATTGGCGTGGCGATCAGGACGGGCGATCTCGGCCTGTGGTACTGCGCCGAGCACCGGCCAATGACCACGATTGGGGAGAGGTGCTGCCATGACGGGCGACGATGGCAAGCGCGAGGGCATGGAGCGGGTAAGGCGGCATTGCGACCCGGTCTGGCGGCGACATGCGGATGCGGCGGTGATCGAGGCCGCCCGGCTCTATCCGAAGCTGACGACCGACGATATCGTGGTGATGATACCGGACCACGTCCGCACACATGAGAACAGGGCGCTTGGCCCGGTGATGCAGGAGGCGGCCAAGAACGGCGTGATCGCCAGGGACATGATGCCCAACGCTCAACTGCGCCACCCGCAAGAACAACCACAGTCGACCGCTGCAGGTATGGCGCTCGCTGGATCTACCGGCGCGTGGCAGCGGAATAATCACACAGGAGAGGAACCGACATGAGCATACTGGCTGACAGCGTAAGGGAGCGTCTCGCCGGGATTCGGACGCGGGTGGATGACGTGGTCAACGAGCTTGAAACCATTGGCGGCGATCTAAAGGATCGCGCAGCGGCCGGACTCCAGAAGGTCACTGAGGAATTGGACCGTGTGATCGCAGAGATCGAGGCGGGCGGTGAGGTCGAGGATGATGAGCCCGACGACGAACCCGCCGAGATGAAACCCGGCTCGATCCAGACGGAGCGCGATGCCAAGATCGTAGCCAAGCCGCAAGCGGGGCTTCACGCTGTTGGCGCTGGCCACCGAGTTCGGCCATGTCGAAGTCACGCATCCGGCAGATTGAGTATCGGGCGAAGCTCGATGCCACGATCGCGGCGACGGGGCTGACCCGAGCGGAATACCTGAAGCGCATGCGCCAGATACGGGTGCAGCCGCAATGTCGCTGACCACCCGGAGCTTTTGGGGATGGATGCTGGCGAGCATCCTGTGCTGGCCTGGCGATCGGCTTTGTGGTGTGGGTTCTGTTCTGGTAGGGTTTTGTCGGGGCTCTCGATGGCTCCTTCACCGTGTCATGCCTTCCGAGCCCCCGCAAAGATGCAGCACGGATGCGACGTCGAGAGCCTCGCCGAGGGCTCGCATGAACTGGTTTTGGGATTGGATGTGGAACTGGTTCGGCGAGAAAGACTCGCCGCCGCCACCACCCCCACGCCCCGAGGACATGAAAGACCCGCGCCGACGCGGCGCTGTCAGCGCCGAGGCGAAGCGGCTGGAGGACGAGCGGCGCGCGCGCTTCGATGAGGTGACTGAACGGCGACTGACGGAGATATGAGATGGCGACCTATGGCAAGACGACCAGCGCGCAGGGTGGCACGATGGGCGGCACGTTGGGCAGCATGTACAGCGGCTACGGCAAACCGGCCGATCGATCGCTGAAGGGGATGGGCTCGAAGGAAGTGGCGAAGGGGATGGCAGCGAAGGCCACCAGCGCCACGCAGCAGCGCGCCTCGATCAAAGGGGATTACCCCAGCACCGGCAAGCAGGGCCGGGTGCGTGCCTCCACTGCCGCTACGCAGTCTGCGCGTGAGCCGGATTCGAGGCGCTTCGGCAGGTGAGGCTGCGACCGCCGCCGACGACCAACAACACCTCGTTGATCAGCCAGGAAGGGCAAGCAACGTCGACCGATTACACTACCCAACATCAACCGTGGAGAACCTAAGATGGCCACTGAAACCGACGAACAGCGCCTGCGCTCGCACCGCTCTGTCATCCGTCCGTATGACCGACGCCGAAGCGGCAGCGGTGCAGAAGACGCCCAACCGGGTGACGCTCGACTCGATGCTCGCCAAGGTCGATGACGAGGATACCTGCATCCCCTCGACCATCCCGCACATGACGATCTGCGTGCTGACGATGCGTCAATGGCTTTGCCGTGGTGGGCAAGAGCGCGCCTGCCGATCCCGAGAACTTCAACTTGGAGCTTGGCCAGAAGTTCGCCCGCGAGGATGCGATCCGGCAGCTATGGCACACTGGAAGGCTACGCGCTGCGCGAGGAGGCTGATATGAGTGAGTCTGCACCGGCCGCGATCCCGACCGACTTCTACACGGAGAGCGGGTTCGTAGAAATCCTGCGGGATGTCGAGCCATCCGATGATCGGTGACACGATCATGATCGACGGCAAGATGTACAGGGTCATGAAGAAGGCGTGGGACTTCGACGTCGGCGGCATACCGCTGTTGGTCAGAATCAACGTCGAGTGATTGGAAACCAAGTACCTAGCAATCTGGCACAATGGAGTGAACGGTCATGAGCAACGGTGCATCGTTGTGCGAGTTCACATCGAGGGCGGCGGCAGCAAGGGCTCGTACCAGATGTATAACCCGCCGATCACTGGCGATGATGTGACGTGGGGCGAGGAACTTACACGGTGGTGCGGCGCAACGTCGACGCTGCGCGACGACCGCGTCCGCATCACCATCGAGACGGAAGGATGATGCGTGATTTTACGCGGTATTCCGTGCTGCGAAAAGTGCGGCGAATGGATGAGCACGCACTGGGATTTCTCCCGATCGTTGCGAAGGATATTTCGATCCTTGGGAGCAAGACGATGCCAATGAAGTACGACCCGGACACCGGGATACCGCGCTACGTGCCGGATATCGGTGAGGAATTGAGGAGGGCGTGACGCCCGAGCCCAAGGTGATCACGACGAAAAAGTGACGTGTTCAAGTGGCGACAAGCCGCTGACCAAAGAGCAGTACGAGAAGCTCAGAGACGGGCCGACTGTCGCCAACGCTCGAGCACTACACGGTTGGCGTGCCACCGGACATGACGCCAGAGCAGTACGAGCAAGCTGCGGGCTGAGACTGGCCTGCCGAGTTCGGAAGCGGATGCGATGCTGGACAAGATCATCGCCAGCGCCAAGCCAGCCAAGCTCGACAAGGACGTTGCCACTGACGAGGAGGTGGACAACCTTGAGAAGCTGGCGCGAGCAGTCACTGTCATGCACTGGCCAGAGCTACTGCGGCTGATCAATCGCTTGCGTCAGGCCGAGGCCAAATAGCGAGCGGTTGTGTTTTCGGCCGCGTTAGACGATATTCTCGCGCCAACGGCCTTCGACTACTACGTCCATGCCCGCCCCTCACCCGGCGGGCATTTTGCTTTTCTGAGGGATGACCATGCCGCTCTTCCTGACCGGAATATCGTGACATGGCGCGTGACATTGGCTCGAACGCTTCATCGCCGCTGGCATGGAGCCGTCGATCAATGAGCAGGCGATAACGCTGTCGTCCTCGACCGCGCAGTCCGCCGTCTTCAATGCCCAGACCGCCTTCGTGATGGTGCATGCGCAGGAGGCGGCCTGTCTGGCATGGGGCACCAATCCCACCGCGACCACGGTCAAGCAGCGCATGGCTGCAGGTGAAACGCGCTATGTCGGCATCCCGCCGGGCAGGAGCTACCGTGTCGCTGGCATCCTAAGGTCTAGCCATGATGAGCGGTTCACGCGGCGATCCCGGTCCTGATCACTTTCGCCAGCCTGCTCGGCATCGTCGGCGATCCGAAGGCGACGGCGGCGCGCATCAAGCATGATCAAGGATGCGACTGATGCCAACGAGGATCGTTGAAGGCGCTGCGCGCCAAGCAGGCGGAACTCGACACAAGGGCGCTCGAACTGGACAACCGCGAAGCCGACATCGAGAAGGCGCGGGGCAAGGTGGATGACCTGACTGCGGCGCTCGATGCGCGCGAGAAGGTTGCGGCCCGGCGGATCGAGGCGAGGCCGATCACCGCTCGCAGGAAGCGAGCCTGCGGGAAGAGACGGCGACCAAGCGGCATGAGGCCGAGCTATCGGAACTGGCCGGGTGAGGGATGAACTGGCTGCGTTGGAGCAGCAATTGAACGATCGTTCTGCGGACCTCGATGATCAAGCTGAAGGCGCTTGATGCCGCGCGCAGAAGAAGGTCGCGGAGTATGAGGCCGACGTGACGAAGCGCGCGCCGATCTCGACAAGCGGGTGGCCGCGATGCGGGAACTGGTGAACTGATGGTGCTGGAGAACGGCGCTACCGGGATGAGCATTGGGCACCGTGAAGGTGGTGACGACGCGCGATGGCGGTCGACCACCTGAGTTCTTCGCGGAGCGCATCATGGATCGGCTGATGTATGTCGGTGACAACATCCCCGAGCCGCTCAAGAGCAGGTGCTGACGTACCAGTACCAGATGCACCGAGATCATCCTTGCGGGGATCAAAGCAGCGATCGAGATCCGAGTCGCGTTTACCGCACAAGTAGGAAGGACTTCCAGGATGGCTCCCACCAGCAAGCGATATGCACCACCTTCAAGGTGGAACTGATGACGGCGACCCACAATTTTACGACCAGCACCGGGCATGCCTTCAAGATCGCGCTGGTGACGAGCGGCTCCCTCGATCTCGGCTGCGACCGACCACTACAGCGGCGGCACCAACAGCATCAGCAGCGAGCACGCGAACACCGGCAACTACACGACCGGCGGCGCGCGCTGTCCCCCAACGTGACGCCGTCGAGATCCATCCGGCGTGACGGCGATCACCGACTGGAGCACGGACCCGGTGTGGAGCGCGAGCACGATCACGGCGAGGGGGCGCGCTGATCTACAGCAGCACAAGCGCCAACCGGGCGGTCGCTGGTGCTGGACTTCGTCTCCGACAAGTCATCGAGCGCGGGCGACTTCACGGTGGTCTTTCCGGCAGCGGATGCGGCCAACGCGATCATCCGCATCGTCTGAGATGATCAATGGCCGTACGTCTACGTCTATCACGCGGCGGCAGGCGCGGCGGCGACGGCTCAAGCTGGACGAATGCGTACACCACGCTAGCGGCGGCCTGCACCGCCAAGGCAGCGGGCGATGTGTTCTGGGTGGCTGACGACCACGCGCCGAGACGCAGGCGTCTGCGATGACCATCACCGCGCCGGGAACGGCCACCTCGCCAACCGCGGATATACTGTGCGCGCAGGACAGGTGGCTCGACGCCGCCGGTATCGGCCGACCTCAGAACGACCGCGACGATCACCACCACTGGCATCAGCACCATCGTCTTGGCTGGGCAAGCGTCGATCTGCTACGGCGTCATCTTCTCCTGCGCGACAGGTGGCACACAGGCCAACTTCACGATTGGTACGACGGGCGGGATATACTGGAGCTTTGTTTCCTGTTCGCTGCGCGTTGCCTCGACAAGCAACAACACCCGCTTCATCATCAACGCCGTGCGCCTCGACAACACGACGTTCGGCGTTGCCGCGATCGCGCAAGGCATTCAGCTTGGCTCGGCTGGGCGCTTCATCTGGAAGAACACGGCGTCATGCATTGCCGGGGCGACGATCCCAACCACCATCTTCCAGCCGTGGCGCAAGGCATCGTGCTGTGCGAGGGCGCTCGACTTCTCGCAGCTTACATCGGGTAAGAGCATCCTGAGCGCAGACGGCGGTGCAGGCAACCTGCACGTTCAAGAACTGCAAGCTATCCACGACCGGGAGCCTGATCTGCTGGCACGGGCGGCCACATGGGCGCAGTGGTGGATTTCATCAACTGCGACAGCGGCTCGCTCAACTACCGCAACGAGCGCTACCATTTCGCCACGGCGCGAGACGACCGAGACGACGATCGTGCTGACCGGCGGCGCGCACGGATGGCACGACGCCCGGTAAGCTGGAAGGTGGTGACCAGCGCCGACACCGAGAAGGATGCGCCATTTGAGGTGATGCCGATCACCATCTGGAACACGACACGTCCGGGTCGAGCAAGACGGTCACCATTCAGGGCATTTGGGGAGCGGCTCGGTGCCGAATAACGACGACATCTGGTGGATGTCGCCTACCTCAACTCATCAAGCTTCCCGACTGTGAGCCTTTGGAACCTGTGGCCGGGCTGATCCGCTGGCGGCTGGCTCTGGCCTGACGGCTGGCACCGGGACGTGGGGCGGCTCGACCACCAAGTTCGCCTTGGCCGTGACGTTCACCCGCAAATGAAGGGGGCCGGTCACCTGCTACATCAAGTGCGCTCTGGCATGCTTCCACGTTCTATCTCGATCCCAAGCCGGTCATAACGTAAGGCGGGGAAGCGATGGCCCGTCAGTTCGCGATCGGGGTCATCTGGGGGCAACACCTACGTCGCTGATGCGGATACCCGCACCTACACGACGACGGCGGGTGCGACGGCGGCGACGGTCAGCGCGGTCAACGTCAGCGTCAACGCGGCCACCAACAGCGCCACGCGATCACCTGTGGCAGCGTCACGGTCACGGCGCAACCAGAGCGTCAGCGTAAGCGCCACTGGCAATTCGCTCAGCGATCAGCGTCAACGACGTCGCGGCAGGCGGCAGCACCAGCGCATCAGCCGTCACGATCGACATGACGGCGACCTCGCTGTCCGCGTCGGTTGGCGACGCTTCAGCACGGTTGCGGCTCGCGCCCGGCAATCCGCTCGGCAGCGGGATGCTGATCCGGCAATACCGCCACGATCCCCAACCCGTTCCCGACCACCGCCAACGGCGCGATGGTCATCACTGGCGACCTGATCTACGCGGTCATCACGCAGGAAACGAACAACACCGTCACCGCGATGACGGACAACCTTGGCAACACGTACACCGCGTGCAATGCCGGGTCCGACGTGGGTGCGATTACCGGGCGCGCCTACTACACGATCGTCACGGTGCCGGGCCTGCTGACCTCAGTCAGCGCTACCGTCACGGCCAGCAGCAACAACGCCATCCTCCTCGCACAGGCTTTCCAAGGCCCGTTCTCGGGCATCGATGCGAACCCGGCAAACGTCGGGTCCGACATAACCTCGCCCTATGTCGGCCCATCCACGGGCACGCTGTCGCAGGCTGCTGAATTGTGCTGGTGGCATGGGCGAGCGAGGCCTGACACGCGTCTCGCTGGTGGCGGTGTCGCCGTTGGTTTCGATCGGGCAGACTGCCTCTGCCTCGGTCATTCGCACACAGCTATCGTATCAGGTGCTGGCGGCGACGACCTCCGGTGGCCCCGTCGTGGACGTCGTCATCCGATCCCGGCCAGCTACTGAGCGGGGCGACGGAGCTCTCGCGTTCAGACACTGGCGCGGCCAGCGTCAGCGTCGACGCCCGATCAAACAGCGCCGCAATTTCCGTAGGGAGACTGTTTCGGTCCGTCGGCAAGGCGATCGTCAACGCCGACACCGGAATCTGCTGACCAGCCTCGACCAACGGCGTCACCGTCGCTGGTAAGGCTCGCGTCGACGCTGCGACCAACCTCGCGACGATGACGGCTGGCAATGTCCTGATTCCGCAGGGGATCGGCGTCAATGCGCTGGGCAATGGAGATCGCGGTTGGACTGAGCAACGTCGTCGTCAATCCCGAAGGCGGCGCGTCGATCGGCATCCAGCTTACCTCGACCGCTGGCACCGTGTCGGTCACCGGCATCGCCAACGCTATGTGCCACCGGCAATGCGCTGACGACACCGCTGGCCGGGGCACGGTCGAGACTGCTCTTCGGCAACCCGCTCGGCCCGATGCTGGTGGCCTCGCTGGCCTCGATCACCAACCCGTTTGTGGCTGTGAACGTCTCTGTCGAGGTGCAGTACGGCGACCTGATCTACGCGGTGCTGACCCGGAGCAGACCAGCCTGACCGTCACCGCGATGACCGACAATCTCGGTCACTCCTACACGGCGCTCAACGCCGGATCGGATTCAGGGCGGTCACCAGCCGCGCCTTCTACGCTCTCGTCACCACTCCCGGCATGCTGACACAGGTGTCGGCCAGCACGACGTCGACCAGCGACAACGCCGTCATGCTGGTTCAGGCCTTTCAAGGGTCGTTCACGCCACTGACGCCGCTCGATGCGAGCCCAAGCAACAGCGTCAACCTCGACATCGTGTCGCGCCGCGTCGGCCCGTCGACGGGCACGCTCGGGCGAAGCCGACGAATTGATGGTCGCGTGGCTCTCGCGGCCGGACAGCACCAACATGAACTCCGTCGCGCCGCTGATTACGATTGGGCAGATCAACTCTGCGACGGTGCTGCGTACCCTACTGTCCTATCAGGTGCTGGCTGCCACCACCTCGATCGCGCCCTCCTTCACCTCGGCCACCGATCCGACGCAGACCATCATGGGGGTTTCGACCTTCAAGAAGAGCGTGGGCGGCGGCACCAGCGTCTCGGTCAATGCGCTCGGCATCGAGCCTACGAAGCATCGTGGGCAACGCCACGGTCGCGGCGATAAGCAACATCAGCGTCAACGCTGCGACCAATCTGATCACGGCATCGACCAACGCCAGCACGGTGGCCACAGGTGGGGCCAATGTTGACGCCGCCAGCAATCTGCTGACGACCTTGACCAGTAATGTCACGGTCACCGGCAAAGCCAACGTCACGACGGCCAGCGATCAACTGACGATCAGCACCAACGACGTACAGGTTGGTGAGTCACCGGGACTTCGGTCAACGCTACCAGCAACCTGCTGACAATGACGGCAGGCGACGTCGGCGTTACGCAAGGCGTCGGCGTTTCGGTCAACGCTGCGTCCCAGTTCTGCCTGATCTCGACCAATGACGTCTTGGTGCGAGCCGGGGCTGGCGCGTCTGCGGCCACCAATCTGCTGACGATGACGGCAGGAACCATCCCCAGCGTCACCGGCAAGGCCAACGTCACGGTCACCAACGTCCCGCAGATGACGATCACGACCAACGACGTGACGGTTGTCGGCAGGCGATCGTCACCACCACCGGCACCTCGCTCGGCATGACGATGAGCACCAGCACGCCAACGGTTGGGCTCAGTGGAGTTGCCACCATAGCAGCCATGCCCGCGATGGCCATTTCCACCGCGCAGGTGGGCGGTGTGACGATAACGAGGCCATGCGAGTATCGTGGCACTAGGCAACGAGATGACGATCAGTTGCGGCAATGTGTTCGTGTCAACGCCCGGCACTGCCGGAACAAGAGTACAGCCCGAGGCGAGGGGCAGATGCTCGTCATGTCCGGTTGATGGGCAATTAGCGAAGAATTGAGTACTATGATAGGCGCGATCATAAATCTGATCATATATCTGCTGATTACAGAGATCTTGTACTACTTATTTGTGTACGTAGTGGACAGCTTTATACCAGAGCCGCCACAGAAAATCCTGAAGGTGGCCGCCATAGTTGTACTATGTATCCTCGTGATCCTGCTTTTGCTGGACATGGTGGGCAGCGGGACAGGCGTTCATCTTCCTAGGCTGGTACCGCATGTGGAGCAAGCCGATCCTCTGCCTCGATTTTGACGGCGTGATCCATGACTACCGCGAAGGCTGGAAGGGCGGCGACATCTATGGCGAGGTGACGCCGGGCTTCTGGGAGTGGCTGTTCAAAGCAGCCAAGCTGTTCCGCATCGTGGTCTATTCCTCGCGCAGCAAGACCGAGGAGGCGGGGCAGGCGATGCAGGCATGGCTCGAAACGAACAGGGCCTGACGAGGCCGCTGCCGATCAAGTTCGCGCACGAAAAGCCGCCCGCCTTCCTGACCATCGATGACCGGGCGCTGACCTTCAACGGCGACTGGCGCATGTACGACCCGGAAGAGTTGATCGAGTTCAAACCGTGGATGATGGCGCGATGGGCGAAGTAAGTCCTTCCAGATACGTCGTGCAGGCCGGTTGGGATTCGGTCCCTCATCTGGACGACAAGACCAAGAAGGAACTGCTCGACTCGACGCCGCCGAATACCTGCGCGATGCGAGGTCGAAGGGCGAGCCGACGATGGGCTCGGGCGTGATCTACCCGATCCCGATCAGCGACGTCGAGGTCAAAGCCGTTCGCCATCCCGTTTGGCTGGAAGAAAGGCTATGCGCTCGACGTCGGCTGGAACCGCACGGCCGCGCTGTGGGGCGCGCAGAACCCGGTCGACGGCACGATCTACCTGCTACTAGCGAGCACTACAAGGGGCAGCAGCTGCCGGTCGTCCACGCCGCCGCCATCAAGACCCGTGGCGAGTGGATTCAGCGGAGCAATTGATCCAGCCGCCAAGGGATCGAGCCAGAAGGACGGCAAGCAGCTAAAGGCCGAATACCAGTCGCTCCGGGCTGATCCTGATCGACGCCAATAACGAAGCTTGAGGCCGGGCTGATCGCGTGCTGGCAGGCGCTGGCGCTCGGCCAGTTGAAGGTGTTCTCGACGCTGCAAAGCTGGAAGGCGGAATACAGGGTGTACCAGCGCGACGAGCGCGGCCGCGTCGTGGACGGGCAGGCTGATCACCTGATGGATTGCATGCGCTACCTCTGGCGCACATGGGACAAGGTGGCGAATTCTGCCATCGCTCAAAAACAAGCAAGGCAGGGCCGGGATTGGCTCGGCTGACAAGAGAGCAGGGTACTGAGATGGCTGACTTGATGGTGATGAATCCGCCGCAGCAGAGCGCAGCAATTACCGGAAGCCATGCCGCAGCGACAGCCGCCATCAAGGGACAGGCTGAAAGAGATCGTCGGCCGCATGGAAGCGGAGGTGACGAGCCGGATCGGCAAGCGCACGTCGCTCGAAGATCGCTGGATCGCGGCGCTGGAGCAGTATCACGGGCGCTATGACCCGACGACGGCCAAGATACTGTTCGATGAGCAGCGATCGGGCCTGTTCATCAATGTCCACTCGGCCCAAATCCGACGCGCTGGCGGCCCGGCTCAAAGACCTGCTGTTCCCGACTGACGAGAAAAACTGGGGCATCGGCCCCACGCCAGTCCGCAGCTGGCCGACAGCGCGGAACAGGCCGCGCAGAACTTCCGGCAGAAGCAGGAAGCGGCGACACAGGCTCAAGCGCAGGCGGATCAGGCAGCTACGCCTCCCGTGCCCGGCGCACCGCAGCCACCGGCCCGCCGCCAGCGCCCGGCGCACCGCCCGGACCACTCCCCTGCCGCCCCGGCTACGCCCGCTCCACCGCAGCAGGTGGCTGGCATGCAGCGGCAGGCGGCCGCCCTGCAGCAAGAGGCCGACGAGGCCAAGGAAGCGGCGGCGGTGCTCAATGCCCGGCTGGAGGAAGGCCGCAAGCGCGCCGGACCTGATGGAGAAGGAGATCGATGATCAGTTGACGGAATGCCGCTACCAGTCGGTCAAGCGCGAGCAGATCGATTGCGCGGTCAAGCTCGGCACCGGAGTGACCAAGGGCCCGGTGACCGGCGACAAGATACGGCGCGGCTGGAAGCAGGACGACCAGACCGGCGAGCACAAGCTCGACGTTTCGAGCGGCGCAGCAGCCAGCCTACCGCTATGTCGACATCTGGGGGTTCTTCCCCGACATGGACGCCACCTGCATCGAGGAGAGCAACGGCACCTTCGAGCGCCATCTGATGAACCGCAAGCGGCTGCGGGAACTGCAGCATCTCAAGGGTTCGACAAGGATGCCATTCGCAGATTGCTGCAACTGGCACCGTCGACCACAGCGCCTGCCTACCTTGCTCAACTGCGCAACATCCGCGCCGCCACGCAGCAGGCGACCGGCGATCTGTACCATGTGATGGAGTACTACGGCGCCGCTCGAACCGGAGGACATGCGCGACATCGCGGCGGCGGCGATGATGCAAGCCAAGACCGAGACCATCACCGGCATCGCGGAGGAGGCGCTGAAGCAGGTGGAAGCGGTCGACCCGCTGACCGTCGGTCAATGCCTGCGTGTGGTTCTGTCAGGGCGAGATGCCGAAGTTCGCGCTGCATCCCTACGACAGCGGCGAATGCATCTACAGCGGTCTTCAATCTGGTCAAGGACGAGGCGCTCGATCTTTGGCTACGGCATGCCCGACATCATCCGCGATCCGCAGTCGGCGCTCAATGGTGCGTTCCGCGCGCTGATGGACAATGCTGGCGTATCGTCCGGGCCGCAAATCGTCATCGATCTGCAGAACATCGAACCGGAGGACGGCGATTACCGGCTCAAGCGCGCGCAAGATTTGGAACGCCAAAAACGGCATCCCGAAAGAAAATCCGCCATTTCAACTATTCCACATCGAAACGCGGCAAGTGGAACTGACCAACATCATCATGCTGTGCAACCAGTTCATCGACGTGATGAGCGCGGTGCCACAGATCATTCAGGGCCAGACCGGCGAGGTGGGCTCGAAACAGATGCAGCAGACCGCGACCGGCATGGCGCTCATGCACAATTCGGCGAACACCGTGTTCCGAGCGATCGTCAAGAACTTCGATGACGACGTCACCACCCCGGACATCAGGAGAGCCTACGACTGGAACATGCAGTTCTCGGACAAGCCCGAGATCAAGGGCGACTACGAGGTCGACGCGCGCGGCAGTTCCGTCCTGCTCATGCGCGAATTGCAGGCTCAGAACCTGATGGTGATCGCCATCCAGCTAGGCGGGCATCCGATCTTCGGGCCGATGCTGCGCAATCGCGAACTGCTGCAGCAAGATATTCCAAAGCCTACATGATTCCGGCCGACGAGGTGATGCTGTCCGACGACGAGATCGACGCAATGCTTGCAGCAGCCGCGCAAGCAGAAGCGAAGCGCAGGCGGCGGCACAGGCAGCAGGCGGCTGTCAGAGGCAGGCGAAGGCCGAGCTTGAGAACAAGAAGATGGAGATGCAGGTGGCGCTGGCCAATCAGGCCAACCACTCGAAGGAGACGATCGCCCAGAAGCAGTACGACGCGCAGATGAACATGACGGCGGCCAAGCTCAACATGAGCCTGCAGGAACTGGAGGCGATGCTGGCTGGCAAGCAGATGGATCATCAATCGAAGGAACGCATCTTCGCGAGCGAGGTGGCGATCGAGCAGCGCAACGCGCAGGAGGCTCGCGCGCGGGCGAGGTGCCGAAGGGCTCGGGTGGCTATATCAGCGCGGGCGGCACCAAGAAGGGAAGGCAGCATGATCGACGCTTACACCGACACATGGCGGGAGGTGGCCGCCAGAGCCAACGAGATCATCGAGGCAATCTCGCACTCGGCTGGAACAGTACGACCAGAACTACGGCGAAAGCCAGTTCCTGCGCGGCCGCATAGCGGCGATGCGCGAGATACTGGAGATGGTCAAGCCAGCGGTCGTGACGACCTCTGCCAAAACGGAAGTACTGAGACCCCGCGATCGCAGCGGGATTTGAAGCTTGAAAGCAAGGGATGGAAGCCATGACTGACCAAGAAAAACTGCAACCCCCGATGAAACTGACGAGCAGATTTGGGCCGAGTTCGAGGCCGAAGAAAGGCGAGAAGGGCGACGACAAGAAGGACGACAAGGAGGGGCGAGACCCACACATTTGCAGGAAACGCCTGAAAGTGATAAGGATAAGCCCGCTGAAGAGGCCGCTCCTGCGCAGGAGGCCGCCCCAAGCAAGACGCGCCCGACATCTGGGACACCGCGCCGCCTGATCTAAAGGCCGCCCACGATGCCTAGAGTACGAGCGCTGGAATCTGCGACGACAGAGCACGCCCGCCGATCGATCGAAGGCCGGATAGTCGCCTATCAGCGCAGGTTGAAAGAGCGGAACGAGGCTGATGCGCAACAGCCCGCTCCCGCTGCAGGAGGCCGCCGATCCGCTTGCGGAGCTGGCCGCCGAATATCCCGAGATCGCGACCCGCTTCAACGAAGCTCGCTCCGATTACGGAAAAGCTTTCACAGTTCGACGCCCAGATGAGAAGCCGCCAAGAGGCCGCCGATCAACAGATGGACGCAGAACTCAAGGCCAACGAACAGATGCTCGAAAGACGGCATCCGGGTTGGGACGGGTACTTGCGTGAGAACGGAGCCGCCTTCGGCGCTGGATCGTCGATCAGCCGCTCTACCTGCGCCAAGCCTTCATCACCAATCAGGAAGCGATCATCGATCCGCATAGCGCGATCGATACGCTGGATGCCTTCAAGCACTTCGTTGCGTCGAACCAACAACCGTCGCCGCAGGCTAGCCTGCAGCGGCACCAACGCAAAGGCTCAATCCACGACGCGCGGCGCAACTGGCAGGTTCGGCATCACCGCAGTCGGCGGGCACAAGGCCCACGGTGAGCGGCATTCCAGAAGATGGCGATCCACAAGTGATATGGAACGGTTTCAGGGATACAGACCCGGACGAAAAGAAGTATCGCAGCGCATGAGGGATTGAGCGGTCACCGATAAAGGACCGCTCCGATGACCATCACAGCTTATGCCGATGGCGGCGTATCGCCACGAACCAACGTCTATGCGGAGCGTCAGATGCTCCGCTATGCCAAGCCGGTCATGGTCTTGGAGAAGCTCGGCCTGACCAAGCCGATGCCGAAGAACAAGACGGACACCATCAAATTCCGTCGCCCGAAAGTGTTCTCCGCCGCCACGACCCCACTGGTCGAGGGCGTCACGCCGACCGAAACGCAGTTCTCCTATGAGGATGTCTCGGCGACCCTTCGCCAGTATGGCCAAGTGGTTGTCATCACGGACAAAATTGAAGACCTGCATGAAGACCCGGTGCTGAATGACGCAAGCATGCAGGCCGGTGAGAATATCGGCCGCACGATCGAGGCTCTGAACTACGGCATCGTCCGGGCTGGCACCTCGGTCTACTACGCCAACGGTGTGGTCCGCACCGACGTCAACACTCCGATCACGCTGGCTAAACAGCGCGCAGTACTACGGTCGCTGAAGGCACTGAAGGCGCAGAAGATCACGCGCTCGCTGTCGCCGTCATCCGACTACGGCACGCGCGCGGTTGAAGCGGCTTACGTCGCGGTGGCCCACACCGACGTCGAAAGCGATATCCGCAACCTGCCGGGCTTCAAGACGGTCGCCGAGTACGGCACCCGCAATCCGGTTTCGGAGTACGAGATCGGATCGGTTGAGGATGTCCGCTACATCCTGTCGCCTGACCTGAACTCCGTTCCTCGATGCCGGTGGCGCGAGAGGCACGATGGTTTCGACATCCGGCACCAGCGCCGACGTCTATCCGATCATCTTCTTCGGACAGGACGCTTGGGGCATGGTGGCGCTGCGCGGCCAAGGTGCTGTTTCTCCTACGATTATTCCGGTTGGACAGAAGACCAAAGACGACCCGCTCGGGCAGAGGGGTACGTCGGTTGGAAAACGTGGCACGCAGCGCTGATCCTGAATCAGGCTTGGATGTCCCGTACTCGAAGTCGCCGTCAGCCTGCTCTGAACCCACTTGGCGGCGGGCTCATCCGCCGTCTTTTTCAACCGAAATAAGGAGCCTTCACCATGAAAGGCACATCGAGAAGCGGAGCGTTCACCGGAACCGGCGCGACCGTCAATGTCGAACTCGGCTGGATTCCAAACTCAGTCGAACTCTTTAACTCAACGGACGGCACGATCGCCACGTGATCGCCTACCTGATCCCGTATGTGATGGCATTCACCTCTGGCGGCACTGGCTACGCTCGCCGCTGGCTCGACCATTCGCGGCGCGACACCTCGCTAGCCACGGCCACGATACAGGACGTGCAGCTTGCTTCTGGTACCTATGCCGCAGGCACGGCCGCCGGAACTTCACGCTGGTGGAGGGAACACTCAGCGGCATTTTCCAGTCGGAAAACATCGTCATCACCAAATCTGGCTTCCGGCACGATCGGGACCGACGACGCGACCGTCACCGCCCCCACCACCACCTGTTATTTCCAACAACAGCGCGGCGGTGGCGAGCAGCGAGCGGCACCTCGGCGATCAGCCGTTACGAGGGTGCGACGGCATCTGACCGGCAAGGGCTTCACCGTTGCGCTCGGCCGCTGCAACTGCAGCCAAGCTGTTCCGGTGGCGCGCTTTCCGCGATGACGCATAAGGAGAACGCCAATGCCATACACCCAACTAGGACGCTGCGCCGCTGCGCGGGGCGATCTATCACGGCGACGACGCCACGCTCGAACGCTACCTGCGTGAGGGCGGGGCTACTCCACTAAACTCCATGTCGACCACGGCGACGACCGGCATTCTGTCGGGCGGCTTCAACATGATCAACAAGGCGACCGGCGGGTTCACCTACACCCTGCCGCCCGCCACCGGCAGTCTGAATATCATCAGGGTCGTTGTTCAGACGGCGATCACCAGCGGCAACGGCATCATCAAGACGGCGACCGTCGCCGACTTCATGACGGGCATGATGATGTTTGCGACGACCACCTTTGGAGCGGGCAGCATCGAAGCCGTTGGCGGCACTGACGCTCTCATCACGCTGGTTGCCGCATCCGGCGGCCAGAAGAGGCACGTACATCGTCTTCATCGATATCGCGCCCAACCTGTGGCTGGTCGACGGCATCATGGCCTCGACCACGGCCGCAACCGTGGTTGGCGTCTGGGCCTGACAGAATCTACCCGGGCGGGACATCCCTGCCCGGTCCCTCAAATCTCACGGAGGAAATTAACATGGCCAAGAAAACCAAGACGGTGAAGTCGCAGTCCGACATCCACAACGTCGACCCGCCTGACGACGACGACGACATCGAAACCAACGAGGAACTCAACGAGGACGAAAGGGACCGGGACGAAAAGGTAAAAGATTATCAAGAGGCTGCTCAAAAGAAGGCCGAAGACGCCGCGAATAATCCTCCTGCTCCTCCCAGAACTAGGGAGCAGGTAACCGGGAGAGCCAGTTCCTCCTCCCGCTGGCTCCCCCGACACCCGCTGAAACCACCGTCACCATCAGGGCAGACGGCACCGCTAGAAAGCGGCACCGCGCCGCCACCCGCGACAGAGAAGTGACATGAGCAAGAAGCAGATACCGATCGACATCATGAGTGCGACGGCGCTGGCAAGAGCACGTCGTTGCCAACACATGGGGTTGGAGGTCAATCAAGACTGGGTGTCGCTGGCATCAAGGCGAAGCTGGCACAGGCCGGAGTTCCCGACTGACTTCATCGAGATCGATGACGGCAGAGAGGAGCCTGATCCGGTTCGCGTCGAGCCACCCAAGCAGCGGCACATCCCCAACAAGCGTAGCGTTCAGTTGCGTATCGAGCCGCAGGAGAAGCCCGGCGGCAACGACAAGTGTTCACCTCGGTCAATGGCATCGCCTTGCTGATCCCGCGCGCGACGACGTGCTGGGTCGACTACCGCTACTACGAGGCGCTGCAGAACGCCGTGGCGCACATCGCTGAGACAGATGCCGATTCAACATCACCGGCTACCGCAAGGTGCCGGAATACCCGGTGTCGGTGTTTACGATCGAGCCGCCGCTGTCGGCGGAAGAGATCAATGCGGCAAAGGAAGCAGAGGCTGCTGCAGCATGAACTTTCTAGAGCTTGCCCGGATGACGGTGCGGCAATCCGGCACCATCAAGGGCCGCTGCCGACCACCGTGATCGGGCAAGCTAACCGCCTGAAGCTGATTATTGAGCTACGTCCCCGAAGCCTACCTCGACATCCAGAACGCGCATCGCGCGTGGCGCTGGCTGAACAGCCGCTTCCACTGGCTCGACCGTTGCCAGCACATGGACGTATGCCGCGACCTCGTTCACCGACGAGATTTCCAACACGCCGATCACCCGGTTTTCGCAGTGGGGGTTCAAGCAGGACGGGACTGATCTCGGCCTGACGATGTACCTCACTTCGGCTGGCGCAGCGGAAGAGGGGCCGCTGCGCTGGCTCGATTTCGATCGTTTCATGACGACGCAGAAGAAGGGCGTGCAGACGCCGGGCAAGCCGCAGTTCTTCACCGTGACCAACGACAACAAGCTGGCGCTGTCGCCGATCCCAGACGCTGTCTACACGATTCGCGGCAGGTATCGCAAAAGCGCGCAGACGCTCACCCTCGATGCCGACATCCCCGAGATGCCGGTCGAGTTCCACACGATCATCAGGACGCGGCGCTGGCCTACCTCGAAGGCTTTGACGAGGGGCCGCGGATTCCAGTCTACCGGCTGCGCATGCTGCCCAACTGGTCGATGCTGGAAAATCAGCAGCTTCCACAGGTCACATGGGGGGCACCACTGGCCTGATGCCGATCCAAGTTCAAACCGCACTGATGTCAGGCGGGCTCGATCTGGCCACACCGCCGATCGCCTTGACGCCGGGCAAGGTGATTGCCGCCGTCAACTACGAGCCCGATGTCGCAGGCTATACATCAGCGGGTGGCTACGAGCGCTTTGACGGGCATGACCGGCCATCCGACGCCACCGATCCGATACTGATCGCAGAGCGCCGCGACACGCATCCTCGCCGTTCCCGGCACGGGTCCGGTGCGCGGGGTGTGGGTGTTCAATGACGATATCTACGCCTTCCGCGATCAGGTTGACGCCACCTCAGGCATGTTCAGGGCCACGGCTGGCGGCTGGTCGCAGGTGACCTTTGGCTCGGTGCTGGAGTTTAATAACGGGACGGTCGAGTTCGTCGCGGGCGAATATGTGGTTGGCATGACCTCGGGGGCGATGGGGCACATCGACCGCGTGGTCCGTTCGCGAAGGCGCGTGGAATGGCACGGCCTCTGGCTACCTGATCGTCTCCAGCGTCGTCGGCACCTTCGCCAACGAAAACCTGTCCGGTTCCGGAAGCGGTGGCTCGGCCATTGGGCAGAGCGGCTCCGATGCCGATCACCATCCGCGCGGGCGGCCGCTACGATTTCTGCAACCATAATTTCTACGGGGCTGCGGCGCGCATCCATGTATATGGTCAATGGTGTCGACTCGGCCTTCGAGTTCACTAGCTCGGTGCTGTCGCCGATCCATACCGGCATCAGCGCTGGCACGGCGACCGAATACACCTTTCTGTTGGCGGTCAATCAGGACTACCCTCCTCGCCGCCAACAACGATGTCACTCATCATGTCGGCGCTGTTCGATTCGCCGTCCTTCATCACCCATTTCCAGAACCACCTGTTCCTGGGCTGCACGTCTGGCACGCTGCTGAACTCTGCGCTTGGTGAGCCGTTTGGAATACCAGACCACGGCTGGCGCGGGCGAGATTGCTTTTGGCGAGGCGATCACCGGGCTGCCGACCGCAGCGGCGACCAGCTTGGTGATCTTGGGGCAGAACCGCATCGACTACCTGACCGGGCAGGATTCATCGAGCTTCGTGCTCAATCCCCCTCCACGGACCATTCAGGTGCCCAGCCATACACTGCGCAGATGCTGGATCAGCCGGTCTATCTGGATGACGGCGGCATTCATTCGATCGCGACATCATCGGCGTTTGGCGACTGGCGCATGGGCTCGATGACACAGCCGATCGAGCGGCTGCTGCGGCAGAAGCTGAATGCCGGGACGCTGGCGACCGCCTCGATGCTGGTCAAGGCCAGAGATCAGTACAAGCTGTTCTGGGCGGATGGGGTCCGGCATCACCATGTATGTACGGCCAGCAAAAACCGGAAGCGCTGCCGTTCACGCTGCCGATCCAAGTCTTTGCGCCTGCTCGGGCGAGGTTGAAACCGGCGAGGGCGATCGCCTGTTCGTCGGCTGTCAGGACGGCTTCGTCTACGAGATGAATCGCGGCACCTCTCTATGACGGCGCGGCGATCAAAGCTACATCCGTCTCCCCTTCACGGCGGCCGGATCGCCAATGCAGCACACCCGCTGGATGAAGGTGACCTTCGGAGATAGACACCCCCGACGACCTTATGATGGGGGTGGCTTTCCATACCGACTACCGCGCGCGGTGACGGCGGGACGGCGACGACTGTCGATGTCGATGCGGGCACCGCGATCATCAGACACGGACAACTACTCTGAGATCGACTGGACGCAGCCGGTCGAGGGGCGGCTGGAATATCACCTGGCCGCGCTATCATCCCAACATTGCGGCCACCTTGATTCACAACTCGACGGTTGCCCGGCAGCACACGCTCTCATCGCAAACGTACAATTTCTCCCGACGCCGCCTGAAGGGTAAGCGATGGCCAATCAATACATCAACGCAATGACGGCGGTCTGGAACTCGGTGGGCACGACCTACGCCGGGATCAAGATGAATGTCACCAACGCGGCGAGCGCCGCCGGGTCGAAGCTGTTTCAGTTGCAGATCGGGGCGGTCGACAAGTTCTCGGTCGACAAGAACGGCAATGTGGTGGCCACGCCGGCTCTGCTTCAACGGGACGGGTATCACAAGCACTTCGGCGTCGACGCCAGCGGTCGCTGATGGCGCAACACTGGGCACGTCGGCGCTGCCGTGGGGCGACCTTTATCTGGCCAGCGGCGGCGTCATCGACTGGAATGCCAACGACGTCAAAATCACGCCATGTGCTGTCTCGAATAGACTGGATCATTCCGGTGCGGCGGCGGGCTACACGTTCGATGCAGCAATCACCCCGGCGGCCAACGATGGTGCAGCGCTCGGCGTATCCGGCACGGCGTGGTCCGACGCCTTCTTTGCGTCGGGCGCTGTTGTCGATTTCGCAGCGAGCGACGTCACGATCACTCATTCGACCGACACGCTGACCGTTGGCGGCGGCGATCTGAGGGTCACCACGGCGGGCACCAACGCGGCATCGGCCGTGACGGTTGGGAGCACGCAAACGCTTAACGAACAAGATAACTCACGTCCCCGTCTTTGACGACCCCTCGCAGTGACGAGATCCGGTGATCACCGACAGGCTTCAAATCAAGAACGGAGCGCTGCTCATCGAGTTTCGTGTCACAGCGGCTGGCAATCTGGAGATTTACCAAGGCACCACGAAGATCGCCGCTCTCGACCGCCGGGAAGCTGCAGGTCAATGGCGACCCGAAGCATTTGCGGGGTTGGTATGACGATCGCGGCGTCAGGCGCAGTGAGAATGTCCGACCTGCGGGCTGAGTACTCTCGCCGCTGGATCGAACGCGATCTCGGGGCTGTCTCAATTCTATCGCGGTGCCGCGAGCGGGTTTGTCAGAAGTAACAACGCTGGCAATACGGCGGTGAACAACTCGGCTTCGATCGTCACAGGCAGGGGCGATCAAGTTTTCCGATTTCCGGGAAGGCGGCCGGATGGACGTACACCAACGCCGTCACGATAGAAGACGCCCTTATGTCCACGCCTTTCGGCACCGATTGGGATGTGGATTGGCCAAAGACCTACATCAACAACAGCACGATCGGCGGGATACACGGTCAAAGCTGGGCGTTCCGTATAACAGGGGCGCAGGCCGCCGCCTTGATTTCATCAACAACAGCGAAGTTCAGGGCGGCTACGGCATCATCAATAGCGGCGGTGGCTACCACGCCATCTACATCGGTTGCCAACGTCGGAGTCTACATAACCAACAACGGCGCAATTCGCCCGCGGCGGTGGTGGGGCTGGCGGTATTGGTGGAAATGGCGTGGCTGGTGCCAATGGCGGGTATACAGCAACGGAAAACTCAACTTACAACTCTAATTTTATGTATATCAAGTAAATTTTCAAGGGGGCGGAACTACGCGCGGATGGTGGGCTGCAGGATTACAGTTCTCTGTTGGCGGTACGATATACACAACAGGTGTGCAAGTAGGTGGCTATAGATACTACGATGGCCCATCGCGCGGCTTCGTATCCCCTTATAATAACTATGAAATTTACCGTACTTACTATCAGCCAACGACCGGCGGTGCGGCCGGTGCGGGCGGCAACGGCGGTTACGGACGGGGCTATGGATAGTCCCGGTGACGCTGGCTCGCTCGCCGGAGGCGCTGGTGGAGCAGGTGGCACGGGCTCTGGAAACGGCACAGCCGGGGCCCACGGTGGAGCGGGCGGTGCTTGGGGCTCATATACGGCGGGACGTGGCGTAAGCGGCTCCGCAGGAGTGGCCCGCCCGGGTACCACGTTCCATGCGCTGATGCCAATTGCGGACACTTTTGAGTGACTGGAACTGATGCGGGGATTCCGATGGTACCCGTGGCGAGCTGAGATTGAACAATCGCCTGATGCAGCAGACCTCAACGATCCCAACAAAATCCTTGGCAGTCAGGCGCAGAACGCCGATCGACACCGCATCGCCGGTCGCCGGTCGACCAGGCTGACGGCCGATCCTGACGCTCAACCAGATGGCGCGCACGGAGGGGCTGAAGGCGGCCAACCGGCGCGGCCTGCTCAATAGCTCGATGGCCGTCAACGCATCACAGGATGCCGTGCTGCAGAACGTGCTGCCGATCGCCAGTCAGGACGCGGCGCAGCGGCCTTCCAGAAGAACCAAGCGGCCAAGCAGTTCGAATACGGCATGGTTGGCCAGACCCAGCAACAGGGCTGGCAGACGGCAGAGAACATCGCGCAGCGCGGGTTCCTGGCACGCAGGGCCGACCTCGATCGCGACCTTCAGCAGACGCTGCAGGCCAAGCAGATCACCGCGAACGACGTCATCAGCGCTGGTCAAGCAGATTGCCTCGACCGAGGGCATCGAGTTCGGCACAACCGGGCGCTGCAGAAGGCACTGCAGGAAGCCGACATCCAGTTCGCGTCATGAGCGAGGGCGATCTCGATCGTGCGTGCCGCCGTCGCGGCGCAGGACACGACATCGCTTTCAAGAGGTCCGAGAGCGCGCTCGACCGCAGCCTGCAGGAGCAGATCGCCAAGTGGAACCTGTCGTCCAACGATCGCAATGCCGGCGGCGCAGATGCTGACCAACATGGAGACGGCATGTACCAGAACCAGCTACTCCTCCATCATGGCCAACACCAATCTCGATCTGAGAAACGCGGACGAGCCACCTCGACCGCCGCAAAGAGCATGCGGGATACGCAGATCAACATGGTCGGAGCAAATGTACAACGTGGATTTGACGTGGTGATCAGAGACGCAAAATACGTCGACATCCATGCCATGACCTTCTTCCTGCAAGAGGGCTATGCCCGCTCGCACTACGCCAAGAGCGGCATCGTCAATGTCGACGTCAATGAAACCAAGCGGCTGCTCGGGGCCGGGCTCGGCCGTCACGGCCACAAGGGGATCGGCGCGTGCTGGCTGCAGGTGGCCGACAATGACGGTTCGATCGACGGGCTGATGTACGCCACGCTGGCTCGGGTCTACGGGATCGGCGACAGGCTGATGGCGACCGATCTGTTCTGGGTGACCAGCGAACGCGCGCGCCGACCGATGCGCTGATCCTGATGAAGAACATGATCAATTGGGCCGAAGTCCTGCCCGATGGTGATCGAGGTGCGCTGCGGCGTGACAATGGTTGTCAGCGACAAACCGGAGGTCACTGGCCGGTTGCTCAAGACCTTGGGCATGCAGGACTACGGGGCGATTCATCGGCCTCGATTTATCTGGAGAGAAGTCAGTGTCTGGGCCTTTGTCAGCGGCATAACCAAAATCTTCACCTCGCTCGGCACCGGGCGGCTGCGCTCGGCAATGCGGTTCGCGGTGTCGGCGCTTCCCTGTTCACGGCGAGCGCGGCGACCGGCAGCAGCATGGCCAGCGGCGGCCTGTCTCAACCTGTTCGGCGGCACCAGCGTGCTGGGCAACATGATCAGCGGCGCACTCAAAACGGGGCTGACCGGAGGGCTGATCGGGGCTGGTGTTGGGGCGGTCACTGGGACGGGGGCTCTGAAGGGGGCGCTATACGGGGCTTGGTGGTGCCGCCGTGGGTGGGCTCGGCGGACTGATGACAGCGCCAGCGGCGGCGGGCGCGGGCATCGATACGATGACCACTGGCTCAACCGGCGCGCTGAAAGCAGCCGCCACGCCAACCGGGGCGGTGCCGAATTATGGCGGCCCCGGCGAGGAGCCTCTCGTTTCGGCGGCGTTGGGCTGGGCACACCTGCGGGTGCGGCGGCCACGACAGCAGGAACGGTGACGCCACCCACGACAGGTGGTGGCGGGCTCGGCGGTGCGCTCACGGACAACCAGTCGAGGCGTGCTCGGCAATATCCTCAAGGGTGGTGCCGACGCCTATTCAGCCTACGAGGACCGGCAGGCGCAGAAGCAGTTGTCGGATGATCAACTCGCTTACCTGCGCGAGAAGCAGCAGAAGATCACCGAGGGCTACGCAGTTGATCCGTCCGTGCTGGTAGGCGGGCATAAGCCGGGCACTTGGTACTACGACCCGAGGTCCAGGCAGGTGGTGCAGGCGGGCGCAACGGGGACCGCATGAGATGTACGGATTCGGCGGCAAAGGCGCACCAGCCAAGCGGCGGGCTACGGCCAAGCGGCAAGCTCGTGATGGGAGCGGCTGGTGTCAGTGGTGTCGGGGCGGCAACGCGGCCAACAAAAGCAGTAGCAAGAGCAGCGGCACGGCGGCAGTCGCGCTGCAGGCGGGGCAGCCGATCGTGGGTCTGTCTCTGGGTATTCGGGTGGCAAGAGCAGCGCGAGCCAAGGCCAGACCAGTAGCGGCGCAGGTAGCCGGGCGGCAGGTGGCGCGGCCGATCGCGGTTCAGTAGCGGGCTATTCGGGCACGGCCGCAAAGGGCGGCACTGGCGACGACCGCGAGTGCGGCGCGTGGTCTTTCCGAAGACAGAGCGACCCGGAGCGCACCTTCCACGCCTACCGGCACACCCCGGATGTGGGCACCCGCACCCGCATGAGCGACCGGATGAGGTCGACTTACGGCATCGATGCCGCTCCGAGCACTGGCTACACGCCTGATCTTGCCGCACGCACCCGCATGGGATCGGTGTGGGAGCAGCGAATGCCCCGGTGCCCGCCGCCGACACCACCCCCACGGGTTTTTTCGCCAGACATGAGCCGGATGACCAGCCCCACAACGGCTGGCATCACATCGACATTCCGCCGGGATAACGCCGTTCAGCCGACTGGCTTCCAATCAGCGCCCGCGCCAGCCGCCTGCCGAAGATCGGGCGACTCGACAGCGCACTACCGTTGCCGATCGCATGGGCGTCCCGACCGCAAACGAACCGACTGGCTTGCCGCTGCGCTTCGAGGCTGGAATCTCGAACGACTACAACGCGGCGGTAGAACGCTCCGCGCAGCAGGAGGTCAGCAATCCTCTGGCCTCTGGGTTCCGCGCGGCCGAAAACAAAAGCATGGCCGATCTTGAGCGGGAGGTCATGGCAAAGGCCGTCGAAACCTATGGCCCGCTGACTGGGCAATTCACGAGCCCGCTGGAGGCAGGCCGTCTGAACATTGGCGGCAAGTTCGGCAACACAGGCCAATCCTCGGCAAGGTGGTCGATCGCATAACGGGCGTTGAAAGCGCTGGCGATCCGAAGGCCAAGAACCCGCTTTCGTCCGCGACCGGCCTTGGTCAGTTCACCGAGGGCACATGGATCGGCATGCTCGACAAGTTCCATCCAGAGATGAAGAACCTCTCCAGAGACGAGAAGCTCGCGAAGCGCACCGATCCGGCTCTGTCTCAGGAAATGACCTCACAACTACGCGCTCGAAAATGGCCGGGCTCTCAAAGCTGCCGGGGTGGATATCACGCCATCGTCGCTTTATGCCGCGCACCTTCTCGGCCCCCAAGGCGCGATCAATGCCTATCAGGCGAACCCCGACGCCAGCGCCGTCAGCGTATTTGGTACGGCGGCGGTCAACGCCAACCCATCGATCATGAGGAACAACACCGTCGCGGACGTGCTGAACTACGTCGACACCAAGATGGCAGGTGTTTTCGATACGGACACACAGGTTGCTGGCACGGATATACCGGCCCCGGCGACTGGGGCAGAGACGACGACACCGACACCTGCACCCCGCTCCAATCCAGACGCCAGCGTTTACGGCAATGCGCCGGGCGGCATTCAGAGCGGCCCGAAGCCTGCCGGAGCCGATGTCGACAATCCAGAAAATCGGGTCCACGGCCACCAAGGTTGGGCTGGGTGTTTTCGGCGGCATCCGGGAGCAATTGCAACGAGGTGTCGATGTTCTCTCTGAGATGGCCACCGGCCAGGGTTCATCGATCGCATGTGGGCATCGGCCGACAATCCCGGCGGGCAGAGCAGCGTCGGCAAGTCAGCTACGTGGGGACGGACGGGCGGCGGCCCGACGAAGGGCGATGCTTCGGGGCCGAGCGTGCAGACGCCGACGTCGTCACTGGGGTCACCGACGCCGACAACGGCTGCGACCAACCGCCGCGACGGAGGAACCCTCGACCTTCGAGAGCAAGTACCTCAATACCAGCGGGCGGCCGACGCCAGAGCAGAAATGGGATTGGACATCCTCGAAAGTATATCGGGTAGCCAATGCCCCTTCCGTATAATCCCAACGATCCCAACGCCCAGCCACCGCCCGGCGGCCGCCACCTGAAGCGACACCGCCGGATGGCGTGCCACCGGATACTGGCCCGGATACTGGCGTTCCACCGGCGGTCAGCGAGCAGGATCAGGGCATCACCCAAGCCTCGCCGGAAGAGCAGCAGCAGAAGGATCACTTCGTCAAAGAGGCGTGGAGCTAATCTATTCCGATCAGATGTGGCCGCAAATTCTGCAGATGCTCGAAGGTGGGGCCGACGACACGCAGGACGGTGATCCCGGTCCAGGGCTGGCGACGGCGACCGAAATGGTGGTCGCGCGCGTCGGTCAGGCGGCAGAGCAGGCTGGCGAAACGCTTCAAGCCGGATGTCGTCTATGACGCGGGTGCGGACATCCTTGAAGAACTCGCCGACGTCTCGGCGATCGGCAAGATCAAGGATTATCTCGAAAGACCCTGATGCGCTGGAAAAAGGCGTGGTTCACTGGCGCTCGATATGTTTCGTCAGCGGCTGGCCGATGCGGGCGAGATCGATCAGGAGGGGGCCGAGGCCGATCTCGATAAGCTGGTTCAGATGGATCAGAACGGCACGCTGGAAAAGATCATGCGCGATCTTGCCGCCAACGATGAGCGCTGGCCCAGCGGGTGGCGAGGAAGGTCCGGGGGACCGAATGCCCCGAGGGATTCAAGCCGAAAGGTTTGGGCGTGGCGGCAGAGTCAAGAGGCACCAGCCCGGCCACTGGCAAGATCAGGGAGCGATCATGATGGCTGGATTCGGAGGGGCGTTGGCTGGAGTATTGGCTGGGGCCGTGAGGGTGGCGCTGGCACAGGCATGCTGGCCGATGTCGAGCACAAGCGCAGTTGTTGAAGCAGAAGCTCGCAGACGATCGCGCCGATCGCCTTGAGGGCCAGCGCCAGCAATTCATGAGGGAAGAAGGCGCAGCCAACCGGGCCCAGCCAGAGAGAAGCTGACGCAGGCGCAACTGGCCGTGAGCGAGAAGCTGGGCATGGGGCAGATCGCCGAGACCGCGGCATAGCACTGGACGTTGGGTGCCACCCTCACCCGCGAGCAGATCATCATGCGCGCAGGGATGAGATTTCGAAGCAGATCAGATCGGGCGAGAAGATCGCCGGGCTGCGAGACCGACACACGAAGGATATCAGCGCAGGCGCAGATCGAGGCGCAGAAAGACCTCAACGTCACCTTCGCGCCGCAGGCGGATGGAACGTCGGTGATGATGCGGGGCGGCGAAGGCGGTCGAGATGCCGATCGATCCGGCGACCGGCAAAGAGGATGGTCCCGGCAGTCACGGACAGCGACACCAACGAGGCGAAGAACGTCAAGTACCTGCTCACGCTCGGCGTCGACAAGGATAAGGCGATGGCGCTGGTCTACAACGCGCCAAGAACGCCAACCGCGATCTGGCACAGGCTGGCATCTTCAAGTCGATCGTTGACGGCATGAGCACGATGAAGAATCTCGGCGAGGAGGATTTCGATTTCGCCCAGAAGAAAGCGGCGACAATCACCGACAGCATTTATGGAGCGGAGCCTCCGGCCGCAGCGGGGCCAGCGCCACCGACGTCGGCGACGGATACCCTCGACGGTTCCAGCCGCAGCAGCGAGCACCAAGTTTCCAGCGGGGACCACCCGGAGCAGGGCGTTGCGTGGGCCAAGTCAATGATCGAGGCAGGCAAAGGCCGGGCAGCAATCAAGAAAGTCTTGCGGGACAACGGCATCGATCCAGCGCTAGCGGGCTGTGAATGCCCACCCTCGAAGAGCTATCCAACTCTCTCCCTCAGAAGCCGATCAGCAGCGGTGGGACAAGATGTTGGAGATCGGCTCTGCGCTGCCTGACGAGGGGCAGGCAGAAAAAGGATCGATGCTGTGGGAAGCTCCCAAGGCGCTGCTCGGTGGCATCACCAGCGCCACCGGCTCCGCGATCTCGGGCGCGGCCGGGCAGAAAGCGGCAACCCGGTTTGAAGAGGATGTTATCCCCGCCATCACCAAGCGGGTGTTGGGCGAGATGGGGCTCAAGGCGGGCGATCCGTTCAAAACCCCGGAACAACTCGACACGTTTCGCAAGCGGGTCAGGGAGGAGATCAACAAAGCCCCGATCGAGGATTTCACCGCGACCGGCACCTATCAGGCTGGCAAGGCCGTCAAGGATTGGGCGGCCGAGACGTTCAAGCCTGCCAAGGATTACGAGAACTCGCTGACGGCCGATTTCATGGGGCGCTCGGTTCGAGCCTGCCCATGATGGGCGCCGGCCATCCTCAACCCGGCGGCCGGGTTCGAGGCCGGTGTCGCCACGCTCATCGTCGATCAGCAAGTCGATGACGCGATCAAGAAAGAGGGCCACCAAGGAGCAGATTCTCCACGGCGGCAAAGCGGGCTTTATTCCCGGCGCGACGGAACTGGCCCCGATCGAAGTGCTGATTCGCCGATCTGCCGCTTCAGCAAGTGCGGCAAGATGGTGGGCGTACTGGCCAAGTGGGGCGCGGTGGCGCTGGCCGAAGGCGGGCAAGAGGGTCTGCAGCAGTTCGCATGCAGAACGTCATCGCCAAGTACAATTACAAGCCGGGTCAGGATTTGTCCGGAGGGTGTCGGCAAGGCGGCGGCGCTGGGCGCTGCGGTTGGCGCTGTTTTCGGCGCGGCTGGCATTCCGGGCGACATCAGGGAGCACGCGGAAAAACGCAGACTACGCCGCCGCCATCTCCACCCGGCATCCGCCCGGGGCGATGCCCGCCGAGACAGTCATTCCCGGTGTCGAGATCATTCCAGAAGATCAGGCCCCGCCAGCGACCCGTGCTGCAGACGACTCTCCCAGACGATGGTCGTCCACGATCCGGCATACGTCGATGAGTCGGGCGTCCAGCAACCGGCAGGCCCGCCGCATGGCATGACCGTGGATGTGGTGAAGCGCGGCGCGAACATGAGCGATGTTCGCCTGCGGGACAGAAACGGCACCGTAGTGAGGATCGGCAACGCCCTGCTTGCCACGCAGGATGTGACCAAGGACGCCGTTAAAGCAGCACTGCAGCCACCGGATGACGATCGGCCCGGCAGTCCGCGCCTGACCGAGACTGATCGCTCGTCCCCGATCCCAAGCGACATCATCGATGACGGCAAGGCGCTGGTCGAGGTCGCGACCGGCCAGCCATCGACCATCACCAGCGCACCTGTGGTCGACGGCAAGCGTGAGGTGACGCAGACTCCCGTGGCTGATGTGGTGGCGGCCGACCGGGCCAAGACGCAGGCGGTCATCAACCAAATCCTGCAGGGGGTTGCTCCTGCTCCAGCGGTCGCGGCCGGGCCTCTAGCAGCCCCGCCAGCGGGCGTTCCCGAAGTGGCCGGGTACTGCGGCCCCGGCCAAGCTCCGCCGCTGTAGAGGCTCCTGTGGACACGGCGCTCGAACGGGCAACCGCCGCGCCAGAGCCAGCGCCGATCGAGGATGTCAGCGACGATGCGCATCCACGCTCCGAAGACACCCAGTCATTCGCGGAATTCGTCGCCAAGTCGAAAGCCCATCTGGCCGCGCGCGAGGCGGAAGCTAAGGCAATCGCGGAAAAAGGGCGGCTCGACCCGGATGGAGCATCAGAGCCGGGACGGCCAGCGGGCGCTGATCGGGCCAGACATGGCAGAGCCGGCAGGGTTCCGCATCACCCGTTTCGACAAGCAGGGACCGTTCGGCCACACGACGTTCAACACGCTGGAAGAGGCGGCGAATGAAGCGCTGCGTGACGGCTATGTCCCGGTCGAGCGGCCGACTGCAGCGGAGCCGCCAAAGCAGGCAGCGCTGAAGGACAAGGTCGAGGCCAATCGCGGAGCCGCCGCGCCGGAACAAGCGCCGAAACCCGAGACGCGCCCGATCAAGGATGACGTCGCCATTACTGCGTCAGGCCGCGACGTGCCGGTCACCTACGCCGTGATCGAAGCTGACGATCTGGTCGCATCGCAGCGCGACGAGGGTGGCGTCAACCCGGCCTATCCGCAGGAACTGCAGCCGCGCGATCGCAGTCGCGGCACGTCGGACCAGCAAATCAACAAGATTGCCCAGACTCTCAACCCGGCGCTGCTCGACCAGAATCCCAATGCCAGCGATGGCGCTCCGATCATTTCGAGGACGGCGTGGTCGAGAGCGGCAACGGTCGCGTGCTCGCCATCCGCCGGGCCTTCAGCCAAGGCTTGGCCACGGCAAAGGGGTATGTCGACTATCTGGCATCCAAGGGCTACCCGGTGCAGGGGATGCGCCGTCCCGTGCTTGTGCGGGTCAGGAAGGGCAACTGGCGGGGGCGATCGGGCGGCCTTCACCCGGGAGGCCAACGAACGGACAACGCTAGCGATGTCAGCGACAGAGCGAGGCGCTGGCCGACGCCGCTGCGATGAAGCCCGAGACGGTCGCGCTCTACCGGGGCGGCGAGGTCAGTGAGGCTGGCAACCGCGATTTCGTCCGCTCGTTCATGCAGCAGGTCGTCAATCCCAACGAACAGGCGGCGATGGTCACGCCGGAAGGCGGGCTGTCGCAGGAGGCGATCCGGCGCGTGCAGGGCGCGCTGCTCGCCAAGGCGTATGGCGATGCCGATCTCGTCGGCTCTCTGATCGAGATCCACCGACAGCAATATCAAGGCGATCGGCGGTGCGCTGATGGATGTCGCCGGGCCGTGGGCGCAGATGCGCGAGGAAGCCCAGAGCGAACGCGATCGATCCCGACGTGGACGTCCACGCCTGCCGTGCTCGAAGCGGTGCGGCTGGTGCAGCGCGCAAGAAACGAAGGACGACCACTCTCTGAGTTCGTCGCGCAGAAGGATATCTTCTCCGGGTCAACGATCTCGCCCGAAGCCGAGGCGGTGCTGCGGCTGATGTTTCGTAATACGACTAGCTGGACGATGCCCGCCGGTCGTGAGAAGCTGGCGGATGCGTTGCGCTTCTATGCGGGCGAGGCGCGCAAGACGACGGCCGGTGTCGATCTGTTGGGCGAGACGGCACCCCGGCCGCCAAGATTCTCCGAAACGACAAAGGCACGGCAATATGGCGCAGAAGAAGTCCAGAAAAAGCTCCCCGGCGGCGATCGAGCTACTGGCAAGGACACTGGAGCACCAAGCCAAGAGCGAGCCGTCAAAGCTGAACCGCGAGCGAAAGCTGAAGGACGCCCAAGTCCTGCGCCAAAAGCACCTGCCAAGAAGTCAAAGCTAGCAGAAAAGGTCGCGGCCAAACGCGAGGCAGACACCCGCGCACTGGCCAAAGCGAGAGATGAAAGGAAGGCGGCGGCCGCCGCCGCCAAGGCGCAGGCTCTGGCCGAGCGGCAAGCGGCCGAGGCGCAGGCCAAAGAGGAAGTGGCACAGCCAAAGTTCTCCAAGGCCGGGGGCAGATGAACCGACGCTGCCAAGGCTGACGACCAAGGAAAAGCTGCTCAAGAAACGGATTATCAGGAAGGTAAAGACGGACCCCAAAGCCGTCGCGGCAATGGCGGCAATGCAGGCCGTCCCCGATACCAGCGAGGAGGAGGGTTCAACACTGATCCTTGGTGGGATGCCCGCCGCTTCAATGTCGGCGGCAAGAAGGTCACGCTGGAGCAATACCTCAAGCACCTGTACGCGGTCGCCAGGGGCTATCGACCAAGGAAATCAACGAAGGCATCGATCAGCACAACAGGGAACTGAAGGAGAAAGAGGCAAAGACAGGCGTGAAGGGGACGCCGCTCGATCACGTCGAGGGGCTACACGGTCGAGAACGGCAAGGTCGCCTTCATCGTTCAGGGGCCGCCTGCCGCTGGCAAATCGACCATCGCCAACGTCATCGCTCGTCTGTTCAAGGCGGCGATCTCCGACATCGATGAGGCCAAGAAGGGCATCCCCGGATACGTCGCACCAGACGCCAATGGGAAGATGACGCCGGGCATTGGTGCGAGCGCCGTCCACGCCGAAAGCGGGAAGATCGGCACCCGGGTATCTGACCGGCTTATCAGTGAAGGGGCCAACCTCGTCATCCCCACGGTGGGCGACACGCACAACAAGGTCGAGTTCCTGCGCGATATGCTGCAGAAGCAGGGCTACAACGGTTCACCTCGTCCTGATGGACATTCGGGAGGACACTGCTGCCGATCGCATGTGGGGCAGATCTGAAGGTACGGGACGGCTGATCGACCCGGACTATTTCATGGGCGTGGTGTTCAAGCCGCCACATTTTTGAGTATGCAAAATCGAAAGGGAAGTTTGATGGATACATCAAGGTCAAAACGGACAACTATTTTGCTGCACGAAGTCACAGAAATTACGGGAAAAATACAAGGCTTGGCTCTCGGAGACAGGTTTGTCGCAGGCGGCCAGACTAGACAGGGAAGACTCGTTGGACTTGAAGCCCTGTCCAACGTCTTACAACTGATACGGCCCGGAGAAGGTCGAGGTCGCCAGACAGCAAGAAGTAGCGGCACGCGCCGCGTCGTTCAGCTCCCGGCGGGAGTGCGGCAGAAACTGCCACGACGTCGAACGAGAAAATCACTACACCACCACGCCAGCGTTCGCGCGCCAGGGCCGAACGCCTTCTTCCGATCCTTCCGCAAGATTCTCGACGGCTACGGCCTGAAGGGCGTCAACCTGAAAGTCTGGGGAGGACATCCTCGTCAATCAGGGCGAGGGCGCTGAGTTCAGCGTCAACGGCGTCTACGTCCACGACCTGATCAACCTCGCGCTGCAGATCGGTTCGAAGCCGGTCACCAGCCCGGAAGACGCGCTGCATCATGAGGTGATGCACGCCATGCTCGCGCTCGCCGCGACCGACAGCGAAGGCGATCCTCGAACGCAAGTCGAAGAAGGAATGGATCACCGACGCAGATCAAGCGGAGCTACCCCGGAATCGCAGCATGTCGAGGAGGGTATCGCGCACGCCTATGTGCGCTGGCTGCAGGGCGAGCGCATGGACGGCATGATCAACCGCGCCTTCAAGAATTTCAAAACCTTCCTGAAGGGGCTGTATCAGGCGCTGACCGCCCACGACATTCGCACGGCCGACGACGTCTTCCGGCAAATCAAGAGCGGCAAGATCGGCGGCCGCACGCAGGTTGGCGCTGGCATCGAGGTGACCACGCCCGGTCAAACCTCGCCCAGTGAACCTGCGTGGATGGAGGGCCAGCCGTTCTTTAGCCAGCCCGTGCCAAGCGAGGTGGTCGATCTGTTCGACGGCCCGGCCGAGCAGCTTGTGATTCCGGGGCCGAGAAGGTCAGCGAGAAAACGCTGGCACAGCGCCGGGCAGAAGCGCCGATGCGGCCGACCGTGGGCCAGAAAGGCGTCGGCGAGCTACCGCTGTTTGGCGACGAGAGAAGAACCAACTGGCGCTGTTCCCGAAGCCGCTCAATCTCGGCGGTGACAAGGCGGCGGCGGTAAAGACCCGCGTCGATGCCGCGCTCAATGAGGCCTACACCACCCTGTTCCCCAACCCTTTGAACAATGCCGAAGTCGGGTTTGCCAACAAGGAACAGACCGCTGCCATCATGATGCAGTTGGAGAATTACGGTGACAGCTTGTACGTCAAATGGCTGTCGGCCTATCCGCAGAAATCCGGCATGGGCACGCAGGGCGTGGAGGTTCCTGAAGGAGCTTGCCACCAAGCACGACGTGCCGCTCGTCCCCTGACGACTGGGATCGCGGCAATAGTCGGCGCGAAAAAGCTGAAGAAAATCTACGAGAAATGGGGGTTCAAAGAGGGCAAGCAGGGGCTGATGTGGTGGCACCCGACCAAGGTCGAGGACGCCGCCAAGTTCAGCAAGCCGCCCAGCGGGCCGAGTGACGCGCTTCCAGTCTGGCCGCCGCGCCGCGACAGCGCGCAGCAGTCGCAACAGGTCAGCCAAGGATTCCTCAATCGCGGCCAGCCGGGTTGATCGTGCGATCCGCGTGCCGTTTGATATGATCGGCAGGCTCGACCAGCAGAACATTTGGTCGTGGGGCAAGCGGCTGTCTGACTTTATGGGTCCAGCCGGGCGGCAGGGGCTGGGTATCGGCGGTGTTCTCGGCGCTGGCGTCGGCAGGTGCGATCGGCGGTCCTGTCGGTGGTGGCCGCAGGGTTCTTCGCTGGCGGTACGGTGGGCGCTTACATCCTGGCTCAAGCCGTGGCCGACAACCGGGGCGATTCGGCTTTTCTACGGCCACTTCGCGGAGAACGCCAAGCGCGGGCTGGTCGATAGCTACGGGCTCGACCCGGCCTACGTCGATGCCTACCGCAAGAACAAACTCGGCAAGGCCGCGCTCCTGCGTGAGACGCAGGGGCATCCTGAAGGTGCTATCCAATGCCGGGCGTCGGCACCCCGCGAAGCCAAAGTCCTGCAGGCGGTGCTGACCGGCGAGAATGTCACCGACGCCGACGATGCATCAAGCTGTGCGGTGCCGATCCGCAAAGCGATCGATGACATGGGGGCCGAGGCCGTCTCGCTCGGGCTGATCTCGGCCGAGAGCTTCGAGCGCAATCGCGGCACCTACCTGCACCGGGTCTATGCCAAGAACGAGGTCGACCAGTCGTCGCTAGCAGGCTGGGTGTCGGCCAAGATGACCAACCGCCGCCAGAAGATTATCGGCGACGAACTCAAGGGCCGGGGCATCTTCATGGACGTCGCGCCCGATCGCCTGATGCAGGATGTCAGATCGTTCCAGAGCGGCGCGCGCGGTGCGCCGGTTCTGGGCGAGAAGTTCCAGGTGATCGATGAGGTCAGCACGATGGCCAATCTGACGCCGGGCGCAGCGCCCAAGGAAAAGCACCATGCGGCGCGTCTATTTGCCAGCTAACGAAGCGGTGCCTGCGAAGTATCAGGGCGCGAACTGGGTCGACCGGGGGACGTGGGAAGCGCGCAAGACCGGCGCAGCAGACGACGCTCTGGCGCGACTACACCAAGGCGGAACGCGAGAAGATGGGCGAGCTTGTCGACGCCCGCTACGACGATCGCCAAGACCTTCATGCTGATGGCTAACGATCTCGCGACCGGGCGGTTCTTCCGTGATGTGGCGGTCAAGCAGGAGTGGACGAGGCTCGACACCACCACTCGGATGGCCAGTGGAAGGACGCGAGCGAATACGGCCGCGCTCTGGAAGACCCGAATATCGGGTGGGTCAAGGTGCCCGACACCAACATCGCCAATACCGGCGGCAAGAAGCGCTGGGGCGCGCTAGCCGGCAAGTGCGTGCGGGCCGAAATCTGGCGCGACCTCAACGAGATCAACATCGCCAACAATCCGGGGACGTGGCGCACGTTGATGACGCAGTTCAAGAAGAACAAGACCGGCCGCAACCCGGTCGTCCACATGAACAACATCATGTCGAACGTGGTGCTCATGGATTTGGCCGACGTGCGGATGCAAGACCTCCACGCCGGGGTGAAGGCCTTCTTCAAGGGCGATGCCAGCACTATCAGGAGGCACTCGACAATGGCGCTTTCGGCGACGACATGGTCAGCGAAGAGATTCGCGATCAGGTGTTCAAGCCGATCCTCGATGAGATCAGCAAGCAGATCACGGGCGCGGGCAATCCGTTCCTCGCCAAAGCTGGTATCGCCGGCGTCATTGCCGACAAGCTGTGGACGTGGGCCAAGGCCGCCGACAACGGCATGCTGCGCGCCTATCAGGCCGAAGGATCAGTTGTTCCGCATGGCCACCTACATGCGGCGGCGCTCGCAGGGTGAGAGCCCGCAGGTGGCTGCGCTGAATGCCCGGGACCAGTTCCTCAACTATGACATCCGCGCCCTGTGGATCGTGATGATGCGGAACACACTGTTCCCGTTCATCAGCTACACCTACCGAGCGGTGCCGAAGTTGGCCGAGAGCATCGTCGCACCGGCCGTGGAAGCTGCTAGAGTATGCGGCGATTGCCTTCGCGGTCAACGCGCTGTCCTACATGCTCGATGACTGGGGCGACGACGACAAGGAAGGAGGTGAGACGCGCGAGCGGGCGGGCGCTGCGCGACGAGGAGCAGGGGCTACACTTGGCTCGGCACGCCGCGCATGTTGCGCATGCCGTGGAGGGACGCGCACGGCCTGCCGGTCTTCCTCGACGTGCGCCGCTGGATACCGGGTGGCGATATCTTCGACACTTCGCAGGGATCGAGCGCGCTGCCGATCCCGGCGCCGCTGCAGTTCGGTGGGCCGCTGTCAGATGGCCTTCGAGTTCATGCTCAACCGGCAGGCGTTCACGGGCGAGGACATCACCAACGACCTGACGATGGATGCTGGCGACAAGTTTTCGAGCGTGGCCGACTGGGCATGGAAGGCGTGGGCACCAGCGTCGTTCTGGACGCCGGGATCGTGGTACTGGACGAAGATCGGCAACGCGATCCACGGCGCGACCGATACCGCCGGGCATCCCTATTCGGTGACGCAGGCGTTGCCTCAGTTCGATCGGCATCAAGGTCAAGCCGGTCGACGTAGAGAACGGCATCATGTGGCACTTCTACGATTTCCAGAAGGTGCAGACAGCGCTGAAGAAGAGATGCAATCGCTGTCCCGGCAACTCGATCGCGGCCTGATCAGCCAGTCGGCTTTCGATTCCGGCGCGGCCGGCATCATGTCGAAATTCCGAGAATCTCGGGCAGCGGGTGGATGAGTTCGACACGCGCACCCGGAAGCCGAAGAAGGAACTGGTGGAATGAAATTCGACCGGGACAAATTCTTTCGATTTGATTCGCACGAGTCTCTTTCCAGGGGATGACGCAGCAGCAGGTTGACGGAATGAACTTCAAGCTGGCGGCCTATGGAGGCGAACCCGCTGTCCACAGATTTGCGCCACTCTAGCCTACCCATTTGCCACTAGTTTACCATGGAAACAGGAAGGAAGATGTACCCTGTAGAAGAGATTGGCAAAGGTAAAGGCAAGCTCATACGGAGTAAAAGATAAAGAAACTGGACAGAACATACTATGGCCGCGGCGACGTTCAACTTACTTGGAGAGACAATTACAGGAACGCATCTAGGGAATTGGATCTGACTGGTGGCACGGATGACTCTGGAGTGGCATGCGGAACGGAGCTCGATCCAACGATATCGCGCCAACGTGATGTACCACGGGATGGAGGGCGGCTGGTTCACGAACAAGTCGCTCGATGACTTCTTCAACGCGACCAAGAACGCGATGCGATCGGGGCGCGCATCATCATCAACAACGACGTCAAAAAGAACGGGGAGAGGATCGGCGGGTATCACGACAAGTTCGTGAAGCCCTCAGAGTGTCGAGAGATCACCAGCGGGCTGATGACGATCGCCTACCGGGTGCTGGTCACGGTGCCAGACGGAACGCCGGTCGAGGTCAAGGTCGAGCGCTGGAATGACCGAAGACGCCGCCACCGCCACGCGGCACCTCTGCAGGAACGTGTCGGTCTGGTTGGCGAACTGGTGGAAGATCGTTCAAATCGATCACGATTGACCCAAGTCCTGACGATCGCCTTGCTCGTCATTATCGCGATCCCCGCTTACGTGTTCTGGCGGGCGATGAACGATGCACATCGATGCTGAACAAGTTTCTCCTCGCGGTACGAGGAGGTCACGTCGGACAAGAATGTCATGCACGCTCCCGCATCGTCAGCCTGCGTGAGTGGCGACGATACCTTCATGATCACGACGGGCTTCGCGTACCAAGGCGGTGACCGATATATCGTAGGCGTCATAAAAGGATGATCGGCCCGACGAATCCGGTCAGGTGTCGTACTGCGAGGTATTGAATTTGATCGTGGACTACATGCGGAGGCCTGACGCGAAATCGCCGAGCCTTCCCCGGAACCAGACGAGCCATTGATATGGCGCTATCCGCCGGAAGGATCGCCCTGATCGTGATGGCGGCGAGCCATGTCGTTTAGGCGGAAAACGCCAACCTTCTCTGCCGATCAGTGCCGGGTCTTGAAGCAGGTGGGCGTCGACACGCGCGACCATCTGTCCCAACCCAAGAGGGTAAGGGTGAAAAGGTCGTGAAAAGTGGCACCTTTTCTGCTTTATCCTTTTGGCCAGTTGTAGGGCAGGCGGCAACGTCGAGGTTCGATGACGTCCAGTGCCGATACCTGCAGAGCAGCAGCGGCTCGCGAACACGACGCTCCTGTGCAAGCGGCCGCCCAGTCCCAAGGCACAGGCACCGGCCCCGACGTCGAGCAAGCCGCCGGTCGAGTCTGGCTCGGGCAGTCATCCGCCCAATGTGCCAACCCCACCCCAGCCGTCCAAGCCAGAGCCGCCGACGCCACCCGTGCAGCCGCCTGTAGAGCCTCCGATCGAGCCGCCGGTTAAGCCTCCGGTCGAGCCGCCAGCCCTGTCATGGTGATGGCTGCGGTGGCAGCGGCGGTCCTCCCGATACTGGCAGGCCGCCGCCCGGCGGTGGCGATCGGCCATAAAAGGCCGACCCACTTGGATCGGCCAGTCTATCGCAGCGGCCCTAGCCGTTGAGGGGGTTAAGCGGCTGCGATCTCGGCTTTGAACTCAGGATGCTTGTTGCGCATGTGCAGCGCCATCTGGCGGAACGTCCTGTGGCAGCACGGGCAGGTGCCAGCGATGCTGCGCTTCTTGGCTTTGGTCGCCGCCAGCCGTTCGCGATTGAGCACGTCCTGCGCGACTGCCAGACGGCGCTCGGCCTCCACTCGCGCGTCGTCTAGCTGGACGGTGCGCTGAAGCAGCCGGTCGCGCGTCACGGCGCAGCTTGGCCTCTTCGCTCTCGCCCTCGGCGAACACTCGGCCGTGGCCATAAGCGCAGAAGAAAGTGATCCTGCTCCTGCCGTACATCGCCGCATCGTAAAGCTCCTGCGGCAACCACATCTCGGCCTTGCATTGCCCAACATCCACCGATGAAACGTCCGTTCGGCATCCAGGACCACTCCGAGGTAGTGGGCTGGAAGGATTAGAGGCGCAGCACGACGATCAGCACGAAGATCTGCGATGATGAACCCAATGATGAAGGCGGCGAGTTCGAGCTTGCTCATCACCTCCTCCCAGAATCAGCAGCTGGGTGGTAGGCTCTTGCCCGACGTCGGCTTGACCTTCGCCTCCTTCTCCCCGGCGATGATCAGGTCGCCTTTGGCGAACCACTGGGCCTGTGTGCGCCACAAGGCGGCGAGGCAATAGCGCGGGCTCTGCCGTTAGCATCTCATGCTGGTCGAGCGCGGCGTGGCAGGCGCTGCACGCGAACACCGCAGAACCAATCGTCGGATTTGATGCCGAAGCCCTTCGCTGGGCTCGGCAGGTGGGACTAGCACCGGTCGTATTCCAGGGTTATGGTTGCAGCAAGACGAAAACTGCAGAGTGCATTCTCGTCGCTTGGCGCTGTCACGCAGGCGCTGGCTGACGACGCCCATCACGCCACCATCCATGCCTGCGGCATTGGGATCGATCCGCTCTGCGGTCGCCACATATGCAGGCAGTTGGGATGCACGCTGATATGGGCGGCGGGCGGGACGATGCAATTGCATGGCGACCTCCCAGTCCTCGAAGAACAGCCGCTTGACATGCTCCATCTCTTCCCAGTTCGGGACGCGATCGGTGCGGCTGACCGAGACGTGATCCCAGCCCTCGCCGTTCGAGGCGATGATCTGCATCGGCTTGCGATCGGTGGGTGACCGTAGCGCGAACGCGCCACCATCGTCTCCGATCTGGTGGGTGAGCACACCCGGCAAATGCGGCAGTGCCCATAGCTTTTTCATCAATGCCGCCTCGAAACGGGAGCGCCCTTGATGCCCGCTCTCTGTTTTCGGCGATCATCTTTTCGCTGCCCACAATCAGATCGCGATAGGCATCATGCCGCGCCTCCGAGGAGCAGACTGTCGAGGAGAAAGAGAGGGTTACCGCAAAGGCTTCCCATATTTCACAAACGTGCAGCCGCGCTTGCCAGCGCTTTGCCGGGAAATCCCGCGCGAGCGTTTGGCTTTTGGCTCCCTCATCACCTCGCCTCCGGGCGCAGATCGTCTAGCGTGCAGCGCGCAACGCTGGCGATCCACTTGAGATCGAGGGTCTATTGCCCTTGCAGACAGCTAGGCGGTGCCGGTAGATCAGGTTACCGACATCCTTAGCCTCTGGCGTGATGGTAGAGGGGTCAGGTTATCCTTGATCCCCGTGCCTGATTGTTCAGTATGGTCGAACTGCCCGGCTCTGTTGCGGCCACTAGCATCCGGGCGGTTTGACGGACCCAGTCCCACTCTTGTCGTGAGAGCGGAACTCCACCTCGGGCAGGCGGCGACACGTCGCGAGG